>Ga0193727_1000385_pt1 | contig 16824 bp, 17 predicted proteins | sample H2c2metaG_FD_143051 | JGI IMG/M metagenome (GOLD analysis project Ga0193727, IMG submission 143051) | Soil microbial communities from a riparian zone of the East river system, Colorado, United States - H2c2 | ecosystem: Environmental > Terrestrial > Soil > Riparian zone | place: USA: East River...
GGGGTTCCTATGGCGCTTTCGGAGGCGTGTCAGAATATTGTAGAGCACGCGGGCGTCGGCGGGTGGGTAGCAGTACAGAGCTACAACTGGCGGCGCAAACTGGCGCGGCGGGTCGTGGTGATCGCCGTGGGCGACACCGGAGTGGGGTTCCGTCATTCTCTCGAACCGACGCAGGGAAAGCGGTTCGGCGACCGCTGGGGCGACGCGGCCGCGCTCGAGGCGGCCCTCATTCAAGGAGTGAGCCGGTTCCGCGATCCCGGGCGGGGACAGGGACTCGCCGGGATCCGGCGTTACCTCGCCCGTTGGGACGGAAAGATCGCGATCCGCAGCGGCACGGCGCGCATTGCGATCGTGCCCAACTGGGACGACGACGTACCATTGAAGGAAGGCCTGCCCGCCTTTCCGGGCGCGCAGGTGCTCATCATCATACCAGAGCAGGGGTCCGCCAAGCGGTGATCCAGCATATCGACGTGCATTCCGTGCTGCAGGAATCCTCTGCGGGGGTGTACACCGACCTGGTCACCCGCCCGACCGGACGCGTGGTGCGAGAGCGCATCCATCGGGTGATCGCGGCCGCGAGAGGGGCAACCTCCATCGCGCGCATGGATTTCAACGGCGTGGGCTGCATGGACTACTCGTGCGCCGACGAGATCGTGGCCCGGCTGGTGCGCGATTGGCCTGCCGTCCTGCTGTTGCGCAACCTCACGGACGGGCACCGGGAGGCGATCCAGGGGGTGCTCGTAGGGCACGGCCTGGCGGTCCTGGTCGAGCAGCCGGACGGGACATTGGAGGCGCTCGGCACGCCCGCCGCGGCCATCGAACTCGTCGAGCACCTCGTGACCCAGTGTCTGGCCCGCCGCCTGCCTGGAGGCACGTTCGCGCTCGTCGTCACGTGAGCCGGGCGTGACGCGTCGCCTCGGTCTTTCCACCCGCGCCATCCACGGCGACCCGACGGTACGAGCCGATTGGACCGCGGTCGCTCCGCCCCTCTACCAGAGCAGCACGTTCACGAATCCGATCGGCTCGACCGCGCAAGTGCTCTACACGCGGTACGGCAACAATCCCAATCAAGTGGCCATCGCGAAGCGGCTCGCCCTGATGGAGGGCGCCGAATCCGCGATCTTCGTGTCGAGCGGCATGGGCGCGGCGGCGCTCGCCCATCTCGCCGTGCTGCGCCCCGGCGACCACCTTGTGTCGAGCGAGTGGATCTACGGCGGGGTGCGCCGGTTGTTCTCGCAAGAGTTCGGTCGCCTCGGGATCGAGGTATCGTTCATCAACCCGCAAGAGCAGCGCACATGGAAGCGGGCGTTGCGCAAAACGACCCGGGCGGTCTTCCTGGAATCGCCGACCAATCCGCTGTTGCGCATCGTGGACATCGAGCCGTTCGCGACGCTCTGCAAGGCGGAGGGGTTGGCTCTGATCGTCGACTCGACCTTTGCCACGCCGATCAATTTCCGCCCGCTCGAGCACGGGGCGGACGTAGTGATCCACAGCGCGACCAAGTATCTCAACGGCCATACGGATGTGATCGCGGGCGCGGTGGTCGGCACCGAGTCGGTGATCGAGGAGGTGCGCCGGCTGATGCAGGTGTGGGGCCAGGCACTGGACCCGATGGCCGCGTGGCTGATCGACCGAGGGATGAAGACCCTGGCCGTGCGGGTCGCGCGCCAGAACGCGACCGGGACAGCAGTGGCCGAGTGGTGCGCCGGCCAGCCCGCGTTCTCGGCGGTGCATCATCCCAGCCTGCCGTCCCATCCCGACCATGCGACGGCGAAACGGACGTTCAATGGTTACGGGGGAATGCTGGGGCTGGAGTTGAAGGGGGGTGCGGCCGCGGCGGACCGCTTCCTGCGCAATCTCACGATCGCAGCCCACGCACCCAGCCTGGGAGGGGTCGAGACGCTGGTGTCCGAACCGCGATTCACCTCCCACGCCGGACTCACGCCGGAGCAGCGGGCGGAGGCTGGCATTCCCGACGGATTCCTGAGATTTTCCCTTGGATTGGAGGACGCCGACGACCTCATCGCCGATTTCGCGCGCGCCCTGGCGCAACCCTAAGTGATCAAATTCATCAGCGTCTTCAAGGCTTTCCCCAAGGGCGGCCTGGCGCTGAAGGATGTTTCCTTCCACATCGCCAAGGGCGAGTTCGCCTTCCTCACGGGCCATTCCGGCGCGGGCAAGTCCACGGTGCTCCGCCTGATCTATGCGGAGGAGCCGGTCACGAGCGGCGAGGTGCGGGTCTCGGGCTACAACGTGGCCGAGATCACCCCGCGCGAGGTGCCGATGTTGCGACGCCGCCTGGGCATCGTGTTCCAGGACTTCCGGCTGCTGGAGGACCGGACCGCGGAGGAAAACGTGGCGTTCGCGCTCGAAGTGACGGGCGCGCGGCGCGCCACTATCCCAGCGCGCGTGTCGCGCGTGCTCACGCAGGTGGGGCTCGCAGTGAAAGCGCAGGCATACCCACGCGAGCTGTCGGGTGGCGAGCAACAACGGGTCGCGATCGCGCGGGCGCTCGTCAACGAGCCGACCGTGCTGCTGGCCGACGAGCCGACGGGGAACCTTGATGAGCGCGCGACGCGCGGCGTGTTCCAGCTGCTGCGCGACATCAACGCCAGCGGCACGGCGGTCGTGATGGCCACGCACGACCTCGATCTGGTGCGCCAGGCGCCCTACCGCGTGATCGAGCTCCAGGAGGGCGCGCTCGTGTACGACTCGGAAGTCGACGAAGCGCGGGACCAGGCCGCCGGCCCATGAGACTGGTGCTGCGTGAAGCCCTCCTCACCTTCCGCCGGGCGCCGCTGCTCTCGACGCTCTCAGTCACGACCATCGCCTTCTCCCTGTTCGTCGTGGGCCTGTTCGGCCTGGTGGCAGTCAATCTGCAACAGGCGCTGCGCGAGGTCGCCGAACGGGTGGAAATCGTCGCGTACCTGCTTCCGGGGACGCCGATCGAGACCGTGACGCTGGGCGTGCAGGACATCGCGGCGTTCCCCGAAGTGCAATCGGCGACCTTCGTCACCGAGGCCCAGGCGCTCGCGCGGGCGCGCGGCGAGCTGGTCGAATTCCGCGACGTGCTCCGGGAGCTCGAGCGCAATCCCCTTCCCGCCTCGATCGAGATCAAGCTGAAGCCCACGCTCCGGGACGCGGACCACGTGAACGAAGTGGCCGACCGGCTCAAGGGTTTCGGGTTCGTGGACGACGTGCGGTTCGGGCGAGACTGGGTGGAGAAGCTCGATCGCCTGCGTCAGATCGCCGCCGCCGTCGGCCTCGTAGTGGGAACGGCGTTCGCCATCGTCGCCATCATCATTATCGGCACCACGATCCGCATGGCGGTGCTGCAGCGCAGCCGGGAGATCGCCATCATGCGCCTGGTTGGCGCGACCGACTGGTTCATCCGGATGCCCTTCCTGCTCCAGGGCGCCATCAAGGGTATGCTGGGCGGGCTCGTGGCGGTCGGACTCTCCTTCGCGGCGTACGCGTTGATCAATCGCTGGCTCATCCAGGCAGCGTTCTTCTCCCGCGAGCAGGCGCTGGCGATCGTCGGATTCGGGACGTTGATCGGGCTCATCGGGAGCGCGACATCGGTGGGTCGACACCTCCGACGCGTATGAAACCGGGAAGGGGGATGGGGGAAGCGGGAAGGGTACTGCTGCGCGCGGCGATCGTGGCAAGCCTCACCCTTCCCTCTTCCCCCTTCCCCCTTCCCGGTCAACGCCCCCAACCCCTCGACCAGCAGTTGCGCGACAACCAGCGCCGCCTCGAGGACATCCGCCGCGAACGCTCCGAGGTCGAGGAGCAGCTCGAGCAGCTGCGCAGCCAGGCACATTCGCTCGCGGACGAGCTGTCGAATATCGAGCGCCAGAAGGAAACAACCAACCGCATCGTCAACGAGCTCGACCGCCAGATCGGCGGACTTTCGGCTCAAATCGACCGGATCACCGTGGACCTGGTGCTCGCCCAGGACGCCCTGGAAGAGAAGCGCGCCGTGCTGGAGCGGCGCCTCGTCGATATCTACAAACGCGGCGCGCTGTACACCTACCAGGCGCTGCTCGCCGCCGAGAGCTTCGGCGACCTGCTGTCGCGCTACAAATACCTCTATCTCGTCAGCCGCCAGGATCGACTGCTCGCGAACGACATGTTCAAATTGCGGGACCGGATCGCGCGCGAGCGGCAGACGTTGCTCGACGCGCGCGACGCGCTGGCCCGGCGCAAGGTGGAGCGGACCGAAGAGCTGCAGCGCTACCAGACGCTCGAGCGGGAGCGTCAAGCGAGCCTGCGGGAAACGCGCCGCAGCTCGCATGCGGCCGAGCGCCGGCTGTCCGAGCTCGAGCGGAACGAGCACACGCTCAACGACCGCGTGGCGGCGCTCGAGCGGGCGCGCCGCGAAGCCGAGGCGCGAGGAGCGCCGCCCGGCGCCGCCTCCATCACCACCGGAGACCTGGGCCGGCTCGACTGGCCCGTCGCCGGACGCGTGGTATATCAGTTCGGCACGGCCACGGGGCCCAACAACACCCGCATTCCGTGGCACGGCATCGGTATCGCCGCACCCGCCGGCACGCCGGTGCGGGCGGTAGCGAACGGGACCGTCAGCCTCGCCGGGCCCCTGGGCACCTATCTCACATCGGTACTGCTCGACCACGGGGGCGGCTACTACAGCTTTTACGGGTATCTTGCCGACGCGGTCGTCACCAAGGGAGAGCGCGTGCTCAAGGGCCAGGTTCTCGGACACGTCGGCGGACAATCGAGCGACGAGGGCCCGCATCTGCACTTCGAGATCCGCGGCCAGGGCGGGATCGCGCTCGACCCGATCAATTGGCTCAAGCACCAACGCTGACGCGCCGGAGAACGTCGACCATGAAGGCAGGGCCCCGAATACTCGGCGCGCTCATCGCGCTGCTGTGCGCTTGCTGCCGCGGCGCGGCTGACCGGCTGCAGGTGTCGGGCACCATCGAAATCCGGCAAATCCAGCTCGCGCCGCTCACCTCCGGCCGGTTGGTCCGCCTGCTCAAAGACGAGGGAGACAGCGTACACCGCGGCGACACGGTGGCCGTCCTCACTCAGCCCGGACTGGACGCGTTGATCAGCCAGCGACGAGCGCAGGCGGAGGCCGCGTCGCTGCGCGTGGCGGAGGTTGCCGCAGCGCAGGCCGACAGCGCGCGCGCCGCGAACGATCTCGCCCGGGCCGAGCGGCTGCAGGCGCAGAACATCATCTCCCAGCAGCAATACGAGGGGTTGAAAACCACCGCCGAGGGGGCTGCCGCCCGGCTTGCGGCGCGCCGCGCGGCGTCGAGCGAGGTAGCCGCAGCGAGCGCGGCGGTCGCGGCCGCCCTCGCCACGCGCGACGAGCTCACGATCGTCGCCCCGGAGGACGGCGTGATCCTCTCCCGTTACGCCAACCCGGGGGAGGCGCTCACGGCCGGCACTCCGATCCTCTCCCTCGGCCTGGTCCACCGCCCCTGGATCCGGGCGTACGTGGGCGACCGCTACATCGGCCGCGTGAAACTGGGCCAGGCGGCGACGGCGCGGGTGGACGCGTACCGCGAACGGGTGTTCCCCGGGCGCATCGTGGAAATCGCGTCGCAGGCGGAGTTCACCCCGCGCGCCGCGCTCACGGAGCGGGAGCGCGCCGATCTCGTGTTCGGCATCAAAGTGGAACCCAGCGACGGCGACGCGGGAGGCCGACTCAAAGCCGGGATGCCCGTCACGCTGGACGTCCCGCTTTTGCCGTGACGCAGAGCGCGATCGAAACTCACAACCTCACACGGCGCTTCGGCGCGCTCACGGCGGTACACCAGCTCACCCTCCGGATCGAACGCGGAGAGGTCTTCGGGTTGCTCGGGCCGAACGGGTCGGGCAAAACGACCACGATTCGCATGCTGTGCGGACTGCTCGAGCCGTCCGAGGGCTCCGCCACCGTGGCGGGGATCGACGTCGCCGCGGCGCCCGAGCAAGTCAAGCAGCACATCGGGTACATGTCGCAGCGCTTCGGCCTGTACGAAGACCTCACCGTCGCCGAGAATCTCCAATTCTACGCCGGTATCTACGGCTTGAGCGCGGGAGTCGAAAGCGAACGCCTCGCCGGCGTGATCGCGTTCATCGGGCTGGGCGAGCGATTGAGCCAGCTCGTGGGCACGTTGTCGGGCGGCTGGAAGCAACGTCTGGCACTGGCCTGCGCGCTGATCCATCAACCACCGGTGCTGTTCCTCGACGAACCCACAGCCGGGGTGGACCCCGCCGCGCGACGGAAGTTCTGGCGGGCGATCTACGAATTGACGCAACAGGGCACGACGGTGCTGGTCACCACCCACTACATGGACGAGGCGGAGCGCTGCACGCGCCTCGCGATGATGAGCGCGGGCCGGCTGATCGCGATGGGAACGCCCACCGAGGTTGCCGCGCAGGTGGGCGGGAAAACGCTCGAAGACGCATTCGTCATCCTGCAGGAGCGCGACGAACAATGATGCCGCGGTTCTGGCCGATGTTCCGGAAGGAGTTCATCCAGATGCGGCGGGATCGGCTCACGCTGATGATCATGACGGGACTCCCCGTCGTCCAGCTGCTGCTGTTCGGCTTTGCGATCCAGACCGACGTCCGCCACCTCCCCACGCTGGTGCTCGACCAGTCACGCACGGCCGAGAGTCGCGACCTGGTCCGGGCGTTCGAGAACACCGGCAATTTCCGCATCATCGGCCTTGTGAACGAGCGGCCGGCGCTGGACCTGGCGATCGCCCGCGGGGACGCGCAGGCCGGCATCATCGTCCCCTACGACTATCCGCGACGGCTGGCGCGGCGTGAGGCCGCCACCGTGCAGGTGCTGGTCGATGCGGCGGATCCCTTGTCATCGCAGTCGGCCCTCGCGGCGGCAGCCGGCGTCGCGCAGGTCCGCAACCTCGTAATTCTCGGAGCGGCCGCGCATCGCACCAGTCTCCCGCTCGACGCTCGCGTGCGCCCGCTGTTCAACCCCGGGCTCCGCAGCCCGAATTACATCGTCCCCGGGCTGGTCGGGGTCATCCTGACGCTCACGATGGTACTGGTCACCGCCATGGCGATCGTGCGCGAGCGGGAGCGCGGAACGCTCGAGCAGCTGATTGTCACTCCCATCACCCGCACGGAGCTGATGCTCGGCAAGATCGCTCCTTATGTCGGCGTCGGGCTGTTCCAGATGACCGCCGTGCTGTTGATCGGCCGGTTCGTGTTCGATGTTCCGCTCACCGGCAACGTGCTGCTGCTGTACGCGATCGCGCTGTTGTTCATCATTGCGAGCCTGGCCTTGGGCCTGGTTATCTCGACGCTGGTACGCACCCAGCAGCAGGCAATGCAGGTGAGCTTCTTTTTCGTTCTGCCCAACATTCTGCTCTCGGGATTCATGTTCCCGCGGCAGGCGATGCCACCGCTGTTTCAGTGGGTGGGGCTGCTGCTCCCGCTGACCCATTTCCTCAAGGTGCTGCGCGGCATTCTGCTCAAAGGCGTCGGGCTCGAGGCCCTGTGGAGCGAAGTAGGGATTCTGGCGGCGTTCGGCGGGGTGCTGATCGTGGTGGCGGTGCGGCGGTTCCACAAGACGCTGGACTAGTGTACGGGCACGGCATGCCGTGCCCCTACGTCTTCTCCCCTGTAAACCCGATCCGGTCGGGCTCTCCCTTCCCGCGCACCAGGGCTGCTTCGACCACCGCGAAGAGATCTTCCGGACGCAGCACCTCCGGGTGCGGGAAGCTCACCACGCCCGCCGAGATGACGGGGACGCGGCCGGGACCGAGATCAGGGAAGCTGTGGCGGCCCAGTACCTGGCGGAGGCGCTCCACAAAGTGGCGCCCGCCATTGACGTCGGTTTCCGGCAGGATCAGGGCAAACTCGTCTCCGCCGTAGCGGGCCGCGAAATCGGGGGCGCGGATCTCACGCTGCAGCAGCAAGCCGACCTCGCCCAACACGCGGTCACCGGCCGCCTGCCCCAATTCCTCGTTGACGTTGCGCAGTCGATCGATGTCGAGGAGGACCAGGGCAAAGTGCAGTGAGTAGCGGCGGGCGCGCTCGAATTCGTCGCGCAGCCGGCGGTCGAGCGCATCGAGGCTCGCGCACCCGGTGAGGAGGTCGGTCACGCCGGCGTTGATTTGGCGGCGGTACATCGCGGCGCGGCGCTCTTCGTTTTCCAGCACGCGCGCGGCCGCCTGGGCGATCGTATTCGCGAGCGCCACGTCCTGCGCTCGCAGCTCGGGGTCTCCCCGCACCGTCCGCAGGAAGAACACGCCCGCCGCGCGACCCTGGACGAACACCGGCAGCGCCACCGCCGCTTGGACGTTCACGTCAATCTGCTGCTGGACCCAGTGACCCCGGATGGCTTCAAAGATCGGGTGGTTCTGGACGTCGTGGATGATGACCGGCAGCTCGGTGCGGATCGCCTCCTGAATTTCTGGATAGCGATCGAGGTCCACGCGCAGATCGCGGATGGCCGGGTTTTCGAACACCGCGACCACCCGCCCTTTGGCTTCGCCCGGCGCGGTGAGCACGAACGAGCAGTGGCTGAGCCCAAATGCTTGCCCCACCCGCCGCACGAGGGTCTGGAAAATCTCGTCGGCCCGCAACGTGGCCGAGACTTCCTGGAAAATGTCAAAAAGGAGATCACGCCCCCGGAGCGCTTCGCGCGCCTCCTTGAGATCGGAGCGGTTGCGGAGATGGGCGTCGATGCGGGCGCGCAGCTCGCCGAAATGAATCGGGATCGCCGAGGCGTCCTGCGCACCGGCCCGGAGCGCTTCAGCCACCGCTTCGGCACCCCCGTCCCCGCACAACACGAAGACCGGAGCTCCCGCGTACGCGGGGGCGCCGACCAGCGCTCGCACGGACTCGATGAGGTGAGCACCACGGGTGGCGGCGATGTACAGGAGAAGATCGGGGGCCGGCTGATCCGGGCGCAGGGGCGGTCCGGGAGGCGCCGGCGCCTCAGTTACCTGAAAGCCCCCGCGCACCAAGAACCGTTCCAGCCCGTCGGGCCGATTGGCGGGGTCACCCAGCAGCAGGATACGGTTTTGGAGCGGTTCGGGCAGAGAGATCTCTCGGCGAGTGCGGAGTCAAAGTATAGTTCACCGGATGGGGGGGCAAGCGCCTGAGAGGCGCGCCGACCGCCGCCACATGGTGGCGGCGCAGATCGCAAGCCGCGGCATCAAGAACCGGCGGGTGCTCGCGGTAATGGCGGGCATGCCTCGGGAGTGGTTCCTGCCGCCCCACCTGCAGCGCGAGGCGTACGACGACGCGCCGCTCCCGATCGGAAGCGGGCAAGCGATCTCGCAGCCATACATCGTCGCCCTGATGACCGCGTCGCTCGCACCGGGGCGCCGCGACCGGGTGCTCGAAATTGGTACCGGGTCCGGGTACCAAGCCGCCATCCTCGCGCGCCTGGTCACGGGGGGCCGCGTGTACACGATCGAACGGCGCCCCGATCTCCTGGTCGAAGCCGAGGAACGGTTCCGGCGCCTCAGCCTCACGAACATCGAGACCCGGATGGGCGACGGCGCGGTCGGGTGGCCCGACGCCGCCCCGTTCGATGGCATCCTCGTTACCGCGGCTGCGCCGCGAGCGCCCGCTGCCCTGCTCGAACAACTGGCTCCCGGCGGCCGGATGGTGATCCCAATCGGCGATCTCGGCGCACAGGAACTGGTCATCTACCAGAGTACGGTCAGCGGATTGGAGGAACGGAGCGCCGGGAGCGTGCGCTTCGTGCCGCTGATTTCGCGGTTCGCGTTTGCCGAGCGGGAATGGGGTTGAGTAAGCGCGACGATTTGCTCGGCGCCCACGTCTCGACCCTGGGCGGCGTGGCAACCGCACCGGGCCGCGGGGCGGCGATCGGCGCCACCGCGATCCAGCTCTTCACAAAGACACCCAACCAATGGCGCGAGCCGGCGCTCACCGCGGCGCACGTGGACGCGTTTCGCGCCGCCATGGCGCGGAGCGGCGTGCGGGTCGCCGTGTCGCACGACAGCTATCTGATCAACCTGGCTTCTCCCGACGAGGTGCTGCGCGCGCGCAGCGCGCAATGCTTCGTGGCCGAGCTGACCCGCTGCCGCGCGCTCGGCATCCCATGGGTGGTGTCGCACCCGGGCAACTTCATGGACGACCGCGCGGCAGGACTGGCGCGCAACGCGCACGAGTACGCCGCCTGCCTGGCTGCGGTGCCGGGCGAAGTCGGTGTGCTGATCGAAGGCACGGCGGGGGCCGGGACGGCCCTCGGGTCCACGTTCGAGGAACTGCGGGCGCTACGCGACGCCCTGCCCGTGGAAGCCCGCGCCCGCGTTGGATTCTGCCTCGACACGGCCCATTTGCACGCCGCGGGGTATGATGTGGCCGGCGACATCGAGGCGGTGTGGGACCGGTTCGACCGCGAGATCGGCCTGTCGCTGCTCAAGTGTCTCCATCTCAATGATTCCAAGGCGGCCCCAGGGTCGCACCTGGACCGGCACGAGTGGATCGCCGAAGGACAGATTGGCGCGGAGGCGTTTCGACGCACCATGCGTGACCCCCGGCTCGTAGCGGTGGTCAAGATTGTGGAGACCCCGAAAGGCGACGACCCCGTGCGACACGACCGGCGAATGCTCCGGCGGCTGCGTGCCTACGCGCGGCGGGTGCATTCCGTGAGCGCGGATTGACAGCGAACCAGCTTCGAGGCTACGTACCGGCATGACGGCCACGCGGGCGCAACATCGCAGGACGACCACTCCGATCGCCGCGCTGCTCCTGGTCCTCCAGGCGCTCGCGGGCGGCGTCGTGCCGCTCGCGCACGCGGGCGAGCGCGAGACGGCGCCCAGCGCCATCGAGGCCCACCACGACGCCAGTTGTGTCGTAATCCACGACGCGCTGCGCTGCGCGCTGTGCCAGTACGCCGGCTCGCTCACGACACCGCCGGCGAGCCCTCACGTCGCGCTACGCGCGTCGCTTCCGGTGCAGGCCGCACGACTCACTGCAACACTCGGGATGGTGAGCGCGACGTACGTCGCCTCCCAGCCCCGCGCCCCTCCCATCCACCACTCCTGATCCACCCCGGGGCCCCTGACGGGCACCCGGCATCGCGCGCCCAACGCTCGCTCGTCGAGCGGGGCGGATTCTTGGTACATGCGAACTACGGGAGACATGGGATGGCTCGATTGTTTCGCGCCGCCACATTGGCGGCAGTGGCGCTGTGGGCCGCAGGCTCCGCGGCCGCGCAGCAGCCGGCCGCGCGGACGGCAGGATCCTATATGAACCTCAGTTTCGTCGGGCTCACGGACTTCGGGTGGTCAACCGAGCCGGACGTCGGCGCGCTGCAGCTGGGCGATCACGATCCTCATGTGCGGGGCTTCTCCATTCCGAACGCCGAGCTCGCGCTCGACGGCACGGTAGATCCCCACTTCAAGGGATTCAGCAACATCGTCTACAAGCTGGATCCCAAGGGGGAGACGGGCGTGGAGCTGGAAGAGGCGTATTTCCTGACGACCTCGCTCCCGGCAAACCTCCAGCTCAAAGGCGGGCAGTTCTTCGCCGAGTTCGGCCGCCAGAACGCGCAGCACCCCCACGCGTGGGCGTTTGCGGACGAGCCACTGGTGCTCGCGCGCATGTTCGGCCCCGACGGATTGCGCAGCCAGGGGGTAAGGCTCTCCTGGCTCGCGCCGACGTCGTGGTACGCCGAGGCCATGGTGGGTGTTTTCAATAGTGCCGGGGGAACGACGTACAGCTTTCGCTCGGATGAGTCGTCGGACATTCACGGGGGTGTACCGATCGAACGTGCGGTGCGCACACCGGGAGACTTCCTGATCGTGCCACGCGTCGCGACGTCGTTCGATCTGACCGCGACGCAAACCCTGCTGGTGGGGTTCTCCGGAGCGTTTGGCCCGAACAATTCCGGGCCTGATGCCGGTACGCAGGTATATGGCGCCGACCTCTACTGGAAATGGAAGTCCGTGAGGGCGCATCAGGGATTCCCGTTCGTCTCGTTTCAGGCCGAGGCGCTTGCCCGCCGGTACGGCGCGGCGCAGCGGGAGGCATCCGTGGATCCGACGATCACCCTGCCCGCGGAGACGCTGCGGGACCGCGGCGCGTACGCGCAGGTGCTGTGGGGGATGAAGCCGCTGTTGGTGGCCGGCCTGCGCGGGGAGTTCGCCAACGGTGACGACGCCAGTTTCGACTCGGAGCTGCGCGCGGCCCGCTACCGCGTGTCGCCCAATGTGACGTGGTATCCGAGCGAGTTCTCGAAGGTGCGGGTGCAGTACAACTACGACCATCGCCAAGGACTCGGCGCCGACCACTCGGTGTGGATGCAAGTCGAGTTTCTCCTGGGCGCCCACGCGGCACACAAGTTCTAGAGGCGAGACCCAATCCCATGACCAAGATGATCCTGCGGACAAGCGCGACCATCATGCTGATGGCCTCCCTGAGCGGGAGTGCACCGTCGGTGCGCCCGCTCAACGTGGTCGCAACGACGCCCGACCTGGCCGCACTGGCCCGGGCAATCGGCGGAGCCGCCGTGGACGTCAAAGCGCTCGCCAAGCCCACCGAAGATCCGCATTTCGTGGATGCGAAGCCCAGCCACATCGTCACGCTGAACCGCGCCGACGTCCTGATCGAAGGTGGCGCGGAGCTCGAGGTCGGCTGGCTGCCGCCGCTGCTGGAGAGCGCGCGCAACGACAAGATTGCGGCGGGCGCGCCGGGAAGGATCTCCGCTTCCCAGGGAGTGACGCTGCTCGAAGTCCCCAGCACGCTGGACCGCTCGATGGGCGACGTGCACGCGCTGGGCAATCCGCATTTTCTGATCGACCCCATCAACGTCCGGCTGATCGTCCGGCAGATTGCCGACCATCTGGCGCAGATTGATCCCGCGAACGCCGGGGTGTTCCAGGCGAATCTCCAGCAATTCAACGCGACGCTTGACGCGAAGCTGGCAGACTGGCAAAAGCAGCTGGCGCCGTATCGCGGCGCGAAAATCGTGACCTATCACAAGGATTTCGTGTACCTCGCCGAGCGGTTCAACCTCGAGGTCGTCGAAACCCTCGAGCCGAAACCGGGGATCGCGCCATCACCTGCGCACCTGGCGACGGTGATTGCCACGATGAAGGCGAACAAGGTGCGCGCGATCCTGGTGCAACCGTTCCAAAATCGCAAGACCGCCGAGACCGTGGCGCGTCAGACCGATGCCGTGGTGCTCGACATTCCCCAGCAGCCCGGCGCCATCCCGAACACCGACACGTACTTCGACCTCATGGACTATATCGTGCACACACTCGCGACCGCGTTCGGGGGAGCCAAATGATTCCGGTTGACTTCCAAGTCGTGTGGGCGGTCATGAAGTGGCCGCTGGCGGCGTGCCTGATCCTGCCCCCCCTGCTCGTCTACCTCGGCCTGCACGTGGTGAGGCGCGAGGTGATTTTCGTCGACCTCGCCTTGGCTCAGGTGGCCACGTTGGGCACCTGCGTGGCGCTCATGCTGGGCTACCACTTCGAGGATCGGATCACGTTTTGGATTTCGCTCGGCGTGACGTTCGCGGCGGCGGCGCTCTTCAGCTGGTCGCGGAGCAGCGAGAAACATCAAGTCCCACAGGAGGCAATCATTGGCATCACGTTCGTGGTCGCCGCGGCGGGGGTGATCCTGCTGCTGAGCCGGGTCGCGGGGGGCAAGGAAGAGCTCGAGCACCTGTTGACGGGCGACATTCTCAATGTGACCGGTGCCGAAGTCGCGCAGCGCGCGGCGGTCTTCGCCGTGCTGGCCGGGTTCTACGGGACGTTCCACAGGCGTTTCGCGCTGATTTCGTCCGACCCGGCACAGGCCTACGCGGAGGGCCTGCATGTGCGGGTGTGGGACTTCCTGTTCTATGCTGCGTTCGCGCTGGTCGTCGTGAGTTTTGTGCGCGTGGCTGGCGTACTCCTGACCTTCGCCTACTTGATTGTGCCCGCCGTCTGCGGGGTGATGCTGGCGCAGCGCTGGGTGGGACGGTTAGCCATAGGGTTCGGAACCGCCACGGCAGCGAGCCTGGTAGGCCTATGGGCATCGTACCAGATGGACTTGCCGACGGGGGCCGCGATCGTGTGCGCGTGCGGCCTGCTGTTGGTCATCGTGAGCGGTTTCGTCGTCATGCAAAGGAGGCGTCCCCCTAGCGAGATTTAGGGTGGTGAGACTCCTTATAGTGGTGATGCTGGCGCTGGGCGCGCTCCTGCCCGCGCGACTGACCGGACAGGTCGCAGTCGCCGTGTCAGCCGGCGCGCGCTACAGCAGCGCGCTGGTGCGGGACTCGATCGTGGCGCCCCTCCACGTGCGTCCCACGCTCGCCCCGACGGTCGCGGTCACCGTGGGCACACCGCTCGAACGCGGCTGGGCGGCGCAGGTTGCTCTCGACTTCTCGACGGGCGACCTCAGGCGACACGACGCCGACGGCTCGATCGTCGCGCTGGGCCGAATGAGCACCGCCGCGTTCAGCGTCGCACTCAATCGCCGGTTCGCTGCCGGCTTCTCCGCCGGGATCGGCATCGGCGGGCTCAAGTACTTCCCAGGCGAGGACAGCGGCATTTTCCGCCTGGGCGGCGGATCCATCGCGGCCCTTGGGACCCTCATGGTCAGTCACGCGCTGACCGCCGGCAGGAGCTACGGGTTGTCGATCGAAGCACGCTACGACGTGCACGGGTTCACCACACCGGCCCTGCGCGCCGACGGATTCACCTCCGCGCGGGCGGTGCACCGGGTGGCGCTTGCCATCCGCGCCGATCGGAGGGGCGCGCGATGAGGCGGGCCTGGGGACTGACGGCGCTCGCGCTCGGCACGGCCCTCGCCGCGACCGGGTGCGAGCCGACGACTCCGGTGCGCGACTGCAGCGGGTGCATCTACGATTTCGCCGACACCACCCCGCCCGACACGCTCGTGTTCCCCTGGCCCGCTTCACGGATGCCCGTGCGTTTTTACGCCGACCCGCGGGGGGCGATGCCCGCGCTTGTCTCGCTCAGTATTGCCGCGTGGCAGGCACAATTTTTGTACGGAGAGTTTCGCGGCGTTCAAGCAACAGACTCAACCCGCGCCGACATCATCGTGCAATGGGAGGCCGGTGTTCCTCCGGACGTGACTCCGGATCCGGGAGCCCCGGTCGCCGCTTGCGACGGCGCTACCACAAACCCGACGGCGGTTTTTACGGACTCGTCCGCGAATGTACTCCACGTGACGCTCAGTCCCAGAGGCGGAGCCTTCACGGACGCCCAGGTGGCCGCGTGCCTGCGGCGCGTGGTGATCCACGAGGTGGGGCATGCGCTGGGCCTGCTGAAGCACAGCCCCTTCCCGCTCGACATCATGAACCCAACGCCGATCGTGACCCTACCGAGCAGCGTTGATCGCCGCACGGTAGAGGTGCTGTATCACACCCCGGCAACCGTAGTGCCGCCGCCACGGTGACGTCGCTCGGCAACGCAGTTCTCGCGCCGCGAGGGGCGGTCCACTGGAACCTCACCCCTGCGGAGCTGCACGGGCACGCCCTGCGCCGCGGCGAGGGCGTGGTGGCGGAGGAGGGGGCCCTGTGCGTCGTGACGTCGCCGCACACCGGCCGCAGCCCCCGCGACAAGTTCGTCGTCCGGGAGCCGGGATCGAGCGGGCGCATCGCGTGGAGCGCGGTCAATCGGGAGATGGCGCCGGATGCCTTCGCGCGCCTGCGCGACCACGTCTCGCAGCACTTGAACGATCAGGAACTCTTCGTACTGGACGTCATCGCCGGCGTGGATCCCCGCCACCGCACCGCGGTCCGGCTCATAACCCCGAATGCCTGGCACGCACTCTTCGTTTCGAACATGCTGCGCCGGCCTGCCGCGGCCGACGTCCCGGCGTTCACGCCCGCGTGGCACATCCTCCACGCTCCCGAGCTGCGGGCCGATCCGGCCCGGCACGGCACGAGGTCCGGCACGTTCATCGTGATCCATTTCACGGAGCGGACGATGCTGGTCGGCGGAACCCGCTACGCGGGCGAGTTGAAGAAGGCCGTGTTTACGATCCTCAACTACCTGCTCCCGCTGGAGGGCGTGCTCCCGATGCACTGCGCGGCGACCCGCGGGGCGGCCGGAGACGTCGCGCTGTTCTTCGGGCTGTCCGGGACCGGGAAGACCACCCTCTCCACCGATCCGGAGCGCGCGCTGATCGGCGATGACGAGCACGGCTGGAGCGACCGGGGTGTTTTCAATTTCGAGGGCGGCTGCTACGCCAAAGCAATCGGACTGTCGCCCACCCGCGAGCCCACGATCTACGCCGCCGCCAGGATGTTCGGCACCGTGCTCGAGAACGTGGTGGTCAACCCGGGCAGCGGCACCGTCGACTTCGACTCGGCGGCGATCACGGAGAACACGCGGGCGGCATATTCCCTCGATGTGGTCCCGAACCACGTCGAGAGCGGGATGGGCGGACATCCATCGTCCATCGCGTTCCTGACGTGCGACGCGTATGGCGTCATGCCACCCATCGCCCGCTTGTCCGATGCCCAGGCCATGTATCACTTCCTGTCGGGATACACGGCCAAGGTCGCGGGCACCGAGAGCGGCGTGACGGAGCCGACCGCCACGTTCTCGACCTGCTTCGGGGCCCCCTTCCTTCCGCTCGATGCCCACGTGTACGCCACCATGCTCGGCGACAAGATCGCGCGGCACGGCGTGTGCGTCTGGCTCGTGAACACCGGTTGGACCGCGGGACCCTCCGGCGTGGGCCGGCGGATTCCACTCGAGTTGACGCGGGCGATCGTGCGGGCCGCCGTCTCGGGGGCGCTGGACGGCGTGGCGACCGCGCGCGAGCCGGTGTTCGGACTCGAGATACCCGTCGAGGTGCCGGGCGTCCCGGCCGGCATCCTGCGTCCCCGCT
>Ga0193727_1000386_pt1 | contig 16816 bp, 15 predicted proteins | sample H2c2metaG_FD_143051 | JGI IMG/M metagenome (GOLD analysis project Ga0193727, IMG submission 143051) | Soil microbial communities from a riparian zone of the East river system, Colorado, United States - H2c2 | ecosystem: Environmental > Terrestrial > Soil > Riparian zone | place: USA: East River...
CGAATCGACTTTGCCATCGTCAGCGACGACGTTGCCGACGATGTCGTCGGTGAATGCCGACACGATCTTGTATCCGGCCGCGTGCAGTCGCTGCGCGAGGTGGGTCGAGCCGAAGAGTCCCTGCTCTTCCGCCGCATACGCGACGAAGATCACCGATGTCTCGAGACCGCGCGGGAAATGCTTCGAGAATACGCGCGCGAGCTCCATGACTGCCGACGTGCCCGATCCATCGTCGTCGGCGCCGGGCGCGTCCTGTGTCGCCTCGAATCTTGCCAGAGTCCCAAGGTCGGTGCGGGCGCAGACACAGGAGTCGTAATGGCCGCCCATCACCAGAACTCTGGTCGTGTCACGCCCGGGGAGCCATGCCACCACGTTGACGACGTTCACCACCGGACGGTCTGGGTGGCCGCGCATCTCGATCATGGCCGGATCGTACTCGACGCGCAGACATCCGCCGCACGCCTGGCTGTACCCCTGCAGCTTGCCGAACAAATAGCGGCGCGCCGCGCCAATTCCCCGGGTGTTGCTCAGCGTGTCGCTCATTGTGTGGCGCGTGCCGAACGACACGAGCGTCGAGTCCGTCGCGCGGATCTCGGCTGCCGAGATGTCGGCAATGGTTGCGACGAGAGCCGGGTCGCGGGTGAGGCCAATCGTAACGTCGGGTGAGGCGGCGACGCCGATCGGGCGTGGCTCGACCTGAGTCGACGGCGGAGGGGAACATGCTAGGGCGAGCAAAACAGCTGAGGCCAAACGGCAAGACGTGAGACGCGGCATGTTATTTTTATTCCAATGAGGACGGTTTTGACCGCTGAGAATAGGCACCCGAAGTGAGCAAGACAAGCACGGGGACCGTGTCGGACCTGGCGCTCGCCTCGCGAGGCTCGGACAACTTTTCATGGCAGTGGTCCCGATTTGGCGAGCTGACGCCGGAGGATCTCTACGCCGTCGTTCGCCTTCGCGAAGCGGTTTTCGTGGTTGAGCAGAACTGCCCCTATCCCGACGCCGACGGACGCGATCCCAATGCCTGGCATCTGCTCGGCTGGATACAATACGCGGCTGGGCGAAGCCTCGTTGCCTATGCGCGGATCTTCGAGGCTGGAGTCCGTTACGACGAGGCCTCGATCGGACGAGTCGCCACCGCCAATGAGGTGAGGGGGACCGGCTTCGGCAAAACGCTGATGGCTGAAGCCTTGCGACGAATCGAATCGTTGGCGCCGGGCCAGCCCGTCAAGATCGCGGCGCAGCGCCGCCTCGAGGGTTTCTACCTCGGCTTCGGATTCAGGACCATTTCCGCCCCCTACGAAGAAGATGGAATCGTTCATGTCGACATGCTCCGGTAGAACTCGAATCCTATGATTACCAAGGCACGCTACTGCGAAGGTGAAACGTTCGACGAATTCATGGCCCGGCCGATCAAGAATCACGACCTCTGGGTTGGGATCGCTCACCATGTCGTTATCCCGATCGAGCTCTCGGCCCGCGTCGAGGCGCTGGGCGGACACTGGCACCTGCTGGTGCTGAGCGAGGACTGGTGCGGTGATTCCGTGAACATCGTCCCGATCCTTGCCAAGCTCACCCAGTCGGTGACCAACATGGACATGCGCATTCTCGCGCGCGACGAGAACCTGGACATCATGGACGCGCATCTCACAGGCGGAAAATCCCGCTCGATCCCCATCGTGATTCTGTTGAACAACAAATTCCAGGAATGCGGCTGGTGGGGACCCCGGCCGAGCCCGCTGCAGAAGTGGGTCGTGGAGCAGGGAATGCTCCTGCCCAAGGAGGAGCGGTACAAGGAGGTCAGGAAATTCTACGCGCGCGATCGCGGGCTCACGACGATGCACGAAATCGTCGGCATGTTGGAGAAGTTTTGCGTTCCGTTTCCCGTGCGAGCTGGGACCGGCTCGGCAGCGACCTGAGATTCCCCAGCCTCACGCGGTGAGTGCGCCGATCAGGTCTTCCGCAGTCGAAGAGTAAAGATTGAGCCTTTGCCCAGGTTGCTCGTCGCGGTGAGCGAACCACCCATTGCGTTGGCGAGCGTGCGACTGATCGCCAGCCCGAGTCCGGTGCCATTGCTCAGCGCGTTCCTCTCTCTGATCTGAACGAACGGCTGGAACACGGCTTCGATCTTGTCGCCGGGGATTCCGATGCCGGTGTCGATTACCCGAATCGCGACGGTGTCATCTTCGGATTTGCACTCGAGCGTGATGCTGCCGCCGAAGGGCGTGAACTTGATCGCGTTTGCCAGGAGGTTCAGCACGATCTGCTGCAACATCGCGGCGTCTGCCTGCGCGACCACAGCCGAATTGTCGCAACGATAGTTGTACTCAAGATCTTTCGGCTCCAGCTGCGAACCGATCATCCCTTCCATGCGGAGCAGGATTTCGTCTACGCTGGTGGGCTCAGGGTGCACTTCGATCCCGTGCCCACTGTCGATTCGCGCGAAGTCCAGTATCCCCGTGATCAATCCCAGCAGATGTTGCTGACTGAGCTGGATTCGCCGAAGGTCGCCGCGCTGCAAATCCGTAAGGGGCCCGTGGATTTCCCTCTCCAGCATTTCCGTGTACCCGAAGATCGCCTGCAGCGGAGTTCGGAACTCGTGACTCAGGAGCGCGAGGAAGTCCGACTTCGCGCTGTTGGCCGCTTCCGCCTCCCTGCGCGCCTTCCGCTCGCTCACGAGCAGATCCTCTTTGGCCCGGTACGCGGCAGCGAGATGCACGGTGCCCAGAGCGATCCTTGCCTCGAGCTGTCGGATCACCTCGCGAATCTCTTCGTCTGCCGCCCGCCGCTTGGTGCAGTCCCGGATGATCCAGCGATATTCGGCGGCCAGGTAGTTTCTCGATGATCTGGCGACCGAGGCAGCGACCGCGATCCTGGTGCCATGTCGTGGCTGCAGCCACATCTCCCAATCATCGAGCCGGTTCTGATCACAGAGCTGATCGAGTTGATGGGGGAATTGTTTTCTGGCGGACTGCTCGAAGAACGACGGAAGCGCTTTTCCGACGAGAGATCTGGACTCGACCCCGAGCATCCGGCTCGCGGCGACATTCGCGTCGCGTATCGTTCCGTAGAGGTCGGTGATGAGGTACGCGTCGGGCGCGAAATCGAACATCTCGCGGAATCTCGTGCGCTCTTCATTGAGGGCATCGCGGCTGGCGGTTAGCGCCTCGCTCTGCATCCGCAGCTCCTCGTCGGCGAGTCGAAGCTCCTCGATGGTGGCAAGGAGGTCCTCGCGCCCGCTGCCTCTCGTCGGGGCATCCGCGATTTCCGGCACTGCGTCCGCGATCTCTGTTGTTGTCCGCCAGTTCTCCGGGGGACGGTCTGCATCGCGCACGCTGCGCGATGATTCTCGAAGGTCGTCTGGGGTCGGCTGTGGCCGCGGGTCCATCATTCTGCGCCGGCGATGAGTAGCTTGCGGGCTTGCTCCTGGAAACATGTGGATGCAACTCCGGGGCCGAAAACCTTCGAAAGCTTCGGCTGCCCCGCAACTTAACGCTGCCGCGTTCCGGCACGAATCTGGTCCTCAAATCGGACCCGAAATGAGTCCAAAAAAAAACGAAGAGGCGCGGAGTGATCCGCGCCTCGTTCGCTTGCGTCCGGTTGGTCGGTCAACTATTGCTGTCGTTTCCTCCGCTCGACCGGCGACCGCCGCGGGATGCTTCACCGCCTTTTCTTCCCGCGATTCGGGCCTCTTCGCTCGTGAATTCGTGCGCGGTTCCTTTCTGGTGGGCGGCCCGCCCACCCTTCGCAGCGATTGCGCGCTGCGCCTGGGGATCCATCGCCGCGAATCCGCGGGGAGTCTTGCGACTCACACCGTTCGGACCCCGCGTCTCCATCTCGCTCTCGACTCGCGCTCCGCTCATGGCTCCGTTGCCCGCTCCGATACTGCTACGTCCGCTTCGCTCGTCCATCCTATCCCCTTGGTTGTCGGCCTGGTCTGCCATTATAAATCTCCCACCGTGATTTTCGAGTTTGTCAGTCGCGGCTGCTCGACATCCATCCTTGAGTGGTGGATTGTCCGGAGCGCGGTCCCGCGTCTGAATGAGTTTCTGCTGCGCAAGCGTCAGGCCGCAAGTTTCGGGCGAGGGCGACCCTACCGCCAGTCCTGGCGGGAAATTGTGGATTTCTGCTTTTCTCTCACTTGTGTGATGCTTATGATTAATAACGGGGCATGCCGCCCGGGCCCGGTCAGGCGCGTGGCGGCTTGTTTGGGTAGCTTCTACTCGCCGCTGCTCGCAGCGGGCTGTCGCCACGTCGTCAATCCTGTCCGAGGTCGCGAGTGAATCCAGTAGAAGAAGAAACGTTGTCGAAGATCGAGGTGCTCGCCGATCTGGAGCCCCTGGTTATTGAGTTGATGACGTCGCACGAAGCGAAGCGCGTGCTCTGGTTCCCCGCGGAGCTGCTGGAGCCGCCGCCGGGAGAAGACCCAGACCACCATCTGAAGGCGTTGAGAGAGCGCGCCAGAGGCATTAGCGATCCCGCCCGCGTCGCGCTGGCGCTGAACCTCCTCACCGAAGAGGGGCTGCCGCACTTTCATCGCCTGCTCGCCGTGTACCTCGGCACCGACAGCATCTGGGCGAAGTGGAACAACCTCTGGACCGCCGAGGAAGACCGGCACGGCGCGATTCTGCACGACTACACGAGAGACGCCGGCGTGTTCGATCCCCTCGTGATCGAGAAGATGCAGTTCGAGTACATCAAGGCGGGTTTCGAGCCCGAGTGGGACAAGGACCCCTATCGCGTGTTCGTCTACACGTCCCTCCAGGAGAGGGCGACGCAGGTGTCGCACGCCAACACCGGCAAATTCGCCTCGCAGTACGAGCCGACAATCGGAACGGTGCTCGCGAACGTCGCGAAAGAAGAGGCGCGGCACTACACGTTCTACCGCTCGGTTTTCAAGGCTGTGATCGAGCGGGATCCGAACCAGGGTTTGATCGCCGCGTCGAAGATCATGCCGGCGATCGACATGCCGGGCGTCAACATGCCGCATTTCCGCGAGCTGGCGGATGTCGTGCGACGCGCCGGGATTTACGGCCCGCGTGACTACCTCGACATCGTCCAGGAGCTGATCAAGTACTGGTCGATCGAATCGCTCGATGGTCTGAACGATCTGGGGCGTATGGCGCAGGAAAAGATCATGGGGATTCCCGCCCGCCTCGAGCGCATCGCCGAGATCATGGAGAAAAAAACTAAACCCAAGAGCTTCGCGTTCGACGTGATTTTCAATCGCGTCTTCGCGATGGAATGAGTTTCGAGCGCTTGGCGTTTTAGATCTCGGCGCGTCGGTCAGTCGGAGGGGGTTCCTCTCCGCGGCTACACTCGCTTGGTCGGAGCCCCTAACTACGCTCCCTCGCTCCGCTCGGTCGCGGGTCTCCTCCTCGCGCTCGTTTGAAGCCGCTACGAGGACCCCCTCCGACTTTCCTAACAGGCATTGATCTAGAGGCCGGGCGCCTCCCATTCGATCGCGGGGCGCGATTGAAATCTCGCCGAAGCTTCGCCTCGCACAAACGACATTTCGCCCTCAAAGTCGGCGCGTTGAGCGTCGAGGGGCCGATTGGGTGCACACGCGCAAAACAGACGCGAGTTGCTACGCATCACGCGCCGTCCAGGCGCGCGCAGTTACAGATCTGTGTAAGGGAGGTGAGGGTGTCCTCGCAGGCGCTTTCCAAAGCGAGCGCGAGGAGGAGACCCGCGACTGAGCGGAGCGAAGGAGCGCAGTTAGGGGCTCCGACCAAGCGAGCGTAGCGCCGGAGAGGACACCCTCACCGACCCAAAGCCGAGATGCATTCGAAGCGCGCCCCTGACGAGCGCGTAGATGCGTAAAGCTCGCGGCTGATAGCGCGCTATGAGCCAGAGAGGCCGAGATCGGCCGAGCGCGCCTGCATGGAGCCGATCACGAACGTTATGTGCTCGTCGAGATCGACCCCGAGCTCGCTCGCGCCGTTTACTACATCCTCGCGATTTACGCCGCGGGCGAAGGCTTTGTCCTTCATTTTCTTGCGCACCGATTTGGCGTCGACCTCGTGCACACTCTTCGTCGGGCGAACAAGGGCGGTCGCAGTTATCAGCCCGGTGAGCTCGTCGACAGCAAAGAGTGTCTTCGCCATTTTCGATTCCCGCGGCGTGTTCGTGTAGTGCGCGTGGCCGAGAATCGCCTCCAGGATGTCCTCGGGATAACCTTTCGAGCGAAGCAACCGCACGCCTTCCGAGGGATGCTCATCGATGGGAGAGTGCGCGTTGTTGGGGAAGCGCTCGTAATCGAAGTCGTGAATGAGTCCGGTGGTGCCCCAGCGTTCCTCGTCCTCGCCGAATTTCTGCGCGTACGCGCGCATCGCTCCTTCCACAGCCAGCATGTGCTTGCGGAGCGATTCGCTGGCGGTGTACTCGTGCATGAGGGCGAGCGTGTCTGCTCGCGCTGGAAATGCGTCGCCGCTACTCATGATCCCTCGCCCTCCGGTGGTGGAATGAAAAGTTCGCTGCCCGCTCAGCATTTCGGGAGGGATGTCATCACCATGTGTGCAATGTCGATGGTCAACTGAAGCGCCAGGAGAGCGCCGAGCATGATGGAGACGTCAACCCAGGGGCGCCGGCTCGGGGGAAGAGTGCGGGCATACAGCAGCGTGCCGGCGGCTATCACCGCGCCCTCGACGAAAAAATCAGCGATGGGATGGCTGTAAAGCCTGAGGCCGATCATCGGGCCGCCCGGCCACGTCGGCTTGTAGCCGGTGATCCAGTCGAGAAACAGGTGCGACAGGATCAACGCGGCGATGACGAGACCGCCCGTCCAGTCGCGCGTCGCCGCCGCGTAGGCGGTAAATCCGATCACCATGAAAACCAGCACCGCCGGGATCGAGTGGGACAGCATCCCCTGCGGATTGTAGACGTTCGCGAGGCAGAGTCCCGTGTCGACCCAGTCCGGCGCGTACGTGGCGAGGAGCAGCACCAGCAGCCCGATGCTCCTGCGCACGCGCATTGCGGTCAGCGCGGCGCCGACGTGGCCGATGTACATCTAGCGGCGGAAGCGGCGGTCAATCAACAGCGGCACGAGCGTGACGATCAGCAGCGCTCCGGCCAGGCGAATCGCGTAGAAGAAATGGGTCCCGAAGAAATCCTGCTGGAATGTCATTAGTTTCGTAAAGTTAAGGCGCTTCCCGCCGAACTGCCCGCGAGCCACCCCTCGCCAATCCCTCGACGACACCGATGCACGTCAAGAATCTCGAGTGTTCCTTCTGCCATCGCGAGTACGAGGCCAGACGTCTTCACAATCTCTGCATCGATTGCGGCAAGCCGCTCCTGGTGCGGTACGACCTGAAGCGCATCGCCAACTTTCTCACGCGCCAGTCGTTGTTTGCGCGACGATCCGACCTCTGGCGGTATCGGGAGCTTCTGCCGGTGCGACGGGAGGACAACATCGTTACCCTGGGCGAGGGCTGGACCCCGCTTCATCATGCGAAGAATCTTGGTGCCGCGCTCGGCCTGAGTGACTTGTACGTGAAGGACGAGTCGCTGAATCCCACCCAGAGCTTCAAGGCCCGGGGGATGTCGGTCGCTGTTTCGATGGCGAAAGAGCTCGGCGTGAAAAAAATAGCGGCCCCGTCGGCAGGGAATGCCGCCGGCGCGCTCGCCGCCTACTGCGCGCTCGGCGGCATCCAGGCATTTCTCTTCATGCCGCGCGACACGCCACGCGCGAATCTGATCGAGTGCGAAGTCGCCGGCGCGCATATCACGCTGGTGGACGGTTTGATAACCGACTGCGGCGCCGAGGTGGCGAGAAGGAAGGAGGCGGAAGGCTGGTTCGACTTCTCGACCCTCAAGGAACCGTACCGAGTCGAAGGGAAAAAGACCCTCGGCTACGAGATCGCCGAGCAGTCGGCGTGGACGCTGCCCGACGTGATCGTGTATCCGACGGGAGGAGGAACGGGCCTCGTGGGAATGTGGAAGGCGTTTGCCGAGATGCAGGAGCTCGGATGGATCGGCGAGAAGCGCCCCCGCATGGTGTCGGTTCAGGCGGCGGGATGTGCCCCGATCGTTCGCGCCTTCGAAAAGGGGGAGCGTTTCGCGGAGGAGATTCCGAACGCGACGACGATTGCCTCGGGTCTGCGCGTCCCGAAGGCGATCGGAGATTTTCTCATACTCGATGCGATTCGCGAGTCCGAAGGCACCGCCGTCGCGGTCACGGACGAGGAGTTGATCGCCGGGGCGCGAGAGCTCGCGCGCAGGGAAGGGATTTTTGCCGCACCCGAGGGTGGGGCGTGCGTGCCGGCGCTCCGCAGGCTCATCGACCGGGGTAAGGTGAAGCCCAACGAACGAGTCGTGCTGTTCAACACAGGCTCGGGCATCAAGTATCTCGACGCATTCGACGCCGAAGCGAAGGAGCGGATCCCAAGGAGTGAGCGCCCGAGCGCGATGGGCCCTGCGTTACGGACCTGATAAGCAAAGGCCGGGGCAACTACAAGTATGACTACCGGCTAGGGGCTGCGGGCGGGCCGGCCGGGGGCTGCGTGCTAGCTGTTTGGTACCCACAAGCCGGCGCAGGGGGGCGTGCGATCATTCGAGCCCACCCCCTTGAATGTTGTTCCACAGAGGGACGGCCCGCACGCAGCCCCAAGCCGGCCCGCCCAAGGCCCCCAGCCGGTAGTCGTACTTGTAGTTGGATTTCGGTAGTCGTACGTATGTAGTTGCCAGTTATCGCAATCCGACCAGCTTGTGCGTCTGGATACTGAGCCGCCACCGGGGGTGGCGCAGACAATAATCGATCGCGCGCTCGGTGTTCGCGGCAGTGTCTGGTCCATCCATCGGCTGCAGGAAGAAGTGGCGGAACCCAAGCTCCTCGAACTTTTCGGGCGGCGCATCGACTTGAGGGTACACGAGCTTCAGCTCGCTCCCCGTCGTCTGGACGAGCGGCGCACCCGCCTTGGGGCTGACGCAAATCCAATCGAGTGATTTCGGCGCTGGCCTGGTGCCATTGGTTTCGACGGCGACCTCGAAGCCGTGGGCGTGGAGCTCGGCGATCAGATTCTCGTCCACCTGGAGCAGTGGCTCGCCGCCGGTGCAGACCACGTACTTCTTAGGCGCACCCGCTGAACTCGGGGAAGACTCGCCGTTTGTATTGCGACCCTCGCCCTTCCAGGACCGATCGATCGCGTCCGCAAGCTCTTTGGCGCTCTTGAATTTGCCGCCGTCAGGTCCCGTGCCGACGAAATCGGTGTCGCAGAATTGGCAGACCGCACGTGACCTGTCCTCCTCTCGCCCAGACCAGAGGTTGCACCCGGAGAAGCGGCAGAATACCGCGGCGCGTCCAGTCTGCGCGCCTTCGCCCTGCAGAGTGTAGAAGATCTCCTTCACCGTGTAAGTCACCGCCCTCGCGCACTCCCCGCGCTCGCGTATCCAATCGGATCCTCGAGTCCGGCCTCGCTGAATCCCTTGAGGCGGAGCTGGCATGCATCGCATCGCCCGCACGCTTCGCCGCCCGGTCCCGGATCGTAGCAGCTCGTGGTTTTCGAGTAGTCGACGCCCAGCGAGGTGCCGAGCTTGATGATCGCGGCCTTGGAGAGGGCGATGAGAGGAGTGCGGATCACCAACCGCGTTTTTCCTTCCACGCCGGCGCGCGTGGCGAGATTCGCCATCTTCTCGAACGCTTCGATGTACTCGGGCCTGCAATCCGGGTAGCCGCTGTAGTCGAGCGCGTTCACGCCGATGAAGATGTTGGACGCCTCGACGACCTCGGCGAGCGCCAGCGCATACGAGAGAAAAATCGTATTCCGCGCCGGGACGTAGGTGACGGGGATCTCTTTCGACGAGGGCGAGGAGGCCGCGAGATCGCGATCTTTCGGAACGGGAATGTCGGCCGTCAGTGCAGAGGCGCCGAAGAGGGTGAGATCGATCTCCACCAGATGATGGCGCGCGACGCCGGCGCTTCGCGCGATTCGCTTTGCAGCATCGATCTCGGTCGAGTGGCGCTGGCCGTAGCTGAACGTGAGCGCGTGAACGGCGAAGCCTTCGCTCTTCGCAATGGCGAGCACTGTCGTCGAGTCGAGCCCTCCACTGAGAAGGACGACGGCCGGCGATGCTGTTTTGGAGTGAGCTGGGGAGGATGCGGAATTCACTGGATCGGCCTCTCCCTTGAAACTAGCGGCTTCGAGCTTCAACCGGCGCGAGTTCAATGGAGCATTGATCTTTGTGATCAACCGCGGGAACAACGCCCGGCTCAGAGAGCGGCGACGAGAGCCTCGAAAAGCTTCTCCGGTTCGAGCGGCTTCGAGAGCACGGCGGCCGCGCCGAGCGTCCGCACTCTCTCCTGACCAGCGGCATCGATGCTGCCGCTCAGGATGATGACGGGAATATTCGATGTGCGCGAATTGTTTTTCAGCTTCTGCAGCGTTTGCTCGCCCGAGCCGCCGGGCATGTTGACGTCGAGTACGATTGCATCGACCGGGGGAGGCCGCATCGCAATCATCATCGCCTGAATTGCATCGTAAGCCGCAAGTGTCTTGTGCCCTTTTTCTCGAAGAAGACTCTGGACCAGAGTAGACAATACACGATCGTCGTCCACCACGAGAACCGTAGCCACTATGCCCTCCCCGCCAGAAGGACAAGTCGCGGACGCAGGCTCACAAGGGCGGCGTTCAGCTCCGTCAATGCTTGTTGCACGCCACCAAGTTCGCCTGAGCGGCCCATTTTTTCGAGGACACCGGCCGCCGCGGAGACAATTCCCGCTTTCAGACTCCCCGCCGAGCCGCGAAGTGCATGTGCGCCGGCCATCAGACGAGGGGCATCGCGTTCCAGGACGGCGGTAGTGATCTCGGTGACGCGGGGCTCGAGATCTTCGAGAAAGATCCCGGCCAGCTCGCCGACGAGCTCCCGATTTCCTCCAACCAGGTTCATCAGGCCGACCTCATCCAGTGTTTCCGAATCCCTGCCGTCGGCGATCTCCACCTGAATCCTCGGCTCGGGCATCGATCCCGCACCCAGTCGAGCGAGCATTTCCAGGAGTTTGCCCGAACGAATCGGCTTGGGCGCGAACCCGTCCATGCCTGCCTCGAAGCAGGCTTCCCGGTCCCCCTTCATCGCGTGGGCGGTAACGGCAATGATAGGGGTTCTCATTCCCGAGCGGGCTTCCGCCTCTCGGATCAAGCGTGTCGCCTCGAATCCACCCATGACCGGCATCTGAACATCCATCAGCACGACATCGAATCGTTCGCGCTCCATCGCGTCCACTGCCTCCCGCCCGTTCGTCACCAAAATAGCCGTATGCCCCGCGCGCTGCAGAATGCTTGACGCCAGCTTGCGGTTGACGGGGTTGTCTTCGGCAACAAGAACCCTGAGCGACTTGCCCTGCCCGGGCTCAACGACAGCTGTAACCGCGTCATCGTCGGAGGTCTCCGATCCAACCAGCGATTCCGTAATTGCCGACAGCAGAGCGGACCGCCGCACCGGCTTTATCAGGTACGAAAGGCCGAGCTCACGCGACCGTTCAACATCCTCGGCGCTGTGGACCGAGCTGAGCATGAGAACGGTGCCGGCGTGTAGTGACGGCATCTGACGGATGCGCTCGACGAGCTGAAAGCCATCCATCTTTGGCATGCGAGCGTCCGTGAGAATCAGCGCGAACCGCTCCGTGCTCTGATCGGTTTCGGACAGGATCTTCAGAGCCTCGCCGGCGCCGGTCGCAAGGGTGGCACGCATGCCCCAGCTGCGAAGAATGCCATCGAGAATCCTCAGGTTGGTTACGTTGTCATCGACTACGAGCACGCGAAGGTTCGACAACATCGTGTGGGGAACTGATCCGGGAACGGTATCCGCGAGTTGAATTCCGAATTCGGCTGTGAAATCGAACACCGTACCTTTGCCGACCTCGCTCGTAAGGCCGACGCGGCCTCCCATCAACGTCACGATGCGTGACGCGATCGCCAGCCCCAGGCCTGTCCCGCCGTACTGTCGCGTGGTGGACGTGTCGGCCTGCTGAAACGCCTCGAACACGCGTTCCTGATTCTCGGGCTCAATTCCGATTCCAGTATCCGCCACAAAGAAATGCAGGACTGCCCGATCCTCTTCGTTGCTGTCGACTTCGATGCGAAGGGTAACCTCACCCGTTTCGGTAAACTTGATGGCGTTTCCAACCAGGTTGATGATCACCTGGCGGAGCCTTCCCACATCGCCGATCAGCGCGTCAGGAACATCGGGGTCGATCTCGAGCCCGAATTCGAGCCCCTTCTGATCGGCGCGGTGGCCGAGCGTGCTGATGGTGTCGGCAATGCTCTCGCCGAGTCTGAACTGCGACGAATCGAGCGCCAGGTGGCCGGCTTCGATCTTTGAGAAATCCAGGATGTCGTTGATGATATCGACAAGTGACTCGGCGGAGCTTCGTGCGGTGGTGATGTAGTCGCGCTGATCTCCCGAGAGGTTCGTATCGAGAGCGAGCTCGAGCATTCCCAGAACCCCATTCATCGGAGTTCGAATCTCGTGGCTCATGTTGGCGAGGAATTCGCTCTTCGCGGCATTGGCGTCGTCGGCTGCGTGCCGGGCGCGCAGCAGCTCGTTGCTTCGTCCACGCTCTTCGACCGATCGGTTGAACGATTCCGCGAGTGCCTGGAGCTCGTCGCCACTGTGAAGGTGGACCGGCGGTGAGAAGCCTGTAGTTCCAAAGCGGTCGGCGGCGGCCGCGAGACGCACGAGGGGACGCACGAAGACGCGCCTCGTGTAGATGAAAAGGAAGATGGCGAACAGCGACAGCAACGTCACCCTCAATTTGATGTCGCCCAGGAGGTTCCGGGCGATTCTCTCGTCAACCGGCGAGATCTGCATATCGACGGCAACCGACCCGATCACACTGGTCTTTCGGGAAACGTCGTAGGGGCCGAGCAGCGGCTGCACCAGGCGGAAGAACTTCAGGCCGTTCGCGGTAAAATAGGTTTCACCCTCGCCGGCCAGCACGAGCCCGAATGGGCCGGGGTCAGTGGCGCGATCTCCGGGTTTCATGGGATCCGAGTCCGCGATGATGCGCCGCTCGGGATCGTAAATGATGACTCTCTCGACATCCTGCAGCTGCTGCGAAAAGCGCTGAATCGCCCGCGGCAGCGTTTTCGAATGGAGCAGCTCAGGATCTTCCTGCACGAGGCTCCGTATCGTGAAGGCGAGGTTCGATGCGGAAGATTCTACGGCCTCGTACATCTCCGTTTTCATGGCGCTATGCAGGAAGATGCCCGTCACCGTGGCGATTGCCGCGAAGACCCCGATGAAACCAAGAAGGATCTTGGCCGACAGCGATGCGCGCGGACGCTTCATGCGAGGGCGATGGCGTTTCGGCGCCAAAACCCGACGACGAGGCAGCCCAGGCAACCCGCGACGAGGATTCCGGGAATGTAGATCGCCGCCCAACTGTACACGCGCCGCGCATCGAAGACCTGCGTAATACGCGCGGCGAGACCGGCACCTGAGGTTTCACCGTTCCACCGGTCAATGGCGGCGATCTGCTTACCGGAGGCTGTGTCATAGATATAGTCACCCGACAGACAACCTTCCTCGACCTTTGCCTGCTCGCCGGTAAGCGGCTCGATCCAGATGCGGTAATAGAACTGATCGTCCGCGCAGTGAACATCCTGTCCGGCTGGGACTGCGATCCCGGGGAACTCCACGGTGCCGGCAAAAGCTTCAGTGAGATCGAGTGGCCCTCGATAGGTGAATTTGTAGGTATTCAGGCCATCGACATCGCTTTCTCCCGAGAACTTGAGACGCACGCCTGTCATGTAGTTGCTGCGCATGGTGTAATCGCGCTTCTGCACGTTTCGGGGGAACAGAACGATTTCTCCCTTGTGCGGTCCGTCCGCCAACGCTCCGGTACGAGGGTCAATCCGCTCTTTGGTGGCGTATTCGTAGAGCACCGTGCCGATTTGAATGTCACGAACGGTGTATTTGTCGATGAGCATCACGGAGCGTGGCCAGTCGGCGGCATCCATCACGCGGATGCTCCGGTCGTAAGTGCTCAACGCGTCTGCTTTGGGCATCACGCCGGTCACAGAGTCGGCATTCGTCTGGGTGCCGACGTATTTCGCGGAAAATACGCCATCGCGGGGGAATCTCATTGTCCAGCGGGGGCCCAGCCCGAACCGCCACCCGACCGTCAGCATCGCGAGCACAACTGCGGCGACGATGTAAGGGCGTCTCATCGATTGAGTCCAATACGCGTGCGGCGAATCATGTTTATTGCCGCCCGGCGGCCACCGTCGTGATTCTCATGCCGGCGACTCCTCCAGCTCTTTCATCATTTTCTCCAGGCATTGCGGACAAATGCCGTGAGTGAGCTTCAGGTCTGAATGCGAGGCCAGATAGGAATCGACTTGCTCCCAGTAGTTCGTTTCGTTTCGCACCTTCTTGCAGTAGCTGCAGATCGGCAGCAGGCCCTGCAGCTTGCTCACTTCCGCAAGAGCTTCCTCGAGCTCGCGGACGCGCGCAGCGAGGCTCCTCTGCAGCTTCACCATGCGCTCACCGACCCGCACGCGTGATTGCAGCTCTACCGGGTCGAAAGGCTTCGCGATGTAGTCGTTGGCGCCCGCGGCGAGGCCATACGCCAGGTCTTCCTTGCTGTCCCGGGACGTGAGGAGGATGATGTACACGAGCTCGAAGCCGGGCGTGGTACGCAGGCGCCGGCAGATCTCGATGCCCTCAAGTCCGGGCATCATCCAGTCGAGCACGACCATCTCTGGCGCGTCCTTCCCCTTCAATGTCTCGAGACTGTGCCAGGCGGCGTTCCCGTCCGCGGCGGAAATCACGTCAAAGCGGAGGCGCCCCAGAGTCACCTCGAGGATCTTCCGGGTTACGGTATCATCTTCAGCTACGAGTATTCTCATGTCCCGCCTGCGGGCGTACGACCCAGGGATCGTGGAGCCCGTTGCACTGAGAGCGATTGCGGGCAACGGGGATCAATCCAGGTGCGGCGGGAAAGAGAGGCCGAGCCTGAGCGAATTCACTGTTTGCGCCGATCGTACGACGGCGAAACCCCGTTCTTTCAGGAGCCGTTTACACCGGGCCAATTCCTTCGCAACATTCGGGAGGCGCTGACCCAACGGGGCGCCTTTCAATAAGGCAAGTTCAGGTCCTTGCTGCTTGCCGGCGCTTGTTAGTTAGAGATCGCGGCCCCGGTCAGTCGGGGGGGGTTCCCCGGAGGGGCAGAGCCGATCGCTCGCCTGTAGATAGTGCGCGCAAAGCGCGCACTATCTACAGACTCGTCTCCGGATGCCCTCCGAGGAAACCCTCCCTCCTTCCCGGTCGAGCATCGTATCGGCCGCTCGGCCGCCGCAGGCGGCCGGTGCGGGCGTAGTGTCACCCCTTCGCAACCCTTCGCGCGGGCGGACGTGTGCCCCGAATCCGGCGCGCTCGAGACGACTTGTCGCCGTGCATAAGGGGCGCGACGTCGCAACCATTTTGTCACGGTCCGCGTTGCCGCGTCGACTAGAATCCAGCCAGAGGAGGGAGGCGTGGGGGTCCTCGTAGCGGCTTTCCAAAGCGAGCGCGAGGAGGAGACCCGCGACCGAGCGGAGCGAGGGAGCGTAGTGAGGGGCTCCGACCAAGCGAGCGTAGCCGCGAAGAGGAACCCCCACGCCGACCGACCGCGCGATGGATTCTAGTTTCGCACCGGCTGACGGCTAACAAAAAGGTCGCTTACGCGACCTTCTTGGCTAAAGGCGGCTGAGGATGCGGCGGCGTGAGTCGAGGGTGCGGGTGGTCTTCAGCAACAGCTTCGGTTGCGAGCGGGGTGATCGGAGTATCGGTTTTGAGCTCGCCAACCAGATCCCTCAACACATGGCTTCCATGGAACAGCTGCGTGGATGCCATGCTCATCTGCTCGCACGCCGCGCTCTGCTCCTCGGTCGATGCGCTCACCTGCATCGCCGCGGTCGCGTGGCTCTCGGCCGTGCGTGCGACCAATCCGAGATTCGCGGCGGCTGAATCAACCGCGCGCGCATTTTCGGTCGCGGCCGTCGTCACCGTCGCCGCTGCGGCTCGGGTTCTCTCGGCCGCGGCGAGAATCGTCGAGAGCGCGCTGTCCAGCTCGCGGCTCACGGCTTCGATCTCACCCACCTGCGCCACACCCTGTTCCATCGCCTTTGAAGTCGCGAGGACACGGGTCGTCACGCTCTCGGTCATCTTCACTACATCGTCCGCTGCGGCCTGCGTCTGATCGGCAAGCTTTCTCACCTCTCCAGCGACGACCGCGAATCCGCGACCCGCTTCACCGGCTCGCGCTGCTTCGATCGCCGCGTTGAGCGACAGGAGATTCGTCTGCTCGGCGATCCGGCTGACCGAGATGACGAACTTGTTGATCTCGCTCGCGCTCGTGTTCAGCTCCCGAACCTGGCCCGCCGCCTGCTCGACGATCGTGCGCACGTCGAACAGGATCTTGAGCGAGCGATCGACGTCGATGCGCTTCGCCTCGGCTTCCGCCTCGATCGCGCTGGCGAGCCCGTGCACTTCCTGCGCGCCGCCGACGAGATTGTCGCCGCGCGTCCGAATGCCATCGAGCGCCTCGTTTACCTGGCGCAGCTGTGCTACCTGTGATTCGGCGCCGTGTGAGACTTCTTCCACGGCGTCCGCGACTTCGCCCGCCGACGCCGAGATCTGCTTCGATGCCGAGAGGAGGTCGCTTGCGGACTGCGCCACTTCGTCGGCTGTTTTCGCCGCTCCGGACGCGATCCGTGACAACGCAATCGAAGCGTGGTTCATTGCGTCGGCCAGAGTACGGAACTCGCCGGGCATCTCGCCTTCGGTGCGCTGCTGCAGGTCACCGTGGCTAAGCTGAACCGCGTGCTTGACGAGTGCG
>Ga0193727_1000387_pt1 | contig 16804 bp, 14 predicted proteins | sample H2c2metaG_FD_143051 | JGI IMG/M metagenome (GOLD analysis project Ga0193727, IMG submission 143051) | Soil microbial communities from a riparian zone of the East river system, Colorado, United States - H2c2 | ecosystem: Environmental > Terrestrial > Soil > Riparian zone | place: USA: East River...
CCTTCCCCGTGCGCGGCCGGCGCAACGCCCCGTCTTCCTGGGCCTCGTCCTCATCCGGCTCGATGAATCCCTCCCGGTAGAGCCGGCGCAGGAACTCGGTGGTGCGATCGTACAGGGCGGCCTCGGCGGTGGTCAGGCGAACTTCGGGGTGGCGGGGCCGTCGCGGCGGCAGATCCAGGTCGTCCACTACGCTCGAGCGCCGGGTGCGGATCATCACTTCATGCGTGAGGGCGCGGAGCGCATCGGGGTCGCGGGGATGGCGCTGGTCGCCGGCGACCAGGTGCTCGCCCTTGAACTCCTCCCACGTGCCCAATTGGCCCGGCCGCAGCAGGGTAACGAGGTTGTACAACTCGCGCAGGTCGTTCTGGAGCGGCGTCGCCGTGAGCAGCAGGATGAAGTCGCGCTCGATGCGCTCGATAAACCGATAGGTCGCGCCGCGGTGACCCTTCACTTTGTGGGCTTCGTCCACAATGACGAGGTCCCAGCGGTGCCGCAAAATCTCCTCGGCGTGGCGGCGGGAGCGCGCTCGGTCGTGCGAGACGATCGCCTTCGTCACCTGCTGCCAGTCGTCGGGATCGGTTGGGGTGTCGAAATGCTCGAAGAACTTCTCTTCGAGCTCTCCCTGCCATTGCCCGACGAGCGACGCGGGCGTGAGGATCAGCACGCGGCGCGCGAGGCCGCGGATCGCGAGCTCCTTATAGATGATGCTCGCTTCGATCGTCTTGCCGAGACCCACCTCGTCGGCCAGGATGGCGCGGCCGCCCATGTCGCGCAGCACCCGTTGGGCCACATCGATCTGGTGGGGCAGCTCCTTGATCGCGTTGGCATCCAGCGTGATCAGCCGTTCGAACCCGGGAACGAGCGCGATGCGGTCGGCATCGCGCCGCAGATCGTACCACGCTCGCCCGGCCGAAGGCTGCTGGAGCGTGGCGGCGAAGGCTTGCAGGGAATGCTCGTCGACGGCCCAGGCGTCGTCGAGCAGCGGGTCGGGCAGCGTCAACCAGAACCTCTGGAGTCGGTGGGGGCCGCAATATAGGGAATCCGGCGCGGCCGGGCCCGCGGCATCAACGCGACGAGGCGCGACGCGACCTATCGTCGCATCGCGCCTCGATTTATGGGGAGGGGGCGGACTCAGTCGCCGTGATCGCCCTCGTGCTCGTCGTGATCGTCGTCAATACCGTCGTGGTCGTCATCGCCGAACGCCCTGAACGACCGCCGGATATTGCGGTTGATCGCTCCAAGATTCGTCGGGTCCGCCGGATCGAGGAACGCGCCGCTCTCAGTCTTGAACCAGCTCGCCACGTCCACCGTCACGGTGACGTTGGTCGTGGCCGGCCCCACCGTGACGGGCGCGGGGAACCGGATGTGGACCACCGCGTGGCCGGTTGACGTAAACGTGAAGGGGTGGTCCGTGCCCCCGGCGTCGGTGAAGACACCGGAGACCGTCACCGAGCCGAGCTGCGCCTTGACTCCGGTGTACGTCCCGGCGGGGACGAGCGCGTCGAGAATGACCTTGGTGGTGGCATCGAGCGGGAGACTCACGGTCACCGGCCCGACCTTTACTGGCTCGCAGCCCTCGCCCTGATCGTCCTCCTGCTCGGCATCGTCATCGGCCTCGTGCTCATCGCTGCTCATGCGGATGGCATCGTCGTGCTCGGTCTCGGTCGCGCACGCGGTCCCGACTGGGGCGAGCATGATCTGGCGCAAGACAACCTGCGCACCTGAAAGCGTGAGCGCGCCGGCGGTCAGGTGGGTCGTGCTTCCAGTCGTGGTCCCGGCTTTGGTTGTCGTGGAGACGCTGAGCGATTGGAGGCTCGGATTGTTCGAATCGCACGCGGTGAGGATCATTGCCAACGGAGCAACCCAAAAGATGTGACGGGGCATCATGGGACGGTCTCCATAAGAAGTCTGGTCTGCTGGTCTGGAGTAATGATACCCTGATCATGTGAAGTGTGGTCCGCGAGAATTCTGGCGAGTCGCGCGGTCAGGTGAGCCACATCACGTCGCGGCGGGTCGGACGTCAGAGATACGGCTGCGCCAGCCAGGCGACGCCGTCGCGCAGCTTGACCGGGAGACTGCGCTCCTCGAGCCGCCTGAGGGTCACGCGCCTGGCGCCGACCATTTTGGCGTCCAGCACCGCGTTGAGCTGGGCGGCCAGTTCCGTCGAGTAACATTCGACGGAGTACTCGAAGTTGAGGCGCAGGCTGCGGGGATCCCAATTCGCCGAGCCGATCAGAGACCATACGCCGTCCATCACCAGCAGCTTTGAATGATCGAATGGCGGTGGCGACAGGTACACCTCGCAGCCCCAGCGGACGACCTGTGACAGTTGGGCCGTTGCCGCCCACTGGACCAGCCGCAGGTTGCCACGTTCAGGCAGCAAGATCTCGACCTGCACGCCGCGCATGGCGGCGACGCGCAGCGCATCGATCAACGGGGGATCGGGAAGGAAGTACGGCGTGGCGATCCGGATGGACGTGGTCGCCTGAGCGAGTGCGCCCAAAATGGTCATGAGCAGCGTCTCGAAATTTTCGTCCGGGCCGTCGGCGACGCCGCGGGCGAGCACTGTGCCGGCCGGTTCGAGCGGGGGGAACCACAGGGCGCCGGTGATGGGCTCTTTGGTCGTGAATTCCCAATCGAACGCGATGGCGCGCATCAGTTGTTGGACGACCGGCCCCCGGACGCGAAAATGCACGTCTTGCGTCGGGTCAGGCGTGTGGAGCGCGAGCAGACAGCCGTCACGGATGTTCAGGCCACCGCAGAATCCGATCGTGCCGTCCACCACCATCAACTTGCGATGGTTGCGCAGGTTGAAGTAGGGATGCGGCCATGGGACCAGTGGAGGAAGGAACAGCGCGACCGTGATGCCGCGCGCGCGCAAGGTGCGCGCGAGCGGGGGATGACTGTAACGGGCGCCCACCGCGTCAATCAGGACGCGCACGATCACGCCGCGCTCGACCGCGCGGGCGAGCGCGTCGACGAACTGGTCTGCAACCTGGCCTCGGTCGAAGATGTACGTCGTCAACGCGATGCTGCGTGTCGCTCCATCAATCGCGGCGAGCATGGCCGGAAAGGCGGCGTCGCCGTTCAGGAACGGCTCCACCGCGTTGCCGGAGCTGAGCTCTGCTCCAGTCACCGCACCGACCAAGGTTCCCAGCGGCCGCAGGGCGGGCGGAATGCCGGACGGGAGTGTGGTCTCGCAGCGCGGGGGCGTTTTGGGACCCGGCGGGTCGGTCCACCGCAGCGTCTTGCCGAGCCGCATCCGTCCCGCTTGGCGGCGGATGCGGTTGATCCCGAACAGCGCGTAAAACGCCGCGCCGACCACAGGGGTAAGCCACACCAGCCCGACCCACCCGATCGCGCCGCGCACGTCCTGTTTGGTCAGCACGATGTGCGCGGACACAAACAGCGCGAGCAGCACGTGGGCGACCGCGACGAGCATCTCCATGGCCCACGGGTCTATGTGGATCAACTGCGTCGCTCCTCTCGTGGCCTAGGGTTGGTAAACTGCGCTCAGCAGAGAATCTCCGCACGGGGGCCCGGGGTGGGTAGGGGAATCCCCGAGCAGTGGCACGGGCCTCCCTGGTGGTGTATGCTGAGTCACACAGTCGTCTGATGCCGGTTTCTCGCCAGCCGAAGGGGACCAATCATGGCCACACGAACAGACCGCGTCATGAGTGCGGCGGTGCGCGCCGCAAAGCAAGCCAAGGTGTGGGCCACCGCAGCGGCGCGCGAAGCCGACCGCCTGCTGCAAGACGCCAAGAAGCGGGCCGAGACCATTGAGCGGAAGCGCCACCTCAAGAAACGGCTGCTGCAAACGGCGCGTGTAATGAAGACCGCCGCCCGGGCGGCAATGGTGGCCGGTTTGGCAGCGGGGATCGCCGCGGTCCAAGCGGAGCGCAGCAGACGGCAGCAGTTGAAGAGCGGGAAATAGGGCGGTAGAGGGGACACCCCCACCGCCCTATCGGTCCGAACAGTGCCCTAGGCTCTAGGGGTGGATGACGATACTGCCTGCGCCCAGCTCCGTGGTCGCCGGGGCGCCCTCGCCGCGTCCCATGTTGTTGTCGTAGATCACTGTCCCCGTGGCCCTGTCCGTAATCTTGATGCGGAACGTGTCGGGCTTGCCCTTGGAATCGCCGTCCCCGGCGGTCAGCAGGAACGCAAAGTCCCCCGTGCCGTTTACCGTCCCCGAACCCCTGCATTGCGCCTTCGAGCCGGAGAGCGAGAGCCCGTCATAGCTGGTGCTACGGAAACTGAAGCCCGCGATCCGCAAGTCAAACTGAGCCGACCCATTCGGCGTAGTCGCGCCTTTCTGGAACCGTGAGACGAACCCGAAGATCGCCTTGCCGGTGAGACTCGGGTCGGGGGTATATGCCCCGGCAGGCGAGTCGATCCACCCACTGCCCGTCACGTAGCCCGCCGCAGGGTCGAACACCACGACGAACTCGCATCGCCTCTCCACGGCAGCGCCGTCCTTGTCGGCGAGGGTCAGCGTCACCGTGTACACGCCGGCTGCGCTGTAGGAGTGTGTGCTGCTCACCAGGCCCGACCCGTTGGCCTCAACGACCACACCGACCGATGGCGTCCCGTCTCCCCAGTCGATCACCCCGCTGTGGGTGTCGGCGGTCCCGACGTCCGAAAAGGTTGCGCTAGCCGTCACTGGTGTGCCGAGCGCGACTGGATCAACTGGCAGCCCCGAGATCGGCTCGAGGCTCGGCGCCACGTTCGCGATGGTGGCCGTCGTGCTCGCCGAATTGGTGAGCGTGCCGTTGGAAACGGTGAGCGTCACCGTGTAGTCGCCGTTGTCGGCATAGGTGTGGCTCGGCTGCGCACCCGCCCCGGGGGCAGTACCGTCGCCCCATTCCCAGCGGAAGGTGAGCGACCCGCCTTCGGGGTCGAACGACCCGCGACCGTCGAAATCAACCTGGCTTCCCTCCAAGCCGCTGTACGGCCCTCCCGCATTGGCGACGGGGGGAACGTGCGCGACGCCAAACGAGATGTTGTCCACCCCTTCGAAGTCTTCCGGGGGTGAAAAGATCGTGATCCGGGTGATCGGCTCGGACGAAACCACGCCCCAGAACGTCCCCGCCGGAGTGCACGGCGCCGTGGTGGAGCCGAGCAGCACGTTGTTCACGCCGAAGATGTCGATCTGACAGGTGTTGTCGGAAGAAACCGAGACCAGATCCATTCCGGCGGCGGTGACGGTGCCGGTAAACTCGACGACAAAGGTGTCAGAGGGGAAGTCGGCGACGAGCTGCTTCGAGTGTTCCACGCCGCCGAACCCGGCCCCGACCAGCGCAAGCTCGAACCCGGCCTCGCTCGAAGACACGCCGTTGAACCGGATCCCGGGTTTGATCTCGCCGGGAGCGAAGCAGCGGTCGTCGTTGGTGGCGTCGAGCGGCCCCGGGCAAATCGCGACCTCCCCATCGGCCACGCGGCCGGCTTCGAAGTCTTCCATGGGAAGTGCGGGGAACTGTGCGACGAAAGCCGGGCGACTCGCGGAGAACGTCAGGGTCGGACCGGTCACGTCGGCTCGGACGCGAAGGGGTGACGGGTTATCGGTCGGCTGAGTGCAACTCGCGAGCGCGAGACTGACCAGCGACGCGATGACGGCTAGGCAAGAGCGACGTATCATGGGACCCCCTGGAGGGGCCGAGTAGAGCCCTCGGCGAGTTCTAATCTACCATCAATTAGACCGCGCGCAGCTTCCACCTCCCGCGCCGGAACAGCACCGTGCTCACAAGAGCTAGGGTCGAATACCCGACCGTAATCGACAGGAACACCCCGAACGGACCGAAGCCCCACACCCGGGCGAAGAGATAGGCCAGGGGGATCTGCCACAGCCAAAAACAGGCGACGTTGATCCATGTGGGCGTCCACGTATCCCCGGCCCCGTTGAACGCCTGCGTGAGGACCATGCCGAGCGCGTAGAACACGAACCCATAACTCATCGTCCGTAACCCCATGGCAGCGGTGGGCGCCGCAATTGGATCGTGCGTGAACAGGCCGACGATGGGGTACGCGAAGATGATGAACAAGACCCCGACCGCTCCCAGCACCGCCATGTTGTAGCCCCCGGCCAGCCACACGGCGCGCTCCGCCCGTTCCGGCCTGCCGGCACCGAGGGATTGGCCTACCATGGTGGCCGCAGCGTTCGAGAGACCCCACGACGGGAGCAGAGCGAAAATCAACAGACGGATCGCGATGGTATACCCCGCGAGGGCGGCGCTGCCAAAGGTGGACATGATGCGCACCAGCCCGATGTAGCTCGCGGTCCCCACCAGCACCTGGAACGTTCCCGAGCCTGACAAACGCAGCAGCGTCGCCATGACGACAGGTCGGAGCACCAGGTCGATACGGCGGATGACCACCCGGGCGTCGCCTCGTGAGAGTCGATAGAGCTGATACAGCACCCCCGTGCCGCGTCCGATCGTGGTGGCCAGCGCGGCCCCTGTGACGCCGAGCTGTGGGAACGGCCCGAGCCCGAAGATCAAGCACGGGCCCAGCAGGATGTTGATCGCGTTGGCGAGCCAGAGCGCGCGCATCGCGATGGCGGCATCGCCCGCGCCCCGGAAAATCGCGTTGATGAGGAACAGCAACAGCACCGTCGCGCTGCCGCCCAGCATCATGCGGGTGTAGCCGGTGCCGATGGCGGTGACGGCGGGCGTCGCCCCCATCACGGAGAGCAGCCGCGGTGCGAGGGTGATCCCCAGACAGGCGACCACAGCCGCGACCCCGAGTCCGAGCGCGATCCCTTGGACGGCGGCTTCGGCGGCTGCTTCCGGGCGCTGTTCGCCGATGCGGCGAGCGACGACCGCGGCGACGCCGATCGAAAGCCCCATCGCCGCCGTGTACACCAGGGTGAGCATCGACTCGGTGAGCCCGACGGTGGCGACCGCGTCGGGGCCGAGGCGCGAGACCCAGAACACGTCCACGACCGCGAAGATCGACTCCATCGCCATCTCGAGCACCATGGGGATCGCGAGCAGCACGATCCCCCGGCCGAGCGAACCGGCGGTGTAGTCGTGCGCGGTACCCCGCACGGCATCACGCACAGTGCCCCACCAGCCGCTCACTGCACCATCCCGAAGCGCTTGTTTTGCGCCGTCATCTTGAGAAAATATCGCAGCCGCTGTTCGAACACCAAAGGGCGATGCCGCGCCGCAACAATCCAGCCGACGCGAATTCGCTTGTACGACGCCGGGAAGCGCTGGAAGTGCCGCCAGGCGGCCGGCTCTTTCTTGATGCGCGCAAGAATATCGCCCGGCACCACCCACTTGGGATCGGGCTTCGCATGCTGCGCGTGATCGAACACATGCTTGATTCCCTCCAGGCCCGCCTTGGTCATGCGACCCGCGGCGATCAGCCGCCGCACCCGCTCGAGGTTCATCGCCGAGAGCCGGCTGGTGCGGCGCCGGGGGGAGTAGCGTTGCGCGTAACACTCGGCGTCGATCGGCTTGAGAATGCTGTCGATCCAGCCGTAGCATAGGGCTTCCTCGACAGCGTGGTTGTACGGAATGCGCGGCTTGCCGCTGTGCTTCTTGTAGTACACGAGCCAGATCTCGGGAGCGGTGGCGTGGTAACGGGCGAGCCAGGCGCGCCATTCGCGGCGGTTCTTGGCGTAGAGGGTCTTGCCAACTTTCACGACGGTTTCACACCCTCCTCTTGCTCGCCCCCGAACACTCGACCCCCTATCTTAGCGCCTCATGAACGACCTTACGGCCCGCTTGCAGGCGGCGCTTGGCGACGCCTACCGCATCGAGCGCGAGCTGGGCGGCGGCGGCATGAGCCGGGTGTTTGTCGCCACCGAAATCGCGCTCGATCGCCAGGTCGTCATCAAGGTGCTCCCACCCGACCTCGCGGCCGGTCTCAACGTCGATCGCTTCCGCCGCGAGATTCAAGTCGCCGCCAGACTGCAGCATCCCCACATCGTGCCACTGCTCGCCGCCGGCGCTGCCGGCGGGCTGCTGTACTACACGATGCCGCTGATCGAAGGGGAATCGCTGCGGACCAGGCTGGCGCGCCAGGGGGAGCTTCCGATCGCGGACGCGGTCCGGATTCTCAGCGACGTGGCCGATGCGCTGGCGTACGCGCACGCGCACAATCTGATGCACCGCGATATCAAGCCGGACAACGTGTTGCTCAGCGGCAAGCACGCCGTCGTCACCGATTTCGGCGTGTCGAAGGCGTTGGCGAGCGCCACGGGTGGGGCCGACATCACCTCGATCGGCGTGGCACTCGGCACGCCCGCCTACATGGCGCCCGAGCAGGCGGCTGCCGACCCGAGCACGGACCACCGCGCGGACATCTACGCGCTCGGTGTGCTCGGATACGAGTTGTTGACCGGCCATACGCCCTTCAGCGGCAGCAACGCCCAGCAGGTGATGGCGGCCCAGGCCACACAGCAGCCGCCCCCGTTGACCCGGAGCCGCGCGGCGGTGCCCGCGGCACTCGAGCTGCTGGTGCTGCGCTGTCTCGAGAAGCGCGCCGCCGACCGGCCGCAGACGGCGGGCGACGTGTCGAGCGCGCTCGAGCTGATGGCAACGCCCCACGGCGGATTGGCGCCCTACTCCCCCGGCGCCACCCGGCGACGTCGCTGGGCGATGGCGGGCACCGCCGCGGCGATCATCGCCGCGGCCGTTGCCTTCGTGTCGTTACGCGGCCCGAGCGCGGCCGCCGCAGGGTCACGTTCGATCGCGGTGCTGCCGTTCGAAACGCTGGGGGGCACCGACACCAGCCAGACGCTCGCCGACGGACTGCAGGACGACATCCTGACGCAGCTCACGAAAATTCGCGCGCTACAGGTCACGTCCCGCCGCTCCGTGCAAGACTACCGCCACACCACCAAGCGCATGCGCGAGATCGGGCGCGAGCTCGGCGTACGCGCGCTGCTCACGGGCCAGGTGCAACGGGCCGGCAACCGCGTGCACGTGAACGTGCAGCTGGTCGAGGCCGGGAGCGATCGCCAGTTGTGGGCCGATGCCTACGACCGCGAGCTGAGGGCGCAGGACGTGTTCGCGATCCAGGACAGCATCGCGAAGAGCGTGGCGGAGGCGCTGCGGATCGAGCTGTCGCCGGCCGAGGCCCGGGCCATCGCCGAGACCCCGACGGAGAATCTCGAGGCGCTGGACCATTTCCACCGGGGCCGCGAGCTGTTCAACCATCGCGGCTTCTTGCTCGCCGACACCGCGGCACCGCAAGCGTTCGAGCGGGCTGTGGCGCTCGATCCGCGGTTCGCGCAAGCGTGGGCCGGCCTCGCCGAAGCGCGCAGCTGGTTGATCCGGCAGTATCTCGCGTTCGACACTACGCCGGCGCGCCGCGCGCTCGACCGGGCGGAAGCCCTCGCACCCGACGCGCCCGAGACCGAGTTGGCGCGAGGCTTCTATCAGTACTACGCGAAGGGGGAGTACGCGGCGGCCCTGGAGCATTTCCGCGCCGTCGAGCGCGCCAGGCCGTCGGACGGTGGCGCCGTAGCAGCCGTCGGCAACATCATGCGGCGCCAAGGCGATTGGCGCGGCGCGCTGGACCGCGGCTTGCGCATGACCAAGCTCGACCCACGCGATCCCAGTTGGCTGTGGGATCTGGGCGGCACCTACCTGTGGCTGCGCCGCTTCGCCGATGGCGACCGGGCGCTCGAGCGCGCCCTCATTCTCTATCCGGACTACGAGTCCGCGAGAGTCTTCCTGTTCGCGGGCCGGTTCAGCTCGGGCGACACCGCGCGCGCAGGCGTCGTGCCCGGAGAGGCGGAGGGTCACGTCAATCCCTGGACGGTGGCGTGGATGCACAGCGAGATGGCGCTGCTGCGGCGTGACTACGCCGGTGCAATTCGCTTGATGGTCGAGTCGCGTCCCACGAACCCGCCGCAGCAGCGCAGCCGCTTGCTGCTGCTCGCCCTTGCCAACCACGCGGCAGGGCAATCCCGCGCCACGGCGGTGTACGCGGACTCCGTGCGCCTGAACGCTGAGGCCGAGCTGCGGCGCCTCGCCGGGTGGCGCGACGTGTTCGGCGGCCTCGCGGACTTGCACGGTTTCTTGGGAATTGCCCACGCCCTGCTCGGGCACAAGGAGGCGGCGGTCAAGGAGGGGCAGATCGCCGTGGCGCTGAACCCGCCATCCCGCGACGCGATCGAGGGCCCGCGCAGCGTCGCGCAACTCGCCGCGATCTACACCCTCATCGGCGATCGCGACGCCGCGTTCAATCGCTTGCAGTATCTCAGCAGCGCGCTGTCCACCCACTGGCGCCCCGGTCCGTCGCTCACGACGTCCGGGGTGTTGCGGCTCGATCCGTTGTGGGATCCGCTGCGGGGCGATCCGCGATTCGAGGCGTTGGTGCGCGAGGAGGCGGCGAAGGAGCACCTCTCCCCCTGACCCACGGTCATCCTCCCAGCTGCAGCAGCGCCCCTTCATGCTCCAACAACCATCGCTTCCGCTCGATCCCACCCCCGAACCCCGTGAGATCTCCATCCGCGCCGATCACGCGATGACAGGGAACGATGATCGGGATGGGATTCTGTCCGTTGGCGGCGCCGACGGCGCGGGTCGCGCGCGCATCGCCCAGGCGGCGGGCGATGTCGCTGTAGCTCACGGTGGTCCCATATGGAATCGCGCGCAGCGCGTCCCACACGCGCCGCTGAAACTCCGAGCCGACGGGGTCGAGCGGCAAATCGAAGCTGGTGCGGATGCGCGCGAAGTATTCCTCCAACTGCTGTCGAACGCGTGCGAGCAGCGGGGTGACCTCGCCCCCCGGGGAGGCAACGCTGCGAGGGGTCGGGAAATGAACAGCCATGAGCGCGGTGTCTGACGCCACAAGGGTCAATTCGCCGATGGGCGTCGCGAGTCTCAGGACGGCCACAAGAACACCACCAACGCCGCCCCGCTCAGCACGCTCCTCACCGCGTGCAGCCGGTTCCAGCGCGCCAGCAGCACCGCCGCCTCGTCGAGGTCGGTGTTGGGATTCAACACCATCAGGCGCTTATTCGTCGGCATGATGACGAGGAGTGTATAGGGCGCCACCGCGACCAGGAGGAGCCCCGCGATGAGATAGTGCCGTTCCGCCCCGGTGAGCCAGGCAAGCAGCGCGAATCCAAACCCAACCACCGCAAGCGACGCCTGCATCACGGTGGCGCGGCGGTAGCTCGGCGCCCATTCGGCGAGCGCGATCTTCGCCCCACACGACATCCGGGCCGGGTGCTCGACCGCATTGACATAGATGGATGCGCCGGCAAAGATGGCGCAGCAGTAAGTGGCGAGAAACTCGAGCGTGGTGTGCATGGGTCCAATCTACCCATGCGCCGCCTCTCTATTAGAATGCGATGCCCATGACGACCACCCCCGCGTCGCCCCGCGCCGCCAAGCAACTGGACCGCTCGATCGTCGAGGGGCCGATCGCGCGCGCCGTCTGGATGATCGCCTGGCCGACCATGATCCAGAACGTGATCGGCGGAGTGCAGGGGATGATAGATCACGCGATGGTGGGGCACTTCGTCGGGTTCGCCGGCAACGCGGCGATCGGTGTGTCACTTCAGATCTTCATCATCGTGATCGTGTTCGTGAACTCGGTGTTCACGGGGATGAGCGTGCTGGTGGCGCGCTACGCCGGCGCGGGCGAGGTAGAAAAGGTCAATCGCACCGTCTACCAGGCGTTCCTGGTGGCGGCGGGGATGTCGCTGTTCATCCTGGGCCCGCTCGGCTACGTGCTGGCGCCGTGGCTGCTCGGCATCGTGCACGCCGCGCCCGCGGTGCAGGCCGAGGCGCTGCCATTCTTGCGCATCATGCTGGTGACTTGCATCGGGATGCTGCTGTTCTACATGGTGAGCGGCGCGCTGCGCTCGGCGGGAGACGCGCAGACCCCACTGCGCCTTGGTGTCGTACTCACCGTCCTCAATATTGTCTTCAACGTCGTTCTGATCCGCGGGCTGGGGCCGATTCCCCGCTTCGGGACCGCGGGCGCCGCCATCGGGACCGCGCTCGCGGGCGCCATCTCGAGCGGCATCGCCGTGTATCTGTTGTGCTCCGGGCGGCTGGTGGTGCACTGGCACCGTGGAATGAACTGGCGTCCCGATTGGCCCGTCATCCGGCAGCTGTTCAAATTCGGCCTCCCCGCCGGCGCACAGGGCATCGCAATGAACGTCGGGGGAGTGTTGATGCTGCGGTTCATCGGGTCGCTCGAGCACAGCGCCGAGGCGCAGGCCGCGTTCGCGGTGGGATACACAGAGCTGTTCTCGCTCGTCACGTGGACGTCGTTCGGCCTGATGGCGGCCGCCGCCGCGGTCGCGGGTCAGAACCTGGGAGCCAACCGCCCCGACCGCTCCATCCGTGGCGTACATGTCGCCGCCGGGATCGGTCTCGGTGTGGCCGCCGTGATCGGCCTGTTGTTCATCACGATTCCGGCCCGGCTGCTGGCGCTGTTCGGCATGAGCGATCCGATCGTGGTCGGCCTCGGCACGCAGCTGATGGCGTTTCTGAGTGTGTCGGGATTCTTTATCACCGTCGCGCTCACCTACACGGGCGGGCTCCAGGGGACGGGCGATACGCAGTCGCCGCTGTACATCTCGCTGGTCTCGCAGGTCGGCGTGCCGCTCGGCCTGTGCTTCATTCTTCAGGCGATTCGCCCGCTGCAGCCGGCGGATATCTGGCTGGCGATTCTGCTGGGTCATGCGACGCGCTGCGGGCTCTCGGTGCTGCGGTTCAGGCAGGGAAAATGGCGAGGGATCAAAGTCGAGTAGGGGCGCCGCTTTATCCGACCACAAAAGTGACGATGCTGTCCTTGGCGCGTGAGAACGGAATTCGCAGCAGGCGACGTTCGTTGTAGACGCTCTGCCCCGACCCTTTGAACCCGCGCTCCACCGCCTCATACAGCTCACGCCCGATGATCATGAAACAGTGCTGGCACTCGATGCCCTTGAGGCGTTCGAGCGAATCCAAATCTGCCTCGACGCAGCGCACCTGCGACCACGCTCGTTTCCAGCCGGCGGGCAGACTCAAGGATTCGTCGCACACCACGAGCAGCGGTGGCCAATGACGCCATAGTGGATCCCCGCCCAGAATCCGCCGCACCTCGCTCGCCACGTGCTGGTCGGTGGCGCCGAGGTGCACGTCCACGTAACCCTGGGGATTGGGAAACCGTACTTGGTTGGCGAGGGTGGTGAGCTCTTCACGATCGTTGCGGTAGCGCTCGATCTTGTCCTGGGCCAGGAACGGCGTCGATGCCGCAATCGCGTCCGCCACCTTGGCCGATGCGCGACCCACATGCTCCTTCTGCCGGTAGCAGGTGTGCAGCCGCAGCACAGAGACCTTGTATTCGCGTGACACTTGACTGAATTCATCGTCGGTCAAGGAGTCCCGCATCTGGAGCGGGTCAAATCCTACCACGACGAATCGCGCGGTGCGGCCGGCCACTCGATCCATGGCTGATCTCACACCTCGCAGCGTGCTGGGATCGTCCACCAGCAGCAGGTCGAGATCCTTGCCACCGCCCGCAGTGCCGGCGTCCTCGGACTCACGGGTATCCACGATCTTGCCGAGATCTTTGCCGAGCGAGCGTTGGATGTAGTCCGCGACCGGCTTGCTGAGCCGGATCGAGACTTTCAGCTTGGCCTCGATGGCCCATTTCAACAGGTTCAGCAACAGGCAGGTCTTGCCGGTCCCGGGCCCGCCCACAATCCAGAAGATTCCCGGGCGATTGCTCAGCAGACCGTCCTGCATGCCATCAAGGATCGCGCGCAGCACTTCGGCCTGCTGCGCGTCGAGAAAGTACAGCCACTCGGGGTCGAACTCGTTGGCGAAATGACTGCGTCCCCGGTTGGGAACCCGGGAGAAGAATCCCCCTGGGCTCTCGGGCAGGAATTGCGACGGGGCGGGTTGCGCGTCGGACAGCTTCGGCATCCGCCGGCCGGCCCAGCGCTTGGTTATCTCGTGGTCGCCGGTATCGAGCAGGTACAGCGCGTCGTCCCGCAGGGCCGCGATGAGCCGCGGTCCGCCGGCGACATCGATTTCGAGGAAGCCATCCTGGCGCCCGGCGACTCGGTCATAGCTCTGGAGACATTTGGTCGGATTGGAGCGGAAGCTGCGCACAAAATCGTGTACGGCGCCTTCGATGCAGCCTTGCAGGGGAACGATGGCCGCATCGTAGGATTTCATGAAGTTCTTGGTGACCCGGACTCCGGCGAACGCCATCCCTACCCGGGGCCGAGCGCCCGTTCGAAGAGCGGAGCCAACTCCAGCACCAACGACGGGAGCGCCGCATCGGGTTGCCAGCGGAGGGTGTCGGTGATCACCTCGGGTCGATCATCCTGTGGCCGCCACCGCTCTACGAGTCGCGCGTCCAGATCCACGATCCAATACTCCGCAACGCTCGCGCGTTGGTAGATCCGACGCTTGGCGCCGCGGTCGCGGGCAGCAGTACCCGGCGAGAGGAATTCGATCGCGACCACCGGAACGCCGACGTCGCTCCAGAACTTGATCATCTCACCCGGGCGGCGCCGGATGACGAAAAGGTCGGGCTGGACGAGCGTGCGGGGACCGAGCACGATGTCGGCGGGGCTGCTCAGCACCTCCAGGTCATCGCGGCCGGCGATCGCCGTACGCAGGGCGAACATCCATTCGGCGAGGACGGATTGATGCGGGTACTGGGGCACCGGAGTCACCGCGTGGACCCCGTCGAGCAGCTCGTGGCGAAGGCCGTCGTCAGGTAGCGCCAACAACTGTTCGATGGTCGTGATCGTGGAGTCGCGGGTGGGCATGGCCATAGTATGAGCCTCCTCGGCGGCGCGGGGCAAGCGGCTATTGCCCGCCGCCGCACCCGTTCCCCATGTTGTGGCCACAGATACCTGCTCCGTTCCCTATCGTGAGGAGCCAGAGCGATGAATGCGATGACCGCTCGAGCGTTGAGTCTGGGAATCGTCGTGGCCCTGTGGACCGCGATTTCGCACTACGGCAAGTTGCCGCTGCTGCTCTGGCCCGTCATGGTCGGGCTGGGATGCTTCGTGGCAGCGGGGGGTGGGATGGACGGCCTCCAGAAAACGCTGGCGGGGGTGGTCTCAGGCGTGGTGTGGGCGCTGATCGCGTTTTCGGCATCCCACGCGTTCAGCCGCAGCTACATCGTGGACGCGCTGGTGTACGGCGCGGTGGTGGCGGGGATGGTACTCCAGGCACGCGTCCCACTGCTCGGCTACACCGGCGGCGCGCTCGTGGGTGCGGGTGCCGCGATGGGCGCAGGTCTCCGCTCAGTGGAAGGGGGAGTGCGCGTGGCGGCGGCGCTGGCGATTGGCGCAGCGTTGGGCTGGGCCGCTGAGTTCGGCGCCGAGAAGATGATGGAAGGCCGGAGGCGGTGACGTCGAAGGAATCCAAGGAACGCCGCGACAGGGCCGACCGGCGCAGCGGGAGCGAGCGCCGCACCAAGCAGGTCGCGGTTGCCGTCGAGCGCCGCAAGGCCGAGCCCCGCCGCAGCGGCATCGACCGGCGGCTCGCAGGAGAGAGCGCGGCCGACCAGATCAACGCGGTGCTCGGCCTGCTCGGCTTTGCCGTGGAAAAGGGCGTGTTCCTCGACGTGGACCGCTGGGTGCTGGAAACGGCGATCACCCGGCTGCATATGGCGCTCGGGAAGCTGAAGGACGAAGCGGACAAGTAGGGAAGACCTTCATTCGATCCCCGGGCTTGCGCCCGGGGTCAGGCAGCATCGCCCCAGAACCCTCGCGTCAAAACGATCCTCGTCGCACGGATTTCATCACGCGGTTCACGTGGGGTTCACCCACAGTGATCCCGCGGCTCGGTAGCACTTGTGGGAGGCCGCGTCATGGCGTTTAGGCCATACCAAGGTCCGCGACCGCTAGGTGCCGGCGTGGCGGAATTGGTAGACGCGGAAGCTCCGCAAGCTTCTGGGCGAAAGCCCGTGCGGGTTCGAATCCCGCCGCCGGCGCGGCCGTGCATCCCTTGTTTCAAGAGAGCGGGCGGAATTATTTTGAAGGCGCTTGCGGAGCTTCCGCGTAGCCTAACCGCTACGTCAAAGAAAGCCGGGGGGTGCCACCCTCCGGCTTTCGAATTTCCGGACGTCAAGCGTCGTGCATTCACCCCGGGGTGAACCCACCCGGATCAGCCACGCAGCATCGACCGCCGCTTCGTCGTCCGGGTAGGTCGGTCCTCTTCACCTCTCACATCTCTGGGCGCAAGCCCTTGTGGGTTCGAGTCCCACCACCAGCACCCCCGACGCTGGACCGGCCATTGACTCGGCCGCAGTAACTCATGATGTTAGCATCGATGTGTGAGATCTCCGCGTAGCCGAATCGCTACGCCAAGAAAGCCGGGGGGTGTCACCCTCCGGCTTTCGTAGTTCCAGGGACGGCGTGAAGAGGGGCGCGGCATGCCGCGCCCCTACACCGCCCTTGACCGCCCTCCACCGCCCTCCACCGCCTCCACCTCAGCACAGGCTCCCCAGTTTCTCCACTAGCTTCACCATCGCCCACGTGTCGCGCTCGCAATAGTTCAGCAGCTCCTGCCGCACGCGATCGCGTTCGTGGCGAGGAATCTTGTCCGCCACAAACAGGAGCCGAGCGATCTCCACGCTCGCGACCCGGCCGTCCACGATCACGAGATCGTTGTAGGTCAGCTCGGGGACGAGCGGCGTCAAGATGTCTTTCAGGCTGAAGCTCCCGCGGAAGTCGGGGTGATAGACGCAGTTCTTCACCACCGGATGCAGGTCGATAAGCTTGGCCTCGAGCGCCTTGAGCTCGGTCGCGAGCTCGGGGACGTCGCGTTGCAGCTCCCGGATCCGGGTCTTCTCGAACGATGTGTACGTCACAACGCGATCG
>Ga0193727_1000388_pt1 | contig 16803 bp, 14 predicted proteins | sample H2c2metaG_FD_143051 | JGI IMG/M metagenome (GOLD analysis project Ga0193727, IMG submission 143051) | Soil microbial communities from a riparian zone of the East river system, Colorado, United States - H2c2 | ecosystem: Environmental > Terrestrial > Soil > Riparian zone | place: USA: East River...
CGCGTCGAGTCCCGGCATCCCACCCGGGCAAGCGAATCCCGTTCGTGGCGATCGGAGCAATCGCCCTGGTGGGAGTGTTGATCGCCCTCTGGCTGGGAAGGAGCCACGTTGAATCACCGGGGCTCGTGACGGCCCCCCCGGCGGCGACCACAACGCCGGCCCCGGCGACCGCCGAGGCCCCGCCAGTCCGGCACCCTCCCAAGGCGGCCGCCCCCGGCGTCCCAGTTCCCCCCCCGCGTCCGACGGCGACACGGCCTCCGCCCGCACGGCCCGCAGAACGCGCCCAGTCGGAGGGCGCCGGTCTTGGCGCCCGTGGCATCCTCAAGCTGGTTGTCGATCAGGAGGCCGACGTGTTCATCGATGAGGTCTATATGGGAGCTGCCCGGGCTCGGTCGGACACGCTTTCTGCGGGTCCCCATCTCCTGCGCCTGGAGCGGGAGGGGTTCCGTTCATTGGACACGACGCTGACCGTCGGTGCCGGTCAGGTGCTGCGCGTCGAGTTTCGGCTCAAAAAGCCCTAGGCACCGCTCCTGGAGGGTGGGTACATCAAATTGATCGTGCGGATGTCGATCGTGCTCAGGCTATCCGTCTGACCCATGAGGGAGCCGCGCCCGCGACGGGACCGGATGGTCTTGAGCAGGGCGCCGTGAGCGTCTCGTTTCACGCCGAACGCGGTGTCCGCGTAGTGCATGATCGATGCTTCGTCGTACTCTTCCAGGTCTCTACTGTAACTGCAGGACTTGTCGAACTGGTGCCGGGCAAATGTGGTCCGCTCGATATTGGCCCAAATGATCGACACGTATTTGTCGCGGTCGCAGCGGTTCTGCTCGTGCCGGAACCCCAGCACGTGCAGCAGTTCATGAGTCACGCCGCCGGTCATGCACCCTTCGTTCAACCACACCACCGACATGCCCCCTTCACGGCCATCCACCTCAGACGAGCACCCCCTGCTGGGACGAAACAGGACGTAGTCGCGCTCATCCGCGCGGGGCGTGAACCTTACGCCCAAGACCTTCGATTGGATCCGTGCGACCGCGGAGTCCACCCGGGCCCGCGTCAGCTGGCGCAGCTCAGGCGCGAACTCGTAGGGAACCCGCCCATGGGTCCAGCGCCGCTTGCCCGGCGAGACGACGACTCCTCGCGTCGTCACCTCGACGCCCCGCGCGCCCGGTTTTACCAGCGCTTGCGGGGAGGCCGTGGCCAGGACCAGGACCATGGCTGAGGTCACCCTAAGGAGTGACGTCATTCTGCACCAGGGAGTGAGAGAAAACTCCACCCAATGAACTAGCCCTGGTGCACGTAGGGTGCCTTCCAGGTGCTTGTCAAGCAGGTATCACATTTCTGCTCTGCCGGCGGGAACTAGGTGGCTGTGGTTGTGGACCTTACAGGGATGGCTACCGGCGGGGCACGATGCGACCGAGTGCTCTCCACGACATTCGCATCCGGCTACGCACTGAGCCTGCCAGGACGCCTGCAAGTCCGCCGTTTCCAGGTGACCAACGTCACAGGGCCGGTGGCCAAGGGGGTCAAATATCAGCCTTGATTGAGGTTACGGTTTTCGTTAGCTTGATGCGCCCGAGCCGCGCCCGCCTAACTTCTTTCATCTGACGACCTGTGCCACTACGCTGGCCGAACTTCAAATTGGGTGTCTGGAGCCCGGCCAACGAAATCGCCGTTGACCTGGGCACGGCCAACACTCTCGTCTATGTCAAAGGCGAGGGCATCGTCCTCAATGAGCCCTCGGTGGTGGCCATCGAGAAGGCCACCGGAAAGATCAAGGGGATCGGGCTCGAGGCGAAGCGGATGCTGGGCCGGACACCGGACGGAATCCTGGCCGTCCGGCCGCTTAAAGATGGGGTGATCGCGGATTTCGACGTCACCGAGAAGATGCTGCGGTTCTTCCTCAAGACCATCATCGATCGCCACCTGTTTCGCGTAAAGCCCAAGGTGATCGTCTGCGTACCGAGCGGGATCACCGAGGTCGAGAAGCGGGCCGTGCGCGATTCAGCCCAGTCCGCCGGCGCGAAGGAGGTCTATATGGTCGCCGAGCCGATGGCGGCGGCGATCGGCGTCGGGTTGCCCGTGGAGACGCCCACCGGCAACATGGTGATCGACATCGGCGGCGGCACGACGGAGATCGCCGTGATCGCCCTGTCGGGGATCGTGTCCGACACCTCCATCCGCACCGGCGGCGACGAGCTGGACCAGGCGATCGTGCAGTTCATGCGGAAGAACTACAATCTGCTGATCGGCGAGCCCACCGCCGAGCTGATCAAGATCCAAATCGGCTCGGCGGCGCCCGTAGGCGAGGAACGGGAGATGGAAGTGAAGGGGCGCGATCTGGTGTCCGGTATTCCGAAGATCGTGCGGGTGCACTCAAGCGAGATTCGCGAAGCCGTGCAGGAGCCGATCCAGCAGATCGTGGACGCCGTGCGGCGCTGCCTGGAAATCACGCCGCCGGAGCTGGCAAGCGACATCGTGGACCGCGGCATCGTGATGACCGGCGGGGGGGCGCTCATCCGGGGCCTCGACGTGCTGCTGCAGCAGGAAACGGGCTTGCCGATTCATCTCGACGACGACCCCATGACGTGCGTGGTCCGGGGCACCGGTCGCATCCTCGACGATCCGGAGAAATACCGCAACGTCCTCACCACGTAGCACCAATTCGCCGAGGGCCGACCGCTACGCATCCCGGGCCGACTGGCTGGTGTTCATCGGATGCGTGGTGTTGTCGTTCGTCGCCATGGGGTTGCCCGTCCGGCTCCGAGACCAGGTTGCCCGGGCGCTCCGCCAGACGGTGCTCGCCCCGTTACTCACGCTGCAGCAGCAGTCCGAGCTTCTCTCCGCTTCGTTGTCGCGCTACCAGGCCGTCGTGGCCCAGCGGGACTCCGCCGCCCTGGCCGCCACGTTCCTTCCCGAGCTTCGCAACGAGAATGCACGTCTCCGGACCTTGCTCGGGCTCGGCCAACGGCTCGGGACCGGCTACGTCGCCGCCGAGGTGCTGCACCAGTCGGTTCCCACGGATCCCCTTACCCTGGTCGTCTCCGCCGGCCGCCGGCAGGGCGTCCGGCCGCTCGCGGGCGTGGTGAGCCCCGAAGGCCTAGTGGGGGTGGTGAGCGCGGTGGATGAGCGGAGCAGCGTGGTGGTGACGTGGGCGCACCCGGAGTTCCGGGCCAGCGCCATGGCGGGCGACGGCAGCGTATACGGCATCGTCGCCGCGCACGGCACGGAGGGACCGCGCAGCTGGCTGCTCGAGCTGCGGGGCGTTGCCTACCGCCAGCTGGTGCCCGATGGGACGGTGATCGTTACCTCGGGTCTGGGCGGTGTATTTCCCCGTGGGATCCCGCTCGGCAGCGTCATCGGAATGGGGCGCGAGGCCGAAGGGTGGGAGCGCACCTATCTCCTGCGCCCGGCCGTCGCGCCGGCCAGTGTATCGCACGTCATGATTCTCGTCGGTCCTCGTCCGGGCGCGACGGCCCGCGGAGCCTTCGACACCAGCGCGAGTGCCCGATGAGGCGGAGCGACAAGTATCGTTTCCTCATTATCCTGGCCGGTCTCGTCGTGCTGCAGTTCTCGTTGCGTCCCCGGCTCGGGGACGACCGCATGGCCCCGGACTTCCTGCTGCTCGCCCTGCTCATCTATACGATCCGCGCGCAGGCCGGGAAGAGCGCGGCCGCGGGGTTCGTGGTCGGCCTGCTGCGGGATGCTCTCACACCCGCGTCGTTTGGGGCCGGTGCCCTGGCCCACACTCTGGTAGGCTACCTCTCGGCGTGGAGCAAGGCAGTGTTCTTCGCGGAGAACCTGTTCGTCAACGGCTGCCTGTTCTTCGCGGGGACCTGGGTGCGTAACCTCGTGATCGCCCTGGCCTCCGGGAAGATGCGCGGCGGCATGCTGGGGTGGGAGTTGCTGGTCTGGTCGCCCATCCAGAGCCTCACGACGGCGATCGTCGGAGTCCTGGTGCTGTGGCTGTTCGGTCGCCATCTGGCGATCCGGATGGGGGACGCATGACGGCATTTCATCCCCACCTCGTCACCCAACGGCTGGGAGTGGCCCGGCTGGTGTTGTGGGCGACGCTGGGGGTGCTCGTCGTCGCATTCTTCCGCGCGCAAATCCTGGAACACGGCCGCTACCAGCTGCAGTCGGAATCCAACCGGCTGCGACCGATCCCACTGCCGGCGCCGCGGGGCATCATCACGGATCGCAACGGCAAGATCATTGCCGAGAACGTACCGGGCTATACCATCGCGTTGTTGCCCGGCGAAGAATCGGCGATGCGCGCCACGCTGTGGCGCATCGCGCCGATCGTGAAGCTGGACAGCGCCGGGATCGAGCGCGTGCTGGCGCGCTATCGCCGGGCGCCCTACGTGCCGGCGCTCGTCGTGCCGGATGCGAAGTTCGACGTCGTGTCGCAGCTCGAGGAGCGGCGCCTGCTCATTCCGGGCCTGCTCATTCAGCCCGAACCCAAGCGCTACTATCCCGACTCGGGTGTGGCTGCGCACCTGGTCGGCAACATCGGCGAGGTGACCGAAGCGGAGCGGGGGCAGCTGCGCTTCGCGGCGGTGCGGCTCGGCGGCCTGGTCGGCAAAGACGGCCTGGAGCGCGAGTACGATGATTCGCTGCGAGGCGCGGATGGCCTGCGATTCGTCGAGGTCAGCGCGCTGGGCCACGTGGTGCGGGAGGCGGGCGCGGCGCCCACGCTCCCTCCGGTGTCGGGGAGCGCCGTCCACACGACGATCGACCTCGACCTGCAGCGCTATATCGCGCGCATCTTCCCGGCGGGCCGTCGCGGCGCGGTGCTGGCGATGAACCCCAATACGGGTGAAATCCTGGGGCTCTACAGCGCGCCGGGATTCGACCCAAATGCATTCGTCGGCGGCGTCGATCCCGCGTACTGGTACCGCTTGAGCGAGAGCGAGACGCATCCGCTGTTCAACCGCGCCATCCAGGCGCGCTACCCGCCTGGATCAACCTGGAAGCTCGCGCTGGCGACGATGGCCCTGCGGCGCGGCCTCGTGACGCTGAACAGCCGCATGCCCATCCCATGCCGGGGCGGCCTGCAGTACGGCAACCGCTTTTTCCGCTGCTGGAAGGCCGACGGCCACGGCGACCTGTCGCTGACCGACGCGATCGCCCAGAGCTGCGACGTCTATTTCTACCAGCTGGGCTTGAAGATCGGCCTCACGTCCCTGCTCGAAGACGCCACCACGTTCGGTTTCCGCTCGCTCACCGGAGTGGACCTCCCCGGCGAAATCCGCTCGGAGTTTCCGAGCGGCCCCGAATATTACGACCGGCTCTACGGCGCGCGCCGCTGGACGGCCGCGGTGACGTTGAACCTGGCGATCGGGCAGGGGGAGAATGCCCAGACGCTCATCGAGATGGTCCGGTTCTATCAGATGCTGGCGAGCGACGGGATCGAGCACCCGCCCTATGTGGTGCGGCCGCCTCGCACCACGGGGGTGAATCTCGGACTCGCCCCTGCGCAGATCGCGGGATTGCGGCGGGCGATGATCAGTGTCGTGGAGAGCGGCACGGCGCGGGGCGCCGGCCGCTTCACCACGGTGACGATCGCCGGCAAGACGGGTACCGCGCAGAATCCCCACGGCCCCGCGCACGGTTGGTTCATCGGGTTCGCACCGGCCGAGAAACCGGAGATCGTCGTCGGCGCGATCGTCGAGTTCGCCCGCGAGGGGCCGTACGTCGCGCCCCTCGTCGCGCGCGTAATCGCCCGCTACCTGGGCGCCGATTCTACGGCGGAGTCCGACCTGCGCATGACGCTGCCGACCGATACGGCGCCGCGCCCGATGCGGCTCCTGCCGGGCGCCGGCGATGACAGCACACCAGAGGAATTGACTCCGCCGGAAATGACTCCGCCCCAGGACAGCGCGCCGCCACAGGACACGAGCCATGCGACCACGGTTCCGGGAACTCGATAAGGAGCTCACCATCGTCGTGGTCGTACTCGCGGCGTTCGGGCTTGCCACCCTGTACTCCGCGGGGCAGACCGACGTCCCGACGTTTGCGTCGACCATTTGGGAGCGGCAGGTCCTGTGGCTCGCCCTGGGGACGATGCTGGCGCTCGTGATGTTCCGGGTCTCGCCCCGGCTGCTCGAATGGGCCACCCCGTATGCGTACGGGACCCTCATCGGCCTGTTGCTCCTGACGCTGTTCGTAGGCAGCGGGGGTGGCACGGCAGCGAGCAGCCGGTCGTGGATCGGGATTGGCGGGGTCCGCCTCGGCCAGCCGGCCGAGCTGGCAAAGCTTGGGGCGATCCTGATGCTCGCCCGCTGGCTGGCGATGCGCCGCGAGGGGCCGGCCACCCTCCGCGAGCTGGCCCCGGCCTGTGTCATCGTCGGCGTGCCGGTCGTGCTGGTGCTCATGCAGCCCGACCTCGGCAGTGCGTTGGTGTTCGTGGCCATCATGTTCGCCATGCTGTTCTGGGCAGGCACCAAGCCGACGCTCTTGTTCATGCTGGCGTCGCCGGTGATCGGTCTGACCCTGGCGTTCTCCACGAGCGTGTGGGGCGCCTGGATCGTGCTGCTGTTCGGACTGCTGTTGTGGTGGCGTCCGTACGTTTGGGAAGGTCTCACCGTGATGTTGGCGAACGTCGGGATGGGGGTCATTGCGCTGCCCTTCTGGAAGCATCTGGCACCCTACCAGCAGAGCCGGCTGCTCGCGTTCCTCAATCCGGAAGTGGACCCGCGGGCCACCGGCTGGCACGTGATTCAGTCCAAAGTGGCGATCGGGTCGGGCGGGCTATTGGGGAAGGGGTTCACGCTCGGGACCCAGAAACGGCTCGCGTTTCTGCCGGCCCAGCACACCGACTTCATCTTCTCGGTTGTGGGCGAGGAGCTGGGCTTCCTGGGCGTGCTGGTGGCTCTGGCGCTGTTCGCGACGCTGCTGGTGATCGTCCTGCGTATCGCCCGCCGCGCCTCCGACCCGTATTCGAGCCTGTGCGTGTTTGGTTGTGCCGCGCTCTTGTTCACTCATTTCGTTGAAAACGTAGGGATGACGGTGAACCTGCTACCGATCACGGGCATCCCGTTGCCGTTCTTTTCGTACGGGGGCTCGTTTTTGATGGCCTGCTCGATCGCCACCGGAATCGCGTTGCGGGTCGCTTGGGAATCACGGCAGTCAGGCTATGTTGATCTCTGACAATACGTTAGTTAAACGGGCCTGGCGCGTACCGACGGCGACCCGCAAATTGACGGCTCCCAGAACCCTCTCACATGGCGCGAATGGCCTGGTTCAAAAAGGAACGTAAGCCACGCACGTCGGAGCGGGTCCGACTTGAGATCCCGGCGGATGCATGGGAAAAGTGTGACGAGTGCGGTCACACCGACATCAAGGATCGCTTCCTCCAGGCCCTCAACGTCTGTCCCAACTGCGGCCATCACCGGCGCATCCCCGCCCAGGAATACATTGATCTCCTCGTGGACGAGGGGTCCTGGCACGAGCTGGACACGAAGCTCCGCTCCGCGGATCCGCTCAAGTTCGAGAACTACAAAGAGCGTCTCGATCTCGCCATCAAGAAGGCGGGACCCCTCGAAGCGGTCCGGACCGGGTACGCCCGTCTCGACGGGATGCCGCTCGACCTGGCCGTCATGGACTTTTCGTTCATGGGCGGCTCCATGGGGTCGGTGGTGGGTGAGAAAATTGCCCGCCTGACCAGGCGGTCGGCAGAAAAAGGGATCCCGCTGGTGATCGTGTCGACCTCGGGGGGAGCCCGGATGCAGGAGGGGGCGCTGTCCCTGATGCAGATGGCCAAGACATCGGTGGAGATTGCGCGCTTGCAGCGAGCGGGCGTCCCGTTTATCTCCGTGCTGACCAACCCGACCACGGGGGGCGTGTCGGCCTCCTTCGCGATGCAGGGGGACCTGATCCTCGCAGAGCCGGGGGCAGTAGTCGGATTCGCAGGGCCGCGCGTGATCAAGCAGACGATTGGACAGGACCTTCCCGAAGGCTTCCAAACCGCCGAATTCTTGCTCGAACACGGCATGGTAGACGCGGTGGTGTCGCGCAGCGAGCTGCGGGGGACCGCGGCGCGTCTGCTACGCCACATGGCGGGCCGCCAGCCGGTGGAGGCCGCCGACTAGCTCGCTGTCGTATTTCAGGCCCTCAGTGCCGCAAAAACGCCCTAAACGGACCTGCTCGCGGCGGGCACGTTGGGTGCGACGAACGCCGTCGCATGCATCCAACGCTCAGGGGTCCCCATGGCCGTTGTCCAGCTGACTTGCACCACCAAGCCTCGCTCCGACAGTCCCCATGAAGCCATCACCCATGTTGGCACATCCCGCCAGTTCTGGCCCCGCGAGCAGGTGATCGGGTGGATCGAGGCGGGCACCGACACGTTTCACACATTCGGGCCGAACGGAAAGCGGGCGGACGTTGCCGTGGTGCGCGAGCCTGGCAAACCTCCCTATCTCCGAGCGCGCGTGGACGGCCAGTGGAGCGACGACTTACTGGCGCTTCCCCAGTGTAGGTGAGATTCCCGCAAACTATCCCCCGCGCCAGGCCCGTATTTACTATTGTGGCCATGGACACGCCGAGCATCATCCCTGAATCCCCCTCATCGACAGGGGTCGCATGAGCGATCGTCTGTCCTTCGAGGCAGCCTGCCAGTTCCTCTTTGCGCGACAAGGGAACCGCATCAAGTGGAGTATGGGCCCAACTGAGGGTCTCCTGGACCTGCTGGGTCACCCGGAGCGGCAGTTTCCGACCGTGCACATCGGCGGCACCAACGGTAAGGGCTCGACGACCGCCTTTACGGCGACCGACCTGGCGGCCCGGGGCTTCCGGGTCGGGGTGTACACCTCTCCGCATCTCGTTTCCGTGCGCGAGCGCATGATGGTAGACGGCGTCCCGATCGACGAAGACGCGTTTGCGGAATGGGCAACCTACCTCAAGCCCCATATCGAGCGTCTGGACGCGAGCTTCTTCGAGGCCACCACCGCGATCGCGCTCGCCGACATGGCCGCCCGTGGGGTGGACATCGCGGTTGTGGAGGTCGGGTTGGGGGGCCGGCTCGACAGCACCAACGTGATCACCCCTTTGGTGAGCGTGGTGACCAAGATCGCGCTCGAGCACACCGACTACCTCGGGAGCGACCTGGCCTCGATCGCGCGGGAGAAGGCGGGCATCGCGAAGCTCGGGGTGCCGTTCGTCACCGGCGAACGCGACCCGGCGGTGCAACACGTGTTGCGAGAGGAGGCGGAGCGCCGGGGCGCGAGCCGGGTCTGCCTGGCCGATACCCAGGGCGCTTCCACACGCCCGCTCGGCCTCAAGGGCGTGCATCAGCACGCCAACGCCTGGGTGGCTCTGGCGGCGCTCAATCAGCTTCCCCCGCCGTTCGGACCCGTCGGAGCTGTGTGGCCCGCCAGCTTCGAGAATGCCTACGTGGCAGGGCGGTTCGAGGTGCGGGGCCCGTGGATCTTCGACGTGGCCCACAACCCGGACGGGGTGGAAGTCCTCGTGACGACGCTCCGCGCCTACCAACCCGCCCGGCCGCTGCATGCGCTCGTCGGCATCCGCAACGACAAGGAATGGCGGGCGATGCTCGCATTGCTGGCCCCCGCCGTCGATCGCCTGATTCTCACCGTGGCGCCGTCCGTAGCTCCGGAGCGCCGCTGGCTGCTCGAAGAAGTCGCGCAATGGTCGAAGACCCGGCCGGGCGCCGGGGATCAGCCCGACGTCGTGTGGGAACCCGACTTCGCGCGGGCGCTGGACACCGTGCAGCAGGGCGCGGAGACGATGCTCGTGACCGGGTCGTTCCACACAGTAGGGGACGCGCTCGCTCGCCTCTAACCCCATTGCTCGCCTTCACCGGCCCGCTAAATTGTTGCGATGCAAGGACAAGCCTTACCCGGTTTTCGTGACTTCTATCCCGACGAACTCGCTCTCCGCACTCACATCTTTGCCACCTGGCGCCGCGTCGCCACCCGGTACGGATTCGAAGTGTTAGACGGGCCACCGCTCGAGCCGCTCGACCTCTACACCCAGAAGAGCGGGGAGGAGATCATCGGCCAGCTGTACGAGTTTACCGACAAAGGAGACCGGCGCGTCGCCCTGCGGCCCGAAATGACCCCCACGCTTGCCCGGATGGTCGGGGCGCGGGCGCAGGCGCTCAAGAAGCCGATCCGCTGGTTCTCCATTCCGCAGCTGTTCCGTTACGAGCGGCAACAGCGCGGCAGGCTGCGTGAGCATTTTCAGCTGAACCTCGACCTGATCGGTGAGGCCGGCCCGCTCGCCGACGCCGAGCTCATGGCGGCGGCGGTGGACATCATGCGGGCGTTTGGGCTCGGGCCGAAGGACGTCAGGCTGCGGATCTCTGATCGCCGGGTGCTGCGAGCGTTGCTGCTCGGGCACGGCGTGACCGAGGCTCAGCTCCCAGGTGCGTTTGCCGCGATCGACAAGAGCGAGCGCGATCCCCGTGACGTGATCGCCCAGCGCCTAACCCAGGGTGGTCTGACCGACAAGGCGCGCGACGGCGTCTTCCAGGTTGCCGGGCTCAAGGGGCTGAACGCGGTGAACGAGGCCTTGGCCCAGGCCGGATCGACCGACGCCGGGGAGCCCTTGAGCGCGGCCGTCGGGGCGCTCGACGCGATGGGCTTGGGCGACTTTGTCGATGTTGACCTGACCATCGTTCGCGGCCTCGCGTACTACACGGGGATCGTGTTCGAGCTGTTCGACGCCGGGAAGTCGCTGCGCGCCATCTGCGGGGGTGGGCGCTACGACGGGTTGCTGAAGGCCCTGGGAGGTGTCGATCTTCCGGCGCTCGGCTTCGGCATGGGAGACGTGGTGCTGGGAGAGTTGCTGCGGGAGCGCAAGGCGGTGATCGACCCGGCCGTGCGCCTCGACGCCTTCCTGGTGTCGGTGAGCGCCGAGGACATTCCGGCCGTCTTGAAGCTCGCGCATGAGCTGCGCGACCGCGACGTGGGCGTCGAGTACGGGCTGCGTCACGCCGCTCTGCGCAAGCAAATCGAGCTGGCCGCCGCGCGCGGTGCGCCCCGCGCCATCATCATCGGTCCTGAGGAACGCAAAGCGGGGGAAGTGGTGGTTCGAGACCTCAACGCAGGGACGGAGGAGCGCGTGCCGATGGCGAAGCTGCTCAACGGGTACTTCCGCTGATGGCACAGGCCAAGCGCATCACGCCGCGCGCCCAGGACTACAGCGAGTGGTACAACGACGTCATCATGCAGGCCGAGCTGGCGGACTACTCGCCGGTGCGGGGCTGCATGGTCATCCGGCCCCACGGTTACATGCTGTGGGAGCTGATGCAGCGGGCCTTGGACGACATGTTCAAGGCGACGGGGCACAAGAACGCCTACTTCCCGCTGTTCATCCCCATGAGCTTCCTCGCGAAGGAAGCGCAGCATGTGGAAGGATTCGCCAAGGAAGTGGCGCTCGTCACGCACACGCGTCTCAGGGCTACGGGCAAGCCCGGCGCGCAAGCGATCGAGGTTGACCCCGACTCGAAGCTCGAGGAGCCGCTGGTCGTGCGGCCGACGTCGGAAACGATCATCTACGCCATGTTCTCGAAGTGGATTCAGAGCTACCGTGACTTGCCGCTGCTCTTGAATCAGTGGTGCAACGTGGTGCGCTGGGAGCTGCGGACCCGGCTGTTCCTGCGGACCACGGAGTTTCTCTGGCAGGAGGGGCACACCGCGCACGCCACCGAAGCCGAGGCGGAGACCGAAGCGCGGCAGATGCTCGGCATCTACCGGAAATTCCAGGAAGAGTGGATGGCGATGCCGGTGATCACCGGCCGCAAGACCGAGAGCGAGCGGTTTGCCGGGGCATTGCGCACGTTCGCGGTGGAAGCGCTGATGCAAGACAACAAAGCCCTCCAGGCCGGCACGGCGCACAACCTCGGCCAGAATTTCGCCAAGGCGTTCAACGTGCAGTATCAGACGCCGGCGGGCGGCCTCGAGTACGTGTGGAATACGTCGTGGGGCGTGACGACGCGGATGATCGGCGGCCTCATCATGACACACAGTGACGACAATGGGCTGATCTGTCCCCCCAGGCTCGCGCCGATCCAGGTCGTGATCGTGCCGATCTGGAAGTCGGATGAAGAATATTCGCAGGTCTCAGCCGTGGGGCTGCGGGTAAAGACCGAATTGGAGAAAGCCGGGATCCGAGTCGAGCTCGACTTGCGCGACAGTCTCAAGCCCGGGGCCAAGTACTTCGAGTGGGAGGCGAAGGGCGTGCCGCTCCGACTTGAGGTCGGTCCGCGTGACGTGGCTGCGAAGCAGATGATGGGCGCCCGGCGGATCGGCGGCAAGGCTCCCGTGATGCTCGAAGACATCGCCCCGCGAGTCGCCGCGGCGCTGGCGGAGATTCAGGCCCAGCTGTTCAAGTCAGCCAAGGATCGGCGTGAGGCCCACTCGATTCGGGGGGTCACCAAGGCGCAGTTCATTGACCTCATGAAGGGCGAGGGCGGATTCGCGTTCGGCGGATTCTGCGGCTCGGCCAAGTGCGAGGCGGAGATCAAGCAAGCCACCGCCGCCACGATCCGGGTGCTCCCCGACGCTGAGTTCCAGTCCCCGGAGGTGCCGAAGCTGTGCATGTGGTGCGGGAGCCCCAGCATCGCGGAGGCGGTGTGGGCGCAGGCGTACTAGGGTTTGACCCCGCGCTGCTCCGCGCCATCGCGGAGCGGGTGGGCACGCCCGCGTACGTCTATAGCGCCAACCTGATCCGGGCCCAGTACCACGCCCTGCACGACGCGCTGCACGACGTGCCTCACCGCATCTGCTACTCCGTGAAAGCCAACGGCAACCTGGGCGTGCTGAAGGTGCTGAAGCAGCTCGGCGCCGGCGCCGACATTGTATCGGCCGGCGAGCTGAAGCGCGCGCTCGCGGCGGGATTCGAGCCGGGGGCATTGGTGTTCTCGGGCGTCGGGAAGACTGCCGCCGAGCTAGCGGAAGCGATCCGCGTCGGCGTGGGCTACCTCAACATCGAGTCGGCGGAGGAGCTCGACGCGCTGCTCGCGGCTGCGAGCCACGTGGGCAAGCCCGCGTCCGTCGGCATCCGGGTCAACCCCGATGTCGCCGCCGACACGCATCCCTACACCAAGACGGGTGAAAAGACCGCGAAGTTCGGCGTCCCGTTCGACGAGGTGGTGCCGCTTGCCCGCCGCATCGCGGGCGAGCGTAAGCTGGTGCTGCGCGGCCTCGCGATGCACATCGGGTCGCAGATTACGGATGTCGAGCCATACTCGCGCGGCACTGCCAAGCTGCTCGAGCTGGTGGCGGCGCTGCGCGCGTCCGGGATCGACACGCTCGACGCGCTGGACGTCGGCGGGGGGCTGGGCGTGCGCTACCACAACGAACAGGCGCCCACGCCGAAGGCATTCGCCGCGGCGGTGGCGCCCAAGGTGAAGGCGGCGGGCTTAGGGCTGCTGTGCGAGCCCGGTCGCTACCTGGTGGCGAACGCGGGAGTGCTCCTCACCAAGGTCCTGTACCGCAAGCATGCAGGGGGCAAAGAGTTTGTTGTCGTGGACGCCGGCATGACCGATTTCGTCCGGCCCAGCCACTACAACGCGTATCACGAGATCGTTCCCCTGGCCGACGGCGATCGAGCGGTCGAGGTCGTGAACGTCGTTGGCCCGATCTGTGAGTCCGGAGACTTTCTCGCGCTCGATCGTCCGCTCGCCCCGGTGAAGCCGGGGGAATTCCTGGCCGTCTTGGGCACCGGCGCCTATGGATTTGTCATGAGCTCGACCTACAACGCGCGGCCCCGGCCTCCCGAAATCCTCGTCGAGGGCGATCGGTACTACATCGCGCGCCCGCGTGAGACACTCGACGACCTGGTACGAGGCGAGGTGCTCGACCCCACGACCTGGTACCAGACGTGAACCGGATCCTGATCCTCGATTACGGCTCGCAATACACCCAGCTGATCGCGCGCCGCGTGCGCGAGGCGCACGTGTATTCCGAAATTCACCCGCCGCAGCGCGACATCGCGTTCATCAAGCAGTTCGCTCCCAAAGGGATCATCCTCTCCGGCGGGCCCAATTCGGTGTTCGATGCCGGGGCGCCGCGCGCCGATCCGGCAATCCTCGAGCTGGGGATTCCGGTGCTCGGCATCTGTTACGGGATGCAGCTCGTCGCTTATCTCGCGGGCGGCACAGTCGTGCCGTCGTCCGAGCGGGAGTACGGCCGTGCCGAGGTGACGGTGCGCGAGTCTACGGGACTTTTCGCCGGGTTCGAGTCGCAGGCCCACATCACCGTGTGGGCAAGCCACGGCGACCGGATCGAAGAGCCGCCACCGGGGTTCCGTATCACGGCCACGAGCGCCAACGCGCCAGTCGCCGGGTTCGCGCACCAGACCAAACCGCTGTTCGGCATCCTGTTTCATCCCGAGGTGGCTCATACCGCGCGTGGCGGCGAGATCCTCCACAACTTCCTGTTTGAGATCTCCGGGTGCACGCCGGATTGGACGCCCGGGCATTTCGTCGCGCAGCAAGTGGAGAAGATCGCCGCGCTGGTCGGACCCAAGGGGCGCGCCATCTGCGGCCTATCGGGTGGCGTGGATTCGGCGGTGGCGGCCGCGCTGGTGCAGCGCGCCATCGGGGACCGGCTCACCTGCATCTTTGTGGATCATGGCTTGCTGCGTTTGAACGAACGCGAACAGGTGGAGCGCACGTTCCGGGCGCAGCTGGGGATCGACCTGCGCGTGGTGGACGCCGGCGCGCGTTTTCTGGAAGCGCTGGCCGGGGTCGAGGACCCCGAAGAAAAGCGCCGGCGTATCGGCCACACCTTCATCGATGTGTTCGAGGACGCGGCCCGCCACGTTGCCGGGGACATCGGCTTCCTGGTGCAGGGCACCCTGTACCCCGACGTGATCGAGTCCAGCTCGCCGACCGGCGGGCCGTCCGTGACCATCAAGACGCACCACAATGTGGGTGGCCTGCGACCGAACCTCCCCTGGAAGCTCATCGAACCGCTGCGTGAACTGTTCAAGGATGAAGTCCGGGAAGTGGGACGCGAGCTGGGGTTGGCGGAGGAGATCGTCGGACGCCATCCCTTCCCGGGCCCGGGATTGGCCATCCGTGTGCTCGGCGCCGTCGGCGAAGATCGGCTCGACCTGTTGCGCAAGGTAGATGCGATCTACATCGCCGAGATCCGTGAGGCGGGACTATACGACGCGATCTGGCAAGCATTCGCCGTGCTGCTGCCGATCAAGTCCGTCGGTGTGATGGGCGACTATCGGACGTACGACTATGTGGTGGCGCTGCGGGCAGTCACGAGCCGGGACGGCATGACGGCGGACTGGTTCCCGTTTCCGGCGGAGGTGCTGGGGCGAATCAGCAACCGGATCATCAACGAGGTGCGGGGGGTGAATCGGGTGGTGTATGATGTGAGCAGCAAGCCGCCGGCGACGATTGAGTGGGAGTGAGAAGTTGCCGAGTGAAGCGTTTGGGGGAGAAGCGTTGCCGAGAGAGGCGTTGTGGGGTCAGGCGTTGCCGAGTGAGGCATTGCCAACAAGGCGTTGCCGGATATGCGTTGCCTAGTGAAGCGTCACCGGTTGCCGGAGATGCTCCGCGCGAGGGCGGTCACGAGACGAGCGCCGTGGGTACGGACTAGGCGTAGTTCGGCAAGGGTTGCGGCCGAGACGTAGCCCGACGCCTCTGCGAGCTCAAAAACAGCCTGCAATTCGTCTAGCGAGCCTCTAGCGATTTCGAGGTATCGGCGGAACTGCCGTGGAGTTCTCTGACCTGCCCCTTCAGCGATGTTCAACGCGACGCTGTAGCCTGCTCGCCGCCACTGGGCACCTAGGGCGTACTTCTCCGAGTCTGGAAGCGAGCGAATAGCGTCACGAGACAGGACCGAGAGGCGCTTAGCCTCCTGCCAAGCTACGAGTTCTCGGAAGTCGCCCATGCCGCCAATCTGATCGGTGGTCGCCACCGAGCATCGTCCGATTCACGCGTTGGCCCATCTTTTCGCCGCATCCGGCAACGCCTCACCCGGCAACGCCGCACTCGGCGACGCCCCACCCGGCAACCAGTCTAGATGCTCTTCTCCTCCAGCAATTTCAAGAATTCCTGCGGCGTCTTGAGCTGCGCCAGCCGATCGGCGATGTCCGCCTCCTTGGCGAACTGGGCGATCTTGCCGAGCACAGGGAGGTACTGGTTCGAGACTTCGAGCGGCGGGGCGACAATCAGAAAGAAATAATGAACCGGCTTGCCGTCGATGGATCCGAAATCGATGCCGGTCAGCTTACGGGCGAAGGCGACCCGCAGGTGGTCGACCACGAGGGAGCGGCAGTGCGGGATCGCGATGTTTTGCCCGATGCCGGTGGAGCCAAGTGTCTCGCGGCGCTTCAGCATCTTGACGAGCATCGCGTCCGACTTCTCGTCCAGCTTGAGCAGGCCGACAAGCTCCTTCAACACCTCGTCCTTGACGGTGCTCTGCAGATTGAGATTGATTGCATCCTCAGCAACGAACTCGCGTAGTTGCACAGCGGGGTGGCTCCTTGGGTTGACGGGCGCAACGTAATGAGTGGTTGCCCGTGACGCAACGCGCCACTACGTTGTCCCGTATGCGGTTCCCGTATCCGGTCGAACATGACGTGCCGCTGTTTCTGGCCCCGATGGCAGGCGTGTCGGAATCTCCGTTCCGGCTGCTGTGCCGCCGCTTCGGGGCGGACGTCGTCGTGTCGGAATTCATCTCTTCGGTGGGAGTCTCGCGCGGCATCGACCGTGTGCTGGATGACGCCCGATTCGATCCCGCCGAGCGGCCCTATGGGGTCCAGCTGTACGGCGCTGAAGTCGAGGTCATGGCGCGGGCGGCGGGGATGGTGACG
>Ga0193727_1000389_pt1 | contig 16750 bp, 13 predicted proteins | sample H2c2metaG_FD_143051 | JGI IMG/M metagenome (GOLD analysis project Ga0193727, IMG submission 143051) | Soil microbial communities from a riparian zone of the East river system, Colorado, United States - H2c2 | ecosystem: Environmental > Terrestrial > Soil > Riparian zone | place: USA: East River...
GCAGATGCGCACGTCGCGGCGCCCATCGTGGTGTAGTTGTCGCTTCGGCTTCTTTGTCACCTTGAACAAGAAAATAATGCGCATCGGCCGGCAGTTCCTGGATGTAACTCACATATTCCAGCGGCGCCTTCACATAAAAAAATACCGGCTGATATTCTGGATCTACCGCGTAAAGCGTCTCACTCCGGGGAACGAGTGCATTAATTTCCGCCGCGGCCTTCTTCACTTGTTGCCTGTCTCTCAAGAGGACCGCCGTGACTGGATAGCCAATCCCTCCAACTACGACTCCAACTCCAACGAAAAGCGCAACTATTTTTGCCCATGTTCGCTCGTCCGATGTCCCTTTTTTCCAGGGCCACTGGAATGCATGTCCGGCACAGCTCATCGCCAGCAACCATGAAGCTGGTGCTATTGCCGGCATGCTGTATCGAGGCAAGGCACCGGGAACGAGGCTTAGAGCGAGAAACGGTACGGCGATTCCCCAAGCAAGACCGCGCGCAAGCCGTTGCTCAGAGTGATCGTGAAACTTTGAAAACCTGACGAAAGGGAACAAAAGAACCCAAGGCAAAAAATAGATAAGACCGCGCGGGATATTTTGAATCCAACTGGCGAACTTGAAATCGAAGCCTTGGAGCCGGCCTGTGAACTGATTCGACCACTTCACTGCCGCCACCTGCGTCGGGGTGCTGTGCAAGAACGGAATAGCCCACGCCGCAAAAATCCCCAGCATGATTGCTAGCCCTGCAAAATGCGCGGGGTGAATAAGAAGCCGCCACTCTTTCATATGCCAAGCCACGGCAAACACGATGGCGTAGAAAAATATGAGATGGGTTGGACCTTTCGCCAGGAGCCCGAGCCCTAGAAAAATGAATGCCGGAACCCAAATGAGCCACGGAGATTTCCGTTGAAGGAAAAAGCTCAGCCAAAAAATGATCGCAAGTCCACAAAGAGAGACATACAGCGCTTCGATTTCAATTAACCGGCCTTTTTCGATCATCCCGATGTTTGTCATCCAGATAAGAGCCGCGACGATCGATCCTCCTGGGCGCAGACTGGTGCGCGCCACGGTGACAAATGCGACGGCCACCGCGAGCACGACAACGGCCGATGGCAGACGTGCTGTCCATTCGTTGCGCACTCCAAAAATTCGGAAGGATGCGGCTACCAGCCAGTTCACGAGGGGCGGCTTTCGGAAATATGGATTTCCTCCAACTTCCGGAACGATGTAGTTACCGGTGTGGAGCATCCCTATCGCCGGCAAGATTCGTCGGCCTTCTTCTCCCTTGATTGCAATCGAACCAAGCGCCGGTAAATAAATCACCGCCCACACGAGAAGGACGACAAGAACGGCTGCAACACGCGAATTCATTGGGTGCTGCACGTTCGATATTGGGCGTTGAACGTCAAATCAAACCGAACGGTAGTTGACGAGAAACGGCCCAGAAGGTAACCTAAGCGTCGAGTCCGCGCGCTGATCGGAGTGGGAACTGGCGTCCCACTCTTTTTCGTCTGCGGGCTACATGTTTTATGAACGCGGAATTTATTGCGATGCTCGATTACCTGGAGCGGGAGCGCGGGATTAAACGCGAAATCCTGCTCGAGGCGGTCTCGAACGCTCTGCTCTCAGCCTCGAAAAAGAGCGTGGGCGCTTCGCGCGAGCTGCGGATCGACATCAATCCGAAGACCGGAGAAATCCGGGCGCTGGCAAACCTGGTGGTCGTGGACAAAGTGGCCAATCCCCAGGATGAGATCGAACTGTCTAAAGCGCGCAAAATTAAACCGGATGCAAACGCCGGCGACACAATCGAAGTGGAAGTAACGCCGAAGAATTTTGGGCGGATCGCGGCGCAGACAGCAAAACAAGCCATGATGCAACGGATTCGCCAGGTTGAGAAAGAAATGATCTATGAGGAGTTCAAAGACCGCGCCGGGGAAATCGTTAGCGGAACGGTGCGGCGCTTCGACCGTTCGGATGTCATTCTCGATCTTGGAACATTTGAGGCCATCATGCCGCAGCGCGAGCGAGTGGTGGTAGAAGATTACAATGTGGGGGATCGCCTCCGTGCGTACGTCGTCGCAGTGGAAAATGGAATTCGCGGCCCCGAGATCATTGTATCGCGCAGCCATCCCAATTTTGTACGCAGGCTTTTCGAGTTGGAGGTAAGCGAAATCGCGGACGGTACGGTGGAGATTCGCGGCATCGCGCGAGAAGCGGGCTATCGCACCAAGATCGCAGTCTGGAGCGCAAACGAAAAAGTGGACCCGGTGGGCGCGTGTGTCGGCATGCGCGGCTCGCGCGTGAAAAACATCGTACGCGAGCTGAACAACGAGAAGGTCGATATCATTCGCTGGAGCTCCGATCCAAAGGAATACGTTCTGGAAGCGCTCAAGCCGGCAAAAGTGAAGAATCTCGTTTTCGATACGGAGAAGAAAAGTGCGCAGATTTCCGTTGATGAAGATCAGCTTTCGCTCGCGATCGGGAAGAAGGGACAGAACGCGCGATTGACTTCCCGATTGACTGGCTGGGAGATCAATATCGGCAAGGACACGTCGGCGACGACCGTGGTGGAACAGAAAGTGGCGCAAGCAGCGCAGACCCTTGCAGGTGCTCTGCCCGTTACAGAAGAGGAGGCACTTACCCTGGTAAAATCCGGCTTTACGAACCTGGAAGGATTGCGCGATGCGGATGTGCAGGATTTAGTGGATATTCTCGCAGTCGATGAAACAAAGGCTCGCGAGATTTACGAGGCCGTCCATCGGCAAGAACTCGTACAATAACATGGCTCTGGTTTAGGGAAGCTCGAGCCATGAGCAAAATTTTAAACCAACAACAATGGCAACGAAGACGAGCAGCAAAACTGCAACGCGCAAACCATCCGCGCGCGGGACTACTGCTGCTCGCAAGCCAGCAGCCGCAGCCAAGGCAAAGCTTCCAAAGCAAAAATTAGAGGAGGATGTCGGGCCGGCGGCCAAGTCGCGCACCGCTCAACCTTCAACGTCGGCGCCGGAAACTGCTCCACCTTCACCCCGCGAAGCAGAGAGCATTTCGCTGATTGATCGAAAAAAACCGAGTAAAAAGGCCGAAGACGGCGGGGTAAAACCGAAGCGGGCCGTTTTACCTCCAATTTCACGCATCCGGGCCTCGCTGGAGACTCCGCCAACTCCCCAAAAGCCAGCGCCGTCTCCAAAGAGCGTGGTCTCGGAACCGCCCCCAACCGAAGTGCCCGGCACTGTTGCCGGCGAAAAGACTGCAACCGATGCAACCGCGTTGCCGTCCGCTGAGGAAGAAACCGCTGCGCAGAAAGTCATTCTTATCAAGCCGCCAATTGTCGTTAAGCAACTGGCAAATGAGCTGGGGTTAAAGCCGCATCAACTCATCGCGGAGCTAATGAATTACAACATCTTCGCGAACATCAATCAGACAATCGAGCCAGATATCGCTTCGAAGATCGCTGAAAATCACGGGTTTGTTCTGGAAAAAGAGCGTCGCGAAAAAGGAGGGGGCGTTCACAGAGTTGAACAGGTAGTCGTGGCGCCTCCACCGCCAGTCATTGAAAAGAAAGAAGAACTCAAGCCGCGTGCACCCATTATCACGTTCATGGGACACGTCGATCATGGCAAGACAACGTTGATGGACGCCATTCGGAAGACCCGCGTCGCTGCGGGCGAGGCGGGCGGAATCACCCAGCATATCGGCGCCTATAGCGTCAGTCACAACGGGGCGACTGTCACGTTTATCGACACACCAGGGCACGCTGCCTTCACCGCGATGCGAGCGCGTGGCGCCAATGTTACCGACATCGTCGTGCTCGTTGTCGCCGCCGACGATGGCCTGATGCCGCAAACGATTGAAGCGATCAATCACGCAAAGGCCGCGCCGCATGTGAAGATCATGGTCGCGATCAACAAGATCGATCTTCCTTCGGCTAACATCGACAGAGTAAAGAAGCAACTCCAGGACCAGGGCCTGACCCCGGAAGACTGGGGAGGCGAAACGATTGTTTGTCCGGTTTCGGCAACGAAAGGCACGGGAATCGACCACCTGCTCGAGATGATCGCGTTGCAGGCGGAGGTAATGGAACTCAAGGCGTCGCCCACCGCCACACCGCGAGGAACAGTGATTGAAGCGCAAGTGGAGGCTGGGCGCGGTCCCACTGCCACAGTTATTGTGCAGATGGGGACACTAAGAACTGGCGACGCTTTCATCTGTGGTAATTACAGCGGCAAAGTAAAATCGCTCCTGAACGACCGCGGCAAACCAGTAAAGGAAGCCGCTCCCTCAATGCCAGTGAAGGTGCTTGGTTTCACGGGGCTACCAAATGCGGGCGATGAACTGCTCGTGATGGATTCCGAGCGTTCGACAAAGACCCTGAGTGAAGAACGTTTACTGGCCAAGCGCACCGATAAATTAACCATTCCTAAACGGGCGACCCTTGAAAGCCTGCTCGAAGCTACAGGTGGAAAAAAAGTCCTGCGCATCGTGTTAAAGTGCGACGCTCAAGGCTCGCTGGAAGCGCTGGTTGGAGCGTTGAAACAGATCGAGAGCAAGAAAGTCGACTTGGAAATCATTCACTCCGCGGTGGGACCGATTTCCGAGTCGGATATTCTATTGGCAAGCGCTTCGAGTGCTGTAGTGATCGGTTTTAATGTGAAGGTGGAGAACATGGCTGTTTCCGCCGCGAAGAGCGAAGGAGTCCAGGTCAAGCTTTATAGCATCATCTATGAATTGCTCGATCAAATCAAAGAAGCAATGGCCGGGTTGCTGGACCCCGAGCATCGAGAAACGGTCATTGGACACGCCGAGGTGAAGCAGGTTTTTGAACTCAGCAAAGGTATTGTCGCCGGCTGTCTCGTCACTAATGGCAGGATAACGCGCGCGGCACGGGCTCGCGTGCTGCGTAAACGACAACCTGTTTATGACGGCGGGATTTCGACGTTGCGCCGCTTCCAGGACGACGTGAAAGAAGTGCGTTCGGGATTGGAATGCGGAATCAAACTCGGTGATTTCAGTGAATATCAAGTAGGCGACGTGATCGAGTGCTATCAACTTGAAGCCTTCGCGCAAAAATTGTGAAGGCAGTCATTCCGAGCGAAGTCGAGGAATCCCGTGGCGAAACCCAAAGATGATTTCATGGGATCCTTCGACTCCGCTTCCCTCCGCTCAGGATGACAGCAAAAGGCTATCATGAAACACCGAATGCTACGCGTTAATAAAGTCGTGAAGCGCGAGTTGAGCGGGATTGTTGCGCGAGAAATCAACTTCGAAGGCGCCCTGGTCAGCATCAACCACGTGGATGTAACGTCAGACTTAAAGAACGCGCACGTGTTTGTGAGCGTTCTGGGAACAGAGGCACGCGAGAGCGTAATGAGCAAGCTGGCCTCTCATCGTCCGGCGTTACAGGCAGAACTTGCTCGTCACGTCACCCTGAAATATACGCCGCACCTTATTTTTCATCTCGATAACTCTATCGAGCGCGGGGCGCGAGTCATAGAGATCATGCAGGAGATGGAAGCGTCTCCAGGCGAGGAGAAGTGAGGCTTTAAACAACCAACGCTCAACGTCCGACCCCGAGCGTCCAATGTTCGCTAAAGCGTGCCCTGCCTTGGATGTTGAGCGTTGAAAGTTGGACGCTAGACGTTGAAGATTGCGCCATCGTGACCAACTCGAAATTCCCAGAAATCGCCCAGATACTACGCGAGCACCAGCGCTTCGCCATCCTGGGTCACGTTCGTCCCGACGGCGATGCACTAGGCAGCCAGCTTGCGCTGGCGCTTTCTCTTCAAGCCCTTGGAAAAGAAGTGTGCGTATGGAATGAAGACGGAATGCTGGAGAAGTATTCTTTCCTTCCACGCGCTGAGTTCCTCACCAAGCCGCCCTCCATTCCAGAGGATTTCGATGTCGCCATTGCGCTCGACACGGCAATTCAAAACCGGCTTGGCACTGCTCTGCCAGCAGTTCGGTCGGCGAAAATCTGGATTAACATCGATCACCATATGAGCAATCCAGGTTATGGCGACGTGGTCTATGTTGATTCGTCTGCGCCCGCCACGGGTGAAATTATTTTTCGTCTGATCAAGAGCGAGGGCCTGCCGTTCAATCGAGACATCGCGGAAAACCTTTTCGCCGCCATCTCTACGGATACTGGCTCGTTTCAATATCCAAAAACCAGCGCCCACACTTTCGAGATAGCAGCTGAACTCATTCGCACGGGTCTCGATGTCGGACGCCTGAGTCAGCTGCTCTATGAGAATTATCCGCGGCGGCGTCTGCAGCTTTTGCGAGAACTGCTGCGCACCATGCGCTTCCAGGAGGAAGGTCGCGTCGCAAGCTTTAGTCTTACCTTGAAAGCAGGCGCTGAGCTGGGCGTCCTTCCCGAGGATAACGAAGGGTTGATCGATCACTTGCGCGCCGTCCGTGGCGTTATCGTTGCCGTTTTTTTCGAAGAACTATCCGATGGCAAGGTCCGTGTGAGCATGCGTTCCAAAACCGATGCCGTCGATGTCTGTGCCATCTGTCAGAAATTCGGCGGAGGCGGTCATGCACTTGCCGCCGGGGCGCGCGTGCGCGGAACGCTTCCAGAGGTAGAGGACCGCGTTTTGGCGGAAGTCGGCGTGAAAGTTAAGTCGTTGAAATCGCCACAATGCTAAACGGTGGCCCGACAACTCTTCGACGATTTAACATTGTAACTCTTTAACTTGTTAGCGTTTTTGCACCATGTCCCATCCCGTAGCTACTGACGGCGTCCTGCTCGTGGACAAGGCTGAAGGGATGACTTCGCACGACGTGGTCGCGCTGGTCCGTCGAAGGCTTCAGGTCAGAAAAGTCGGCCACTGCGGCACGCTTGATCCCATAGCGACCGGCTTGCTTTTGATCACTGTGGGACGAGGCACAAAGGTCCAGGATTTACTCATGAGCGAAGACAAGGAATACGCGGGTACATTCGTCTTCGGAGTGACGACCGATACACAGGATCGACAGGGAGTGGTAATCCAGCAGCGACCGGTTCCCGCGCTAGACGAAACCCAAATTCGCGCCGCATTTGAAAAATTTCGAGGCGATTTTTATCAATTGCCTCCGATGGTTTCCGCAAAAAAACACGGTGGCGTGCCGCTGTACAAGCTGGCGCGTCAAGGAAAAGTGGTCGAGCGCGAGCCGCGCCTTGTGCACGTCTATCGCTATACGATCGATCGAATCGGGCTACCCGAGATCGATTTTAGTGTTTTGTGCAGCAAAGGTTTTTACGTTCGTACTTATGCCCACGACATCGGCGAGACTTTAGGCTGTGGCGCGCACCTAAAGTCGCTGCGACGAACAAAATCCGGGCGCTTCGATCTGGCTAACGCAATCAATGTCGCTCAAATCAAAGATGCGACGCGCGAGGAAATCTTGAGCAAACTCCTGAGTCTCCCAGACGTGTCGCGGATGCGTGGAGCTTAAAAGAAAATGACGAAGCACGGAGCACGAAAACCTGCCGACCAACATTTTCGTCATTCGCCGTTCGGATTCCGTTCGTCATTCGTCATTCGTCATTCGTCATTTTCTTGATGGAAACTCTTCGATCCATCTCCGAGTTATCGAGGCTACGCGGCCCCGTCTTTCTCGCCATCGGGGTTTTTGACGGTGTGCATCGTGGCCATCAAGCTGTCATTTCCACTTCTGCCGAGCACGCCCAGTCGGCAAACGGCACTCCGGTCGTTGTTACCTTTAACCCGCACCCGATGAAAGTACTTCGGCCCAGCGAGGCACCTCATCTGCTCACCGCCACGCAACACAAGATCAAATTGATTCGCGCTCTCGGCGTGCAGCATCTACTGGTCATCAAGTTCGACAAAACCTTTGCAGCGACTGCGCCGGAAGACTTCGTCCAGCAGTTGGTGACCCATTCGAAACCGCTGCGCGAAATCTGCGTTGGGCATGAATGGTCATTTGGAAAAGGCAGGCGCGGCAATCTTGCCCTTTTAAGGAAGCTGGGCGCGCAATTCGATTTCAACGTCGTTGGAATCCCCCCTGTTACACTCGGGAACGGCGAGCTCGTGAGCAGTACAGCGATTCGCCACGCAATCGAAGCAGGTGACCTCGCGAAGGCCGCCGAGATGCTGGGTCGCGAGTACACGATCCTTGGCACGGTCGTGCGCGGCGAGAATCTCGGGAAAAAGATCGGGTTCCCGACGGCGAATCTAAGCGCTCATAGTGAGCAATTTCCACCAAATGGGGTCTATTTCGCACAGGCCATGCTGAACGGAGCAATCTATCCTGGCGTCGTAAATCTCGGTTATCGCCCAACAGTGAGCACCAGCAAAACCGAGCGCGTGCTTGAAATCCATCTGCTCGATTTTGACCACGAAATTTATGGTAAGGATGTCGAAGTGCGTTTTGTCCGCTATCTCAGGCCAGAACAGAAATTCGAAAGTCTCGATGCATTGAGCAGGCAGATCGAGTTCGACGTGCAGCAGGCACGCAAACTTTGCATCACGTAATGTGCTCAGGCAGAGGCGTTTACGCCTGGAGGAGGCCAGTTTGCAAGCCCCGCTCTCTGGATAGTGCCGCTGCAGCGCCGACAGCTGCAATCACAAGACCGCTGGCGAGAGCAAGCACAAACACCCATAACGCGGGCAAGGCCGCGAGACGCTCAACTGTCACACTGATAAAGCGACCGCCACCTGAAACGACATAGGCAAGCACACTCGCGAGTAAAGTCATTCCCAGAAGTATGGCAGCCCGCAGCAGATCATGACGGCGCCGCGGGGGCGGTAATTGTTGCAACACTCGAGCAGTAAATCCCTCGTCGTCGATATACGGCGCCGCTTCGCGCAATTCTCTATCAAGCCAATCTTCCCGGTTCATCTGTTCCATACTCTTTAACTAATTTGGACCCCAGTCGGCAAGCATTCGTTTCAATTTCTCACGTCCCCGAAGAACATTCGTTTTCACCGTGCCAAGAGGGATATCGAGAACACGGGAAGCTTCATCGTGGGAAAGGCCGTTCTGGCAGCAAAGTAGGACCGCAGAGCGTTCATTCAAGGGAAGTAAATTTAGTGCGCGCATAAGATCGTGCCTTAAAGCGGGATCGGCCACCTGAGGGTCGTGTTGCGTTTGAAGTTGTTCCTCGTCGATTCCCACAAGTTCCTTCCGGCGGCGCGCGTCTTCTCGAAAGCAATTGTAGGCGATTCGGTAAATCCACGTGGAAAAACGGGCCTCACCGCGAAAACTATGGATGTTTTTATACGCACGCAGGAATGTTTGCTGCGCAAGATCGTCTGCGAGAGCGACGTCCGTTCGAGTAAGTTGGCGGAGCAGACCGCGCACGGCGGATTGATGCCGCCGAACCAGCTCACCGAAAGCGTTCTGGTCATCATCAACAAGAACTCGCGCGACCAGGACTGCATCAGTCAGCTCCACGACCGCAGATTACGGTACACGCGGCGGATTGTCCTTCCTCGTATCGAGCTTCCATACAAGCAAATAGCCGGCGCCGATCAAGAACGGAATCAGACCCAGGGTCCAGGAGCCCCCTTCCCAATCGTTCGCGGCAGCGAAAAATGCCATCAGACCTACACCGATCATAGTGAGAATAACACCGCGGCGCAGATCGGAACGTTGGCGGTGGGCCGGTGGTGGATTCAGCAGTGCCTCGGGCACGGGTTGCCCTTTTTCGACCATCATCCGCACCGTTCGATGAAGAGCGCGCTGTCTGGAGAAACTGAAATACATGATCAGCCCGACGATTAGAACCGGCGCGCCAAAGACCGTCAGCAGCGTGATCGCAACAATTGGGACCACGAGCGCTGGAATATCGTCGTGCGACTTTCCATGAGCGAGGCTATCCAAGTCCGTATCGTGGTCGTCTATTGTGAAACCAAAGTGTTTCTTCTGCTTCTTTCTGATCGACTGCTCAATTTTACTCGCAGGCGTGGAAGTCGCCGAAATAGTAGCCGTTGCTGCGGGCGTGTTTGCGATTGGCGAGGCGGTCGGAGCCTGCGCAAACGAGCTTAACGCGAACGCGAGGGAGCAAACGTAAATAATGATGAATCTGTTCATAGTGGATGATTTGACCGTAGGATGCGTTCAACATCGTGTTTGGATTCAACTATTTCATTCCTCCCACGACAATTAAAAGTTGCGCCCCGCGGGCGGCTGGACATTATTTGTCTCCCTCTCAAAACTGCGGGTGTAGCTCAGTGGTAGAGCGTCTCGTTGCCAACGAGAAAGTCGCGAGTTCGACCCTCGTCACCCGCTCGTTTCTTGACTGAATTGCCCCCAAGCACCGGGTACACCCCGCCAGAATCCCCTCGAAACGATGCATCAATGGCGCAAACTAGCTGAGCCCGGCTGGCTCAGTGCCCATGAGAACCCTTTGCAAGCGCGGTCGCGCGGCAGACTTGTGATTATCTCAAGACCGGGGCGCAAGCGGTTGCAACTCGAGATTGCGTGTAAGTCGCGCAATCTTGCCCGAAAGCTCATCGAAGAATTCGGCGGTCGCGCTGAGAAATGGCCACGCGATTGGCTTAAACGATTCGCGGATCTCCACAAATCGAAGCCGCTCAAGATTGGAAAACGCTTGTTAATCTCAACCACGGCGTCATCCCAAGCGAAGCGAGGGAGCTGCAGAGTCGGAAGGACGACACGCAGCGGGCGGCCTGGCGCTCGTCAACCTCTGGTCCTCGTCATTCCAGCTTCTGCCGCTTTCGGGACAGGAGGGCACGCAACGACGGCAATGACGCTTCGTCTCCTCGAGCGCCTGACTCGCAGATGGGAAAAAGCCTGGTCGCTTGCCGATCTCGGGACCGGGAGCGGGATTCTTGTTCTCGCGGCCAAACGTTTCGGCGCAGGACGGGTGACTGGTATTGATATCGATCCGAAAGCGATTTCGATCGCAAAAGCAAACGCCCGTCTCAACAAAATCGACAATGCCGATTTCCAACTCGGCGATGTGCGCAGGTGGAAACCAGCAGCCAGGTGGGACGTTATTACCGCGAATCTATATGGCGAGTTGTTGATTGACGTCGCGTCGAAACTGAAACGGAGCAATTGGGTCATTCTCTCCGGCGTGCTCCGCACGCAGGAAGATGAAGTCCTTCGTGTTCTCCGGAGGAACAACGTGGAGATCGCAAGCGTGAAGCGTCGCGGGAAGTGGATCGCCCTGACGGCACACAAACGCTGAACGTCCAACGCTCAAGTATTCCTGATTCGACGTTGAGCGTTGGGCGTTAAAACTTATTTGACGTGATGGTCGCCTGACGGCTACGTTTCCGAAGCCTTGGCGGCTTCGGGTTCTCTGCATTTCACGCGGTTTAATCACGAGCCGCGGCAGAAACAGACACTATGCAGAACGAACAACTTGCCTATGCTGCCGTCACGCCATATTCGATGCGCAAATCGCGCACCGGCGGCATCGTTGGACGGCTGATTTCCCGCACAGGACTCGACCTGGTTGGCGGACGCATGTTCGCGCCGAGTCACGGGTTAGCCGAACGTTATGCCGAGACAATTGTGACAGAAACCGATCCGCGTCATCGCGCCACACAAGGGTTAATTCGCGACTACGTTCTGAAGAATTTCACCGGCGAGAAAAACGGACAGCATCCGCCCGTGTTGTTCCTGATTTTTCGCGGCCCGGACGCGGTGGAGAAGATTCGTCACACTGTCGGCCATATTGTGCACGAGCGCACGAGCGGCGAAACGATTCGCGATACCTACGGCGATTATATCACCGATGATTCAGGCAAAGTAACTTACTTTGAGCCGGGTGTGCTGGCAGCGTTCGACCCAAAGGCGGTCGAGCGGGATTTGAAGCTTTGGGCGGAATTTTCGGATTCTGACGGTGGAATACTGGACCGAGTCGTCCCCTTCCCCAGCAACGCACAAGTCGAAAAGACTCTGGTTTTGATCAAACCCGACAATTTCAGGTTTCCAAATCTGCGGCCCGGCGGCGTCATTGAAGTATTTTCGCGGTCGGGACTCTCCATCATCGGATTCAAAGTTCATCAAATGAGTGTTGCGCAAGCGGAGGAGTTCTACGGCCCGGTGCTGCCGGTGCTTGAGATGAAACTCGGCCCAAAGAGTGGCCGCGAAAACTGGGAAAGCATCGTTGAATTTATGGCCGGGCAAAAACCCAGCGAGTGTCCGCCCGAAGAACGCGACGCTCGCGGGACGGAAAAATCGATCGCCATTGTTTATCAAGGCGTGGACGCCGTCCGCAAGATTCGCGATGTGCTTGGCCCGACCGACCCAGCCAAAGCACCGCCAGGCTCGATTCGAAGAGAATTCGGACAGACGATAATGATCAACGCCGCACACGCGTCGGATTCCCCTGAGAACGCGAAACGCGAAATGGGAATCGTTCGAATCGACGAGAATAATTTTAAACCTCTGATTGAAAACTTCTACCGGCGCTCATAGCTTGCGCTCCATTTTGAACCATCCCACAACCAGCCCTACTCCTATGGAAATTTCCGAACGCGCCGCTCAACTGAGTCCTTCGCTTACTCTCTCGATCGATAGCAAGGCCAAAGCCATGAAAGCCGAGGGCATAGACGTATGCGGTTTCGGTGCAGGCGAACCGGACTTCGATACACCCGAACACATAAAAAAGGCTGCCATCGAGGCGTTGGAGGCCGGCTTTACCAAATATACGCCCAGTGCCGGCATCCCGGAGCTCCGTCAGGCGATCGCGGAAAAACTGGCTGCCGATAACGATCTGAATTATCGCGCGACGCAGGTCATTGTGAGTAACGGTGCAAAGCACGCGTGCTACAACGCGATCCTTGCCACATGCCAACCCGGTGACGAAGTCGTTATCCCGGCGCCATATTGGGTCAGTTATCCGGAAATGGTCAGATTGGTAGGCGCCGAACCCGTGATCGTGCCGACCAGCGAGCGCAACTCCTGGAAAATGCGCGCCGAAGACTTTGAGAATGCAATGACCCCTCGCACCAAGATGTTGATCATGAATAGCCCCGGCAATCCAACCGGGGCGGTTTATACGCGTGAGGAATTGCAGGCGATTGTCGATGTCGCGGCCGAAGAAGACATCTACATCCTGTCGGACGAAATCTACGAGAAGCTCGTCTACGACGATGCGAAACACGTAAGCATCGCGTCGCTCTCACAGGCTGCCTACGACCTGGCAATCACAATCAATGGCTTCAGTAAATCCTACGCGATGACTGGTTGGCGTCTGGGTTATCTGGCAGCGCCCGATGCTGTGGCCAAAGCGGTCGATTCCATCCAAAGCCATACCGCATCTAACCCGTCTTCCTTCTCCCAGTTTGGGGCGCTCGCAGCTTTGAAGGGGGATCAACAGCCGTTGATCGATATGCGCGAAGAGTTCGATATTCGCCGCAATTACATGTTCGACCGCGTCTCAAAGATTTCCAATGTGACCGCAGTCAAACCGCAGGGCGCATTTTACGTGCTGGTGAATATCAGCCAGCTCGGTCTGACCTCGCAAAATTTCGCGGATCGCCTGCTGAGCAAAGCCAATGTCGCAGTCGTTCCGGGAGCTGCTTTCGGTGACGATCGCACCATCCGGCTCAGTTACGCCACCAGCATCGACGTAATCAAAAAGGGATTGGACCGCTTCCAGGACTTTTGTCGCACGCTGTGAGGTGGAACGTGTTCTCCTGAACGCGTTGCTAAAACAAACTGCGCCTTCGGGACCAAATCAAGATCGCCTTCGGAGAAACCGATCCAGCTTGCGCCGTCATTTTCTAGCCATCTAGTGTTGCGCGATGCCCGGACACCTGGCGCTCATTCTTCACGCGCATCTTCCTTTCGTTCGTCATCCGGAACATGACCATTTCCTCGAAGAAGACTGGTTCTTCGAGGCGATGACCGAGAGTTACATCCCATTGCTGCGCATGATGCAGCGCCTGGTCGATGAGCGTGTGCCGTTCAAGCTGACCATGTCGATCACGCCGACGCTCTGCGCAATGCTGCAGGACGAGCTGCTTTGCGAGCGCTACGTGCGGCATCTCGACCTCTTGATCGATCTCGCTGACCGTGAACAAAAACGGAATCGCAATCACCCACAGCTCCGCGACCTCGCAGACTTTTATTTCAAAATATTTCGCGAAACCCGGCGTTTCTTTGTCGATGAATACAAATGCGATTTGCTTGCCTCTTTTCGCGAACTGCGGAAAAGCGGCGTGCTTGAAATCATCGCCTCGGCAGCCACGCATGGCTTGCTACCCCTGCTCCAGGAGCCGGTTGCAGCCGAGGGCGCTGACCTCGGCGCTGCAGCGTCTTGCCCGTCCGCGCCGCGGTCAACGCCTCCGGCTACGGCAGCAATGCGCGCTCAGATTTTGATCGGACGCGATGTTTATGCTGATCTTTTCGGCGCCGAGGCCGCCGGATTTTGGTTGCCCGAATGCGCTTACGAACCAGCACTCGAATCTATTCTGCAGGAGGCGAATATTCGCTGGTTCGTTCTCGATGCGCACGGCTTGCTGTTCGGAACACCGCGGCCGTGCCGCTCGATTTATGCACCGTGTTATACGCCGGCCGGACCGGCCGCTTTTGCACGCGACTGTGATTCGAGCAGGCAGGTTTGGAGCGCACAGGGAGGTTATCCTGGTGACCCTGCTTATCGTGAATTTTATCGCGACGCCGGATTCGACCTTCCATGGGAACACTTGGGTCCAGTTGGCCACGGCACCCGGAAATTTTCCGGCGTAAAATATCACCGCATCACCGGGCCCGGTGATGAGAAGGAATTGTACGATCCAGTTGTCGCGGAAGAAGTGGCCAAGACGCAAGCCCTTCATTTTCTCGAGGAACGCCGGCGTCAGATCCGCGAAGTTAGTACCGCAGGGTTCGATCCCATTGTCGTCGTTCCGTTCGATGCCGAGCTATTCGGACACTGGTGGTTCGAAGGCCCCCGTTTCCTTGAATTCTTCATTCGCCAGGCCGCAAACGAAACAAATTTTCATCTCTCGACGCCAAGCGAATATCTGGCGGCGAATCCCACACAGCAAATTATTGAGCCAGCAGCCTCAACATGGGGCGAGAACGGTTATTTTGAAGTTTGGCTGAGTCCAAGCAACGCGTGGATTTATCCGCAGCTGCACATTGCGGCACAGCGGATGAGTGAAGTTGCACGCAAATATGCAGGCGACGTTGCAGGGCAACCCGGAAAGCATTCGGGATTACCAAGCGAGGATGGGGCAGGCGGAGCGCCGGCCCTACAATTTGCCGATCGTGTTCTAAAGCAACTTGCCCGCGAGCTTTTGCTGACCCAATCCAGCGATTGGGCGTTCTTGATCAAGACCGGAACAGCTCGCGAATACGCAACCAAGCGCACCATCGATCATCTTTCTCGCTTCAACCGCTTACACGATCAGCTCATCACAAATAATGTTGACGAAGAATTTCTGCGCGAATGTGAATTGCGCGATAATCTTTTTCCGAACGTAAACTGGCTTTACTACATCTAGCCCACTTGTCATTCGGAGCGAAGTCGAGGAATCTCTCGCTGTTCTCTTCTGCCTTGTTTTTATCTAATTAGAGATGTCTCGACACCGCTCGACATGACAGCAAAAGCCAAGACTGCGATTCTGATGACGTTCTTAGCCTCTGCCGTTTTCGCTCAGGAATCTCCATCACCAACTCCTTCGCCAATATCATCAGAAGAATCTTCTCCCGCTTCGATTTCGCCGGCTGAATCTATCACGCCGCCGCCCGTGCCAGAGCAAACGCCTTCGGCATCACCCGTGAGAAGCGTCCGCATCAGTTTTGTGCCGCCGCCATTGGAAGGCAGGATCAGCCTGGGAATCTACGATGCGAAAGGCAAGCTGGTACGCGTTTTGCACCAGGAAGCAGACCTCAACGAATTCAAGATCGGCGCAGACGCGCTGGTAACACAATGGGATGGCAAAAATGACGATGGCGAAGATTTACCCGCCGGAAAGTATCACGCGCGCGGTTATCTGGTTGGTCTACTCAAAGTGGAAGACGTCAGCCAAACCGCAGCGTCCCCTCCCGAAAACAACTCGAGTGCAAACGCCAGAGTGAAACTCACACCAAATCCCCTGGCCAACGATAAACGGGCAATCGTCGAGCTGGCAGCGGGGTTTGACAGCGACGGAAGCTTCTTGAAAACAAACGACGATCTGCCGTTGTTCACTGTAAATGAATCGCCAAATCTGATTGGTGTATCGATTATGAAGAACGGAGATAAATCGGTCGATATCTGGCAGACCGACGGCGCCAGTTCTCACGAATTCCGCATCTCGAATGTGGACCAGATGATGGCGTTCGATTGTGGCGAGTTCGAATTGAAATAGAACGAGCTGCCGGCACAGCGCACGGAGCTACAACCGCTGGTCACGAGGCAAAATCTCTGCTAGTTAAACGCCGATGCCTGCTCCCGAGTTTCAACATACAGTTGGTAAGACCGCCAGCTTTAGCGGCACCGCCCTGCATACGGGTGACAAAGTCACTCTGAAATTGAATCCCGCGCCCGTAGATCATGGAATCAAATTCAAGCGGAAAGATTTGCAGGATGAGCCGACGATCGACGCGAAGATCGAGAACCTCAAAACAGTCGAGCGCGCCACAACGATCGGCGAAGGCTCGGTGCGCGTGCACACAGTGGAACACATCCTGTCCGCGCTCTCGGCAATGGGCGTGGACAACGCCATCGTGGAGATGGACGCAAACGAGCCGCCAATCGGCGACGGAAGCGCGCAGCCTTATGTCGATCTCATCAGAAGAGCCGGCGTAACTGCGCAGGACGAGCCACGAAAATTT
>Ga0193727_1000390_pt1 | contig 16739 bp, 14 predicted proteins | sample H2c2metaG_FD_143051 | JGI IMG/M metagenome (GOLD analysis project Ga0193727, IMG submission 143051) | Soil microbial communities from a riparian zone of the East river system, Colorado, United States - H2c2 | ecosystem: Environmental > Terrestrial > Soil > Riparian zone | place: USA: East River...
GCTGCGTGCGGTGCCCGGCCGCTTCGAGGCGGTCGACGAGGGGCAGCCGTTCGCCGTGCTCGTCGACTACGCGCACACGCCCGACTCGCTCGAGAACGTCCTTCGCACGGCACGCGACCTGGCGCAGAACCGCGTGATCTGCGTCTTCGGCTGCGGCGGTGACCGCGACCGCGGCAAGCGCCCGCTGATGGGCAGAATCGCCTCCGAGCTCGCCGACGTCGCGATCGTCACCTCGGACAACCCGCGCAGCGAGGAGCCCGAGGCGATCATCGCGGAGATCCTCGCGGGTGCCGGCGACGCGGAGGTCGAGCCCGACCGGCGCGAGGCGATCGCGCGGGCGGTCGGCGAGGCCGCCGACGGCGACGTCGTCGTGATCGCCGGCAAGGGACACGAGCAAGGGCAGCAGTTCGCCGACCGCACGATTCCGTTCGACGACCGCGAAGTGGCGCGCGAGGCGCTGCGCCGGCTCGGAGCTCCGGCTTGATCCCGCTCCGCGTCGACGAGCTGCCAGTGCTCGGCGAGCTGGACGCGCATGCCGAGGTGATCACCGGCGTCCAGGTCGACTCGCGCCGCATCGAGCACGGCGACCTGTTCGTGGCCGTCGGGCGCGGGGCAGAGTTCCGCAACGAAGCGCTCGTCCGCGGCGCGGCCGCGACGCTCCTGCCCGAGCGACCGTTCGAGGCCTTCGCCGCGCTCGGATCGCTCGTCCGCGACCGCTCGGACGCCCGCGTCGTGGGCATCACCGGATCGACCGGCAAGACCTCGACGAAGGACATCCTCGCCGCGCTGTGTGCACCGGTCGCTCGGACCGTCGCCGCGGAGGCGAGCTTCAACAACGAGATCGGCGTGCCGCTGACGCTCTGCCGGCTCGAGCCCGACACGGAGGTCTGCATCCTCGAGCTCGCCATGCGCGGCTTCGGCCAGATCGCCGACCTCTGCCGGATCGCGCGGCCGCAAGTCGGCGTGATCACGAACGTGGGTCCGGTACACCTCGAGCTGGTCGGCTCGCTGGAAGGCGTGGAGCGGGCGAAGGGCGAGCTGGTCGCGGCGCTGCCCGCGGGCGGGACGGCCGTCGTGCCCGAGGGGTTTCCGGTCGAGCGCGACGACATCGACGTCGTCCACTCGCCGCTACCCGACGCTCGCCGCGAGGGCGGACGCACGGTCGTCGACGACGTCAGCTTCAACTTCGCCGCCGAGCACCAGGCCGCCAACGCCGCCGCCGCGCTGGCCGCGTTCGACGCGCTCGGCCTGCCGCGCCCCGATCGGGTGGACGTCGAGTTCTCGCCCTGGCGCGGTGAAGAGCTGGCGCTGCCGGGCGGGGGCCTGCTGATCAACGACGCCTACAACGCGAACCCGGTCTCGATGCGCGCCGCTCTGGCCCACCTCGCCGCGACCGCGGGCGAGCGCCGCCGTGTGGCGATCCTCGGCGACATGGCCGAGCTCGGCGCGGCGGCGCCGGCCTACCACGAGGCGATCGGCCGCGAGCTCGCGCCGCACGGTGTCGACGTCCTGCTGGCTGTCGGCGAGCTCGCGCGCGCCTACCTGGACGGCGCCGGCGAGGGTGTGCCGGTGACGCGCTGGGTGCCCGACGCGGAAATGGCGGCCACCAAGGTCACCGAGCTCGTGCTGCCGGGCGACGTCGTCCTGGTCAAGGCCTCCCGCGCGCTTCGCCTCGAGCGGGTCGCGGAAGCGCTCGCGGCGGTGAGCGCTTGAGCCGAGTCCTGCTGGCGGGGGTGATCGCCCTGCTGATCTCGATCCTGGCCGGCCCGAAGTTCATCGAGGTCCTGCGCCGCAAGGAGCTCGGCCAGCACATCCGCGAGGAAGGACCCCAGCACCACGTCTCCAAGCAGGGCACGCCGACGATGGGCGGTCTGCTGATCCTGTTCGCGGCCGCGATCGGCTTCCTCGCCTTCAGCCGGTATACGGTGCCGGCGCTCACCGTGTTCTTCGTCACGCTCGCCTGCGGCGCGATCGGCTTCCTCGACGATTTCATCAAGCTGACCCACCGTCGCTCGCTCGGCCTCAACGGCCGCTGGAAGCTGATCCTGCTTGGCCTGATCACGGTCGGCGTCGGGATCGCGGCGCAGCACCAGCACCTGCCGACAAGCGTCTACATCCCGGGCGTCGGCGACCTCGAGCTCTCGTACGCGTGGTACGGCCTGCTCTTCCTCGTGATCGCAGGCGCCGCGAACGGCGTCAACCTGACCGACGGGGTGGACGGGCTCGCGGCTGGGACGGTGATCATCGCGCTGTTCACGTTCGCGTCGATGATCGTGATCTCGTGGATCCGGTCCGGGCCGCCCGGGCATCGCTTCGACACGAAGCTCGACCTGGCCGTCGTCGCGGCGGCGCTGATTGGCGGGGTAATCGGCTTCCTTTGGTTCAACGCCTGGCCGGCCGAGGTGTTCATGGGCGACACCGGCTCGATGGCCCTCGGCGGAGGGCTCGCGTCGTTCGCCATCTTCACGAAGACGATTTTCCTGCTGCTGCTGATCGGCGGGATCTTCGCGGTTGCGGCGCTGTCCGTGATCATCCAGGTCTTCAGCTTCAAGTACTTCAAGCGGCGGGTGTTCTTGATGGCGCCGATCCAGCACCACTTCGAGTTGAAGGCCTGGTCGGAGACGAAGATCATGGTGCGCTTCTGGATCGTGACCGGGCTCCTCTGTGCGATCGGCTTCGCCCTGTACTACCGCTACTTCCCCGGGTTCCGCTAGCCCGGTGTCAGACGCCGGAACGAATGACCAACGTCGCCGAGTGGCGGGACGAAACCCGGTGCCAGACATGGTGTACGGAAGTGTGACGGACCTTCCACAGCGGATACTCGTGCTCGGGCTCGCCCGCTCCGGGAAGGCGGCGGTCGCGGCGCTCACGCGGCGCGGGGTAGAGGTGACCGCGGCCGGCCGTGAGCTCGGAAATGACAGCGACCTCTCGCTGCTCGACCGCGCCGAGCTGCTCGTCAAGAGCCCGGGCGTGCCGCGTCAGGCGCCGCTCGTCGCCGAGGCCGAGCAGCGAGGTATCCCGATCTGGAGCGAGGTCGAGCTCGGCTACCGGCTGCTGCAGCCGCGGCTCGTCGGCGTCACAGGCACGAACGGCAAGACGACGACCACCGAGCTGCTCGGCGCGATTCTCGACGCGCCGACCGCGGGGAACGTCGGCCGCGCCCTGACCGATCTCGACGGCGAAGTCGAGCCCGGCGCGCTCGTCGTCTGCGAGCTGTCGAGCTTCCAGCTCGAGGACGTGCACGAGCTCGCCTGCGAGGTCGCCGTGCTGCTGAATCTCGAGCCGGACCACCTCGACCGGCACGGCTCGTTCGAGGCCTACCGCGACGCGAAGCTGCGGATCTTCGAGCGGGCGCACGTGAACGTCGTGCCGAAGGACAGCGGGCTGGAGGGAATCGAGTTTTCGGCCGACGACGAGCTGCCCGCCGAGCCGCTGATCCGCGGCGCCCACAACAGGGAGAACGCCGCCGCGGCGACGGCGGCCGCTCGCGCGCTCGGCATCCCCGACGAGCAGATCGCGCATGCGCTCGAGACGTTCCCCGGCGTGCCGCATCGCCTCGAGCCGGTGGGCGAGGTGAGCGGCGTCCGCTACGTGAACGACTCCAAGGCGACGAACGTCGCCGCCGCCCTGCGCGCGCTCGCCGCCTATGCGGACGAGCCCGTCCACCTGATCCTCGGCGGCTCCCACAAGGGCGAAGACTTCACACCGCTCGCCGCCGCGATCGGGCCGAACGTGCAGAGCGTCCACCTGATCGGCGAGACGGCGGGCGAGCTCGCCGCGGCGATCCCCGAGGCTCACGACGACGGGGACCTGGCCACCGCGCTCGCGCATGTCGAGGCGCGGACCGGCGATGTGGTCCTACTGAGCCCGGCTTGCGCGAGCTACGACCAGTTCCGCGACTTCGAGCAGCGCGGCGAGGAATTCGGGAGGCTGGTGCAGAACCTGTCCGGGTGAGGCGCGGCCTCGAATCGAGCGTGCTCATCCTCGTGACCATGGGGCTGGTCGCGTTCGGCCTCGTGATGGTCTACAGCGCGACTTCGGCCTCGGCCGCGCTGGCCAACGGCGACCCCGCCTACTACCTCAAGCGACAGGCGATCTACGCGGTGCTCGGGCTCGTGTTGATGGTCGCGTTCTCACGGATCGATTTCCGGGCATTGCGCGCGCTCGCGCCGGTGCTGATGGTCTCGAGTGCCGTGCTGCTGCTGGCCGTGCTCGTGATCGGCCGCGCGGCGAACGGCGCCAGCCGCTGGATCTCGTTCGGACCGCTCGTCTTCCAGCCTTCGGAGCTCGCCAAGCTCGCGCTCGCGGTCTGGGCGGCCGGCTACCTCGCGCGCCGCAAGCCGCCGCGCAGCCTTGCCGAGCTCTGGCGCCCGATCGGCCTTGTCACGCTCGTCTTCTGCGGCCTGATCCTCGTCGAGCCCGACCTCGGCACGGCGATCGCGATCGTGGTGATGCTCGCTGCGATGCTGCTCGTCGCGGGCACGCCCGGGCGCACGCTCGGCGCGGGGCTCGGGATCGTCGCCACGCTTGGCCTGCTCGCGGTCTGGCTCGAGCCCTACCGTCGCGCACGCCTGTTCAGCTTTCTCAATCCCTGGCAGGACGCGCAGGGCGCCGGCTTCCAGACCGTGCAGGCGATGATCGGGCTCGGCTCAGGCGGGATTTTCGGCGTCGGCCTCGGCCAAAGCGTCCAGAAGACGAACTACCTCCCGGAGGCCCATACCGACATGATCTTCGCGATCATCGGCGAGGAGCTCGGCCTCGTCGGGGCAACCGCCGTGATCGCCGCGTATTGCGTGTTCGCCTACCTCGGGCTGAAGATCGCGCTCCAGTGCAAGGACCCCTTTGGCAAGCGGCTCGCCGCCGGCTTGACCGCGCTCGTCTGCGGCCAGGCAGCGATCAACCTCGCGGCTGTGATGGGGCTCGCACCGCTGACCGGGATTCCGCTGCCGTTCGTCTCCTACGGCGGCTCGAGCCTCGTGGTCGCGCTCGCCTGTGTCGGCATCCTCCTTAACATCGCGGGCAATGCACGAGCGGGAGCAAGAAGCGCCGGTGTTCCTGATCGCAGCCGGCGGGACGGCGGGTCACGTCCTGCCCGCGCTCGCAATCGCTCAGGTGCTGCGCGGCCAGGGAGCACGCGTGACGTTCGCCGGGTCGCCGGATCGCGCCGAGGCGCGACTGGTTCCTGAGGCCGGTTTCGAGCTCGACACCTTTCGCGTCAGCGGCCTGCCTCGCCGGCCCGGGGTCGAGCAGGCCCGTGCCGCGTTGCGCGCGCTCGCCGCGCCGGCCGCCTGCGACCGGATCCTCGCCAGGCGCCGGCCCGATGCGGTGCTCGGCGCGGGCGGGTACGTGGCCGGCCCGATGGTGGTCGCCGCGGCGCGTCGCCGGATCCCCACTGCAGTGACGGAGGCCGACGCCCACCTCGGGCTGGCCAACCGCCTCGCTGCGCCGTTCGCCAAGCGTGTCTTCCTCTCGTATCCGATCCCGGGGCGCAAGCCGCCGAAGTACGTGGTCACCGGTCGGCCAATCCCCGACAACGCGCGGCGTGTGCCTCGCGACGAGGCGCGCGCGCAGCTCGGGCTGCCGGCGCAGGGGCCGGTGCTGCTCGTGGCCGGTGCGCGGGCCGGCGCGCGCTCGCTGAACGAGCTCGCCGTCGAGGCCTTCGGCGAGAGCGGCCCGGCCGTCCTGCACATCTCGGGCGAGCGCGACTACGACGAGCTGCGGATGCGCGTCTCGCGCCCGGACTACGTGCTACTGCCGGTGCTCGACGGGCTCGGCGCGGCCTACGGTGCGGCAGACCTCGCCCTGATGCGCAGCGGCTCGACCGTCTGGGAGCTCGCGGCCGCAGGACTGCCGGCGGTGCTCGTGCCCTATCCGTTCGCGACGGCCGACCACCAGGCCAAGAACGCGCGCTACTTCGAGTCCGCCGGTGGTGCGATCGTGATCCCGGAGAGCGAGCTCGGCCGCGTGCCCGAGACGGCTCGCTCGCTGCTCGACGATCCCGATCGGTTGGGGAAGATGAGCGCGGCGATGCTGAGCGTGGCGCGGCCGGATGCGGCCGAGCAGATCGCGGAGGAGCTGAGGGCGCTTGCGGCCGCTCGAGGGTAGACGCCTCTGGTTCGTCGGGATCGGCGGCGCGGGGATGAGCGCGCTCGCGCTGGTCGCGCACGAGTGGGGCGCCGAGGTCGGCGGCTCCGACCGCGCGCGCTCCTCGTACGTCGAGCGGCTCGAAGCGGCCGGGATCCCGGTCGCGATCGGGCACGACGCTGCAAATGTCCCCGACGATGCCGAGGTGATCGTCTCCAGCGCGATCGCTCCGGACAACCCTGAAGTGTCACGCGCGCGCGTGAAGAAGAAGCGGGCGGAGCTGCTGGCCGAGCTCGTCGAGCTGCGGCCCTCGATCGTCGTCGCGGGGGCGCACGGCAAGACGACGACCACGGCGATGATCGCCTTCGTGCTCGACCGGCTCGGGCTCGATCCGGCTTTCCTGATCGGCGGCGAGATCCCACAGCTCGGGGGCAACGCGCGCGCGGGGGAGGGGTGGCTCGTCGCCGAGGGCGACGAGTCGGACCGGTCGCTCGAGCTATTGCGACCGCAGATCGCAGTGCTGACCAACGTCGAGCTCGACCACCACGCGACCTTCGCCTCCGAGGCGGAGGTGCGCCAGTTGTTCGAGGACTGGCTTGCCCGGGCGAACGAGGTCGTGCGCGGGGATGAGCTCGAGCCCGTGCCGTTCGCGCTCGCGGTCCCGGGCGAGCACAACCGCCGGAATGCGGCGACGGCGCTCGCCGCGCTCGAGGTCGCGGGCGTGCGGCGCGAGGAAGCCGAACGGCTGCTGCCCGAGTTCGCAGGCGCCGGCAGGCGCTTCGAGCTGCGCGGCGAGCAGGGCGGGGTGCGGGTCTACGACGACTACGGGCACCATCCGCGGGAGGTGGCCGTGACGCTCGCGGCGGCGCGCGCCTCTGCCGGGGACGGTCGTGTGCTCGTCGTCTTCCAACCGCACCTCTACTCGCGCACGCGGCATTTGGCGCACGAGCTGGCGCAGGCGCTCGCGGCGGCCGACGCGGTCGCGGTGACGAGCGTCTACGCCGCGCGCGAGGAGCCGGTGGCCGGGGTCGAGGGCTCGCTCGTGGTCGAGGCACTCGTCGCCGAACGGCCGGGCATGGCCGTCGCCTGGACGCCGGAGCTCGACGACGCGGTTCGCTTCCTCGCCCGGCGGGCGCGGCCGGGCGACCTCGTACTGACGATCGGCGCAGGCGACGTCGAGCGCGCAGGCCCGCTGCTGCTCGAGGAGCTTGCGTGAAGATCGAAGAAGGCGTCGAGCTTTCGCGCTTTACGACGCTTGGCGCTGGTGGGCCGGCGCAGGCGTTCGCGCGGCCGGAGTCGGTCGAGGAGCTCGAAGAGGCGCTCGCCTGGGCCTCCGCGCAAGACCTGCCGGTGGCGACCGTCGGCCTGGGGTCGAACCTGCTCGTCGCGGACGAAGGATTCGACGGGCTGGTGCTCAAGCTCGGCGGCGAGCTGGCCGAGGCGCGTGTCGAGGGAGAGCGGCTGCTCGCGGGTGGCGGTGCCGCCAACGCAGTCTGCCTGCACCGCGTGCGCGGCGCGGGCCTCGGCGGGTTTGAGTTTGCTTGCGCGATCCCGGGCACGATCGGGGGCGGCGTCTGGATGAACGCGGGCGCCTACGGCAGCGACTGGGCCACGATTCTCGATCGCGCGCTCGTTGTCGACGAGCAGGGCGGTCGGTGGTTGACGCCGGACGAGTTGGGCCTCAGCTACCGGCACTCGGAGCTGCACCACGGCCAAGTGGTCGCACGCGCCGAGTTCACGCTGGAGCCGCTGCCCCAGGAGCAGATCAAGGCGAACGTTGCCCGGCTGCAGGCGCTGCGCAAGGCCGCGCAGCCGACGAACAAGCGGACGTTCGGGAGTGTCTTCAAGAACCCGGAGCTCGAGCTCAGCGCGGGTCGGATGCTCGAGGCCTGCGGGCTCAAAGGGCACCGGATCGGCGGGGCGCAGATTTCCCCGCGTCACGCGAACTTCATCGAGAACGCGGATGGAGCCCGTGCGGGCGACGCGGTCGCGTTGATGGCCGAGGCGCGGAGGCGGGCGCTGGAGCAGTACGGCGTCGAGCTCGTGCACGAGGTCGAGTTCCTTGGCCCGCTCGAGCTGCCGCCGCTGCGGTAGGAGCGGCAAGCGCCGCGGCGAAAGCCGCGCCGTGCCCCCGCGCAGCTCTCAGCGTCCCCGCGCTCGCGCCGCGGTCGTCCACTTGCCGGCGCTCGAGCGCCCGGCGGTCCTGCGCTTGCTCCCTTCCGGCCGCTCGCTGCTCGTCGGCTTCGCGATCGTGCTCGGCGCCGTCGGGCTCTACCTGCTCGCGCGCTCGACGCCGATGTTCGCCGTCCAGAAGATCGAGGTCGAGGGCGCGCCTCCGGCAGTCGCCGCCCATGTGCGCGCAGCGCTCGCACCGATCGAGGGCCAGAGCCTGCTCACGCTGAACAGTGGCGAGGTCGAGCGGCGGTTGGCGAAGCTGCCTGACGTGGCGGCCGCCGGTTACGACCGCAACTTTCCGCACAGCTTGCGGGTGACCGTTCGGCCCGAGCACGCTGTTGCCGTCGCGCGCCGCGGCTCGAAGGCCTGGCTGGTTGCCGCCAGCACCCGCACGATCGCGGAAGTGCCACTCGGCACGCATCCGGAGTTGCCGCGCGTCTGGCTCGCGCACTCCGGCGAGCCTGAGGTGGGCGCGTTGCTGACCGACCGTTTTGGCCTGCGTGCGGTACGGGCGCTGGCCTTCGCGCGGACGGCGGGCTTCAAGGGGCAGGTGCGGATGGTGCGCGTGCGCGAGCGTGACCTGACCTTCCGCCTCGGCTCAGGGCTCGAGCTGCGACTGGGCGCGCTGCGGGCGATCCCCCTGAAGCTCGCGATCGCGCAGCGGGTGGTCACGGGACTGCTCGCTCAGGGCGGATACCTCTACCTGGACGTGAGCGTTCCGGCCAGGCCGGTGGCAGGTACAACCCTAAACTCTCAGCCAAAGCCTTAGAGTTGTGCCGTCGATACTCCGTTGACACGGGCCCTCCGGAGGCGTACCCTGCCATGCGCTGAAGACGTACTGTCCACTAAAGCTTGAGGTAGAGACGGGTTGAGCGTGCGGGATCAAAGCGGTAACTATCTGGCCCTGATCAAGGTCGTTGGTGTCGGAGGTGGCGGCTCGAATGCCGTCAACCGAATGGTCGACGCCGGCCTTTCGGGCTGCGAGTTCATCGCGGTCAACACCGACGCACAGGCGCTGTTGATGTGCGACGCCGACGTGAAGATGCCGATCGGCTCCGACGTCACCCGCGGCCTGGGCGCGGGGGCCGACCCGTCGGTCGGGCGCTCCGCCGCCGAGGAGAGCCGCGACGAGCTGAAGGAGGCGCTGAAGGGCGCCGACATGGTCTTCGTCACCGCCGGCGAGGGCGGCGGCACGGGCACCGGCGCTGCGCCGGTGGTCGCGAGGCTCGCGCAGGAGATCGGCGCCCTCACCGTGGGCGTGGTCACGAAGCCGTTCAGCTTCGAGGGCCGGCGTCGCGCCGAGGTCGCCTCGCGCGGCGTCGACGAGTTGCGCGACGAGGTCGACACGCTGATCGTGATCGAGAACGACCGCCTGCTGCAGGTGGTCGAGAAGCGCACCTCGATCGTGGACGCCTTCAACGTCGCCGACGACGTCCTGCGCCAGGGTGTGCAGGGCATCACCGACCTGATCACGATCCCCGGCCTGGTCAACCTCGACTTCGCCGACGTGCGGACGATCATGAACGAGGCGGGCTCGGCGCTGATGGGTATCGGCACGGCCTCCGGCGAGAACCGCGCGACCGAGGCGGCGCGCGCCGCGGTCTCGTCGCCGTTGCTCGAGTCGTCGATCGAAGGCGCGACCGGGATTCTCCTGAACGTGACCGGCGGTACCGACATCGGACTGTTCGAGGTGAACGAGGCCGCGCAAGTCGTGACCTCGGCCGCCGATCAGAACGCGAACGTCATCTTCGGGGCCGTGATCGACGAGAACCAGAGCGACGAGATTCGCGTGACGGTGATTGCCACCGGCTTCGGCCCGGCGCGGCTCAAGCGCCGCCGCCGCACGGAAGAGCCCGCTGACGAGCCGAAGGACGAGGGCCAGCGCGAGCAGCCCGCCGAGGCGTTCGAGTTCTCTGACGGCGTGCTTGAAGTGCCGTCGTTCCTGCGGGACTAAGCGAGTTTCGCAATCGATGTTTAACCGCCGCGTGCAGCGGCAAGTATTCGCGTGCCCTCTCGGATCGACCGTAGCGGTTGATCCGCGATGACCCGGTCCGGCCGCCCCGGCCTCGACTCCCCAGTCGAAGCCGGGGCGGCTCCCTTTTCGGCTCCATTAGCATCAGCGGCCGATGCAGACGCTGCTCCGAACGCCGCTGTACGACCGTCACGTTGCGCTTGGCGCGCGGCTCGTTCCGTTCGCCGGCTGGGAGATGCCCGTGCAGTACAAGGGCGTGATCCCCGAGCACCGCGCCGTGCGGACCGACGCCGGCGCGTTCGACGTCTCGCACATGGGCGAGCTGGTCGTCGAAGGCACGGGCGCGCGCGAGTTCCTCCAGTCCGTGCTCTCGAACGACGTCGAGCGGCTCGAGCCCGGTCTCGCCCAGTACACGCTGCTGACGAACGAGCAGGGTGGGATCGTCGACGACCTAATTGTCTACGAGCTCGCGCCGGAGCGGTTCCTGCTGATCGTGAACGCCTCAAACCGTGAGGCCGACTTTGCCTGGCTCCGCGAGCGTGAGCCCGACGACGCAGAGGTGCGCGACGTCTCGGACGAGTACGCGCTGATCGCGGTGCAGGGACCGCGGGCGCTGGAGCGGCTGGGTCTGCCCGCGGCGCCTGCCTTCACGTTCGCCGAGGGCGAGATCGATGGCGTCGCCTGCATCGTCAACCGCACCGGCTACACCGGTGAGGAGGGCGTCGAGCTGCTCGTCGCCACCGACGCGGCCGGAGAGCTGTGGGATCGCGTGCTGGAGCGCGGCGTCGTCCCGTGCGGGCTCGGGGCGCGCGACACGCTGCGACTCGAGGTCTGCTACCCGCTGCACGGCAACGACATCTCGCCCGAGACCGACGCGATCTCGGCCGGCCTCGGCTGGGTCTGCGCGCTCGACACCGGGTTCACCGGCGCCGACGAGCTGCGGCGGATCAAGGAGGCCGGGCCCGAGCGGAAGCTGTCGGCCTTCGTGATGGAAGAGGCCGGGATCCCGCGCCAGGGGATGCCGATCGTCGAAGGCGGCGAGGTCACGTCCGGCTCGCACTCGCCGATGCTGGAACGCGGGATCGGCCTCGGCTACGTTCCGGCCGAGCTGGGTCAGCCCGAGACGGAGCTGACGATAGACGTGCGCGGCCGCAACCGCCGCGCCCGCGTGGTGAAGAAGCCGATCTACTCGCGAGAGGAGCCCTGATGGCCGCGGCCGAGAGCTACCCGGACGACCTTCGCTACCACCCCGAGCACGACTGGGCCCGGGTCGAGGGCGGCGAGGCGACCCTCGGGATCACCTGGTTCGCGCAGGACGCGCTCGGTGAGCTGGTGCACTTCGAGCCTCCCGAGGAGGGTGCGACGCTGACCAAGGACCAGGCGTACGCCGAGGTCGAGTCGGTCAAGGCCGTTTCCGACGTGATCGCTCCGCTCTCGGGCGAGGTGCTCGAGGTCAACCGCGCCGTGGCCGACGCGCCCGAGACGGTGAACGACGACCCGTACGGCGAGGGTTGGCTCGTACGTGTGCGGCTGACGGATCCCGGGGAGGCCGGCGCGCTGATGGATGCGGAGGCGTACAAGCAGCACCTGGCCGAGCAGGGGTGAGCTACCTCGCGCTGACCGACTCCGACCGGGAGGCGATGCTCGAGACGATTGGCGTCTCCTCGGTCGAAGAGTTGTTCGCGGACCTGCCGGTCGGCGTGCGCCTCGGGCGGGAGCTCGAGCTGCCGCCGGCGATGTCCGAGCAGGAGTTGAACGCGTACTTCGGGTCGCTGGCGGCCGAGAACGCGCACGTCGGCGCCGAGCTGTTGTTCCTCGGCGCGGGCATGTACGACCACTACGTGCCCGCGATCGTCGACGCCGTGTTGCAGCGCGGGGAGCTCCTGACCGCGTACACGCCGTACCAGCCCGAGCTCAGCCAGGGCGTGCTGCAGGCGATCTTCGAGTACCAGACCGCGATCTGCGAGCTGACCGGGATGGACGTCTCGAACGCCTCCGGCTACGACGGCACGACCGTCGCCGCGGATGCCTGCTTCATCGCCAAGCACGCGACCGGCCGCTCGAAGGTCGTCGTCACCGAGGCGACGAACCCGCAGGTCCGCCAGGTCGTGAAGACCTTTGCGCCCGGCTTCGGGCTCGAGGTCGTCGAGGTGCCGCATCGCGACGGCGCGACCGATCCGGACGAGCTCCGTGAAGCGGCCGCCGACGCGGCCTGCGTGATCTTCCAGCACCCGAACTTCTTCGGAGTGCTCGAGCCTGCGCCGGAGCTCGCCGCGGCCGCGAACGAGGCGGAGGCGCTGGCGGTGGCCCACGTCGACCCGATCTCGTTGGGCGTGCTCGAGCCGCCGGGGAACTACGGCTGCGCGATCGCGATCGGCGAAGGGCAGTCGGCGGGGAACTACCTCTCCTACGGCGGGCCGCACTACGGGTTCCTCGCGGCACGCTCCGAGTTGATCCGGCGGATGCCTGGACGGATCGTCGGCGAGACCACTGACGCCGCGGGAAACCGCGGCTATGTCCTCACCCTCCAGACTCGCGAGCAGCACATCAGGCGCGAGAAGGCGACGTCCAACATCACGACCAACCAAACGCTTCTGGCGCTGGCCGGTCTCGTCTACCTCTCGTGGCTCGGGCCGGAGGGCCTCAGAGAGGTGGGGGAGACCTGCATGAGCCTCGCCGAGCACGCGAAGAAGCGGCTCGGGCTCCCGCTCGCGTTTGCAGATCGGCAAACATTCAAGGAGTTTGCAGTGCGCGTCGGACGGCCCGCGCAGGAGGTCATCCGGGCGGCCCGCGAGCGGGGCGTGCACCCCGGTTACCCGCTCGGACGCGACTACCCGGGGATGGACGACGTGTTGCTGGTGGCGCTGACCGAGAAGAGGAAGCCGGACGAGATCGAACTCCTGGCGGAGGTGCTGGCGGCGTGAAGCTGATCTACGAGAAGTCGCACCCGGGCCGGCGCGCCGGCCGGCCCCCACGGCCCGAGGGTCTTCCCAGAGCTGAAGTTCCGTCCGAGCTCGCCCGCGCCGAGCCCCCGCGCCTGCCCGAGCTTGCCGAGCCGGACCTGCTGCGCCACTTCACCGAGCTCTCGACAAGGAACTTCGGAATCGATACCGGCTTCTACCCGCTCGGCTCGTGCACGATGAAGCACAACCCGCGGATCAACGAGCGTCTCGCTGCGTTGCCCGGCTTCCGCGACCTCCACCCGCACCAGGAGGAGGACGGGGCCCAGGGCGCGCTGCGCCTCTGCTGGGAGCTGCAGGAAGCGCTGGCCGAGATCACCGGCCTCGACGCCGTCTCGCTGCAGCCGGCCGCCGGCTCCCAGGGCGAGCTGACGGGACTGCTGCTGATGCGCGCCTACTTCGCCGAACGCGGCGACGGCGACCAGCGGCGCAAGGTCGTGATCCCCGACACCGCCCACGGCACCAACCCGGCGAGCGTGACCATGGCCGGCTACGAGCTCACGCCGGTGAAGACGGACGCGCGGGGGAATATCGACGTCGAGGACCTGCGCGGCAAGGTCGACGAACACACGGCCGGGCTGATGCTGACCAACCCTTCGACGCTCGGCCTGTTCGACGAGAACATCGAGGAGATCGCCGCGATCTTCCACGGCGTAGGTGGGCTCATGTACTACGACGGCGCGAACCTGAACGCGGTCTGCGGGGTCTCGCGGCCCGGCGACATGGGCTTCGACATCGTGCACATCAACCTGCACAAGACGTTCTCGCAGCCGCACGGCGGCGGCGGGCCGGGCGGCGGGCCGATCGCGGTCGCCAAGCGGCTCGAGCCGTACCTGCCCGTGCCGGCGATCGTGCGCGACGGCGAGCGCTTCCGGCTCGACTACGACCGGCCGCAGACGATCGGCAAGGTACGCGGCTTCCTCGGGCCCTTCGGCGTCTTCGTCCGCTCGTACGCGTTCATCCGCGCCTACGGGCCGAAGCTCCGCGAGATGTCCGAGGTCGCCGTCCTGAATTCGAACTACCTGCTCGCGCGTCTGCGTGACGCCTACGAGCTGCCCTACGACCGGCTCTGCATGCACGAGTTCGTGCTCTCGGCGCGGAAGCTGAAGCGCGAGCACGGCGTGACCGCGCTCGACGTCGCCAAGCGGCTGATGGACTACGGCTTCCACCCGCCGACGATCTACTTTCCGCTCGTCGTCCCGGAGGCGCTGATGATCGAGCCGACCGAGACCGAGGCCAAGGAGACGCTCGACGAGTTTGCCGACGCGATGATCGCGATCGCCCGGGAGGCGGCGGAGGACCCTGAGCTGGCGAAGTCGGCCCCGCACGGCCGCGTCGTCGGGCGGCTCGACGAGGTCAAGGCGGTCAAGCGGGTGGTGGTCCGCTACCTGTTCGACGAGCACCCGGACCTCTCGGCCGAGCCGGCCGCGGCCGCTGCCGTCGAGGCCCCGAAAGGCGTTTGATGATCGACCTCCGCTCCGATACCAAGACCAAGCCGACGGCGGAGATGCGCGCCGCCATCGCGGCCGCCGAGGTGGGCGACGAGCAGCGGCGCGAGGACCCGACCGTGAACGAGCTCGAGGCCCGTGCGGCCGAGCTGCTCGGTCAGGAGGAGGCGGTCTTCGTCCCCACCGCGACGATGGCGAACGAGATCGCGCTGCGCCTGCTCGGCGAGCCTGGCGATGAGGTGGTCGCGGAGCAGAACTCGCACATCTTCATCTCCGAGCTCGGCGGCCCGGCCGTCTTCGCCGGCCTGATGACGAGGCAGCTGACCTGCGTGGCCGGCCGGTTCACGCCAGAGCAGCTGCGCGAGACCGTGCGCCGGGGCGACAACACGCACACGCCTGCGACGAAGATCGTCTCGGTCGAGAACACCCACAACGCGTCGGGTGGGCGCGTCTGGCCGCTGGACGAGGTGGAGGCGATCGTCGCCACCGCCCGCGAGCTCGGCTTGCGCCTGCACCTCGACGGCGCGCGGGTGCTGAACGCGGCGACGGCACTCGGTGTTCCGGCCGCAGAGATCGGGCGGCCCTTCGACACCGTCACCCTCTGCCTCTCGAAGGGACTCGGCTGCCCGCTCGGCGCGCTGGTAGCCGGCTCGCCGGAGCTGATGGCGAAGGCCCGCCGGCTGAAGCACCAGTTCGGCGGTGCGATGCGGCAGGCGGGGATCGTCGCCGCTGCGGGCGTCTACGCGCTCGAGCATCACGTCGACCGCCTCGCCGAGGACCATGTCCGCGCGCGGCGGCTGGCGGAGGGGCTCTACGACGCCGGGGTGCCCGTCGATCTCGAGCAGGTCGAGACAAACTTCGTCCAGGTCGACGTCGGCCCCCTCGGGCTCAGCCCTGCGGAAGCGCTGGAGCGCCTCTCCCAGCGGGGCGTGGGGCTCTCGATGACCGTGCACCCGACGATCCTGCGGGCGGTGACCCACCTCGACGTCGACGACGACGAGATCGAGCAGGCGGTGGAGCTGATCCCGCGCGCGCTGGGAGCTCTTGCCCGGGCCTGAGCGCTACCGGCGCCTCGTGCTCGAGGCGCAGCGCGCCGGGCGACTGCCCAGCGTCAGCGCGGCGGTCTTCCGCGGCGAAGAGCTCGCCTGGAGCGATGCGGTCGGGCTCGCCGACGTCGAGCAGCGCGTCGAGGCCTCGCCGGACACCCAGTACGCGGTCGCCTCGATCACGAAGATCTTTACCGCCGCGTCGATCCTCCAGCTGCGCGACGCCGGCAAGCTCGACCTCGATGACCCGCTCTCGAAGCACCTGCCCGAAGCCGCCCACGGGAGGCCGACGTTGCGCCGGATGCTGGCGCATGCGTCCGGTCTGCAGCGCGAGCCGCCAGGCGAGATCTGGGAGACGCTGACCTTCCCCGACGAGGAGGACCTGCTGCGCGGGCTGGAGGAGGCCGAGCAGGTTCTGCCGCCGATGGCCGCATGGCACTACTCGAACCTCGCCTACGCGCTGCTCGGGATCGTCGTTGCACGTATCTCCGGCACGCCGTTCCGTGACCACGTGCAGGAGCGGCTGCTCGAGCCGCTCGGGCTCGAGCGGACGACGTGGGGGCCGGGCGAGGGCTCCGCGCTGCCGTACTTCGTCGAGCCCTACTCCGACTCGGTGCGGCGCGAGCCCGTGCTCGAGCTCGGGGGCAAGGGCGGCGAGTCGGGTCTGTACAGCACGGTCGGCGACATCGCGCGCTGGGGCGCGTTCCTCTGCGATCCGGACGAAGCGGTGCTCAAGCCTTCGTCGGCCGCGGAGCTGCACGACCTGAACGTGATGGCCGACGCGAGCTGGACGCGCGGCTGGGGTCTTGGGATCGAGCTCTCGAGGCGCGGCGAGCGGGTCTTCGGCGGGCATACCGGCGGCTTCCCGGGTTTCCTCTCGATGCTCGCCTACTCCCGCCGCGACCGGATCGGGGCAGTCGTGCTGACGAACGCCGGCAACTGGCCGAACCTGAGCCCGACCGGCCTCGGGCTCGCCGAGGCGGCGCTCGAGGAGCTGACGCCCGAGCTGGGCCCGTGGCGACCCGAGGAGGCGCCGCCGGCGGAGATCGAGCCG
>Ga0193727_1000391_pt1 | contig 16734 bp, 15 predicted proteins | sample H2c2metaG_FD_143051 | JGI IMG/M metagenome (GOLD analysis project Ga0193727, IMG submission 143051) | Soil microbial communities from a riparian zone of the East river system, Colorado, United States - H2c2 | ecosystem: Environmental > Terrestrial > Soil > Riparian zone | place: USA: East River...
GTCTTCGTGGCTGATCGCGCGCCGACCGTCCGGCGGACGGCGCTGCACTTGTGCACATTTGCATCATTGTCTCGGGCTGCCCTTGGCTCGTCCGTTTTGCTGTCAATCCCACAAGAAGCGAAAGATTCACCACGAAGACCATGGCTGCGCCGGCGGTCGGGATCGCACCGATGCCACGCCTGCGCTAATCTCTCAGCCGGTTCCCGCTGCCCGCTCACTCATGCGCATCCTCTCGCTCGAAGGCAAGTTGACCGGGCTGCTCGCGGCAGCGGCAACGGTGGCTGCGCTGCTGAGCATGGTGATCGGAACCTGGCTGCATTCACCGTGGCTGGGTGTGGCCTGTGCGTTGCTGCTGGTGGTGCCGCTGGCGCTGCTGGTTGCGCGCGCGCTGACCAAGCCGTTGCAGAGCCTGTTGCGCGCACTGTCAGGCAGCGTCGCCAGCCTGCGCGACGGCGACTTCAGCGTATCGCTCGTCGACCGGCGACGCGACGAATTCGGTGAACTGATCCGCGCGCACAACGATCTGGGCCGCGTGCTGCGCGAAGAGCGCCAGAACCTGTTCCAGCGCGAGCTGCTGCTCGACACGATGGTGCAGAACTCGCCGATCGCGTTGTTGCTGGTCGAGCCGGGCGCGCATATCGTCTACGCCAACCTGGCAGCGCGCGCGTTGCTCAACGATGGCCGCGCCATGAACGGCTTCGATTTCGATGCAATCATCGCCGAATGTCCGCTGCCGTTGCGCCAGGCGCTGGCCTCGGGCAGCGATGGCCTTTTCAGCGTGCCGATCGAGGGTGAGGAAGAGACCTTTCACTTGTCGCAGCGCGGCTTTCGCCTGCACGGACGCGATCACCGCATGTACCTGATCAAACGCCTGACGCGCGAACTGAGCCGGCAGGAGGTCAAGACCTGGAAGAAGGTGATCCGCGTGATCAGCCACGAGTTGAACAACTCGCTTGCGCCGATCACCTCGCTGGCACACTCCGGCCGCGAACTGGCGCGCAGCGGTGACGCCGATCGGCTCGGCCCGGTGTTCGACACGATCGAGGACCGGGCGCGGCATCTGCATCGGTTCATCCAGAGCTACGCCGAATTCTCGCGCCTGCCGCAGCCGCAGGCCGAATCGATCGAATGGCCTGCGTTCCTCGACCAGCTGGCGCGGCACTCGGCCTTCCGCCTGGTGGGTGCGCCGCCGGCGCAGGCGGGCTGGTTCGACCGCGCGCAACTCGAGCAGCTGCTGATCAACCTGTTGAAGAACGCGCACGAGGCCGGCGGCGATCCGGCGGCGATCGAAATCGAAGTCGGCCAACGCGGCGCCGACCAGCGCATCGAAGTGCGCGACCGCGGCGCCGGCATGAGCGAAGCGGTACTGGCGAACGCGCTGCTGCCGTTCTACTCGACCAAGCGTTCGGGCAGCGGCCTGGGTCTTGCGCTGGCGCGCGAGATCGTCGAGGCGCACGGCGGACGCATCGCGCTGGCCAATCGCAGCGGCGGTGGGCTGGGCGTCACGCTGACATTGCCGGGACGGCACACCACCTTCGCATAACGGCACCGACCCTTCGCCTGCGTGCCTGAGCGCGCGCCAAACCGGCTGCGAAAGCCGATGCTATGATTCGCCAGGGAGTTGCCGATGTCCGCCGACACCGTCCAGATACCTGGGTACGAAATACTGCGTCCGCTCGGCAGCGGAGGCATGTCGACGGTTTATCTCGCGCTGCAGCGTTCGCTCGACCGCAAGGTCGCGGTCAAGATCATGCGCCGCAGCGGCGATCCGGATTCTGCCGACGCTCGCCAGAGCGAACGCCGTTTCCTGCTCGAAGGCCGCATGATGGCCAAGCTGCCGCATCGCAATATCGCGGCGGTCTACGACATCCTGAGCAACGAGGCGATCGCCTATATCGCCATGGAATACCTCGGCGGCGGCGCGCTGACCGATCGCATGCGCGAAGGCATCGATCTGGCCGACGCGGTGTCGGTGATCGCGCAGATCGCCGGTGCGCTCGAATTCGCCCACAACCACGGCGTCGTGCATCGCGACCTGAAGCCGGCCAACATCATGTTCCGCGATGCCGCCACACCGGTGTTGACCGATTTCGGTATTGCGCGCTATCAGGACGGCTCGGGCATGCGCCTGACCCAGACCGGCATGCTGGTCGGCACGCCGACCTACATGAGTCCCGAGCAGATCAACGGCGTCACGGTCGACGGCCGCGCCGACCAGTACAGCCTCGGTATACTTTTTTATGAATTGCTGACCGGCGCGCCGCCGTTCCGCGGCGACACGCCGATCGCGGTGCTGATGGCGCACCTGACCCGGCCGCCGGCGCCGCTGCCGCTCGAGTTCCGTTCGTTCCAGGACGTGTTCGAGCGCATGCTGGCGAAGGATCGCGAAGCGCGCTATCCGAACCTGCTCGAGTTCGCCGAAGACCTCAAGTCACGCCTGTTCGGCAGCAACACGCTGCTGATGCGCCTGCAGCTCGATCCGGAGCAAAGTTCGTCCGAGCAGTTGCGCGCGCTCGGATTCAGCACCAGCACACCGGGTACCGGCGGTCTGCGCGAGGTGTTGGCTGCACGCGTGCAGCCCGGTTCCGGACCGCGCACGGTTGCCGCACCGCCGGTGCGGCAGAAGACACCGGGCGCGACCGCAGCGCCGGCTGCCGCGAAGCCGGTTCGCAAGTGGCTATGGTCGGCCATCGCGGCGACCTTGCTCGCCGTCGTTGCCGGAGGCACCTGGTGGGCCCTTTCCGGGGGCGCTCACCGAACGTTGAATACCGATGAGCAGGAACTGGTAAGCCTGTGGCTCGAGCGTGCGCAGAATCGCATGCGCAACGACGAACTCGTCGCCGCGACCGCGCACAGTGACGGCGCCGCGCTCCAGTATCTGCAGAAAGTCTTGCAGAAGGATCCCGGCAACGCGCAAGCACAGCAGCTGCTCGGTGAGATCGCCGGGCGCCTGCGTGGCCGCGCGGAAACCGCGCTGAACGACGGCAACTTCGCCGCGGCCGCCGAACTGGATGCCCAAGGTCTGCTGGCGGCGCCCGACGACGATGCGCTGAAGGCGCTGCGGGAACGCATCGCCGAGGCACGTGCGCGAGACGCCGGCAAGAGCGCAGCCGGTGCGGGAACGGCAGCACCGGCAGTGCCGTCGACGCGCGAGCATCTGGACAAGCTGGTGGCCGGTGCCGTGGCGGCGTCCGAGCTGCGCGCGGCGGTGGCCGAGTTCGTGCACGTCTACGAGAACGCGCCGGACGCGGCCGACACGCTGCTGCTGCGCGCACGCCTGCTCGACGCGATCGGTTCGCGGATGCAGAAGTCGGCGAGTCCGGCGGAATTCGATGCCTGGGTCGTCCTGCTCGACGAACATCGCGACGCGTTCGCCGCCGATCCGGCGTGGGCAGCACTGCAGCAGGCCAGGGCCGGTTGGCGCGCGCGCGTCGCCGCCGCGGCGCACTGATCTTTCCGATGAAAATCGCCGACCGGCGTATACTGGTTGTCCGATTCCTGTTGCGTGGTGAGGGAGAGAACTATGGGTCCCATGGTGGCGCTGGTGCTGCTGGTCGTTGCAGTGATCTTCGTGCTGAAGACGGTGCGCGTGGTACCGCAGGGTTACGAATGGACCAAGGAAACGTTCGGCCGCTACACCAGCACGATGGAGCCGGGCCTGCACATCCTGGTGCCGATCTACCATACGGTCGGGCACAAGATGAACATGATGGAGCAGGTCGTCGACGTGCCGTCGCAGGATGTGATCACCAAAGACAACGCGGTCGTGCGCGTCGACGGCGTCGTGTTCTATCAGGTGCTCGATGCGGCCAAGGCAGCATACGAGGTGTCGAACCTCAGTCAAGCGATCATGAACCTGATCATGACCAACATCCGCACCGTGCTCGGCTCGATGGATCTGGACGAATCACTGTCAAAGCGCGATGACATCAACGCGCGTCTGTTGCGCGTCGTCGACGAAGCCACGCATCCGTGGGGCCTGAAGTGCAACCGCATCGAGATCAAGGATATCCAGCCGCCGCGCGACCTGATCGACTCGATGGCGCGGCAGATGAAGGCCGAGCGCGAGAAGCGCGCGAACATTCTCGACGCCGAAGGCTTCCGCCAGGCCGCGATTCTGAAGGCCGAAGGCGAGAAGCAGGCCGCGATCCTGGCTGCCGAGGGCCAGCGCGAAGCGGCCTATCGCGCCGCCGAGGCGCGCGAGCGTTCCGCCCAGGCCGAAGCCAAGGCGACCGAACTGGTGTCGCTGGCGATCCGCGCCGGCGACATCAACGCGATCAACTATTTCGTCGCGCTCAAGTACGTCGACGCGTTGAAGGCGCTGGTCGGCGCGCCGAACCAGAAGGTGATGCTGCTGCCGATGGAAGCGACCGGCATCCTCGGCTCGCTTGCCGGCATCGCCGAACTGGCCAAGTCGAGCCTGGCCGAGCAGCAGGCGGTCAAGGCGGCGGCGAAGGTCGAGTAAGCGACAGTCACTCCCGCAGGATCGCCAATCCGACATTGTGGAAAAATAGACCATGTTCACGAATCTGACATTGCACTACGGCTGGTGGCTGCTGGCGCTGGTCCTGGTCGGCGCCGAACAGCTGATGCCGCGTGCGCATAAAGCCCTCCCCTTCAAGGGGGTGAGTCGGGATTTCGCGCGGCACTGCCGCGCGCCGGCGAACGGCTGCACATGGATGTGCAGACCGGGCTTTCGAGCGCAGGATGCGCGTGGGTAGGGATGGTGTCGTCTTGCGCCACCAGGTGCGAGTCAACCGGTGTGACGAATGAAAATGGTATTGTGAAAAGGTATATATGTTCACCAATCTGACATTGCACTACGGCTGGTGGCTGCTGGCGCTGGTCCTGGTCGGCGCCGAACTGCTGATGCCCGGCTACTTCATGTTGTGGATCGGCATCGCCGCCGCGGCGATGGGCCTGATCCTGATGGTCCTGCCGGAGTTGCCGCTGCTGGCCGAAGCAGTCCTGTTCGCCGCACTCGCGCTGGTCAGCTGCTTCATTTATATGCGTTTCGTGCGCGGCGCGATCGACGAGCCATCGCAGCAGCCGTTGCTGAACCGCCGCGCCGAGCAGTTCATCGGCCGGCGCTATGTGCTCGATACGGCGATTGTCAACGGCCAGGGCAAGGCGCGCGTCGGCGATTCGCACTGGCTGGTTGCCGGTCCCGATCTTCCGGTCGGCGAGACGGTCGAGGTCATGGCGGTGGAGGGCACGACGCTCATGGTACGCAAGGCCGGCTGATCGCGGCGCGCGGCGACGGTCGCCTGCCGCGACGGGGCGATCAGTGCAACGGATCGGCTGTGCCGTGCGCTCGCTGCGCGAGCAGCCGGCCGAAATTCGCCAGCTCCTGTGCGTCCATGTCCGACACGATGGCGGCCTGCTGTGAGCCGAGCATGACAGGATCGAGCGTATAGCCCAGGCGCGCGGTGGACGCGACGGACGTCTTCCCGTTTCCCTCTGACAGCACGAACACGTCGATCAGATGCTGGCCGTGGCGATAAACCAGCACCGGTACACGCTGCGTGCCGACTGCGCAACCTTGCCGGCAAACCACGGCTTGACCGTATGCCGGTCGCTCGATACGACGTCGACCGATGATGTGGCGGCCAGTGCACGCCAGTGGCTGGCGAACAGGTCGTGCTCGACCAGTGCCGCCGGATCATCGGCGTTGCCGGAGTTCAGACGCATGAATATGGCGCCGCTCGCAAACGCCAGCACGCAGGCCGCGGCAACGCGCCACCATGCAGGCAACACCGATCGCGCACGCCGCGCAGCAGGCGGTAGCACCGACTCAGCCACACCGGCGGTATTGGCGGCTGCCGCGGCAATCCGGTCGCGCAATGCCGCCGGCGCCTCATGGCGCAGCGTTTGATCGCGCAGCGCGAGGCGCAGTGCGTCCAGGCGCGTCAATGCGGCGCGGCAGTCGGCGCAGCCGTCGACGTGCTGCTCGAGCTCGCGCGCTTCGGCGCGATCGAGCTCGTTGTCGAGATAGGCTTCGAGCAGGGCCACGGCGTTCTTACATTCCATCGATGATCTCCCGCACCGGGTCGGTCCCGAGCGCACGCTGCAGCAGGGCACGGCCGCGCGACAGGCGCGACATCACGGTGCCGATCGGTACGCCGAGCACGTCGGCGATCTCGCGGTACGACAGGTCTTCGAGCTCGCGCAGGACCAGAGCCTCACGAAACTCGGCCGGCAACGCACGCAGGTGCCCGGCAATGCGCGCACGTGATTGTGCGGCGTCGACGCAGTCTTCGACATCGTTCGCCGCCGTACGCGGCAGGTTTGCCGCGTCGTCATCGAGCGGCCGCTCGCGGCTGCGCGACGACAGTTTTGCCAGGCAGCAGTTGCGCACGATCGCCAGCCACCAGGCGCGCGCGTTGCCGCCGGCGTAGGTGTGTGCCGCGCGTGCGGCGCGCAGGTAGGCATCATGCACCGCGTCGGCGGCGTCGTGGTCGTTGCCGAGCAGCCAGCGGCCGAGGTTGTAGGCCGCGTCGAGATGGCGCTGCACCAGCTCGCCGACCCACGCATTCGCGGCGACGCCGGTCATGTTGCCGGCGCCTCGTGCAATGGCCTTGCTGTGGGGCGGAACATCATTTGTGCACGTGGACGATGCCGGTCATGAACGGATGCAGCGTGCAGAAGTAGGCAAAGTCGCCTTCCGTGGTAAAAGTATACTCGAAGCGGTCGTCGGTATCCATTGCCTTCGACACAAAGCCCTTGTCGGCCGCGCTGATTGCGTGCGGGGTTTCGTCGTGATTGATCCAGGTGACTTTGGTTCCCGGCAGGACGCTGATTTCCTTCGGTGCGAAGGCGAATTTTTCGACCGCGATCGTCGGCGTCTCGACGGCGCCTGCGCCGGACGCGAGTGCAACCAGCACTCCGGCGAGCAGGCAAGTCAAAGCGCGACGCGACGCGGCTGCATGAATCGGACAAGTTGTCATGGCGAATCCGTCAGGCATGATCGATCGGCGTGTCGACCAGAGCGAGTTCGTGCTTGCCGCGCACGACCGTCAGCTGGCGCGTGCCGAGCAGCTTGCCGAGTTCGCCGGCCGGCACCTTGACCGGCCCCGGCTCACCGATGCCTTCCTGTCCCGGCGTCGGCAGCGGATAGGCCAGCGACATCGCCGTGTGCAGCGCGATATTGCCTTCGACTTTCTGCAGCACCTGATGGATGTGGCCGTTGAGCACCGTGACCGAACCGTATGGACGCAGCAGCGCGAGCGCCTGATCGGCGTCGGCCGTGCCCCAGCCCCACGGTGCGTACACGGTCCACAACGGAATATGCGCGAGCACGACGACCGGCGTGCTGTGCGATACGTGCGCCAGATCCTGCTTCAGCCAGGCCAGTTGCTCGTCGCCGAGCGAGGTCATCGTGCCGAGCTTGAAGTTCAACACGTTCGACAGGCCGACGAAATGCACGCCGCTCTGGTCGAAACTGTACCAGGCGCGGTTGCGGCCGTCGTGATCGAAGTTTTTCAGGTAACCGGCGAGGCCGTCGTCGAGTGCGTCGTGCTCACCCGGTACGGTATGCACGCGGTCGACGCGGATTTCCTGCAGCAGTTCCTTCGCCTGGCCGAATTCCTCGGGCTTCGACAGGTGGCTGACGTCGCCGGTGTGCACGACCAGTGCGGGTCGCTGGGCGAGCGCATTGATGTCGCCGGCAGCGCGGCGAAAACCGCCGACGATGTCGGTATTGGCGTCCTTGTGGAAGCCGATATGCGTGTCGCTGATCTGGACGAACGTGAACGCATTGCTCGCCGCCGCTGCGCCGCCACCCGAGGATGACGCGGCCAGTGCGCGCGGCACGCCGCCGGCGACAGTCCACACGATCGCCGCACCGGTCCAGCCGGCAAGGCAACCCAGCGTTCTGCGCCGCTCCGCATCGAATCCGGTCGGCTGGTCGTGATCGGTCATGTCGCACTCCTTGTTGTTGCGGGATGTGCGAGTCCAGATCGTCCACGGCACCGTTTTATTCCCGCCTCGCTCCCGGTACGGCCAGAAAAGACTGAACCCACAAAGAACACGAAGGCGAGCAAGGGCGACAGAAGCTGAAATCCGCTGCGCGTCCGGCAGGCGCGGCGAGCGACGTCTGGCGAACCAGGAGCGCCGACCAGGCTTTTCCTTCGTAACCCTTCGTGTCCTTCGTGGTTCAGTCTCTCGATCTTCGGCGCGGCGCTTGGTTTCGCCGGGGGCAGGGGCGATAATGCGCGCCCGTTTCGTCCGTCCCGGCCCGCCGCACCATGACCCAGAAGACCGTCCTCAACGCCACCCACCGCGCGCTCGGCGCGAAGATGGTCGACTTCGGCGGCTGGGACATGCCGCTGAACTACGGATCGCAGATCGAGGAACACCAGGTCGTGCGCCGCGATGCCGGCATGTTCGACGTGTCGCACATGACCGTCGTCGACCTGCGCGGTGCGAACACGCGCGCATTCCTGCGCCATCTGCTCGCCAACAGCGTCGACAAGCTCAAGGTCTCGGGCAAGGCGCTGTACTCGTGCATGCTCGCCGAATCGGCCGGTGTCATCGACGATCTGATCGTCTATTTCCTGAGCGAAGATTTCTTCCGTGTCGTCGTCAACGCTTCGACACGCGACAAGGATCTGGCGTGGATCGAGAAACAGGCCAAGGCGTTCGACGTCAAGGTGACCGAGCGTGCCGACCTGTCGATGATCGCCGTGCAGGGACCGAACGCGCGCGCCAAGGTGCAGTCGCTGCTCGGCGATGACGCGCGCGCCAGGGCGGCGAAGATCGGCAAGTTCGTCGCGGTCGAGGGCGATGGCCTGTTCATCGCGCGCACCGGTTACACCGGCGAGGATGGCTACGAGATCATCGTCGCCGAAGACGATGCTGTCGGCCTGTGGAAGCGGCTGATCGCGGCGGGCGTCGCCCCGGCCGGTCTCGGCGCGCGCGACACGCTGCGTCTGGAAGCCGGCATGAACCTGTATGGCCAGGACATGGACGAAACCGTGACGCCGTGGGAAGCCGGGCTGGCGTGGACCGTAAGCCTCGACGAGGGCCGCGACTTCATCGGTCGCGCCGCGTTGGAAAAGCAGAAGGCCGACGGCATCAAGCGCATCATGGTCGGGCTGATCATGGATGAAAAAGGTGTCCTGCGTCACGGCCAGCGCGTCGTCACCACGCATGGCGACGGGGAAATTCTCTCGGGCACTTTTTCGCCGACGCTCGGCAAGGCGATCGCATTCGCGCGGGTGCCGGCCGGTACGGCGAAAGGTGTACAAGTCGATATTCGCGGCAAGCTCGTGCCGGTACGCGTGGTCAAGTATCCTTTCGTCCGCGACGGCAAGCCCGTTATGATTTGAGGCTGTGGGCCGAGAAACGGCTCTTGAACGCGGATTACGCGGATAGGAGAGCCGATCGACGCGGGTCAAGATGATCAAGCGGACAGACAGCGGACTTTGCCCCACTATTGTTTTTATCCGCGTAATCCGTGTTCCCGCCCTTGAACGCTTTGCTTGGCCGTTGACCCGTGTAAAATTGCCAAGGCGGCGTTGCGATCACCCAGGACAATAACCATGAACGAAATTCCCGGCGATCTGAAATTCATGAAGTCCCACGAATGGGCGCGGGTCGAGGACAACGGCACCGTGACGGTCGGAATTTCCGATCATGCACAGGGGCTGCTCGGCGACCTGGTCTATGTCGAACTTCCCAGCGTCGGCGACAAGGTCCAGGCCGGCAACGCCTGTGCCGTGGTTGAATCGGTCAAGGCCGCATCGGACGTCTATGCTCCTGTTTCCGGCGAGGTCGTTGCGGTCAATGCCGCGCTCGGCGACAAGCCCGAGACGATCAATGAAGATGCCTATGGCGAAGGCTGGATCTTCGTGGTCAAGCCGAGCAATCTCGCCGAGGATTCCGAAGAACTGCTCGACCCGGATGCCTACGCCGAAGCGATCGAGGGCGAAGAGCACTGAAGCGGAGCCGGGACTGGGGGCTCGGGACTGGGGACTTGGGAAAAGCAGCCCGAAGTTCATCCGGGTAGTCGCAGTGGTTCCTGAGTTCTTGAGTGCCGCCTCTCTTTTGAGTAACAGACAGTTCATCACACGGCGATTCGCTCCCGAGTCCCCGGTCCCCAGTCCCGAGTCCCCAAAAGAAAATGCCCTTCATTCCCCATTCCGAAGCCGATGTCCGCTCGATGCTCAAGACGATCGGCGTCGACCGCATCGAAGATCTGTTCGACGAAATTCCGGCTGGTCTCAAGATCGAGCAGCTGCAACAGGTTCCGCCGGGCCTGAACGAGATGGACGTGACGCGCCTGATGAAGGAACGCGCGGCGCAGGACGGAACGCCGCTGAACTTCGCCGGCGCCGGCGCCTATGAGCACCACATTCCCGCCGCGGTCTGGGCGATCGTTTCGCGCGGCGAGTTCTATTCGGCGTACACGCCGTACCAGGCCGAGGCGAGCCAGGGCACGCTGCAACTGATCTACGAATACCAGACCATGATCACGCGGCTGACCGGGCTGGATGTCAGCAACGCGTCGCTCTACGACGGCGCCACGTCGCTGGCCGAGGCAGTGCTGATGGCCGAGCGCTGCGTGAAGAAGGGGCCGCGGCGCGTGCTCGTACCGAAGTCCGTGCATCCGGCCTATCGCAAGACGCTGCAGACGATCGTCGCATTGCAGAACATCGAGGTCGTCGAGTTCGATTTCTGCCGCGAGGGTGCATCCGGCGGCGGTGTCGCGCCCGACTGGCTTGCCGCGCAGGACTTCGGCCCTTTCACCGCACTGGTGATACCGCAGCCGAACTTCTTCGGCGTGCTCGAAGACGTCGATGCACTGACCGACTGGGCGCACGCCAGAGGCGCGCTCGTGATCGGCGTGGTCAATCCGGTCTCGCTGGCCCTGCTCAAGGCGCCGGGTGAATGGGGTGCAGCGGGCTCGGAAAAGAGGGGTGCCGACATCGTCTGCGGCGACGGCCAGCCGCTCGGCGTGCCGCTGTCATCGGGCGGCCCGTACTTCGGCATCCTTGCCTGCAAGCAGGAGTTCGTGCGCCAGATGCCCGGGCGCATCGTCGGGCGCACCACCGATGTCGACGGCAAGGAAGGCTTTGCGCTGACCCTGCAGGCACGCGAGCAGCACATCCGCCGCGCCAAGGCGACGTCGAACATCTGCACCAACCAGGGCCTGCTGGTCACGGCGGCGACGATCACGATGGCAATGCTCGGACCGGAAGGCGTCCGTCGTGTCGCGGCGACATCCATGGCAAATACGCGAGCGTTGCGCAACCGGCTCTGTTCGATCCGCGGCGTGAGTGCGCTGTTCGCCCGTGCCTTCTTCCACGAGGTTGCGATCGTCCTGCCGATTGCCGCGCACGACGTTGTCGAACGTCTGGCCGAAGAAAACATCGTCGCCGGAGTCGCGCTCGGCGAGGAATATCCGCAATACGAAAATGCGCTGCTGGTATGCGCGACGGAAACCAAAAACGTCGCCGACCTCGATCGATTTGCGCGCGCGTTGGCACGCGTTTTGGAATAGCCAGGTCATCTGCCGCGGCTTCGACCGGTCCGCGGATTTTGCGCAAATCCGCGCAAAATCATCGCAAACTGCTCCAAAATCGTCCGCCGCCGAAATTTTTTTTTCGCCCCATTCGGGCGCGGTATGGCATTGCTTTCGCGCCAGGACACTCCGTATACATTGATCATATTGTGGCAATGCGTATTTGTATACGAAAACTGCGGCACTGCCGTGCGTATCAATGCGAACGCGGTGCCAATACGTCAACATCGTCTGAAAACCGCATAAATGCTGGACTTTTTGCGATTGACATGCGCGCGGGCGCGACATTGCGTCAATCGGCATCATGGAATGATAGACGTATAAAAGTCCGAATAAAAAATTCCATTCCGGCACACCTGCGTTTTCTATGGCGGGGCGGCGCGAATTCGGCGACGCTTTTCCGGGGCGCCCGGCGCGCTCGCGGTAGCACAAATCGGTTGACAGCAATAGCTTCTCGGAATAATTTTTTGTCCCGGCGCCACACGTGCGTAACGGAATCCATGACGGCTGCGAAGTTTGTACCTCCCTACATCGAGCACGGCCACAAGGCCGAAGCGGTAAAGAAAGTGACGGTCTCCGTACCGCTTCACGTCCTCAAACTTCTCTCCGACGAACGCACACGCCGCCAGGTGAACAATCTCAGGCATGCAACGAACAGCGACCTGCTGTGCGAAGCATTCCTGCACGCTTTTACTGGGCAACAACTACCAACTGACGAGGAGCTTAGACGCGATATGGCCATGAAAAAGAAAGCTGCAAAGAAAGCTGCGAAGAAGACCGTGAAAGCCAAGGCGGCGAAGAAAACCGCCCGCAAGACCGCAAAGAAGAAGTAAGACAGCAAGTCGAAACGAAGTACTGATTCAGACGGTAACACCCGTCGCAACATCTGAAACAAAGGCCCGCAAGGGCCAGCAACACCGGCCGCGGAACTGGCGGCCGTTCAAGACACCAACAACTGCTGTTGTAACGATTACCTCTCCCCGTGACTTGCCCAGCGCGGGGAGAGGCTTCAGCAGAACCCCTCCGATTATTTTTCCCCACTCTGAGTGGGTCGAGGTCGTTGCTAGGCTCGGCCGTCCAGGCCTCGCCAAGCAACCCGGCCCTCCGCATCCTGCTCCGGGCGTTCGGCCTCGCGCGCGATGCTATTCATAGCATCGCGCAAACGCTCGGCCTCACCCCCGTGACTTGCCCAGCGCGGGGAGAGGCTTCAGCAGAACCCTCTCCCGATTTTTCGTTCCGACTCGGTTGCGCAGCCGCCATCCATAGCGTGCCTCTCCGATCGGCATCCTGCCCAACGCGGGGAGAGGCTTCAGCAGAACCCGCTCCCGATTTTCGTAACGCGCCGATCAGGCAGCCGCCATCCATGGCGTGCCGCTTCCCGGCAACCTGCCTCGACTTGCAAACTGCCCGCACCGGTGCTCGCTCACATTGGCGTGACGTGCCGGGTGCCCGCGAGGTTCGGGAAACCGGCTTCCATTCGGTTTCGGTCTTTACGATCCGGTCGCGGCGTGTTGCGGCCCCGCCATCCGTTCCCGTGATCGACATTCTCCAGTCCCAAGCTTCGCGGTCGCGCAACACACGAGCGTCCCGTTTGCCACGTGTCCTGCGCTGCGCTGCGAAAGGAGTGGTAGCACGTTGCCCGGTGCTGGCATACGATGGCTCGGACTGTTTCGCTGTTTCGACTATGGGAGGGTAGCCATGCGCTTCGTGAAGGGTCTCGTCGTATTCCTGCTGGTGCTCATCGTCGCGCTGATCGGCGTCGCCTTCATGCTGCCGCCCTCCGCGCACGTCGAGCGTTCAGTCACGATCGATCGGCCGGCCTCGGAGATCTTCGCGATATTGAACAGTTATCACCGCTTCAATGAGTGGTCGCCGTGGGCGGCCAAGGATCCAAACGCTCACTACACACTGTCGGGACCTGCGGCCGGTGTCGGTGCGAAGCAGGCCTGGATCGGCGATCCGAAGACGGTCGGAACCGGTAGCCAGCAGATCATCGAGAGTAAGCCGAACGAATCGGTCACCACCGCGCTCGACTTCGGCGACATGGGTCAGGCGAAGGCGCGCTATCTGCTCGCGCCGGCCGGGCATGGCACCAGGGTGACCTGGTCGCTCGACACGAATGCGCCGCTGGCGCTCGACGGCAAGATCATCTGGAACACCATCGGCCGCTACATGGGTCTGTTCATGGATGGCATGGTCGGACCCGACTACGAATCCGGCATGGCGAAACTCAAGGCCCTGGTCGAGAGCTTTCCGAATGTCGACATCAACGGTCTGGATGGCGAGGTCGTGCAGCTGGCGCCGCGCAAGATCTATTTCATCAGCGCCGGCAGCGGCACGGATGCCGAGTCCGCCAAGGCGGTGCTCACCGTTGCCTACACCAAGCTCGGCAAGTACATGCAAGACAACAATCTGACGATGGCGGGACCACCGCTGACGATCACCACGAACTATGACAGCAGCGGCTGGAAGTTCGATGCCGCCGTTCCGGTCGATCGCAACAATGCGGCCACGCGCGAGGATATCCAGGCAGGCACGACTTACGCCGGGCGCGCCGCTCAGTTCATCCACGTGGGTCCGTACGACAAGATAGGCGACACGACGACCAAGGCATTCGCCTGGCTGGCAGTGCAGGGCTACAAGGCTCACGATCGCCTGATCGAGGACTACATCAGCGATCCGGGCAAGACGCCGCCGGAGCAGTTGCAGACGCGGCTGACCATTCCGATCGAATAGTCCACTTGCCGTTCCGGGGCGCATACTGCTCCCTGTGCAGCGGCGCGGGTGCGCCGATCCGGCCGCGGCGGGTCGCGCGGCCGCCGGAGTAACGTCGAGAAGTCGTTCAGCCCGCTCCTGGAACACGACGCTGGCGCGCGCGCGATAGCATGGTCGCGAACAAGCGCCACGGTCGAGCAGATGGCGCCCGCGCGTTACGCAACTGCGGCCGGCGCAAGTTCGTGCTGCTGACCAACAAGGACACATCCAGCCACTCAGTCGCACTTGCCTTCGCGCCGGGGCAAGCCGGACACGTGCGGTGTCGTGGCGCCGCTGCGAGCGTGCGGTTCGTTCGACGGCGATTGCGTGCAAAAGCCGCAAGACTCCGCTGCTCCACGCCCTCCCGGCCAGCTGCAGGCGCCTGCCCGACGAAGACGGATTTGCTGCGTCATGGCTGCGAATAGCGAACGCCGTCACGTTGCGGCGCGGCGTCGGCCCGGAATGTGCAAGCAAGCATTTGCCATCTGTGTAGAAAAATGCGATACCTCTAATCCAATCCGCGCAGCAGCCGGTTTCAGGGGACGGAATGCCTGACTGGCGCGGTTTCGCCCGATCATCGGGTGCGCGGGCCTTTGCTCACTTGCGAAAGTCCCGACTATGGCCAATTCATCCGAAAGCAAATCCGGTTCGCCGGCCGCGTTGAACAAGTTCATTCCGATCGGCGTCATTGCGCTCGCCTTGATTGCGGTGCTGTACTTCTTCGTCTTCAGTGGCGGCAATGCGCCCGCGCCGACTGCTGCAGGGCCCGGCGTGAAGACGCCGCCTGCCGGGGCGACGCCCGGCGCTGCGCCGGCCGCGGGCGCGGAGCCCGTTCCGGAACTGACCAAGGAACAGTTATTGCGCGAGGCCGGCTCGGCGTTGCGCGAAAACCGCCTGGTTGCTCCGGCCGGCAACAATGCGCTCGAGTATTACCTGCGTGTGCTCGACAAGGATCCGGACAACCGGACGGCCAGGGACGCGCTGCGCGAGATGTTTCCGATCGTCACCGGTCCGGTCGAGCAGAGCATCAACGGCGGCAACATCGACGAAGCGAACCGCGTGATCAACCTGCTCGCCAAAGCCGACCCGAACAACTACACACTGACGATCCTGCGCGGCAAGCTCGATCTGAAGAAAAAGCAGGTAGAGCGCGAGCAGGCGCAGCAAACCGCTGCGACCGCGGCAGCGGCGGCAAAGACCCAGCAGGCAGCCGCCGCCGGGACGGCAGCACAGCAGCAGGCTGCGGCCGCTGCCGCCGCCGCGCCCGCCAACGCGCCACCGCCGGTGTCGTCGCCGGAGCCGCAGGCACCCGCCGGTTCCAACAGCGGCAACGCGGCACGCAATGCAAATAATGTCGCGACGGCAACGCCGCCGGCACCGGCTGCTGCTCCGGCCGGAGGCGAAACACACGCCGCGGAAATCCTGAAGACCTCGCCGCCGGACTACCCGCCCGACGCGGTGCGCAAGCGCACCGAAGGCTGGGTCGAGGTCGAATTCACGGTCGGAGCGGACGGCAGCGTCACGAATCCGACGGTGGTCAACGCGAATCCGCAGCGCGTGTTCAACGCCGCGGCATTGAGCGCCGTGGGTCGCTGGACATTCAAGCCGCGCATGGAAAACGGCAAGGCCGTCGAAGAGAAGATGCGCCGCCGCATCGAGTTCAAGTTCTAAGCGAAGTGAGGGCGGTCGCTTCGCGGCCTCGTGAGGCGTGAGGTCGGCTGCTTCGCAGCCTCGTGAGGAACTGTGGGTTCGTGCGCGGGTGACGCACTTGCGAACGCGCGCCGCGCGCGATCTTACTCTCTCGTGAAGAGTGAGGTCGGTCGCAGTCGCATAAGGTCGCCCGCGAAGCAACTCCCTCACGAGCGCGCGCCAGCGCGCGACCTAACTCCTCACTAGTGCGCGGAGCGCACGACCTAACTCCTCACGAGCGCGCGACCTTACTCTCTCTAGCGGTCGCCGCCGGCCATCAGCGATGCATGCTTGGTCGACTCGATGCCGGCCCAATCGACTTGCGGCAACCCCAGATACCGGTCCATCAGCATCGGCATCAGCCCCATCGGCAGCGCGCATTCGCAGTTCCACAGCATCACCGCGCCGAACTGGTACTTCGGAAAGAACGCGATGATCGAACGGTAGCCGTGCACGGCACCGGCATGGAATACGAGCGTCTCGCCGGCATAGTTGTAGATGCGCCAGCCCAGTGCATATTCAGCATCGCGCAGCCGCGCGCTGCGCCACGGCGAAGCGCGACGTTCGGTCGGCGTGCTGACCACCGGCGTGTGCAGCGTATCGAGCAATTTCGGCGACAGGATCTCGGGCCGATTGCCCATCTGCGCGATCAGCCACTGCGTCATGTCCTTGATGCTCGCATTGACGCCGGCGGCCGGCGGCACGTGGTAATACGACTCCTTGATATCGAACGGCGTCCAGGCGTTGCCGCGTCTTGCGTGCGGGCG
>Ga0193727_1000392_pt1 | contig 16685 bp, 12 predicted proteins | sample H2c2metaG_FD_143051 | JGI IMG/M metagenome (GOLD analysis project Ga0193727, IMG submission 143051) | Soil microbial communities from a riparian zone of the East river system, Colorado, United States - H2c2 | ecosystem: Environmental > Terrestrial > Soil > Riparian zone | place: USA: East River...
CTTATCTCGAGACCATCAAGCCGCTGCCCGCGGTCTTCGACCAGCACTACGTGAAGCGCCTCCACGGCACGCACGTAAAGAAGGGCAAGAACAAGCGTGATCTCGCCGACCAGGTGATTGCCGACATTCGCGCGTTCAAGAAGACCGTCGACCGCGTGGTGATGATCTGGTGCGGATCGACCGAGATTTTCCTCGAGCCTACTGCTGTTCATCAGTCGATTGCGGCCTTCGAAAAAGGACTCGAGACAAACGACGTCGGCATTGCGCCATCACAGATCTATGCCTACGCTGCGCTCAGCGAGGGCGTGCCCTTTGCCAACGGCGCACCGAATCTGACCGTCGATGTGCCGGCGATGATCGAGTTGTCGAAGCAGAATGCCGCGCCGATCTGCGGCAAGGACTTCAAGACCGGCCAGACTCTGATGAAGACCGTCCTCGCGCCGGCATTCAAGGCGCGGCTGCTGGGCGTCTCGGGCTGGTATTCGACCAACATCCTCGGCAACCGCGACGGTGAAGTGCTGGACGATCCCCAGTCATTCAAAACGAAGGAAGAATCGAAGCTCGGCTCGCTCGAGTACATCTTCCAGCCGGAGCTCTATCCCGATCTCTACAAGGACATCTTCCACAAGGTTCGCATCAACTATTACCCGCCCCGCGGCGACGACAAGGAAGCGTGGGACAACATCGACATCTTCGGCTGGCTGGGCTATCCGATGCAGTTGAAGGTGAACTTCCTCTGCCGCGACTCGATACTGGCTGCGCCCGTTGCGCTCGATCTGGTGCTGTTTCTCGATCTCGCCAAGCGCACGCCCGATCTGCAGTCCATCGGCATTCAGGAATGGCTGAGCTTCTATCTCAAGAGCCCGCAAACGCGCGAGGGTCTGTATCCCGAGCACGACCTGTTCATTCAATCGATGAAGCTCAAGAACACGCTGCGCCACATCATGGGCGCGGACCTCATCACCCACCTCGGCCTTGAGTATTACGACTAACCACCTGCGGTGGGGCCAACTGCGCCTTCGGCGCCAACCTCCCGTTGGTCGAAAGGCCCCATCCTCATAGATGGGGCCTTTTATTTGAACTGATCGAGCTGAATCAGGGCTTCGCCTTTGCCGGCTGTTTGGCGATAATCAGCGCCGCAATCTTGTCATAGGTGGCCGCAGGCACAATGCCCTTGGACTTGAGCTGCGCCTTGTTGGCGTATGGACGGCCGGCGATGATCTTCGCTGAATACGCGTCGCCTACGCCAGGCAATACTTTGAGCTGATCCGCTGTTGCCGAGTTGATGTCCACCAGTTTCGCCGCAGCGCCAGCCGCCGTGTGGCTCGGAGGTGCTTTTGGGGCGGGGGCGGCCTGCACCGCAAGCAGTGGGGCCGTGCCGATAAGGGCCATCGCCGCTAGGGTCAGCATCATCGATTTGATCCGCTTCATCATCATTGTTTCCTCCCTGGGTTACGGAATAATCCTACCCCGTCAAGACGTCCCGCCAAAACGGGTGCAATATCTAAAAGTCAGCCTTAGCTTACCGACGCGGGACGAGCCTCCTCGCCGCTTTGCGAGTGATCGCTCATCAACTTCAACGCACGCCCTCCGACGATTACCTTCTCGCCCAAATCGATTTCCGCGAAAGGATCGCTCAAGTGCTCGGTATCGATCACCTGGCACCAGGGATTTCCGCTTGGCGAGGCCGGTAGCGTGAACTCCACTCCTTCATGCGCGGCATTCACCAGCAGCAGAAAGCTGTCGTCGACGACCCAGTTTCCGTCTTCGTCGGTTACCTGCAGCGTCTTGCCATTCAGCAAAAGTGCAATCGCGCGCGTCCACGGCGAGGACCACGCTTCGTCGGAGACCTCATTACCATCAGGATTGAACCACTCAACGTCCTTCATCACGCGGACCAGGGCTCCATCGCCCTTCTTGCGAATCTCGCGGTCCTGGAAGAATTTCCGGCGGTGCAGATTGGGATGCGCCAGCCGCAGCTTGATAATCCGGCAGGTGAACTCATGCAGGCGCTTGCGCTCGTCGTCCGGATCCCAATCGAACCAGGTCAGCTCGTTGTCCTGGCAGTAGCAGTTGTTGTTGCCCTTCTGAGAATGAGCAAGCTCGTCGCCCCCGGTCAGCATGGGAACGCCCTGCGACAACATCAACGTGGCCAGGTAATTGCGCATCTGCCGCTCGCGCATGGCGTTGATGGCCGGATCCTCCGTCGGCCCTTCCACGCCCATGTTCCACGAATCGTTGTTGTCCGAGCCATCGTTGTTGTTCTCCCCGTTGGCTTCGTTGTGCTTGTGGTCGTAGCTCACCAAATCGCATAGGGTGAAGCCGTCGTGCGCCGTGACAAAATTAATGCTCGCGTACGGCTTGCGGCCGTCGTATTGATACAGATCGCTTGATCCCGTCAGCCGGTTAGCAAAATCCGACAGCATGCCTTCGTCGCCCTTCCAGAAGCGCCGCACCGTGTCGCGATACTTGCCGTTCCACTCCGCCCACAGAACAGGGAACTGGCCCACCTGGTAGCCGCCGTCGCCGACATCCCAGGGCTCAGCGATGAGCTTGACCTCGGCCAGTGTAGGGTCCTGATGAATGGTGTCAAAGAACGAAGAGAGCTTGCTCACATCGTGCAACTCGCGCGCCAGCGTCGCAGCAAGGTCGAATCGGAACCCATCCACGTGCATGTCGGTGACCCAATAACGCAGCGAATCCATGATCATCTTCAGCACCTGCGGATTACGCACGTTCAATGTGTTCCCAGTGCCGGTGTAGTCCATGTAGAACTGCGGTTCATCCTGCATTAACCGATAGTAGGAGGTGTTGCACACGCCCCTCCAACTCAGCGAGGGGCCCATGTGATTGCCTTCGCAGGTGTGGTTGTATACCACATCGAGGATCACCTCGATCCCGGCCTCGTGCAGCGCCTTCACCATCTCCTTGAACTCGCGCACCTGTCCGCCATGATCACCGGACGAACTGTATCGCGACATGGGCGCGAAGAAGCCCAGCGTGTTGTAACCCCAGTAATCACGCAGGCCCTTGTCTACCAGGTGGCCCTCATCAATGAAGTGATGAACGGGAAGCAGTTCCACCGCCGTGACGCGGAGTCTCCGCAGGTAGTCGATGCTCGACGGATGCGCCAACCCGGCATAGGTGCCGCGCAGCCTCTCCGGCACATAGGGATTGCGCATGCTGAATCCGCGCACATGCACTTCGTAAATTACTGAGTCCGGCAGCGGCGTGTCGGGCCGGTTGTCGCTGCCCCAGTCGAAACGCGTGTCGATGACAACGGACTTTGGCACGCCCGCCACGTCGTCTTCGGAGCTCATCCTATTGGTGTCGCCTGAGGCCACGTCGTAGCCGAAGATCGGCTGCTTCCAGTCCACAACGCCGGAGATTGCCTTTGCATAAGGATCGACGAGAAGCTTGTTGAAGTTAAATCGATGGCCGTTCTGCGGATCCCACGGACCGTCCACGCGGTAGCCGTAGAGCTGGCCGGGCTTGATCCCGTTCACAAAACCGTGCCATGTGTGGGCGGTCTGCTCGCGCAGGGTGATGCAGTCGATTTGGGTCCCATTGGGATCGAAGAAGCAGATATCAACGCGGGTCGCGGTCTCTGAGAATATTGCAAAATTGGTCCCTCTTTTATACGCGGTGGCGCCAAGAGGGTAGGGCTTTCCTGGAAGCAACGTACGGCTCATATTGTGTACGATGCGCGACAGATGCCACGCGGATGTTCTTCATTATCGGTTGCTTCCGTTGGCGGATTTATTTCCCGCTATGCAGCGACTGCTTGCGCCAGTCTTCGAACCGTCAATACGGTGATGTCGTCTTCCTGGCCGAATACCTTGGCGGCATCGGCAATGTAAAACGCCGTCTGGTTGCTCAGGTTGTGCACGCGATCGAATCCGAAGAGCTCGCCCGTGGAGTGCCGGGCCTCGACTACGCCGTCCGACATAAGCAACAGCCGGTCGCCGGGATGCAGGTAGAGCCGCACCTCTTCGTAGGTCACGTCATTCAACACTCCCAGAGGAAGGCCGCCCGGCAAATTAACTTCCTGGGTGTTCAAATACGGCGGCAGGTGGCCGGCATTCGCCACGATCAGTTCTCCGTTGGCGCCGAACCAAGCTGCCTGGCACGTCGTAAAGCTGTCACTGTCCACCAGCACGCGATTCAGCGACTGCAGGATCTTCGCGGGACTGCGATCGGGCGTCCTGCGCAACGCGCCCATCAGCATGGAGACATTCATGGCGGCCTTCAGCCCCTTGCCCGCAACATCGCCAATCACCACCAGCAGCCCGCCGTCCGCGGTCGACTCCACATGGAAGAAATCTCCGCCTACTTCGTTTGCCGGGTTGTAGACGGAATCCACTTCGAAGCCCGGAGTCTGGAGCTTCTCATGCGGAATCATCAGCTCCTGCACGCTGCGCGCCGCTGCCAGCTCGCTCGACGCCCGCTCCCGGTCGCGATGAATGCGAAGGAAGCGCGCGAAGATGATGATGACGATGGCCAGCATGCCGACAAAGTCGGCGATGGAAGCAAAGTGAATGGGCACTGGCCCGGCTTGCATGGTCAATGGCGACTTGTACAGATGTCCGCTGAAGTCTTTCATCCCTGAGGTGGCAATCGGTTCCAGGATGCCTACGAAGGTCAATATCAGCGGAAAGAGCAGAAGCCCAGCCTCGAAGTTGCGCTTGATGGTGGCCGAGACCAGTGTGATTCCGCAGAACAGGAGCCAGCCCAGGAACCAGAAGAAGCATCCGAAGCCATCAATCAGCAGAATCCAGCCAACCACCTGATTCTTGCCCACCATCAGGATCAGCGGCCCAACAAAGACGAGAATTGGAGCGGTGTAGCGCAGCCAGCGAACGTACCACCGCGGCCGCAGCGACAGAAAGGTCTTGAGGAACTCGAAGTAGAGATAAGCGGAAATGAGAACAAGTTCGATGACTGAGGCTGCGTACCAAAGCTGGTCCAGGTTGGCCGTGCTTCCGGCCAGGTCGATAAATGCGATGGGGGCCTGTATCAACTCGTGAAGCGCCAACCAGAGATACTCGCGGTGACCCTTCTGAGCGAAGTAGAGGGCGAACAGGAAAATGCCAAGCACCAGCAGCAGAATGGCGTTGACGATGCGCGGCAGGCGTTCGAAGAGACTGTGCACCGACCACAGTTCAAGGGAGCGGTTGAGGTCGTCCGGATGCCCCAGGGTCAAAGTACGGCGCGAGAAGAAGCTGGTGTAGGCCGCGAATCCGAACGGGATGTACAGGGTACGGACTACGAGCGTGAGTGAAGTCTCCGAGGGCGGAATGTTCAGGGCATAAATACGGGATATCAGCTGGTAGTGGCTCGGATCATCTCCGCCCGGTCCTTCGGGATGGATTTCCGCTCCATTGGCGTAAACATCCACAGAAGCACCTTGATTGCCCGCAGTGACGGATGCGCCCTGTGAAACAGGCAATTGGACCAGAAGGGAAATGGGCCCGTGGCTGGGCGCCAGCTGAATGTGGAGCCTGAACCACACCCAGGGGCGTTTATGACCCTTCGGCGGTTCCGGAGGCAGGTCGGACTTTTCGTCTGAGGGCGGCGGTCCCGGGGGCCGATCTTCGTCCGCGACCTCCGGAAAGAACTCCGAGGCTTTCCTCACATCCCACATGGAATCGTCAAAATCGGGGGTCGCTGCGGCCTGGTTGGCGGTGATTCCAACCCGCCAGTTCTTGTCCAGAGGCAGCGGGGAACCCAAACCGGTTGCATCCAGAAAGACTTCCGGCGTCGACACGGCGTCCTTGGCAGGGGGAGGGGCGTGGTGAAGCGGTCCCAGAATGCTCTCAAGTGGCCCGGCGGGGTGGTGTTGCCCCTGGGCGGCTGCCGGCAACAAGGAGCACAGCATAAGCCCGGCCAACGTGAAGAATCCTCGACGCACAAACCCTCCTGTTTTCTGGTGGAATCCACTTTAATTCAGACGCCTGCAAGCTCCAAGCCCGGTACAAAGGTGCCTTTGGCGAATTATTCTGTTGCATAGCTGCCTAACCAGCGGATACTAGCGTCTAAACCCTTAAGTGAAGACGCAGGTTGGCGGGTGTGTATCGAGAGGTGAGGTCATGACCAGAAATTTGAGAGCGATGAAGGCTCCAACATTGGCAGTAGCGGCAGCAATCCTGGCGTGGACAATGAGCTTTGCAGCATCGGCACAGTCCACTCCCCAGCAGCCTGCCAATCCTCCTTCTGACCCTCCGGCGGCCACTCCGCCTGCTTCGACCCCTTCCACCGCTCCAGCGTCGACCCCGGCCCCGGCCGACACCTCGGCAGACAAGCCCGCCGGCACCGCCTCCCTGCCGCTGCCGGACGCCAAGCCGGCTGGCGCAAGCACGCCATCGGACGGCGACGAGGACGCCAGCACCGCCCAGAACGGCAAGAAGGATAAGAAAGACAAGGACAAGAAGGATCCATCGGTTGGCACCGAGCCGGTGAAGGGCGACGTCGCCGCCACCGCAGTTGACCCTGAAAAGGTGATCGAGCCGGGCAGCCAGAAGATTGATGTGAAGGCCGGCAGCATTTCGGACGTGAACGCGGTTGGAAACCGGGATATCGGCAAGCGCGGCATGGGCAACTGGTACTCGACCGACAGCGAAATCAAGATGGGCAAGATGTACGCCTCGGAGATCGAGAAGAGTACCAAGTTCATTACTGATCCCCAGATCACCGAGTACGTGAACCGAATCGGTCAGAACATCGTCAAGAACTCCGATTGCAAGGTTCCGTTCACCATCAAGATCATCGACTCCGACGAGATCAACGCCATGGCGCTGCCGGGCGGCTTCTTTTATGTCAACTCAGGCCTCATCCTGAACGCCGACGAAGAAGCGGAGATGGCTGGTGTCATGGCGCACGAAGTAGCCCACGTCTGCGCCCACCACGCGGCCCGCGAAATGACGCGCATGAATTACGCGCAGCTCGGCACCATCCCGCTGATCATGATGACCGGCTACAGCTGGACCGGCTACGGCATCTACGAGGCCGTGCAGTTCGCCGTCCCGCTGACCTTCCTCAAGTTCTCGCGCGACTTCGAGGCGCAGGCGGACTTCCTGGGACTGCAGTACATGTACAAGTCTGGCTACGATCCGCAGGCCTTCATCGCGTTCTTTGAGAAGATTCAGGCGCTCGAAAAGCGGAAGCCCGGCCTGGTGGCCAAGGCGTTCTCTGACCATCCTCAGACCCCTGACCGCATCCTCCACTCGCAGGAGGAAATTGCCCGCATTCTTCCTCCTCGCGACGAATACACCGTGACGACCTCGGAGTTCGACGATGGTGGACTCCAAGGATACGAAGAAGCCTTCGCTCCGCCGCGCCAGCACCGATCCCAACGCGCCACAGACGACCGACGGCTCGAACGGCGACGACCGGCCCACCCTTCACCGTCGTGAAGATCAGCAGAACTAGATTGAGCACTCGAAATGCCGCGGGCGGGTCATCATTGACCCGCCCGCATGCTTTTTAAAGAAGTTTTTCTTGTCTGCTTTCTCGACTGGCATTACTCTAGTAACGGGCTACCCGCTTAAAAAACCCTTGTACCGACGAGCCGACTGACTACTGCGAGCCCTAAATTGGGTAAGAATCGACGCGGGACCCCGGGGATGTATTAATTATGAAGAAGTTAGCTATTTTCGCTGCCGCATTTGCTTTCATCTTGTTGCTCACGAAGATCGCCAATCAAGTGCCGCCGGAGCCTCCGCCAGGTACGGCGTTCTCGCTGAAAGCCCAGCAGGTCATCCAATGCTCGGCTGAGGAGATCACGCTCCTGGACACCCACCAGAAATCGACCCACCTGGAAAAGGACAATAGCTGGCCGGATTGTTCGGCTTTCCAAAAGGATCAGGTGCTGGACTTCTACCTCTCGCGCGGTGAAAAGACACGCTTTCTGAGCAGCGAAGTAACCGTCTGGTGGCGTAAAGCGCTCTAGGCTTCGGGCCCGCGCTCTCAATTTCCCCGTTCGGCCCCAACCCCAACGATCAAATATTTGCTCAGTTGGTCGCTCACTTCGGGCTGGCGGGTTGATCTAAGCAGCAAGTCCTGGAGATGGAGTTGGCCGTCTTTACCCAGCACCATAAGCAGCACTGGCCCAAAATCTGGGGGTGTCCAGGGGATCCATGCACAAGATGCGAGAATCGGCTGGAATCGCTGTCAACCAGGTGTGTTCCCAGTCACAGGCTCAAGGAATAAAAAGGGGGAAATCACCGCAAACCCCTTGAAGTCCCGGATAGAAGGGCGGTATAACCAAGGAAACCGGCATTCGTCGGTGGTCTGTTTGGCAATCAGATTTTATCGGAGGCTTATATGCGGAACGCGGCGCGATCCAACCTACTTGTCCCTGAAGTGCGCGAAGTCATGGACATTCGGCAGGCCTCTGATTATCTCGGCATATCGCCAGACACGCTTTATAAATACGCTTCTGAGGGGTTCGTACCCGCCTTCAAGTTGGGCAACCGCTGGCGCTTCAAGCGCTCGCGTCTCGACGAGTGGATGGATCAGCAGTCTGACATGCATGCTGGCGCGGAGATCAATCCCGAGCAGAAGAAGCCCGTCCGCCCCGCAATGTAAGCTCCGGACCCGCTCAGGGCTTCCTTTTCCTCAGCGAATCGTCCACGTTCGCGGCGACAATTCCGTTTCCATCAGCAGGTCACCGCGCAGACCACAAACTGCGCGTCTGGTGGTTGTAGGCCTATAAATGAATGTGCCGAAGCCAATGCAAATAGTGCAGAACCAATGGGCGAGAGTGAGCGCAACCCAGGGAACCCATCGGAGTGCCAGCCTCCAAATGAGTACCAGGAGCCTTGCCGCGACGATCAGCACAGTCCCCGCCGCGGCGAGCGCAAGGAAGAGAAGGACGGGAACCAGAACCACGATATCGAATATCGCGAATAGCGAGGTCACCACGAAGCGATCGAAGAACGAGAACAGCGCGCCGCTCGGTTTGCGCCCCCTGGGAGTGAAACGGTAGTACTGAGTGCCGTCGGCTGAGATTGGCGGCTGGTCGATCGCCGATCGAACCAGTTCTTCACGCCGGACATTTCCCGGCTTGTACTTGGATCCGGCCTTGTCCATCCGCTCCGCAACACTCTGGTGCACCAAAGCTCCGGCCGGCAGTTGACGCCGGCGGGCTCCCAGCGGAACGCGTCGCTCTTCCTTGCCGCCGTCCTTGTTGTAGTAAATGTGCGGGATCAGTTCGAGCAGCCACCACTTCCAGGTGAGCGAGGTGTGCGGCTCCGAACTCGTGGGCGGTTTGTAGAGCAATTCTGGTTCGACCGGCGGCGTGGGCATCGTCCCAAGCACCAGCTCGTGCCGCGCCTTGTTGAGCAGGATGCCGGGACCTTCCGGATACGTCCCATCAGCAAGCGGCAAAATGCCGACCTCCCTCAGCATCCAGCGCAACGTGATGTCGGAGAGCCCGCTTTCGGGCTGGAGATAACTGCCCCCGACGTCGGAATGAACTCCAGCAAACCACGCCTGAACAAGGTCCTGTCCCTCGACAGGGTGGGCCCACAGGTTGTCCTGAAAGAAGCAGCGATGCTCGTCGATACTGATGGCGTGACGGCCGCGAAGGACGGAAGTGTTTTGGGCGAGGTTGAAAAGACGAAGCGGCGAAGAGATCCATCCAACCGAAGAAACAGTATCCCAGACGCCCAAGAAATGAATTCTGAGATCCTTGTGTGAGAAGGTCGATTTGAACGTTGCGTCGGGCTCTACGTGGTGCTTGTGGCGGTCGTTGTGCTGCTTCACGTACATCCGCCACGCATATGGGATGTGGCCCTCGTTACCTCTGCACAGCAGCCCATAGCCGTGCAGCATGCCAGCCAGCGCGCGAGCGGTGTAGGCGCCGCGCGAGAACCCGAAGATGTAGATTTCGTCTTCGTTCCCGTGGCCGCCGTTGTCGTTATATTCCGACATCAGGTAGCGGTAGGCATCGAGCACGTTGTCTCTAAATCCGGCGCCGAATGCCATGCCTTTGATCTGCGACCATTTGCGTGACCACCAATGCGTAGCCGTGGGCGCGCCCATGGTGCCCACGCCCGGGTGGTAGTAGCCGACCTGCTGATTATCAATCTGGAGGGCGGTGTAAAGCTTCACTACGTTGGAGTTCTGACCGGAGTTCTTGTCGCTTGGGTCAAAATTAGGACCACTGAACTCATTGCCGGTGCCGTCGCAACAAATCACGATCTTTTTCTTCTTTCGCGGACAGGGAGCCGGTAGGGGGAGGGGTGCTTCAGACATGGCGTGCTCCACAAAACATTTAGCCTGAACTTGTAGATTCTGGCCATCGTAGCAAGCACACAAAAAGAGTCAAGCCGAATCGTGTTCCGGGGTATTCAGCCCCCTTCAGGCCGCTAGATTTGGAAACCTAGCGAATGCTACCCTTCTAGAGTGGCCCCGTAGCTCAGCTGGATAGAGCGTCGGTTTCCTAAACCGTAGGTCGGCTGTTCGAATCAGCCCGGGGTCACCATAAAATCAATAACTTACAAGATAGCCGCTCCTTGGGAATGGCAGCGGTGCCAGTTATGGTGTCAGTTGTGCTAAACTGCCTCTTTGAGAGAGCCCATGGCACAGAAAAAATCGTTGGCCAAGGTTAGGGGAGTGTACGAACGAGATCTAGGCAGCGGCATCTGGTGGATTCGCTTTACAGAGAATGGCAAGATCCGCCGGGAACGGGTTGGGCGGCGCTCCGACGCGATAGCGCTCTACCAAAAACGGAAGGCGGATGCACGCGCCGGGATCAAGTTACCGAGCAACTTGCGGCAACGCCCCCTTAAACATAGCGGAGCTTGGGCTGGAAGTGAAGCAGTGGTACAAAGACCACGATAAGCGCGATCTTCGAACCTTCACTGGCCGAATGGATCTGATCATCAGGGAGTTAGGCAGTCACGCCGCCAACTCCCTAAAGCCCAAGGAGATCGACACCTGGCTTAGTGGTCGCTCTGAGTGGAGTCCAGCTACCAAGAACCGGTACAAGACTGTACTGAGTAAGGCCTACCAACTTGCCCTAAGAAGCGACAGGGTCGACCGCAATCCGGTCCGCTCAGTCGAGCGCAGAACTGAAGGGGATGGCCGCATACGTTATCTCAGACCCGAGGAGGAGGTTCGCCTCAAGAAAGCGATTACCGACCTTTGTCCGGGCCATATGCCGGCGTTAATCTTTGCCTTGCACACCGGGCTACGAAAATCGGAACAGTTCGGGCTCAGATGGAACGATGTAGACATGAACCGCAAGGTTATCATTGTTCCCCACCCCAAAAACAACAGGTCGCGAGAGATAACAATGAACGAAACTTGCTTCGCGGTGATCGCGGACCTATACAAGAAACGCCCCGATAATGACCGGGTCTTCAGGTCGGATCGATACAACAAGCGCCCGATTATCGACATCAGAAAGGCGTTCGAAAGGGCACTAAAGGCAGCCAAGATTGAGGATTTCACTTGGCATTGTCTTCGTCACACGTTCATAACCCGGCTGGTCCAAGCCGGAGTTGACCTACGCACTGTTCAATATCTTGCAGGGCACCAGAGTCTGGCTATGACGGGCCGATACGCCCACTTCGCTCCTGGCTTGAATCAGGCCGCTGTCAAGCGGCTCGACCCGATCTTAATTGCTTGAATTCGAGTGCCGAAATTGGAAAGCCTGGCCTGGCGGCATGCTAGGGGAGGGGACTGCAAACTCCGTATTCTCTGTCATCGGGTTTTCAATTGACCGAGGTCGTGCTTAGAGAATCCGAATTGATCTCCCTGGCTAGCAACTTGCTTTCTTCTCCGCTCAACATTAACGGTAGAACCGTGAATCCAAGCTCGCGGCACAAGTACTCTTCGCTTGTCTCCACGGCTCCGACAGGCTGAGTGTTTTGTGCGAAGCTTTCGAAGTAGTCATCAATTTCCTGCCTGACACACGATTCGCAGAACAGGCCGACTGCGCACGCGGGTTCAAGATTTCCGGATTCATTAGGGTATCGTTCGAGCGCAATCCATCGAAATGATGGAGAGCAAGCATTGCATCTGAAACAGGATCTTGCGTCGTCTCTACTGAATTTGTATGGCATTGATCTCTCCTCAAATGGTCAGCTGGCGAGCCTTTCAGGGTGATCTGCGTTTGCGAACCGCCTAAGATCGTGAGCCGGGATCAATACACGCGACCCAATGCGCTTAGTCCTCAGGACCTTGTTGGCTATCAAGTAATCAAGCGCGCGTTGACTGATCGAGAGTTGAGCCGCAGCGTCTCGTCGACTTACGAGAAGTTTGGTTTCGGTTGCGACTGGCTTCTTTAGGAGAACTTCGGGAAGATGCTTAGGAAAGTCAGTCATGATTTGCTCCAGATTAGAAAAATCAACTGAGAAACTGCACGTGTTTAGAGGCCATACTAAGAATTGTTTCCTCAAGAACGCTGCCCTGTCACGGCAGAGGTCGCGGGTTCGAGCCCCGTCGTCCCCGCCATACATTCCAAAAGACATACGGACTGTGTTGCGATCCCCTCGTAGGTGCAGAAAGGTGCAACCCCTCCCGCGTGAGCCTGGACTCTTGCGCCTATGTACTTGTACTGCTTGTCGTAGGTGCAGCCATGGTTCCTGATTCAGCGGATATGAGGAGTTGCACGACTGTGTTTTGCGCCTCCCGTTTAGCCGGCGTGACAGCTTGTGTGTAGGTATCGAGAGTCAGCCGGGTCGATGAATGACGCAAGAGATCCTGCTGCACTTTGATATCTATTCCAAGATGTCGGAGAAGAGTTGAATAGGAATGCCGGAAGGTGTGCCATCCGATTCGCTTCTTAATCCCCAAGTTCTCGACGACCGGATGGATCTGTTTTCGCATGATGCTCTGTCCCCAGATGGGATGCTTACCTTTGGCTCTCTTGCTGGCAAATACCCAATCATCTTTAGAAGGGAAGGGCGCAACTTTTCGCCACTCCTTCAGCAGCTCGATCAGGTGAGGACCCATCGGGATCGGCTTCGCCGAGGACTCCGTCTTGCACCGACTGATAACTCCGTGGACAACTGAGCGCACGACGTTGATTTCGCTATTGTCGAAGTCTAGATCGCTCCATCTCAAGCCGAAGAGTTCGCTTTGGCGCAGGCCAGTCGTGACGTCGAGAAAGATCAGGAGACGCGGCAGTGGTCCAACATTGTCGAGAAGCTGCTTGATCTCCTCTACGTGCAGGATGCTCGGCACTCTGCGACGCTTGGCACTTTGGCGAACGAGGTGAATCGGATTCGCTGAGTAAAGTTCATATCTGCGGGCATGGTTGAACAGAACGCTCATGATGTTCCTGATCTTGGCGCAGGAACCACGAGCCAAAGGAAGTTGACGCAACCATGACTCAACCTCGATCGGTTTGATTTTGGCGAGAGGATACGCACCCCACCTCGGAGCGATCCAGCGTTTCAGATAATTCTCATAGCCCATCTTGGTCGCATAGGACTTCCAGTTGTTGTCGGCTGCGAGTTCTCGTCGGCGATAATGTTCGATCAACTGAGACATCGTCAGCACCCTGGTCCCGAGGCGTGGATCACCAGAATTGATCTCCAGAACAATTCCTTCGACGATCTCGCGAGCGCCGGCCTCGGTCGTGATTTGCTCAGTAGTGCCCAAGACGATACGACGATAAACTGGCTTACCGCTGGTTCGATCTCGCCATCGAAATTCCCATACGCTTTGTCCGCCTCTTCGGCTGGTCTCTATAAGACTCCCATTTTGCATGCTGCTCCTTTTTGCACCGGCGGTTGAGCTGCTTCGGCCGGGCTATGAGCCACTAAATGCAGCGGCTCATTTCATTTGAAAGGAGAATGCATGGATCGAAGGACTGGAGGTTGCTGCTTTGCGGCGGCAGTGACCGCTGGAACGCTTTCACTTGGATCTGTTTAACGACCGGGAAATTTTGGTGTCGGGCCGGGCGGGCACCGACTGGCTAGAAGGTTGTTTCGCAGACGGCTCTACGGTTCCTGACAATGAAAATGTCCCCAAACATCGCCGGAGTATTGTTCCGCGCACAAAAGATCTTCAGAGGCCAGCTGCATCTAGTAGGCAAAGCTCAGCCATGCGGACGTGCCGAGGTCACTAACCCGCGCGACCCATCCATTGGAGCCGGTGGGACCCGCATCTCGAGACCTCGGTTGGTGAACTACTACGGACAGAGTCTGCCTTCGAAGTGATGGTAATTTTTAGAGAAGAAATCTTCAATCAGCGATCATGCTTTCCAAGTTGTCGAGCACACTACCAGCGCGCCAAAAGCTGGCCGGAGTTTCATCTTGTCGAGGCACCTATGACTTCGAAAGCACACCATGCGTTCGCCGGGACGCTGTGCGTTCTCGCCATCTCTTCCTAAGCTGTGGCGGCTAGCCCCGCGACACGAGCAGCAAGGCCGTTGTCGCCACCTACAATCGATTGCCGTTGACGTTTGAGTCGACAAAACAACGCGCAGGTTCGCTCTCTTGGACGAAATAGCGAAGACACACTGTTTCTCGCCCACCGAGGCGGTGCTGGCGCTGAGCAATGCAGGAGACAAAAAGCCGGGGACGCCGTGCGCGCTGTCAGACTACGAGAATCTTCACGTTGGCTTTCGCGAAAGCTGCGGCAGCTTCATCCGAAATTCCATTGTCGGTAATCAACAGGTCGATCTCGTTAGCAGGGCACACCACTGCGGGGCTAATGCGGCCCACCTTGCTTGAGTCGGCGACCACGATGATTTGGCGTGCCTGCCGCGCCATGGCGCGAAAAACGGCAGCTTCGTCTGGCTGAATGAGCGTTGCGCCGTGGCCGACATCCACCCCGGTGGCGCTCAAAAAAAGCCGATCCATCACCACTACCGCGAGCGCCTCAATAGCCGCAGGCCCAACCAGCGAAAACGCTCCGACCCAGCGCAGATTGCCACCGGTAATCATCGTTTCAAGACGCGCGCTTGAGCTGAGTTCCATCCCGATATTCAGGGCATTGGTAATGACGTGGATGTTGCGGCGATGCAGTAGTTGCCGCGCCACCAGCGTAGTCGTCGTTCCAGCGGCGAAGCCGATTGTCTCGTTTTCCTGGATCAGCGCTGCCGCTGCCTTGGCAATGCGCTGTTTCTCTGAGGCGAATCGGTCTTCGCGTATCTGGAACGAAGCGTCAAAACGAAACGGTTCGTAGACGGGACTGCCGTTTGCTGACAGCATGGCGCCGCCGTGCGTGCGCGTCACCAGCCCATTGCTTTCCAGACGAATCAGATCTCGGCGAATGCTGGCGGGCGACGTTCCCAGCGCAGACGTCAGGTCGTCAACTGACGCCCTGCCGTGGTTCAGCAGAAGCTGCAGAATCTCCTTCGCTCGTTTATCCGTCTTGGAGGACATAGATGTAGACGCGCCAGATTTGAGAAAGCGGCCAAACTGGGCCTATTGTTTGGGTGTACCCAACCCAGATTTTATCGTCGCGGAGTCGAGTGCGGACTTGAAAGCCTGTACGTCTTGCTTCAGCACGCGGAAAATTCTGTGGCCGGTTGGGTACATGCCAAATTCGGCACCGCCGTCAGGAGGCTTGGCGACAACATCCCTACTCAGCGATGTATGCATCTCGTGAACGCCGGTTTTCAGTGCCAGCGAGTGCACGTTGGAGACACGGATGCCACCGCCAGCCATGATGCGGATACGATCGCCGGCCTTCTTTTGCAACTGCGCAATCTTTGCCGCCCCGCGCGTAGCATCAGCCTTGCCGCCCGAGGTAAGGATGCGGTCCGCTCCGCTGGCGATTACGTCCTCCAGAGCGCGATCGAGGTCCTTGCAGATATCGAATGCGCGGTGGAAGGTCACCTGCAGCGGTCGGGCTGAGTCAATCAAGCTGCGCACTCTGGTGATGTCTACGCAGCCCGCTTCAGTAAGCACGCCCAGCACGACACCGTCGACCTTGCGCCCCTTGGCTTCAGCAATATCCTGCATCATCACGTTCAGTTCCTGCTCTGTGTAAACGAAGTTTCCTCCACGGGGCCGAATGATTACGAACATTTCAATGTCGATCGCAGCGCGAACTGCGGCAATCAGACCAATGCTCGGCGTGATGCCGCCCTCACTCAGAGCGCTGCACAACTCGATTCTCTTCGCGCCGCCTCCCGCCGCGGCGATGGCCGATTCAATCGAATCGACACAAATTTCCAGGTCCATGATGTATGTGCCTATTTTCCTATGCCGGAGTTTGGTTTTGCGAACAGACGGCTCTTCAAGAGTCTGCAGAGGTACATCCGCCATGAAACAGGCTGCCGCTAGTGCCCGCGGCAGCCTAAAGGTTTAGAAGCTGTACTTCAGTGAGAATTGCAGATGACGCTCTACGGAGCGAATGGAGTTCTGTTGCGCAATCTGTCCCCAGTTGGAGCTATCGATGTTTGTTCCCGGATTTCCGTAGCTGACGATGTTGAAAGCATTGAAGGCATCGAATTGGAAGCCGACAAAGTGCTCACCAAATATCCGGAAATCCTTGATGATCGACATATCAACGTCATGAAATCCTGGTCCGCGAATTGAGCCGTTGGTCGAGGTGCCGAAGGTGCCCTGCGCCGGATCCTGAAACGCTGATTGTGGGTTTGGAGATCCGTCCGCCAGGAACGGTTGAGCCGACGGATCATCGCCAAACCATTGGTTGATGGTGCGATGGTGAATGTGAAGCGGACGAACCAGGTTTGCGCGCTCCTGGCCATAGCTTTG
>Ga0193727_1000393_pt1 | contig 16679 bp, 14 predicted proteins | sample H2c2metaG_FD_143051 | JGI IMG/M metagenome (GOLD analysis project Ga0193727, IMG submission 143051) | Soil microbial communities from a riparian zone of the East river system, Colorado, United States - H2c2 | ecosystem: Environmental > Terrestrial > Soil > Riparian zone | place: USA: East River...
ATGGCGGCGCGGCAGCAGTCGATGAATTTTCCCGCTCAGCCAAGGTTGTTTTGATTCGGCGCGTACAAAATTCGCCCGCCCAAAGACACGAATCGCGGTGGTTATCGGGTTGGATTCATCGTGTAATCAGTTACAGTCGCGGCGACTGAATTTATGCAGACGACGTTTCCAAGATGGTGCTGTGCAGTTTTAGTATCTGCTCTTGCATATTCGGCCAGCAGCGCGACACGCCCCGCGCCGGCGACGCCGCGACCTTTGCGCAAAGCATCCGATCTGATTCGCAGGCAGGAACCGGTAAAAATTAATCAGTCACTGCTCAAACAAATTACGCCCGATGCCGTGCATGTTGTCGTCTCTCTTCCCAAACAACGGGCTTATCTGATGACTGGCGAGCAAGTCGTGATCGACAGCCCGATCTCCTCCGGCAAGCGCGGACACAGTTCGCCCAGCGGACATTTCTCTGTGCTTGAAAAAGACCCGAACCATCGTTCCAGCATTTACGGCGACTTCGTCGACGGCTCTGGTCGTATTGTCCGTGCAGGCGTCAGCGCCAGAATCGATGTTGCACCCAGCGGGACACATTATGTGGGCGCCGCGATGAAATGGTTCATGCGGCTCACGGGCGATGGTGTGGGCATGCACGTCGGGATTCTGCCGGGATATCCGGCCTCGCATGGCTGCATTCGGATGCCGGCAGACGGAGCGAAGTTGTTTTACGATCACGTGAAAGTCGGCACGCCAGCCGACGTCGGCGATTATTGAGGCGTGGCGCAGGCATCTTGCTTGTGAGGCCGGCGGGCGTCTCGCCTGCCGGATTATGCGATTAACTTTCTTCGCAGCAGATCAAAAGCTGCTTGCGCTGCCAGCTGCTTAAACGTCTCCCGGTCGCTTGGAAAAAAGAACTTCTTCGCAATCGTCTCTGAATCCGCGGAGGCAAATGCGATGTAAACAGTGCCGACCGGTTTGTCCGCTGAGCCGCCGGTCGGCCCTGCGATTCCGGTTGTGGCCAGAGCATATGTCGATCTTGAACTCCTGCGCGCGCTTTCGGCCAGCGCGCGCGCGACCGCCTCGCTTACCGCGCCATGTTTCTCGATTAACTTTCGATCGACGTCCAAAATGTCGATCTTGGCTTGGTTGGCATAACAAACATAGCCCGCAACAAAAACTTCGGACGCGCCCGGTACATTTGTGATGCGGTTCGCAAGCAAACCGCCCGTGCACGATTCCGCGACAGCAAGTGTTTCGTTTCTGGCGCTGAGAAGTTTCACGATCATTTCCTCGATGGTGTGGCCCGTTGTGGAATAGATCGAAGCTCCAAGAGCGGTCCTGATAATCGCTTCAGCGCGATCGAGGGCGCTTGCTTCGCCCAGAATTCGGACATCGACGTCTCCAGGTCGCGCGCAATAACCAAGTTCGACTTTCGGAATTGCCAGTATTTTCTGGCCGATTGCTTCTTCAATCAGCGATTCGCCCATACCGACCACGCGATAGATGCGGCACTCAAGCGAATCGGAAAACGGAGCGATCGAACGCAAGATCGGCAAAACCGATTGGCGAAACATCGGCTGAAGCTCGCGAGGCGGTCCCGGTAGTAAAAAAAGATGAGGCGAAGAAACACGCGGACTGATGTTTACTGGGAAATAAAGACCGGGCGCGCTGCCGTTTTCGTTCGGCAGAATCTGTGCGCCGACTGGAACGTTAGCTTGACGAGCAATGCGCGACGTCCACTTGATTCGGAGCGCTTCGAGTCTCTGCCTAAGCGAGGCGAGTAATTGCGTGTCTTGATGCAATTCCAATCCGAGCAAATCCGCGACGATCTCGCGAGTGATATCGTCAGTGGTTGGGCCCAGCCCGCCGGTCACAAATAGAATTTCGGCGCGCGCAAATAGTTCCTCGAGCGCATCTCGAATCGCCGTCCCGTCGGGAACAGTGCGGCGCTCTTCGACACGTAAACCCAATGGGAAAATCTCGTGAGCAATAAAACTGAGATGCGCATCTTGAATATCACCCAGCAATAGCTCGGTGCCGGTATTAACGATAACGACGCGCATGCAGGATCGACAAGAACGCTGAACCTTCAAATGCCCTCTAGGGGCGACGTAAACGTTGGGCGTTGGCCGCTATCGGTTCCTACGCGGCGCTTTTGTCTTGTTTTTTGCGAATGAGCGGAAGCTTTTTGCCTTCGACCACGGCGCGATTGATCGTAACCTCGGCGATATCCTCGCGACTCGGCACGTCGTACATGATATCGAGCATGATTCGTTCAAGCATCGAGCGCAACGCGCGCGCGCCTGTTCCTTTTGTGACCGCCTGCGCTGCAAGAGCCCGTAACGCGTCCTTCGTTAGCGTCAACCGTACGCCTTCCATCGAAAAGAGCTTCGTGTACTGCTTGACCATCGCGTTTTTCGTCTCAGTCAAAATCGCCACCATCTCTTCCTCGGTCAGCGCGTCGAGAGAGCTCACAACCGGCAGCCGGCCGATGAATTCGGGAATCATTCCGAAAGCGAGCAAATCTTCCGGTTCAACGTGGCGGACGGCTTGTTTTCGCAACGCTTCTTCGACTTCTAACGTCGGGCTGCCAAAGCCCATCACCTTCTGGCCGATGCGTTTTTGAATAATCTTATCGAGCCCAACGAAGGCGCCGCCGCAAACGAACAGGATCTTCTCGGTGTTGACCTGAATATATTCCTGGTGTGGATGTTTGCGGCCGCCTTGTGGCGGAACATTGCAGGTGCTGCCTTCCAAAATCTTCAAAAGCGCTTGTTGAACGCCTTCGCCAGAGACGTCGCGCGTGATGCTTACGTTGTCCGTTTTGCGACCGATCTTGTCGATCTCGTCAATGTAAACGATGCCGATCTCCGCTCGTTTCACATCGTAATCGGCATTCTGCAAGAGACGCAGGATGATGTTCTCGACATCCTCGCCGACATAACCAGCTTCCGTCAGGGTCGTCGCGTCCGCGATACAGAACGGCACATCAAGAATCTTGGCGAGCGTCTTGGCCAGCAGCGTTTTTCCCGAACCGGTCGGACCAATCAGGAGGATATTACTTTTTTCAATTTCGACGTCAGCAAATGGATCCGGCTGAAACGCCGAGGACGAATCGGGTGGCGCGGGAGCCTGCAAGACCCGCTTAAAGTGGTTATGCACCGCTACCGAAAGCGTTTTCTTGGCGATCTCCTGTCCAATCACATATTCATCGAGCGATCGTCGGATCTCCACCGGCTTTGGGACGCGGATGTTTGAAGACTGACGTCGCGCATCGTCATTGAGTTCCTTATCGAGGATGCTCTTGCACACGTTGATGCAACTGTCGCAAATATAAACGCCCGGTCCGGCGATTAACTTGCGCACCTCGGCGTGGCTCTTGCCGCAAAACGAGCACATGGTCAGATTGGAAGCGCGGGCCATATTTGCTTGTTTACAAAAACAGCTCTTATCCCCCGGCTTTGCGCGGTAAAGCAGCCTCGGCGACAGCGATCGATCGGTCCCCGGAAGGAGGTGTCGCGCCGTCAAGCAGCTTCACTTCCTTGCGAGATTTGATCACTTCATCCACAAGCCCATACGCTTTCGCCTCGGTGGCCGACATATAATAATCGCGGTCAGAATCAAGCCGCACCTGCTCGTCGGATTTCCCGGTGTGCTGCGCAATGATACTGATGAGGCGCTTTTTTAGCTTAAACATGTAATCGACCTGGCGCTCAACGTCGCTCGCCGCTCCCTGCGCGCCCCCGGAAACCTGGTGGATCATGATATCTGAATTCGGAAGCGCGAATCGTTTGCCCTTCGTCCCGGCGCAAAGCAAAACCGCAGCCATGCTCGCGGCCATGCCGAGACAATAGGTCGTCACATCGCATGTGAGAAACTGCATGGTGTCGTAAACTGCGAGGCCTGCGGTTACTGATCCGCCCGGTGAATTGATATAAATGTTGATGTCTTTCTTCGAATCCTCCATTTGTAAAAACAGCAACTGCGCGATGACCAGGTTGGCAATGTGATCGTCCATCGGCGTGCCGATGAAAACAATGCGATCTTTGAGCAGTCGCGAGTAAATATCGTAGCTGCGCTCGCCGCGGCCAGTCTGCTCCACCACCATCGGGATCAGTACCGATTGCGACCGATTTTCATTGAATACACTCATGATTTTTCTTTCACCACAGCAGGTTCTACTGCCTGTTCGACGCTAACATTCGCCTTGAGGAAATCAAGAGTCTTGCCGAGCAGGATCTGTTCGGCGAGGGCATTCAGGCGGTCGTGTTCCTCCAGTTCTTTGCGCATTTTGTCCACGGAAATGTTGTAACGCGCGGCCTCCTCTCGGATTTGCTGATCGACCTCCTCGCTGGAAGTTTCGATCTTTTCGCGTTCGGCGATGCGATGCAGAATGAAATTCGTCTTCAACCGCTGCGCGGCGAGGCTCGCGGCGCCCTCAATCAGTTCTTTCTCTTTGTCCTTCAACATCTCATCAGGAATACCGCGCTCTCGGTTTCGTTGCACAAGCTCACCTAAAACTCGACGCGTTTCATTTTTCAATAACGCGGGCGGCAACTCGAACTGGATGCGCTCGTGCAAGTACTTCATTATCTGTCCTTCTTTCGCTCGTTCCCGCTCGTGCTCTTTCTCGTGCTCGAGATCGTGTTCGATCAGGTGGCGAAGATCGACGAGCGTCTTTCCGGAGATCAACTTGCCCGCAAAAGCATCATCAACCGGCGGCAGAACCTTTTCTTTTATCTCGCGCAATGTCACCGTGTAACTCGCCTCTTTTTCCGCCAATTCCTTGACTGGAAAATCACCTGGAAAAGCGATTGTGATCTGCCGCGCTTCGTCGCGCTGCTGCCCAATAACTTGCTCGCAGAATGTCGGAAGAAAATTCTCGGGAGCCAAATGAAGCCAGAATTTTTTGCCGCCGTGTAAGTTCTTGCTCGCCTGCGATGCAATTTCGCTGATGGGCTTGTCCTCGATGAAACCTTCGAAATCGATCACAGCAAAATCGCCCATTTGCAGTCCACGCTCTGGAACATCAACAAAATCAGCGGATTGGTCGCGCAAACGTTCAAGGGCGGCGTCGATCTCCGCATCGGAGACTTTCGTGTCGGGCACTTGCACCGGAATATTTTGGTAATCCGGCAATTCAAATTCCGGGGCTGTCACAACCGTCGCACGAAACCGCATCGACTTGTCCTGGCCAAATTGAACGTCTTCGAGATTGGTTAACGAAACGACGCGTAATTGCTTCTGTTCAATCGCGTCGTGATAACTTTTGGAGACGAGCTTCTTGGTCAGCTCATCCTGAATTTCCCTGCGAAATCTTTTTTCGATGACTGAACGCGGCGCCTTTCCGGGTCGATAACCTGGAATCCGGGCAAATCGCGCGAAACTGTTTGCGATGGAGTCCCATTCCTTCGACACCTCTTCGGGCGGCAATTCGATCTGCAGCGTGGAAACAGAACCCGGCTGCGTTTCAACCTCGACTTTCATGAATGAGCGACGCTACTGGCACGCGAATGTCTCTGCAAATCAGGTCACCGCGATTAGCTCGTTAACATCGGTTCTACTTCTTGATGAATCGGGTTAGCTGTGAAAACACGCACTGCCATCGTCCATTTTGCATCACAAAAACATCTGTCGCCCGCTCTTGTGTGCTGAAGTCTTGTCCCATGAATTTCCCCTTGGTCCTCGTCAGTCCCGAAACCACAGCACTATCTCCGTAAATGCGAACCCCAACATCATCGGACTCCATCATCTCGTGGGTCAAGGCACCGGACTCGACCACCCCAAGAAAACGTGCCTTGTTAATTATACCTCCGTCCGCATCGATGATAACCCAGTCATCGGCAAGAAATTGCCCGATCGCTTCCGCATCGTTTTTGACGATTGCCTGCGCGAACTCTTTTTCGAGTTTCAATAATTCTTCTTCCACATTACTCCTCCTAACTTAGGCGAGGCCAAAGGAAGAGACTATAATTGCGAACGCAATGAGGATAAATGTTCGTTTCCTTCATCCCATTTGCAGCGGACTTCGGTACACACATCGGCCGCGCACATAAACCGAATGCGTTTGGGGAAACCCAAAATAGTAAGCAATCTCGCGATAATCATCGCAATCGAAGATTGAGAAGTTGGCGAGCTTGCCCGGTTCGAGTGAGCCGATCTTATCGCCGCGGCCGAGACTATGGGCAGCGTTAATTGTCGATGCGGTGATCGCTTCCGCCGGTGACATCCTCATTTGCGTGCAGGCCAGCGAAAGCATCATTGGCATGGACGGGCTTGGTGATGACCCAGGATTAAAATCCGTCGCAATGACAACTGCGAGCCGTGCTTCGATCATTTCGCGGGCACGCGGATAACATGTCGATCCAAGCGCATACACCGATCCTGGCAGCAAAACCGGCTGGACGCCCCCAGATTTCATCGCTGCAATCCCCTCCTCCTCGGTTTTTTCCAAATGATCCGCAGTTGTTGCTTTCAATTCCCCAGCCAATTTTGCGCCTCCGGAATTGCTGAGTTGATCGGCATGAATCCGCAGTTTCAATCCGAGCTTTTTCGCCGCGGTCGAAATTTCTCTCGATTGCTCGATATCGAAATAACCCTGCTCACAAAATACGTCGCAAAACTCCGCCAATTTTTCCTTCGCAACTCGTGGTAGCATTTCGTTAATCACCAGATCGACATATCGCTGCGGTGATTGTCGATCTTCGTGCGGAATGGCGTGCGCGCCCAAGAACGTTGGAACAAATTCAAGCGGCGTTTCGTCGTTCAACCGCCGAATCACGCGCAAGATCTTCAGTTCATCATCAACCGTCAGCCCGTAGCCGGATTTTGCTTCGACCGTTGTCGTTCCGCATTTCAAAAACCAACTCGCGTGCTTTTTGGCTTGGTCGAAAAGATCGATATCGCTCGCAGCGCGCGTCTTTTCCACGGTTGACCAAATTCCGCCGCCCGCCGCCGCGATTTGCTCGTAACTGTCACCTTGGGCGCGGCGTTCGAAATCGTCGAGACGATCTCCAGCAAAAACCGGATGCGCATGCGCATCGACAAAACCCGGAAGCACCACGCGCCCACCCGCATCTGCTACTTCACACGCGTCAGGCAAATTGCGAGCGATCTCGTCCGAACTTCCGACCGCCGCGATGGTGCCGTCGCGAATCAACATTCCGCCAACTTCAATGATCGCGAGATCACGCATCTCGTGTTCAAGGCGCGGCCTTTTTGGACTCGCCAGCGTGACAAGCTGCGAAGCGTGGAGAACGGCGAGAGTGCCCATGAAATCGTTGAAGGGTTAAAGCGCTAAAAAGTTAAAGCGGATTTGCCTTTGTCGCTTCAACCCTTCAACGCTTCAACCAAGCTTCTTTTCCACAATCTGATTAATTTCTTTGAACCGGGAGTCCGATTCGGCGCCGATCTGTTGAATTTTTTTCAGAAGCGTCGATTTGAATTTCTCGTCTTTCAACCCGGCCAGATTAATTCTGACGTTCATCGCTGCCCCGCCAATACAGGCGCGCACTGCGAGAAGGCCAACGCCAACGTCTGAAATCGAAGCCGGATTTCCGTCTTCAGCCATCTCCGCGAGAAGCGGATAGGACTTGGCAGCCGTCTCCATCACACGCAATGGAATCTCAGCCGCATATTTATTTGCGGATTGGATCGCCGCTGTGCGCGCAGCTTTTTCTTCCGCCGACTCCTTCGGTAAAGCAAATGCCGCCATCACCTTGTTGAAAGCGGCTGTGTCTTCATCGACCAGAAACAGCAATTCATCCTTCAGATGCTGCGCTTTAACTGCCCAATCACTGAAATATTTCAGTTTGTCATCCCAGCCACGTTTCCCGGCTGAGAGGTTGGCCACCATTCCACCCAGGGACGTACCCAACGCCCCCATCAATGCTGCGATCGAACCGCCACCCGGCGCCGGAGAATCGCTTAGAGTTTCATTGCAGAATTGCCGCAAATTCATTTTCAAAAGCGATTTCTTGGAAGCGGATTCGATCTTGAATTCAATCACCTTTTCTTTCGGATCAAAAGGTTTCAGCTCGCTCAGCCCCATAGAGCGGGTTGCGATGTCAATCAGCTCTTCGTCGGCAGCGCCTTCCGACCATTTCTGTTTGCGGAGAAAATATCTTCCTGCATCCACCAGACATTTCTTGGGAACCATGCCCACGATTTCTGATCCGGTGACGCGCAAGCCTCGTTTGTTTGCCGCTTCGGCGCAGGCATCGAACGCAGCATGCAAGGGAGTCTCCTCAATATTCGTTAGGTTCATGGAGACTTGGGCGATTCCATATTCCTCCACATACCACCCGATGGCCTTGACGTGTTTCAACATGCCGGGGATATGGGCAGGTCGGCCGTTGGCATCGAGCACCGGTTTTCCAGAGGGTGTGCCGTCTTCCGTTTTGATCCTGCCCTGCTCTCGGACATCGAACGCGACGGAATTTGCCCGTCTGACCGCTTTCGTGTTCAGGTTCACATTATAGGCGACCAAAAAATCCCGTGTCCCGATCACGGTCGCGCCTGACTTTTCATTGAATATTGTAGGTCCGAAATCCGGCTTCCATGCCGGGTCTTTTATTTTCTCGAAGAAACCTTCGTATTCTCCGCCACGAATAACCGAGAGATTTGAACGGGACTTATCCTTCGCCGCTCTTTCATACAGATAGACTGGGATATTCAATTCGTCGCCGACGCGCTTTGCCAACTGATTCGCGCAAGCGATTGCTTCTTCCCAACTGACATTGCTGACGGGAACAAATGGGCAAACATCGGTTGCGCCCATGCGGGGATGCGCGCCTTTGTGTGTCCGCATGTCAATGAGTTCTGCTGCCTTCTGGATAGCGCGGAAGGCGGCCTCCACCGCGGCTTCGGGACTACCGACAAAAGTCACGACCGTCCGGTTGGTCGTCGCTCCAGGGTCGACATCGAGCAGAGAAACGCCATCCACCGATTCAATCGTGCCGGTGATCTGTCGGATGACATCCAAATCGCGTCCTTCAGAAAAATTCGGCACGCATTCGATCAGTTTTTGCATAATGTCCGCAGCCGGTTTGTATCTTCCCCCTAATCTCGCGGTTGCGGCTGAATGGGGATGTCGATCTTGTGCTTGGCGGCAAATTCAATCGCACGCGCGTAACCGGCATCTGCGTGCCGCAGAATTCCCATCCCCGGGTCGCTGGTAAGCACGCGCTCAAGCCGGTGTTTGGAGTTTTCGCTGCCATCGGCGACGACGACCATGCCGGCGTGCTGCGAATAGCCAATTCCCACACCGCCCCCGTTGTGGATCGACACCCAGGATGCGCCGGCGGCCGTGTTGATCAGCGCGTTGAGCAATGCCCAATCGGCGATCGCGTCGCTGCCGTCGAGCATCCCTTCCGTTTCGCGATTGGGCGACGCGACCGAACCGGTATCAAGATGGTCACGTCCGATGACAATCGGCGCTTTGATTTCGCCACGCTTCACCAGCTCGTTTATCGCAACGCCGAACTCAGCGCGCTCGCCGTAACCGAGCCAGCAAATCCGCGCGGGTAATCCTTGAAATTGAATCCGTTCTTTCGCGAGCTTCATCCAGCGGGCCAGAGTTTGATTTTTGGGAAATAATTCGAGCGCGAGCCGATCAGTCCGCGCGATATCTTCGGGATCACCACTCAACGCAACCCAACGAAATGGTCCCCTGCCTTCGCAGAAAAGCGGGCGAATGTATTCAGGAACGAAGCCGGGAATATCGAATGCGTTTTCGACGCCGGCCTTTTTCGCCTGGGCGCGAATGTTGTTTCCGTAATCGAACGTGACCGCGCCTTTTTTTTGTAACGCGAGCATGGCTGCGACGTGAACAGCCATCGAATGCATCGATTTGTCGATGTACTCCTCGGGATTTTTTGCGCGCAAAGCGATCGCCTCTTCGAGGGACATGCCGTGAGGCACGTAGCCGTTCAATGCGTCGTGCGCGCTGGTTTGATCCGTGAGGACATCCGGGACCACGCCGCGTTTTACGATTTCTGGCAGAACATCGGCGCAGTTGCCAACCAGACCGACCGAAATCGACCGTCGATGTTGCCGCGCATCGTCAATCATCCGCAGCGCTTCATCGAGCGACCAGGCGATCTTGTCGCAGTAGCCACTCTTCAATCTTTTCTCGATTCGCGCAGGATCGACTTCGACGCCCAGAAATAGTGCGCCATTCATGGTGGCAGCGAGCGGTTGTGCACCGCCCATGCCACCCAGCCCGCCGGTCAGAACAAATTTTCCCTCCAGGGATCCGCCGAAATGCTTGCGGCCAGCCACGGCGAACGTCTCGAACGTTCCCTGAACGATCCCCTGGCTGCCGATATAAATCCACGAGCCAGCGGTCATTTGTCCGAACATGGTGAGACCCAGGCGTTCGAGTCGATTGAATTCCGTGTAGTTCGACCAGTGACCGACGAGATTGGAATTTGCGATCAGAACACGTGGTGCTTCGTCATGTGTGCGAAATTTTCCCACTGGTTTTCCCGATTGCACGAGCAAGGTCTCGTCATTTTCGAGTTCGCGCAGGGAGCGGATGATCGCATCGAAAGCTTCCCAGCTTCTCGCCGCGCGCCCTGTCCCGCCGTAAACAACGAGTCGGTCGGGATCTTCGGCCACGTCCGGATCGAGGTTGTTCATGAGCATCCGCATGGCCGCTTCCTGATGCCAGCCTCTGCAACTCCGATCGTTGCCGCGCGCCGCGTGGATGATTCGTCTACCGCTCATGATTTTTCGTACCCGCTATCGAAGTCCCCCCGGCAAATCGCTTCAGCAACCCGCGCAATGTCGCCGGAGAGCGAACGATCCTCTGTGAGGGGCTGCGCGATTTTCCTGAGGGCGGTGAAAGCGCTCTCTACACCAACACCGGCTTTGAGTGGGCGCCGGTGTTCCAACGCTTCGGCGCCCGCCAGCAATTCGATTGCCAGCAAATTCTCCGCAAGACCGACAATGGCGCGAAATTTCAATGCGCCTGTCATTCCCATCGAAACGTGATCTTCTTTTCCGCCAGAGGTAGGCACATTATCGATGCTCGATGGATGGGCGAGCACTTTCGCTTCATTGAGCAAGGCAGCCGCAGCAACATGCGCGATCATGAAGCCCGATTGCATGCCTGGTTCCCGGGCAAGAAACGCAGGAAGACCTTCATTCATGTCTGGATTGACCAAGCGCTCGATCCGGCGCTCACTAATGCTCATGAGATCAGTCAGCGCGATCGCGGCATAATCGAGAGTGAGGGCGAGCGGTGCGCCATGGAAATTACCGCCTGAAATGACATCGCCGCTTTCGGAAAAGACGAGTGGATTGTCCGTCGCCGAACCCGATTCAACCAGGAGCACATCCTCACAGTGTGAGAGTGCGCCACGAACCGCACCGTGCACCTGTGGCATGCAGCGCAGACTGTAGGCATCCTGGATGCGGGGATCGTTCTTGAGATGCGATCGTCGAATTTCGCTACCTTCCAAAATCGATAAAAGATGTTTGGCCACGGCTTTCTGGCCGGGATGCGGTCTGGCGTCTTGCAAACGCAAATCGAAAGCGGCCGGAGTGCCCTTAAGCGCTTCGAGGCTCATCGCACCGCAAACGTCCGCGACGCGCGCGAGCCGCCTGGCGCGAAGAAGGGCGAGCCCGCCCACCGCGTGCATCGCCTGAGTCCCATTGAGCAGCGCTAGTCCTTCTTTTGCTTCGAGTCGCTGAGGCTCGAGCCCGGCGCGACGAAGAGCTTCGCGGCTTTCCACTCGTTCGCCTTCAAAAAACGCCTCGCCTTCCCCGATCAGACTTAAAGCGAGATGAGCAAGCGGAGCGAGATCGCCGCTGGCCCCGACCGAACCTTTTTCTGGAATCACCGGGCAGACATGATGGTTCAGTAGTTCGCAAAGCATCTCGATGATTTCGAGGCGGATTCCGCTGAAGCCGAGGGCAAGCACATTCGCGCGCAGTAACATCATCGCGCGCACCTCGGGTTCTGAAAGGGGATTGCCAATTCCGCAAGCGTGACTGCGAACAAGGTTAAGCTGGAGCTGTCCCAGTTTGCCGCGAGGAATGCGAACATCTGATAGCTTGCCAAAGCCCGTGCTGACACCATAAACGACTGCGTCGCGCGCTATGATATCTTCGATGACTTTACGCGCAGCAAGAACGCGAGGGCATGCGGACGAGGAGACTTTCACGGGCGTGTCTCCGAGCGCCACCGTGGCGATCTCGGTTAGCTTCATCGGTTTGCCGTTCAGTTTCATCGCGGCAAGTTAAACGTCGAACGCTCAATTTCCAACGTTCAACGTCCAATGTGAATTCTTGCGAGGGTCACAGACCGTCGCCACAGAAAAAGAAAAAGGCCAGGTCGAGCACGACCTGGCCTCTTTGCGCAAAATTAACCGCAGACAGCAAGTTCGGCCGCCGGATCTATTTCGAATATGTGCTCGGAGCTGGGGCCACTACTTCCTTGTGTTGCGCACAGGCACCTAGTCCCAAAGCAGTGACCAGTAAGGCCACAATTATGATCATTTTTACAAATTTCACTCTATCTCGCCTCCTTTCCGAGCAGGTTGCTGCACTGTTCTAGGTGGGGAAGTTCTCGGACGCAACGCTTTTTTCGATTTTTTCGCGTGTTTGATCTGCGAACGTTATTCGAGCCATAAGATCCGCGACATGACCAAATCCTCCGTCGGAGGAAGCGGATAGGCAGACAATAAACTCAGCCACCGGATCTATTTCGAGTAACCGGTCGTACCCGCACTTGTGGTCATGGTCTCCTGTTTTTTAGCACAAGCCCCTAGTCCCAAAGTAGTGACCAATATGGCCACAATCATGATCGCTTTCAAAAATTTCATTCTTCCTCGCCTCCTTTCTTAGCAAATTGCTGCCATCTTCTAGGCGGGGAACTTCGCGGACGCAATGCTTTTTTTGTCCATTTTTTAGAATCTCTAGATCGTGGAGTTTATTCCTCGATCGTTACGTGGGCACCCTCATCAACGAGCTCAAACAGCTCTACGACATCAGTGTTTCGCATTCGAACGCACCCGTGGCTGGCTGGACTGCCGATTTTGTCCTCATGTTTTGTGCCGTGAATGTAGATGAAGCGGTCGCGTGTATTGGCGTTATGCTCATCCAGGCCATCGAGCCATAAAATGCGCGACATGACCAAATCCTCCGTCGGAGGAAGCGGATCATCGGGTCCGAGCGCCACACGATTTCGGAAGACGGTTTCGCCTGGCATTTCGCCGCCGATCTTTTCCGCTACGCGGAACTTTCCGGTCGGGGTTTTCATGCTCTCTTCCTCGGTTCCGATTCCGAATCGAGAAGTCGAAATGGGATATGCGCGAATCGGCGTTTCACCGTCCTTCAACGTGAGCCGCTGATCGCGAATCGAGATGTGGATGTTTGTCCGCGAAGTTTGCATCAAATCAGGCCGGCGATAGAATCCGGCTGTTGATGAAAGGTTATCACATTGCGATTGCCGGCGCGACTGGCGCGGTCGGCATCGAACTCTTGCGCGTCCTCGAACGGCGAAGTTTTCCGGTGGCGAGCCTGCGTGCGATCGGTTCGGCGCGATCCGCCGGAAAATCAGTTCGATTTCGTGATGATTCAATCCCGGTGGAAGAACTCACCAACAGCTCATTCGACAAAATTGACATCGTCTTTTTCAGCGCCGGCGGCGAAGTCTCGCGAAAATATGTTCCGATTGCCTGCCAGGCGGATGCAATTGCAATCGACAACTCCTCGGTCTTCCGGATGGAGCCTCACGTGCCGTTGGTGATCCCAGAAATCAACCCCGAGGATGTGCGCAGTCATCGCGGTCTCATCGCCAATCCAAATTGCACGACGGCGGTCGCGCTGATGGCGCTTTACCCCTTGCACCGCGTGTTTGGCGTGCGCCGTGTTTTTGCCGCAAGCTATCAAGCCGTCTCTGGCAGCGGTGCGCGCGCGATCGAGGAGTTGAAACGGCAACTGGAGCGCGCGGGCCAAGATCAAGAATCATCCTCGGGGCCGGGGTCAGCGACCCCGGCTACAGTTTATCCGCATCCGATCGCATTCAATGTTCTGCCGCATGTCGATTCATTTCTCGAGAGTGGTTACACGAAAGAGGAAATGAAGTTTCAAAACGAAGGCCGCAAGATCATGCATTTGCCGGAATTCCGGGCCTCGGTGACCTGTGTGCGCGTCCCGGTTTATCGCGCGCATTCCGTAGCGATCAGCGCGGAATTTGAGCGACCCGTCTCAGTCGAAGAGGCGCGCGAGGTTTTGGCGAAAGCGCCGGGACTCGAGCTGGTCGATGAACCGCAGAGCAATCGTTATCCGATGCCGCTAAGCGTCGCAGAAAAGGACAATTGTCAGGTAGGTCGAGTACGGGTGGACTGCGCTTTTGAGAACGGGCTCTCTTTTTGGGTGTCAGGCGATCAACTGCTTAAAGGCGCGGCATTGAATGCCGTGCAAATTGCAGAATTGCTCTAAATGTGGAAACGCCGGGATTTGTAGGGCGTTTGTGTCAAACGCCGGGGTTGGTGTCTGACACAGGCGCCCTACAATTCATGCAATTGATGTGACTTTTATGGCTCGGCCGCCACGCATTCCGGTGATGCTGCCCTGGGAATGCAAAGTCATTTACTTTATCACGATTTGCATCGCGCCTCACTGCAAGGCGCTGGCGAATGACGCGGCTTGGAGAGCGGTGTGCGAAACGCTCGAGCGATTGGATAAATGGAACACGTATTGCATCATGACGATGCCCGACCACGTCCACTTGCTCACTGCACCGCTCGATCGCGAGCTGAGTGTCGCCGCTTTTTTAAAATGATTCAAACGCTGGTTCAGTGAATCATACGATGCGCGTGAAGAATGGCGATGGCAGGCGGGCGGCTTTGACCGTCTTCTTCGAACGTCGGAGTCAATTCACGAAAAGTGGAACTACGTCCGGGAGAATCCAGTTCGGGCTGGCTTGGTCGCGCACTGGACGCAGTGGCCATATCGAAAAGGTTTTGCCGACGACGAGTAGAGACTTTGTCAACCTCTGGATTTTGCGTCGTTTTCTGTGAAACGCCGAACCATTAGGTTGGCGTCTGACACAGACGCCCTACAACACACACACCCTCCAAACAGAACGGCCCTGGATCACTCCAGGGCCGTCGTTTAATCCAAATTAAGAGCGTGTTATTGAGGGCCGGGAGGAGTTGGAGAAGCCTTCTCGCCTTTTTTCTTTCCGTCCTTTGGTTTCTCTTGTCCACCGCCAGCGGGCTGTCCCCCGCCCGGAGCACCGCCGGGTTGCGCATAAGCTCCCTGGCCTTTCTGTCTTCCGCCTCGGGTCTCACCTGGGGGCGCACCGGTCGCCGGCGGAGCGCTGGGTTGTGCAGAGGCTCCCTGGCCTTTCTGCTTTCCGCCCCGGGTTTCACCTGGAGCCGCACCGGTCGCAGGCGGAGCGCTAGGTTGTGCGAAGGCCCCCTGCCCTTTTTGTTTTCCACCTCGGGCCTCATCGGGAGCCGCACCGGTGGCGGGCGGAGGACCGGCCTGCTCATGTCCACGTCCTTTATGCTTCCCTTGCGCCGACTCGTTCAAGGTCCCGCCAGGCTGACTGGGGCCAGGGCTGGCAGCGCCGCGCTCAAATTGTCCCTTGTGTTTGCCCGGAGGTTGCGTTGCCTCAGGAGCGACTGGAGCTGCGCCGGTTTGCTCACGCGGCGAAGCGTGTGGAGGTGGCCCAGACGGCGGAGTCGCGGGGGCGCCTAATTCGCCGCGCTTACCCTTTCCGGGTTTACCGTGTTCTTTTCCAAACGGAGAACCCTGAATGGCTGGCGAGACCGCACCAGCTGGAGATGCCCCTGGAGCGCCCGTCGCGCCCGGGTGAGGTTTTCCGCCGGCTTTGCCTTTTCCTCCTTCAAATGGTGTACGCGCTGTCGGTGCTGCGGGAGAAGCAACCCCACCCGGAGAAGCGATTGGTGAAGCGGCGCCTGTGGCACGCCCCGTCGCCGCAGCGCGGGTTGGCGGCGGAATGTTCTTCGGGTTCTCGGTCTTAATTTTTTGCTTTAGCTGGGCCTCATTCGGAACACCGGACCAGCCGTGCTCGACTTTTGGTTGAGCAACTTTGGTCTTCACGCGCGGAGGTGCAATCCCTGGAGCTGGCTTGTTGATCTTGTTGGGAGCAGCGACCACGAGTTTGTTTCCCTGGACCTTGGTTAGTCCGCCGGACCTGGCCGCCGCGGATAGATTCACATTCGCCTGCCGCTCGAGCTTAAGGCGCTGAATGGGCCGGCTCGAGCGCGCACTCAACGTGTTGTAATCAGGACCGTAATTATACACGACGTTGTTTTGAACCGTGATGTTGGTCACATTCACCGTTTGATTGATATAGGTGACATTCTGCGACGGTGCGAAAATACGATCGCGCAGGACCGGCTCACCGATAAAACGAGCATCGATAAAGTTGTAATAGGCTGGACCGATATCGAATTCGACGTCCACCTGGCTGCCAATCGGCTGTCCCTCATAAGCGATGCCGGGACCGCGCGGAGGTAGTGGCGCCCAGCCGACATAGTCGCCGCCGGTTCGCCAGGAAACCCACGCGGGACCCCAATCGAGATCGCTGCCGGGGAACCAGACCCATCCTTGATCGGCCAGGCGAGCCCAACGGCCATAATGATAAGTTGCCCAGCCGAAATCTTCGTAAGAAACCCATGTCCATCCATCATCGGTGTAAGCCCAGT
>Ga0193727_1000394_pt1 | contig 16654 bp, 15 predicted proteins | sample H2c2metaG_FD_143051 | JGI IMG/M metagenome (GOLD analysis project Ga0193727, IMG submission 143051) | Soil microbial communities from a riparian zone of the East river system, Colorado, United States - H2c2 | ecosystem: Environmental > Terrestrial > Soil > Riparian zone | place: USA: East River...
GCGACGACACCGTAGATCGATGGATAGACCTCGAGGTAGCGATGCAGCCACAGTCCGAGCACGGTCGATGCCGCAAACAGCACCAACGTGGGAAGGAAGACTTTCGCGGCGCGTGAGAGCAACCCGAAGAATGGAAGAACGAACATCAATCCGACGGCGATCAGCGTCGGAATGCGCCAACCCTCGATCAACCGCAAGCGCATCCAGTGGGTCTCTTCACTCAGGTTGCCGTACCAGATCACCAGGTACTGCGCGAACGTGAGATAGCCCCAGAACGCCGTGAATGCGAAGCACAGCTTGCCGAGGTCGTGGAAATGCTTGTCCTGAATCAGGTCGTATCGTTGCAGGTACCGACGCCACGCCAATACGATCAGCGTCCAGCTGGCGAGCGAGGTAACCCATGCTCCCATGAAGAACCACCATCCGTACATCGTGCTTTGGAAATGCGGGTCGAGCGACATCGACAAATCCCACGACAGCACTATCCAGCCGAACGCGAACGTGAACCCGAGGAATACCGCGAGGCGTCCCTGCAGAGAATGCGTCGAGTGAAGCTCGCGCCGCTCCTCCCTGAAACCTCTCCGCATCCGCTCGCGAATTCCGCGTGCCCATCTTGCGCCGGACTCGGCTACCACACCGACGTCGAGTCGCACCGAGGTATAGATGTACCAGACGCTCAGCACCGTGATGGTGAGATAGACGAGAATCACCCGCGAAAAGAAGAACGGCGGGTTGAGCCACACGCGCTTCTCCGGAATATCGGGCACGTGGCTGGTCCACCAGAAAATGTGCTCGCGGCCGATCAGCAGGACAATCAGCAGCACGAATGCGACCGGCAGGAACGCGACGTACCCCTCGAGGAATCGGATGATCGGCCTCGACCAGCGCGCGGTGGTGATCCGCTGCACCGCGACGAACATCACCCCGGCCGACGAGATCGACGTGAAGTAGAGCCAGTTGACGAGCAGTGCGTGCCACACTCGATCGGGATCGAGGAAGAGGCCGATGACGAAGACGACCAGCCCGATGACCGCGAGCACGATCGCAATCGTCCTGAGAATCGGCGGCGTCGGCCGATCGATTCCAACGAGCACCTCTTCCCTGCTCGGCGCGTGAGCGTCGTGCGTACTCATGGTCTGCCTCCCGCGCGCGCGGTGTCAGACTTCGATTTTGCGGAATCGGCTCGAGCTCGTCCTGCCGTATCAACGCGTGCGCCGGCGGGAGCCGCCAGCGCTGGCGACGATGGGCTCGGCGCTTCGACTGTCCCCTGCTGGCCACCGTTCAGCAAGCTGTGGGGATTGAAGAATGGAGCCGGCTGTGTCGGTCCCATTCTCGTCGGACCGGGAACCTTGTCACCGGTCACTCCCGGCGCGGCGAGCGGTCCAACTGTTACAGTCGCGCCGCCGACGCCCTGCAGCGCTCTCAAATAGTTGACGACGTCCCAGCGATCCATCTCCTCGATCCTGTTGTACGGCGGCATGAGGCCACGGCCATTACGAATCATTCCGAATACGTATCCGTCCGTGCGCCCCTTGGTCATGTCGGTCGTGAGATTGATCCCCGGCATCCCGTACCTGGTGGCGGGACCATCTCCCATCGCGCGGTCGCCGTGACAGACGACGCAATTGATCTGAAAATACTTTCTGCCATTGGAGAGCGAAGAATCTGACGCGGGCGTGGGATTCCTGAGCGCCGCCATGGAATCGATAGTCGCCGGGAACGCGCCGTACGAAACCTGAATTCCGGCTACCGCCGTTCCATTCGTTGGAACCGATAACTGCGGATTTCCGCGCGAAGGAGTGAGCGTGTCCTTCACGACCTCCCACGTCTTGATCGATGGCTGGCTCTTGAAGTCGGTGAACCATTCGCACGACGTGAGCGCGAGTGGACTCGCGAGAAGCACAACGCGCATCGCCGCGGAGAAGCGGTGAACCCTGGCACTCATCCCGAACACTCTAGCGCTCAAGCCGCACCTCCACCGCACCGTGCTCCCGCAGAAGATCTTCGGCCGTTTTCGCTTTGTCCGGAGGACATTCAACCCAGACCCCGTAATCGCCGTGACTGAAGCGCGGGTCATAGCCGACCATCATCGTGAGCCGAGGGATGCGCGAGTTGATGAAAAGCCCCGCAACGGTGGAAAGCGCCCCGACGAGCACCATCACCTCGAAACCGAAGATCGTGTACGGCACCCACGATGCGATCGGCTTGCCGCCGACAACGAGCGGCCAATAGTCGGAAACCCAGATGGCGATCCAATAGCCGAACGTGACACCGAGCAGGCCGCCGATCAGCGTATAGCGCCGCACCGAGCTCGGCGGTGCGCCGACGGCTTCCTCCAACTCGTGCCGAGGCGTCGGAGTATAGACGCGGATTGTGCCGACGCGCTTTTCCTTGAGCGCCTCGATGGCGCTCACCGCGGAGTCGAGCTCGTGGAATGCACCGAGGACGCCCTGCATCAGGCGTATTCTCCCGGCGTGTCCGCCTCGTACTCGAAGTGCCGGCCGCTCGGATCAATTCCGTGCGGGTGCGCCTTTCTGAGTTTCGGTGGAACTATCTCCTTCACTTCCGAGATCGCGATGACCGGCAGCTGCTTGATGAACAGCAGGAACCACATCGAGAACCAGCCAAAGCTACCGGCGAGGATTGCGTAATCCACCCAGGTCGGACGGTAGCTGGTCCATTGCCACGGCTCGAATTCGTGGGACAGCGACGGCACGACGATTACGAATCGCTCGAACCACATCCCGATGTTGATCGTGAACGAAAGGATGAAGAGCCATGACGGATTGCGCCGCAGCTTCTGGGAAAAGAGCGACAGCGGCAGTACCATGTTGCAGGTGTACAGAATCGCCGACGCCCACCACCATTGTCCCCAGATGCGATTGGCGAAAAAGGCCTTCTCGAATTCGTTGCCGCTGAACCACGCCACGAACCACTCGGTCATGTAGGCGCACCCGACCACGAGCGACGTGAAGAGGCACAGCTTTGCCGCGGCATCGAGGTGATTGATCGTGACGTAGTGCTTGAGGCCGAAGAATTTTCTGAGCGGGATGATGATCGTAAAGACCATCCCGATTCCCGAGAAGATCGCTCCGGCGACGAAGTAGGGAGCGAAAATCGTCGTGTGCCACCCTGGCACCAGCGACATGGCGAAGTCGAAGGACACGACCGAGTGGACGGACAGAACCAGGGGTGTCGAGAACGCCGCGAGGAAGAGATAAGCGCGAGCGAAGTGTCGCCACTCGTTGTCGGTGTTGCGCCAGCCGAGCGCGAGAACGCTGTAAATCCGCCGTCTTATCGGGCTGATGTTCTCGCGATCGCGCAGGACGGCGATGTCGGGAATCAGGCCGACGTAAAGGAAGGTGCTCGAGACCGTGAGGTACGTGAGGATCGCGAACACGTCCCACACCAGCGGGCTCTTGAACTGCGGCCAGATGTAGCGCCAGTTCGGGTACGGGATGAGCCAGAAGAACTTCCACGGGCGCCCAAGGTGGAGAATCGGGAACAGTCCCGCAGTCATGACCGCGAATACCGTCATCGCCTCCGCGCACCGGTAGATCGTCGTCCGGAATCCGGCGCGGAACAGATAAAGAATCGCCGAGATGAGCGTGCCGGCGTGACCGATACCAACCCAGAAGACGAAGGTGATGATGTACACGCCCCACATCACCGGCGGGTTGTAGCCCGCCACGCCGAGCCCGCTGTAGATCTGGTACATCCAGGCCGAGATTCCGACGAGCAGGAAGAACACAGCGACGCCGAGGCCGATGAACCACGCAACGGTCGGATGAAGAGTCCCGACGATCTCGCGGTCGACCTGCTCGTAGTCCTTCACCGCCGGCAGCTGCACGTCTGCCGAGGCAAAGTTCGGCCGGCGTGGCTCGTCGCGCGCGGGCATCGGCTGCGTGATGGTCGCCATGCTCAGGCGCCCCCGGCTGTCGTCGGGGAGGGATGCGTAACTTTCTTCAAGTAAACGACCGCCGTGAATGTGTTGAGCTCTTCGAATACATGGTACGCCCTCGCATCCTTAGCCATCTGCGTGACGGTCCAGGTTGCGTCGGCAGCGTCGCCAAATACGATTGCGCGCGAGGGACATCCCGCCGCGCACGCCGTGGTGAACTCGTCCGGCTTGAGAGGTCGCTTCTCCGCGGCAGCTCGATTTTCCGCCTCACGAATTCTTTGCACGCAGAAGGTGCACTTCTCCATCACACCCTTTCCGCGGACAGTGACGTCGGGATTCAGCTGCCAGTTGAGCGGTTCGGGGAACGCGTACTGCGGCCGCGCCGGCTCGCCGTACCCGAACCAGTTGAAGTAGCGGACCTTGTACGGGCAGTTGTTGGAGCAGTAGCGGGTGCCGACGCAGCGATTGTACACCTGCACATTGAGCCCGTCCGGCGAGTGGTACGTGGCGTACACGGGGCACACCGGCTCGCACGGCGCGTTGCCGCAGTGCTGGCACATCATCGGGATGAAGCGCGTGTCGAAATCGGCGCCGCCGTCTTCTCCGCCCTCGTAGTAGCGCTCGATCCGAATCCAGGCCATCTCGCGGCTGCGAAGCAGGTTCGCGCCGAAGCCGGTCCGGTCGGGAAGAAACTGTCCAACCTGCCAATCGGCACCCACGGTCGGAATGTTGTTCTCGGCGTAGCACGCGCTCACGCACGCGGCGCATCCGGTGCAGCGCGCGAGATCGACCGTCATCGCCCAGCGGCGTTTGGCCATGCCGCTCCAGTGATTCGGATCGTACATGCCTTTGTCCTTCGAATTCGGATCGCCCTGCTCTCCCTGGGCATCGTTTGCAACCGGCGACCTGAGGCCGGGAAGGAATTGGTGCGGCGCGGCTCCGGGCATCTCCTCGCCGTGCTCCGCGCCTTCCGCATGCTCGCCTGCGGCTCCCTCGGGCGCGGCGGTCGATGCAACTTCCGCTACGTGGGATGCCCCGGTGTCGTGCCCCGGTCGTCCCGCCCGAAGATCTGCAATCGCAATCGCCTGCCCGATTCCGCGTCCATGCTGGCGCGCTGATCCTTCGGTGGTAACGATTTGCTTGTAGCCGCCCGCCTTCGAGACGCTTGCCTTGGTCGAGACGAACGCGACTCCGCCGGCGCGGTCCTCGCCGAGCGGGAGAATCTCGAGCGGATTGAAGCCCGCCGCGGCGTATCTCCCAGCATGCGTGTGGCCTCTGCCGGTTCCGATTGCGACGGTGTCGCGTTGTGTACCCGGATAGCGAAGCACCGGCAGCGTCAGGCTCCCCGCGGATGTCTGCACGGTGACGAGATCGCCGTTTGCCAAACCCATCTTCTCGGCCGTCACGGGATTCATCTCGGCGACTGTCTGCCAGCAGATTTTCGTGACGGGGTCGGGGATTTCCTGGAGCCATGGCTTGTTGGCACCACGCCCGTCGCCACTCAAGGGATGCGGATAGACAACGAGATACATGTTGCCGCTCGTTCCCTCGATCGGCGCCGCTGGGCGCAGCGCCGGAACAGGCCGCGCCGTAGTCGGCTCGCCGAGTGAGCCCGATGCAATTCCACGCGGAAGCGCGGCGGCGACTCCAGCGGGTCCTCCCGGGAAGCGGCTCATCAGCCAGGTCCGATAGTCGGTCATCGGGTAGCGCGCCGCGCTCCCCGGATCTCTCTTCGCCAGCGCGATCAACACGTCGGATGTGGCGCGCGTGTCGAACACCGGATCCATCGTCGGCTGCTGAAGCGAGATCGTCCCGCGAACAGGCTCCGCGTCTCCCCACTGCTCGAGAGGGTGATGATCGGGAAGAATCAGATCGGCCAACTCGGAAGTTTCGTCGGGATAGCTCGAGAAGCTGACCTTGAACGGTACCTTCGCCGCGGCGGCCGCAAAACCCACCGCCTTTGGAAGCGTGAATGCGGGGTTGGCACCGCGAACCATCAGCAGCGACACACCGCCCGTGCTCATGCGTTCGGCAAGAGCGCGCAGCTCCGCCGGTGCAGCCATTCGGTCAAATCCCAGATAGCCTTCGTTTGGCTTGATCGTTACGCCGACGTTGCCGCGAGACTGATTGAGAGCGTTGACTGCAAGCGCTACTTCGAGAGCATCGCCTCCTCCACCGCCCGCGAGCACCATGCTCGGCGTCGACGTCCCGAACTCGCGGGCAAACGCGTCGAGTACGGCGGCACCGACGCCCGTCGCTTGCGCCGCGGCTTCGACCGGGAGCTGGCCCGCGAGAAGCCGGACGATTGCCATCTCGCTGCCCGGCTTGCAGTCTATCCATTGATCGGCATTGAGCCCCGTGAGCGAGCGCCGCGGGCCGACGTAAATGAGCCGCGGGCTATTCTCGTGGTCGGCGCGCGCATCCGCAAAATCGAGCTGCTGCGGCACCATCGCGCCCCAGCTGTCGAGGAAATCCGCCCCGATCGAAACAACGAGGCGCGCGGCGCGGAAATCGAGGCGAGGCCAGGCGACGCCGTAGCTCTGGCGGTTGGCGGCGATGACCGCGTGGTCGGCGCCTGCATCGTAGCTGAGATGCGCGGGCATTCCGAAGCCGGCGAGCCACGTATCGAGGAATCCAGGAAAACTTCCCGACTCGTGCTGGTTTATGAAGACGGCGTTCCCCGCTCCTCCGGTGCTCCGTGTCTCTCCCAGTTTCTGCGCGAACAACTGCAGCGCCTCTTCCCAGCTCACGCTCTGGAGCTTTCCGTTGCGACGCACCATCGGTCCGCGATAGCGGTCGGGATTGTAGAGGCCCTGCAATGCGGACTGTCCGCGGGCGCAGAGCGCGCCGCGGTTCACTGGGTGATCCGGATTCCCCTCGAGCTTGATCGTGCGTCCGTCGCGCGTCTCGGCGATGACGCCGCATCCGGCCGAGCACTCGCGGCAGGTCGTCGCATAGTATGTCGAGACGCCCGGTACGGTTTGATCGGGCGAAACGAGATATGGAATCAGCCTCTCGACTTTGTCGGAGCTGCAACCCACCATCGCCGTGGCGGCAGTTCCGACGCCCAGGACCTTGAGGAATTCGCGTCGTTTCACACCACTCGATGCGTGTGTTGCCGGTACCGCTTCTTGCTCGTTGCTCATTCGATTAGTAGTGACACGAGCTGCAATCGTATCTCGCCTTGAAGGGAGGGTTCGACTGTCCGATGTGACAGTTGATGCACCATCCCATGTTGAGCGACGACGCCTGGTAGACCTGCTTCATGTTCTGGATCTCGCCGTGACATGTCTGGCATGTCACGCCGGCGTTCACGTGCCGCATGTGCGGGAAGTGAACGTACTCGGGCAGCTTGTGGATCCGGACCCACGGTACCGGCTCCTTCTTGTTCCAGTACGCTGCGAGTTTCTGAATTTCCGTCTTGTTGTCGGGGGACGTTCCGGCGACGACCGTGTGGCAGCCCATGCACGTGCCGACCGCCGGAAGACCCGGATCGAACGATTTGTTGGCGGCGAAGTGGCAGTAGAGGCAGTTCATCTTCAGCGTGTCCACGTGAATCGTGTGGCGGAACTTGACCGGCTGCACCGGGCTGTTCCCTTCCGATGAAGAGGCACCGCTATACGCAGAAAGCATGGTGGCGAGCGCGGCGATGCATACGAACCCCGGCACTGCTAGCCATCTGCTTCCCAAGTTCATCCGCGAATATTGTGTAAAGGCGAGTTAATCGGTCGGCTTTGTGAAGATTTTCACAAGCTTCCGGCAGGCGGAAAAATGTTCGGACGGGTAGTGCGGCGCAAGGTGCGCACTCACGGCTGCAAACCTCCGGCCTTTCCCTTAGTGACGCGGTCGATTGTTCGAATGATTTCTATGAAAATCGCGCGGAGGAGCGCGACCTCGCGCGAATCGGGCGCCGCGCGATAGAAGAGCGTCCTCACTGAGCGCATGATGTGTTCATGGAAACGTGTCTTGAAGAAGTCGATCGCGAAGAGGCCGCGCTCGGCGTCAGCGAAGAGCTGCTCGTATTCCTCGGCGGTCGCGGGCGGAGCATCCTTGCGCGGAGGAGCGAGGGTCCGGGTGGAATCGGCCGCCGACAGGTGCAGCTCATAGAGCGCCAGCAGAACAGCTTGCGCGAGATTGAGAGAAGCATGCTCCGTCGTGGGAATGGTGATGACGACGTGCGCGCGATCGAGGATCTCGTTGGGAAGGCCCTTGTCCTCCCTGCCGAACAGAAGAGCCACCGGGCCGGTGCGGGCGAAATCGAGAAGGTCGCCACTGGCCGAGCGCGGAGTGATGACCTCGCGCTTGGCTGCCCTCCGCCGGGCTGTGAAGCCGGCGACGCGCACACAGCCTTCCAGCGCTTCCTCGATAGAATCGACGCTTCTGATTCGCTCGATGATGTCACCGGTGTCGTGGGCAATTCCCTCGAGGCGCCAAGGATCGTATTCGACCGAGCGGACGAGGTACAGGTTGGTCACGCCCATGTTCTTCATCGCGCGAATTGTCGCAGCGATGTTGACCGGGTCCTGCGGCTCGTACAGAACGACTCGTACGGCGGAGAGAACCGAATCGATAGCCGGGGGCGGCGCGCCTCGGTCAGCGGTGCGAGTCACTTAGCCGGATGTGAAATGCTGCCCTCCTCTTCCGTGTCATCACGGAATCTGGAGGGCAGCATCGCGCCGAGGCAAACGGAGTCGCCGCGGCTCGCTCGAAACAGCCTCTAGACTACGGGTCGGCCAGTAATGAGACGATAGATCACAACGATCACCGCGATGACGAGCAGCAGGTGAATGAGGCTGCCGGCCACGGGGAATATAAAAAACCCGAGAGCCCAAAGGATTAGGAGAACTACCGCGATGGTCCAAAGCATGATGGCATCCTCGCAAGAAGTGAGTTACGCATAGTGACAGTCAAACTCCCGGGCGCGGCGCGCGTGCGAGCTCGTCGAGCGCGCGATGCCTGGGCACGGTGTCACTATGGCAACCAACATGCCTGAGGTCCTTAGAACAGGTCGGTTTGCGTAGAGGTCCCCGTTCTCATCAGAAAAGGTCGGCTTGCGGGACTGCATCATATCGAACACGTCCGTCCTCAATTCGACCAAACGTCGTCAGTCTGTGCGGCTCAGTCGCGGAGTCCAGAATGTGGAGGACCGTCACGCCGCGCGCGACGACCGCATCCGCGATAAGCGAGCGGTGACAGCGCCACGGCACCGCCTCGGCGCACATGATCGCCGTGGGCTCGAGCCTGGCCAGCGCAAGAAGGTCGTCGAGCGCTTCCTGAAACTCGCGCGTTTCCATGTAGTCTGCATATGCGCGAAAGCTCGCGTTTCGCCACTGAGTATTGTGCGAGTCGCGTCTTCCACGCCGGCGACCGCCGAGCGAGGGGAGGTGCGTGTATCTGCCCCCGGTGTCTACGATCGCCCTCTCGAGGCTCGATCCGGAGAAGTGCGGGTATCTCGCTGATGTGGGGAAGGCGCGAACATCGACTAGATGTGTCGCGCCTTCTCTTGTCAGCAGCCCGAGAAACTGCTCGAGCGACCGGGTGGAATGCCCGATCGTGTAAAGGCTAGCGGGGTCCACGCTCCACGAAGCTCCCGCCTTCAACGCGCGGCGTTCCGGACGGCGGTGTGATTCCCGTCGAACCGGTCTGGTGCAAAGCCTGCCGGCCAAGAAGGATTCTCGTCGCCCTGACATCGTGTCCCATGTCGATGAGAAGCAGCGCGAGGTCGCCGCTTCCCCACAGCAATCCGGCCAGCACCACGAGGCGGCTCATCTCGCCCAGCAGCGTGGGGATCGAGGTGGTGCCCTGCGTCACGAGTCCGGTAATGATCTCCGACACGAGCAGCAGCAGCAGAATGACCGCCATGAGCTTGAACAGCTTCGATAGATAGCCAAGCCCCACATAGGGCTCGAGGTCGGCCAGGCGCACGGGCATCGCCGGGTCGCGCTTCGGGTTCGCTGGTGAGTGCCTGAGATCTTCCGCCGGGTTCGCGGGACTGCCAGATGATTTATCCATTAACTATCTCCTGTTCCAATCCAGCGAGCGGGGTAGCCTCGCGTGTCTATGTGAGTGAACGGCCCGTGCGCTGACGTGCCAGAATATATCCCGCACCCTCCTATCAGCGAAGGGTGTGCCCGCTCGACGCGGTTGACGGCATCCTGGATAACCTTGGCATCTGCAATATTCACGCGCCCGTCATGATTCAGGTCGTCCATCTGCCCATCTCCGTCGTTATCGATGAAGATGTCGTTGGCATCACCGTACATATGGCGGCTCAGGGCCGCCCGGCCCCTTGGGTCGCCTCCCCCGGCGTTGTACTGCGGCGTTCTGAATCCGCTCAGGACGCGAACGCCGGCGGGATTGATCCCGTGCTCCTTCAAGTCCTGAAGGACCAGTTCGTCCTTGTCGATCATCTTGATGTCGATCACGACGTACTTCGGCCAGACGTTCGCCTGGTCGTGGGGCAGAAAGTCCTTCAGCTTGAAATGCTCCGAAAGCTGGGTGTTTTGATTCTGTGGTGTCACTTCGATGAATCCTTCGGGCGGATTGTAGGTTACGCCCGGTCTTCCTTTGCGAGCAGCGGGCCAGCGTCCGATGTAATACAGACCCAGCCGACCGGCTTTTTCTTCCGTGGCCGGGCGAAGAGTGATGACACTGAAATCAGCGAGCGGTTTGATGGCGCTTCCAACCTTGAGCGCGAGACTCCAGATCCCCGGACGCTTTGGCGCGACGAACGTAGACGTTGACTCCGCGGCGGTGCCTGACGAAAAGGTCGCGACAGCTCCCGACGGCAGCGTGTCACCCAGAATCGGCGTGATCGGTGTTCCGCCCTGTTGGATTCGGACGCGAAGCTTGCCGCTCTCACCGCGGCCCGGGGCAGTGAGCGCCTCGAGTGCCGCATCGGTGAGGTAGGCCACCGATGGGGCCGATCTGTCGGTAAGTGCATTTGCGATGTTTGCGCTCGCGGGCGTCACCGCACCGCTGTCGCCCGCGGCCCGCGCGTGAGCGATCGACCATGACCAACCAACGGCAAACAGGACCAGCAACGCGATCGAGAGAATGTTGAATACTTGCTCAGCTCTTCCGGCGCGCCGAAGCCCTCGTTGGCGTTGTTCCGGGAATGCGAGCAGCCAGTCGCCGGTAGTTGCTTTGCGCCGCGGCGGCGGTGAACTTGAACGTCTCTCTTCCATTCTACCTCTCTAAACGCGGCACGATGCAGCCAATCGCCGATCTGTTCCACCGACTCAACAATCTTCCGGAGCTCGTACAGTGGGCGGGACTCTTCGGGCTCGCCGCAATCATTTTTTCCGAGACCGGACTTCTCGTGGGTGTGTTTCTACCCGGAGACTCGCTGCTGGTCACGGCCGGCCTGCTCTCGGCGAGGGGATACCTCAACGTATACACGTTGACGCCCCTGCTCACGCTGGCGGCCATTTGCGGCAACTCAGTTGGGTATTTCATCGGTCGCACGTCCGGCCCCCGGATATTCAATAGAGAGAACAGCCTCTTCTTCAACAAGAAGCATGCTATCCGCGCTCACGAGTTCTACGAGAAGTACGGGCGCAAAACAATCGTGCTAGCCCAATTCATGCCAATCATTCGCACTTTCGCGCCCGTGGTCGCGGGCGTCGGAGGAATGAAGTTCAGAACTTTCATCACATTCAACATCATTGGCGCCTTTTTTTGGATCTGGAGCATGGTCGGGATCGGCTATTTCCTTGGCAGCTATATTCCGGGGATCGACCAGCACATCGAGATCGTCGTCGTGGTCGTCGTGTTCATCTCGATTCTCCCGGGACTCATCAGCTGGTACCGGGGAAAGCGCGCGAAACAAGTCGACTCGACATCGGCGTCAAAACCGGCGCGTTCCGAGACGTAGCCCGAACGATCGACATGCTCAGCGTCCGCTGGGCGAAGATCAAACAGGAGAAAGACAATGGCATTCACACTTCCCCCGCTCCCCTACGATTTCGCCGCCCTCGAGCCGCACATCGATGCGAAAACGATGGAGATCCATCACGGGAAGCATCATCAGACCTACGTGAACAATCTCAACGCCGCCATCGAGAAAGCGCCGGAGCTGGCGAGCAAATCGCTCGACGATCTGATGCGCGGGGCGAGCAAGCTTCCCGAGGCTGTCCGCACCGCCATCCGGAACAACGGCGGTGGGCACTGGAATCACTCGATGTTCTGGCAGATCATGGCGCCCAAGGCCGGGGGGGAGCCTGGTGGAAATCTCGGACCGGCGATCAAGAGCGCGTTCGGGGATTTCGCAAAGTTTCGCGAGCAGTTCGGCGCCGCGGGTGTCGGTCGATTCGGCTCGGGCTGGGCGTGGCTGGTCAACACCGGTGGAAAGCTCTCGATCATGAGCACTCCGAATCAAGACAATCCGCTAATGGAAGGCCAGAAGGCGATCATGGGCCTCGATGTCTGGGAGCACGCGTACTATCTCAAGTACCAGAACCGGCGGCCCGATTACATCCAGGCGTGGTGGAACGTTGTCAACTGGAAGGAAGTGGAAAAGAGATACTCAGCGTGAACTGCAACTGAGAACTGACAAGCTGCCCGCCACCCGCTGCACGCTTCCAGCTACGAGCTGAGCTGGCAGCAGGTAGCTTCAGGCTGGTCGCCGGTAGCTTATCAGTTCGCAGTTTGTGGTTGCAGTTTTACCGAGCCGCTTCACCCTCGAGGTAAGTGTACCCCTCGAGCCCCGCGATGTAATCGGCTATGAAGGTGTTTGCCTCCTGCCGCGCCAATCCGGTAGCGTTCGCCACCTTCCGCCGGAACGTCGCCAGCAGATCTGACGCCCTGAACTGCACGTAGTCGAGCACTTCGGTGACGGTATCGCCGTGCACGAGATCCGTCACCTCGTAGCCCTTGCTCTCCGACAGCCTGATGTGCACCGCATTCGTGTCGCCGAAGAGATTGTGTAGATCGCCCAGGATCTCTTGGTACGCGCCCGTCAGAAAAATTCCGATTATGTACGGGTCTCCGTCATTGAACGGGTGCAACTCCAGACTCTTGTGCGGGGTCCGATCCCCGATGAAGGTCTCGATCTTCCCGTCGGAATCGCACGTCACGTCCTGAATGGTCCCGCGGCGACTCGGCTCCTCGTTCAGGCGATGGATCGGCATGATCGGAAAGATCTGGTCGATCGCCCAGCTGTCGGGCAGCGACTGAAAGAGCGAGAAGTTGCAGAAGTAGCGATCGACCATCGTCGCCTCGAGATCCTCGATGATATCCGAGTACTCGTCGCGGTCCTTCTGTGCGATCTTCGCGAGCGCCCCGATCGTCGTCAGGTAGATCTGCTCCGAGATGGCGCGGTCGCGCAGCGTCAGCACTCCGCTGTTGAACAGCTCCTGGGCGCGTTCCTTGTCGAACGTCGCGTCGTGGAAGACTTCCCGCACACGCTTCTTCGACACGCGCTTGGAAATCGCCGTATAATCCGCGGCCATCTCGTGAAGGAGCCCCGGGTGATCCTTCGTCAGCTCGGGCACCGTGTTGTCGGCCTGCGACTCGACGTCGATCACGCTGAGCAGGAGGAGCGCGTGGTGCGCCGTCAGCGCGCGGCCCGATTCGCTGATGATGTGCGGCATCGGCAGCTCGTGCTGCCGGCACGCTTCGGCGATCGTGTAGACAACGTCGTCCGCGTACTCCTGCAGAGTGTAGTTCACGCTCGCCTGCGATGTCGAGCTCGATCCATCGTAATCGACCCCGAGTCCCCCGCCGACATCTACGTGCGTGATGTCGACACCCATCCCGCGCAGCTCCGCGTAGTAACGAGTGACTTCCTGCAGTCCCGACTTGATGTAGCGGATGTCGGTGATCTGCGATCCGAGATGGACGTGAATGAGTTTGAGTATGTCGAGCCGATCTATCGCCTTCAGCTTGTCCACCAGCCTTACAAGCTGGGCGGTGCTCAGGCCGAATTTCGATTTCTCACCACCGCTCTTGGCCCACCTTCCCGAGCCTTCGGAGTAGAGCTTGATGCGCACGCCCGCAGTCGGGTTCACGCCAAGCTCGTCCGCCACCTTGAGCAGCACGTCCACTTCGCTCAGCTGTTCCAGCACGATGAAAACCTGGTGTCCCAGCTTCTGCCCCATCAGGGCGAGGCGCATGAACTCCTCGTCCTTGTAGCCGTTGCACACGATCAGGTGATCCGTGTGTTCCGCCAGGCCGAGCACCGCCTGGAGCTCCGGCTTGCTGCCGCACTCGAGTCCAACGCCGGCGCTCTTTCCGAACTCGACGATCTCCTCGACCACGTGCCGCTGCTGGTTCACCTTGATCGGATACACCGTGGTGTAACCGCCGGCATAACCGTACTCCTCGCGGGCGCGCGCGAACTTCTCGTTCAGCGATTCAATTCTCGAGCGCAGGATGTCGGAGAAACGGAGCAGCAGCGGCAAGCCGACGCCCTGCTCCTCGAGATCGTTCGCGAGCTCGAACAAATCCAGCTCGCGGTCTTCCTTCGCGCGATCGGGGCGTACCACGACGTGGCCGGCTTCGTTGATGTCGAAGAAGCCGATGCCCCAGCCCTCGATGTTGTACAGAGAGCGCGCCGAAGAAATCGTCCACGGCTCGGCTGGCGCCGGAGGTGCCGGCGGCGGCACGGTCTTCGTTGGAGTAGAAATTCGGGTGCTCGTCATCTCAACATTTTAGAGGGTATCGCGCTCAAGTGGTACCGCTGAGATCACGGATAAAGAGTCTCGATCTGCCAGCCGTCGCCATCTCTCGTGTAGAGATGTCTCTCATGCAGACGATTGGGCTTGCCCTTCCAGAACTCGATTCTTTGCGGCTGGACGCGGAATCCCGACCAGTACCCGGGCCGGGGAACATCTTTCCCGTTGAACTCCTGCTCGTACCTGGCGACGCGCTCGTGGAGCGCAGTCGGGGATTCCACCGGCTCGCTCTGCCGCGATGCCCAGGCTCCGATCTGGCTGCGCCGTTCACGCGTGGCGAAGTACGCATCGGCCTCTTGCTCAGACACCTTCACAGCTTTGCCTTCGATTCTGACCTGGATGTCGAGCGGAGCCCAGTAGAAGCAGAGAGAGGCCTTGGGGTTCGCGAGCAGCTCGCGTCCTTTTCTTCCTTCGTAGCTCGTGTAGAAGACAAACCCCCGCTCGTCGAACGCCTTTAGGAGAACGATTCTGACCGATGGCTGATCCCGATTCTCGACCGTCGCGAGGGACATGGCGCTCGGATCGGGGATGATCGATCGGTCGGTCTTTTCCGCGAGCGCGTAGACGCTGCGAAATCGCTCGATCGGATCCGGTGGGATCAACTAATACCTCGTCATCGTCGGATCGACTTCATCGATCCAACGCAGTATTCCGCCCGCCAGGTTTCGGACGTCGGAGACGCCGGCGTCCGCGAGCTGCCGCGCCGCGAACATGCTCCGCACGCCGACCTTGCAGTAGAGAATCGTCTCGCGCCGCTTGTCGAGCCGCGGAATCTCGGCGGCGATCCGGTCGAGCGGGACGAGTCGTGCGCCGGGGATGTGGCCGATCTGCCATTCGTACGGCTCTCGGACGTCGATGATCTCGAGCGCCTCTCCACCCTCGAGCCGTTCCGCCAGCTGCGACGGCTGGATCTCCCTGACGACGCTGTGCGCCGGATCCGCAATCGTCGCTCCCCGGCAGAACTCGTCGTAGTCAATCAGCTCCGTGATCTCTCGCGTCCCGCACATGGGGCAATCGGGATCCCGGCGAATCTCGATCGTTCGAAACGCCATCGTCATCACGTCGATCGTAAGCAGTCTGCCCGAGAGCGTGTCGCCAAGACCGAGGAGCATCTTGATGGCTTCGGTGGCCTGAATGGTGCCGACGAGTCCCGGTACCACGCCAAGCACGCCAGCCTCGGCACAACTCGGAACCAGGTGGGGCGGCGGCGGCTCACGAAAGAGACAGCGATAGCACGGCCCATCCGGCGCGCCGAATACCGACGCCTGGCCTTCGAAGCGGTGCACGCTGCCGTACACATTCGGAATCCCCAGGAGAACCGACGTGTCGTTGATGAGATAGCGGGTGGCGAAGTTGTCGGTCCCATCCACGATCAGCTCGTAGCCACGCGCGATTTCCAGCGCGTTGCTCGATGCAAAGCGGGTGTCGTACCCGACAACGTCGACGTTCGGATTGATGTCGCGCAGGCGGTCACGCGCCGAGTCGATCTTTGAGCTTCCGACCGCGGCCGATCCGTGAAGGATCTGGCGCTGAAGATTCGAGAGGTCGACGGCATCGAAATCGACCAGCCCCAGAGTCCCGACGCCCGCCGCCGCGAGATAGAGCGCGACAGGCGAGCCCAGTCCTCCCGCGCCGACCAGAAGCACGCGCGACTGCTTGAGCGCTCGCTGGCCATTCTCTCCCACCTGCGGCAGGAGAATATGACGGCTATAACGCACCAACTCTTCTCGAGTCAACTCGGTCGTTTGGCGGGTCCGTTCAATATTCACGTTGGTGGTATATTGCGCAGTGAGTCATCGAGTTCGTCACTAGGACGCTAACTACTGTCCGTCCGTCCAGCAACGCTCCACCGCCAGCATTGAACGGTCCATGCTTTTCAGACGATTTTACGACGACAACCTGGCGCAGGCGAGCTACATGATCGCGTGCGAGAAGACGCGCGAGGCGATCGTCGTCGACCCCAATTCTGATATCGCGCAGTACGCTCGCGCTGCGGGCGCCGATCGCGTGAGGATCGCTCACGTCACCGAGACGCATATCCACGCCGATTTCGTTTCAGGGGCGCACGCGCTGGCCA
>Ga0193727_1000395_pt1 | contig 16654 bp, 15 predicted proteins | sample H2c2metaG_FD_143051 | JGI IMG/M metagenome (GOLD analysis project Ga0193727, IMG submission 143051) | Soil microbial communities from a riparian zone of the East river system, Colorado, United States - H2c2 | ecosystem: Environmental > Terrestrial > Soil > Riparian zone | place: USA: East River...
GTACTGGGCGAGAGCGCCGAAGTAGGTGAGCCTCAGCTCTTCCACGTGTCCCGCTGCGAGCTCCATCGCCAGACGTCCGAGCTTCGCGGCGAGGGGGATGTACGCGCCGAGCACCTCGAGGTCCTCCGCGCCGATGACGGGGATGTTCACGGCGTTGCTCACGAGGCCGCCGTCCAGCGCCGCGGCGACCTGCTCGGCGATGATCACTCCCGCGCGGTCTTGCGCCTCCTCGGTGGACGCCGCCAGATGCGGCGTCGCGACGACGTTGTCGAGCTCGAGCAGCGGGCCTGTGTACGGCTCCGTCGAGAACACGTCGAGCGCAGCTCCGGCGACCTTGCCCGACTTCAGCGCTTGGAGCAGGTCGTCCTCGTTGACCAGTGCGCCGCGCGCAGCGTTGACGATTCGGACACCGTTCCGCATCCTCCCGAATGCCTTCGCGTTGATCGAGCCGCGCGTCTGATCGGTCAACGGCAGGTGCAGCGTCAGGAAGTCCGCAGCCGCGTAGACCTCTCGCTCGCTTTCGACCCGCTCCACGCCGAGCTCTCGGAACCGCTCGGGAGAGACGAATGGGTCGTACGCAACGACTCGCATGCCGAGCCCCGCGGCGCGCCGGGCGACCTGCTGGCCGATCCGCCCGAAGCCGAGGACGCCCAGTGTCTTGTCGGCGAGCTCGACCCCTCCGTAGGCCTTGCGCTCCCACCGGCCCTGCTTGAGGGCTGCGTGAGCCTGTGGGATGTTCCTCGTCAGGGCGACGAGCAAGCCGATGGTGTGCTCCGCGGCGGAGATGACGGTGGACTCCGGTGCGTTGGCGACGACGATGCCGCGACGCGTGGCGGCCTCGACGTCGACGTTGTCGATCCCGACTCCGGCGCGTCCGATCACCTTGAGGTTGTCCGCGCGGCCGATGAGCTCCGCCGTCACCTTCGTCGCCGAGCGGACGACGATCGCATCGTAGGCCCCGATCGCTTCCGCAAGGTCGGAGTCCCCGTCGACGTCGACGTCGAAGCCGCGTTCGCGCAGGAGGCGGATTCCTGCCTCGGCAATCGGTTCGCGGACGAGGATCTTGCTCAAACGGGAGTGCGCTCGGCCCAGGCATCGAGCGCGCGCGTGACTGCGACACCCCGCTCGATCTGGGCGCCCGCATCGGAGAGCACGAGCTCGACCGCCGCAAGGGCGGTGGTGATGTCGAACACGTTGAACCAGCCGATGTGCCCGATCCGGAAGATCTTTCCCTTCAAGTCCCCCTGCCCGTTGGCGATCGTGATCCCGAACCGGTCGCGCAGGCTGTTCACGATCTCGGTTGCATCGACTCCGTCGGGGGCGCGGATCGCGGTCACGACCGCAGATCGCTCTTCGTCCGGCGAGAACAGCTCGAGCCCCATCGCTTTCGCGCCCTCACGGCACGCACGTCCAAGCCTTGCGTGCCGCTCGAATGCTGCGTCCAGCCCTTCCTCGAGGAGCAAGCCGAGGGCAACGTTCTGTGCGCGGACGATCGGGATCGCTGGAGTGAACGGCGCGTCGTGCTTCGCCTGTGCCTTTCGCGTGCGCTCCCAGTCCATGACGTAGCGCGGCGACGTCGAGCGGGACGCCGCCTCGAGCGCAGCAGGAGCGACGGAGGCGAAGGCGATGCCCGGCGGGCACATCAAGGCCTTCTGCGATCCCGAGACGACGACGTCGATGCCCCAGGCGTCGGTCTCGAGCGGAACGGCGCCGAGACTCGAAACAGCGTCGACGACGACGAGCGCTCCCGCCTCCTTCGCCACGGCTGCCAGCGACTGGACGTCGCAGACGACACCGGTCGAGGTCTCCGAATGGGTCAGATAGACGACGCCGACATCTCCCGCCTCGGCCAACGCAGAGCGCAGGTCGTCCGGCTCGGGCGTCTCCCCCCACTCGAGCCGCACGTGGACGAGATCGGCACCGAACGCTCTCGCCATGCCGGCCCAGCGCTCACCGAAGTTTCCTGCGGAGATGACGAGCTGCCGGTCGCCCGGCGAGGTCAGGTTGGCGACGGCGGACTCGAACGCGCCGGTTCCCGACGTCGTGAACATCAGGACGTCATGCTCGGTGCGGTACACCTCTTGCAGGCGGGCGAGGCACTGCTCGTAGACCTCGCGGTAGTCACGCTCGCGGTGGTGGATGACCGGCTTGGCGAGCTCGGCGAGCACCTCGGGAGGCACGGGCGTCGGCCCCGGCGTCAGTAGGTAGCGCTTCTCGGCCATCGCCTGAGACTAGCGCGGGCAGTGGCCGGCGAAGCTGGTCACGGACATCTGGACGGGCCTACTACCGTCGTACACTCGCACCGTGCCGATCTGTGCGAATTGTGGGCAGGACAACCCCGACCCCGCAAGGTTCTGCCTCGCCTGCGGCACTCCCCTCGCACCTGCTGCTCCCCCTGTCGAGGAACGAAAGCTCATCACGGTCCTCTTCACCGACATCGTGGGCTCGACGGCGAAGGCCGAGCAGATGGATCCCGAGGACGTTCGAGCCCGGTTGGCGCCGTACTACACCCGCCTCAGATCCGAGCTCGAAGCATTCGGGGGCACGGTCGAGAAGTTCATCGGCGACGCTGTCGTCGCGCTCTTCGGTGCCCCTGTAGCGCACGAGGACGATCCCGAGCGCGCCGTCAAGGCCGCTCTCGCGATCTGTTCGGCGATCGACGACCTGAACGCGGCTGACGAGTGGCTCGATCTCCAGGTGCGCATCGGCGTGAACACGGGTGAGGCACTGATCGTCGTCGGCGCAAAGTCGAGCGAGGGCGAGGGTATGGCGTCGGGCGACGTCATGAACACGGCAGCCCGGCTTCAGTCGGCCGCACCGATCAACGGCATCCTCGTCGGTGGAGACACGTATCGGGCGACCCGGGACGCGATCGACTACGCAGAAGCCGAGCCGATCGCCGCGAAGGGCAAGTCGGAGCCCGTCGAGGTCTGGCGAGTCGTCGGCGCTCGCGAGCGCGAAGCAGCCCCGACCTCAGGTGTCTCGCTCGTCGGCCGCGGTGACGAGCTCGAGCAGCTGGCGGAGGCCTGGCAGGCGGTCGTGGACGCGGCGCAGCCGGCGCTCTTCGGCGTGGTCGGAGCGCCGGGAATCGGGAAGAGCCGTCTCCTCGCAGAGTTCGGGGAGCGCGTCGGCGACGGCGCCGGTGTCCACTGGGGCAGATGCCTCCCGTACGGAGAAGGCATTACCTACTGGCCCGTGACCGAGATCGTGAAGTCCGCGGCGGGCATCCTCCAGAGCGACGATCGCGCAACCACAGTCACGAAACTCGATGCGTTCATCGACGGACTTCCGACCAAGGATCCGGACGAGCTCCGCACGATTGCCGCGGCGCTTTCCAACGTCATCGGTATTCCCATGACACCTCGAGGCACGTACACCGCGGGCGAGATTGCGCAGGGCGAGCTGCACTGGGGCCTACGGCGCACCGCCCAGCTCCTTGCAACACGAGAGCCGACGGTCTTTGTGTTCGAAGACCTCCATTGGGCGGAGCCCACGCTGATCGAGCTCCTCGAGTATCTGGCGGAGTCGCACGAGGGCACTCCGCTGCTTGCGATCTGGACGGCGCGACCGGAGTTCCTCGATACCGAAGCCGAATTCGCGGGCGGCTTGGGCTCGAAGCGGGCGGAGTTGGAGGTCCTACCCGCCGACGCAGGCACGGAGCTTCTGAGCAAGCTCATCGGAGACACCGCGCTCGCGGAGACCGAGTTCGCGGAAGCACTCATCGCGAATGCCGGGGGGAACCCGCTGTTCCTCGAAGAGACCGTTCGGATGCTGAAGGACAAGGGAATGCTCGAAGCGGGAGGCTGGCAGGAAGCGAGCCAAGGTGCCCTTCCGGTTCCCACGAGCCTTCAAGGTTTGATCAGTTCGCGACTGGACCGTCTGGACCACGAGGACAAGGAGACTGCGCATGACGCGTCGATCGCCGGCGCGGTCTTCTGGGCCGGGGCCGTCGCGCACCTCGGCACGCAGGACGGGCTGGTCTCCACGACTCCCCGGGGATCGCTCGAACGCCTGGAGCACCACGACTTCATTCGCGCGAGCGTCGTGTCCAGCGTCGCCGGCGAGGACGAATACGCCTTCAAGCACATCCTGATCCGAGATGTCGCCTACGGCCAGGTCCCAAAGGGGCGCCGCGTCCTGTTGCACGTCCGTTTCTCGGACTGGGTGACGAAACTCCCGAGCAGCGCGGACGAGTTCGTCGAGATCGTCGCGTGGCATCTCGAGCAGGCCTGCAGGCTCTCCCGCGAAGTCGCACGCAGCCCGATCGAGCCGCCCTTTCTCGCGGCTGCCGGCGCACTTGCGCACGCGGCAAAGAGAGCTGAGCAGCGCGAGGGCCTTCGCGAGGCGCGGCGCTACTACACCCGCGCGATCGAGGTCCTGGGCGACGGGTTCCCGGAGACGACGCTGGAGCTACGGCTGCGCCGAGCGATCACGATGGCCGAGCTCGGCGAGCTGCGCCAGGCCTATGACGAGCTCATCGAGGTGGACCAGGAGGTTGCGGAGATCGGCCGCAATGACCTCCGCGCCGAGGCCCTCGTCGCCCTTGCAGACATCGATCAGCGCCAGGGTCGAGCAAGCGAGGCGAACGAACGTCTCACGATCGCCGGCACGATCGCAAGCGGGCTGAGCGACCTACGGCTGGAGGTCAAATCGGCGTTCATCCTCTCCGCGCTCCGCGCGGATCTCGAGGGACAGTTCGAGCCGGCGATCGCGAACCTGCAACGTGCGGTTGCGATCGCCGAGGAGCTCGACGACCTCTCGCTTCGGGTCGAGGGTCACCTTCGCATTGGTTTCCTCCTCTACAACATGGGCGAGCTGCGCGCCGCGGAAGCAGAGCTGCTCCGCTGCACGAGCCTTGCGCGCGAGCTCGGCAGCCACCGGGACGAGGCCCGGGCGACGTTTCAGCTCGCGCTCGTCAAGTACTACCTCGGAGAGCCCGAAGAAGGCGAGCGACTTGCCCTCCAGGCGCAGGAATGGCTCAAGCGCACGGGAGACACGTACATGCAGGTCCAGAACGACCACTCGCTCGCACGCTTCGCCCTGGCGCGAGAGGACGCAGAGCTCGCAGAGGCGCGAATCCAGAGCACGGTCGAGACCGCGCTCGAGATCGGCGGCTGGCTCATCATCGACACGTTCCGCCTCCTCACGGAGGCCCTCATCCGTCAAGAACGGGTGGACGACGCGCGGGAGCTCGTCGCGTTCGCGGCGCGCAACCTTCCCGAGGAGGATGCCTTTGCCCGAGCCTCGCTCCTGCTCGCCGAGGCAAGCGTTGCGACCGCTACCAACGAGGTAGCCGCGGCCGCGACGTCCTTCGCAGAGGCGCTTCGGTTGATCGAGGGCCTCAACATGACGCTCGAGCTCGCCGAGGCACGATTCGCGCTCGCCCGCGCTCTACGCGCCTTCGGGGATCTGACCGGCGCAAGGACCGAGCTCGAGCGCGCACGCGCGATCTTCGCGCGGATCGAAGCCACCACGGCGGTCGGGTTGATCGACCGCGAGCTTGCGGACCTGTCAGAACAACCTGCGTAAAGCCGAGGGCCGGCTTCCCGCCGGTCGGCAGAGTGGGCGGCGCTCCCGCGCCGCCCACTCACCGTTTTGCCTAGCCGATTCCGGGGACGGTGAAGAACGCGTCGTCTGTTGACATATTGAAGGGCGCGGTCAGCGCTCCTGAAGAGATGTCGCTCGCGAAAGCGAAGACCGTCAGCTGGTATTCCTGACCCGGAACGAGTTCGAGCACCCCGAAGTCATACGTGGTCGTGCCCGCCGGCAGTACCTGTTCGGCCGTCACCCCGCTGAACGGCACCGGAGAGACCCGGACGAGGTAGGACTGCGCGCCCACCGGATCGGCCCAGGTCACCGAGACGTCACCCGACTCGATGTCCCGCCCACCCGATGTGATGTCCGGTGGAGGCAACGTACTCGCGGTGTTGAGCTCGGCCGACCCTGTGTGGTTCGAAGTGCCAACCCCGAGGGCCTGATAGGTCCCGGTGACCGGGGCGATGCCGCTCCACGTCATCGCCAGCCCCGATCCCATTCCCGGCGGCGCGTAGAACGGACTGGACAGCACCAGGTTCGAGCCGTCGTTCCACCCGCTCGGCCCGGTGATCGTCAGCGAGCTCAGCGGGTCGTCGCCCGGGCTCGGATCGAACCCGAAAGCGGTTCCGATCACGCCGAAGTCACTGTCGTTCCAGGTGCCCGCTGCGATGTCGACCGGCGGCGGCCCCGTGCTCGTCGCGCAGCCTTCCGGCCCACAGTTGACGGCAATGGTGATCGTCGAGCCTGACTGGGTGTTGTTCTTGACGTCGCCGTTCGAATCGACGTGCTGCGTGCCGGTGCAGTTGCCCTGCGAGGTGCAGTTGTCCGAAACCACGTTCGTGATCGTCACACCCGTGGCCGGGGTGGAGACCTGCACGGAGTTCTGCGTCTGGTTCGCCGTGTCGGCGCCGTTACCGGCCTGGCTTCCGGTCCCCTTCCTCGTCGGCCCGTGCTGCTCGGCGACGATTCCCGGGGAGACGATGCTCGACCGGCGCTGAACCTGACGCTCCACCTGATCCGACGTCTGCTTCGACAGACCGGAGCTCGACTGCGTGAACCGATGGTCGAGCCCACCATGCGTTGAATCCGTGACCGAGCCTTGCGCCTGCTTGCCGATGGTCGCACAGCAGTTGCTGGCGGCCTCGAACTGGCGGTAGTCGTGGCGCATCAGCACCGTGTTCTTGCCACCGAGGCTCGGTACGAGGCTCGAGCTCTGCTGCACGGTGTTGCACTGATTCGCGAACGGATCGTCCAGTGCAGCGTTCAGGACGGGGCAGGTGGCGGACCCGTTCACGTCGACGGTGTTCTGGAGCTGCGTGATCTGCGGGCTGTGGTCCGCGCGGGCCCGCTGAAGCTGTGTCTGGAGGATGGCAGCCGAGTTGTTTCCGGCCAGCGCAGCTCCGTTGCCCGTCGTCTGGATCACGGAAAGCCGTTGGTATGCGTCCTGCTTCTGAAGAATCGGAGAGCTCGTCGACGGTGTGAAGTCGTCCGCGTTGTTGGCGTCGTCGTTGAGGGCCGCCGCACCGCGACCGAGCAACTGCACGACGTTCTGCGTCACCCCTGCGTTGTTCGAGCCGCCCTTCGTGTTGGTCTGGGCGATGCTCGCGTTCTGTGTCGCCGCCTGGGTTCCGCTTTGGGCGCCGTTCTGAATCAAGATCTGAATCACCAACGCATTGTTGTTCGCGCCCGTAGTCGTGTTTGCCTGGGTGATCGAGCAGTTCTGTGTGACGCCGTTGGCAGTGCTCGTCTCGGAGCAGGTCGCCGTGCCGCCGCCGGACTGCATGATCGTGCAATCGTTGGGCGACGACCCTGAAGTGCGCGGCGCGCAGAGATAGGTATTGAACGTTCCCATCTGCAGTACTCGACGACTCGTCGTGCACGTCCACTTCTTCCCCGGGCACTTCGGGCCGGCATAGTTCCGCGTCCCGCGCTGGATCACGACCTGTCGCGGATCAAGCCCGACCGAGCGCAGGTACCGGGCAGCGCCTGCATTGGTCGAGAGGTCTGCGGTACGAAGTAGGGCAAGTCTTCGAGCGGCGGCCGGGCTCGGCGTTCTGTTCGCGACGACAGCGTGAGTTGGAGGGGAAATCGCGGGGTTGCCCCGCGCCGACGCGGCCGCCCCTGCACCACTCGTCATTCCCGCGAGCACCAACGACAGCCCTAGTACCGCGCCGACAGCCGCGAGCAGCATCTTGCCCTTCATGGTCTCCCCTTTCGCCGCGATTTCCCGTGGTTATACAACGGTCCGCCGAAAAATACGATAGGCCCTCATCAGCTCAAGCCGCGCGTTCACGCGAATCTGCGGACGTTGTGGCCTCGAGTCAACGTTCCAATCGCCACATAGACGTCTAACTTCCGCAACAACGGGGAAGTCTTATCCCTTCGACACAATCAGCCGTCCTCGGCTGCGGCACAGTGACGAGGCGGCGTTGATCCGGGGGGATCACTCAGATGAAGCAAAAGTTGACACTCGCATTCGCGTGCGCCTGCGCCCTTGTGGTTGCGCTCGGCGCTGCCGCGATTCGCGCGGACTCCACGCCGGAGCCGACGACGACCACGGAAACCGATGCGGGCCCGCCCCAGTTCGAGCAGCGCGAGATCCAGCGGCAGATCGACAGGTATCGCCATGAAGTCTGGCGCTGGCAGCGCACCATGGGGAATCCGCTCACCCGGCAGCTGCCGAATGCCCCCGTGGAGGTGGAGGCGAAGATCGCCACCTGGAAGCAGGTGGCGACCGACATCCGGCGCCGAGCACTGAACCCGCCCCACAAGCGTCAGTGGCTCTGCATCCACCGCTTCGAGGGGGCCTGGAACGATCCCAACCCTCCGTACTACGGAGGACTCCAGATGGACCTGAGCTTCCAGCGCGCCTATGGCAGCAAGCTGTTGGCGACGAAAGGCCCGGCGAACAACTGGACTCCGCTCGAGCAGATGTGGGTCGCCGAACGTGCGCACCGTGCCGGCCGCGGCTTCTATCCGTGGCCGAACACGGCGCGCTACTGCGGGCTGATCTAGCGCAGACGCGAGACGCGAGCGCCTTCGCGCGCGTCGTCGACGTTCTCACCCTGGTCGTCATCGCCGACCTCGAGCAGCTCGACAAACAGGGCCCGGTAGTGGCGCACCGAGTGCCTAAGGTCGTCGGTTGACGCCTCACCGCGCTCGCTCGCGCGGGCGATGCCGTTCGCGGTGCGGTACCGCTCGACGAGCTCCGGGTGCTCGACGGAGATGTCGGCCGCCCGCTGCTCGAAATCGTCGACCGGATAGCCACGATCCCTCATGACGCGTTGCACCAGGTCGTCCGCCTCCGACACCGCTCCCGTCGGATCGTCGACGAACCGCGCCTGCGTCGCCTGCCACTCCTCGATGTAACGCTCACGCGCATCGTCCGACAACGGCCGAAGCTCGAGCTCGTCATGACGCTTCTCACGCTCCGCCAGCTCGCGTTCGGCCTCCCGGCGACCGCCGGCCCTCTCCAGCTCGCGGTCGTACTCCGGGCCGAAGCGATCCTGCAACGAGCGCGTCCGACGCGTGCTCAACGCGCTCCACAGCACCCCGACAATGATGATCGCAGCCACGACGGCAATCGCAATCCAGACCCACGTGTTCATGTTGCTCCTTCCGGTTGCTAGGGACCGAAGGGGGTAGAGAGGGCTACCCAGCCCAGAAGGTTCGAAACTCGGTGCCTACTAGCCCTGGAGCTTCCCGCGCAAGAGCTCGTTGACGACTTTCGGATCGGCCTTGCCCTGCGTCTCCTTCATCACCTGGCCGACGAAGAAGCCGAGCACACCTTGTTTGCCACCTTTGTACGTCGCGACCTGGCTCGGATTCGCGTCGAGGATGCGCTGGACGAGCGGCTCGAGCTCCGCGACGTCGGCGACGACCGTGTCGGTGAGATACGTCTCGGCGCGGAACTCGGGATCGCCGCTCTCGGCGAGGGCACGGGTGAACGTCTCGCGCGGGATCGTCCCGCGCGCGGCGATGAGCTTCCCGAGCTCGGTCCCATCGACCGCAGCCGGATCGATTCCCGTGGCCACGAAGTCGTTCATCAGAACGTTCGAGACGGCCTTCGTGTCCACGCCGTCGAGCGCAACCTGTTCATAGAGATGTGCAAGAGCAGCCGAGCCGTTGAGCACTTCGGCGTCGTAGTACGACAGCTCGAACTCCCGTTCGAAGCGGCGAATACGTGAACCCGGCAGCTCGGGGACTTCGGTGCGTAGCCGCTCGACGAGCTCGGTGGGCGGATCGAGCGGAACCAGGTCCGGCTCGGGGAAGTACCGGTAGTCGTCGGCCTCCTCCTTGCGGCGCCGAGCAGTGACGAGGTCGGACTTCACCTCGTAGTCGAGCGTCTCCTGCACGACCTCACCACCGGACTCCCACGTCTCGATCTGCCGGCGGAGCTCCGCCTCGATGCCGCGGGCGATGTGGTTGAAGGAGTTCATGTTCTTCAGCTCCGTGCGAGTCCGGTAACCCGTCTCCCCCGCCTCGCGTACGGAGACGTTCGCGTCTGCCCGAAGCGTTCCCTTTTCCATCTCGGCGTCGGAGACGCCGAGCTCGACGATGGTCTGGCGCAAGAGCTGCAGGAAGCGCTTCGCCTGCTCGGCCGACCGGATGTCGGGCTGCGTCACGATCTCGACGAGCGGCGTGCCGCCCCGGTTGAAGTCCACGTTCGAGTGCTCGGAGCCGACGATGCGGCCCGTTGCGCCGCCGACGTGGATCGTCTTCGCGGCGTCCTCTTCGAGATGCGCGCGCACGATGCCGACTTCGGTGTCGCCGTCGGGGCCGGGCACGACGAAGGAGCCGTCGATGCAGAGCGGCTCGTCGTACTGGGAGATCTGGTACCCCTTGGGATTGTCGGGATAGAAGTAGTTCTTGCGGTGGAAGACAGCGTGCTCGGCGATCCGGCAGTTCAGCGCATGGCCGAGCTTGATCGTCCACTCGACGGCGGTCTCGTTCGGCACGGGTAGCGCGCCGGGGAACGCCAGGCACACCGGGCAGGTTCGTGTGTTCGGCTCGCCGCCGTACCCGGCTTCGCAGCTGCAGAACATCTTCGTGCGCGTCTTGAGCTGCACGTGGATCTCGAGACCGATGACGGGCTCCCACTCAGGCACGCAGATACTCCTTCGCCTGGAGCAGCGGCACCTCGATGTCGCCGCGCACCTCGAAGATCGCGAGGTACTCCTCGAGCGCGCCGTGCATCCGGATCAAGCAGAGCTCTCGTTCTCCGGCTTCGAGTGAGAGGCGCACGTCGTCGATCTGCACTGCGCGCGAGCCGTCGAGCACGCGCGGGCGCACACCGAACACTCGCTCCACAGCGAGCACGAAGTCCGCGGCACGGTCCACGATCCGCCTCATCGGAGCCGCTCCGGGACCGTGTCGAAGCCGATCGCGCGCTCGAGCGCGTGGCCGGCACGGAACAGCGTGTTCTCCGAGAACTGCGCCCCGATCAGCTGCAGCCCCACAGGAAGACCCTCCGAGAGGCCGCAGGGGATCGACAGGCCCGGTAGCCCCGCCATGTTCGGCGGAATGGTGAGAACGTCGGCGAGGTACATCGCCAACGGGTTCTCGGACCGTTCGCCGAGCTTGAACGCGACCGTCGGCGACGTCGGGCTGATCAGGACGTCGAAGCGCTCGAACGCCGCAGCGAACTCCCGCGCGATCACGGTACGTACCTTCTGCGCCTGCCCGTAGTACGCCTCGTAGTACCCCGCAGACAGCGCATAGGTGCCGAGCATGATCCGCCGCTTCGGCTCGTCGCCGAAACCGGCGTCACGCGTGCGGGCGACGAGCTCGTAGTAGTTGTCCGCCGGAACGCGCAACCCGTAGCGCACGCCGTCGTAGCGCGAGAGGTTCGACGACGCCTCCGCCGGAGCGATCAGGTAGTAGCAAGCGAGGCCGTATTCGACGGAGCGCGGCAGCTCGCACTCGGCGACGTCTGCACCCAGGCTCGCGCAGAGATCGATCGCGCGACGCACCGCCTCACTGACCCCGGGCTCGATGCCCTCGGCCTCATTCAGCTCCTGCGGCACGCCGACGCGCAGGCCCACGAGATCCTCTGCTTCGGGAAGCTCGACGGGCGGGACGTCGACGGTCGTCGAATCGGACTCGTCGCGACCGCTGATGATCCCGTAGAGCAGCGCGTTGTCGCGCACCGTCTTCGTGACGGGCCCCACCTGGTCGAGGCTCGAGGCGAAGGCGACGATGCCGTAGCGCGACACGGTTCCGTACGTCGGACGAAGCCCGACGTTGCCGCAAAGGGCGGCCGGCTGCTTGATCGATCCACCGGTGTCGGAACCGAGGGCCCAGGGAGCAAGGCCTGCCGACACGGCTGCCGCCGACCCGCCGCCGGAACCGCCCGGGACACGCGTCGGATCCCAGGGGTTTCTCGACGGGCCGTACGCGGAGTTCTCGGTGGACGATCCCATCGCGAACTCGTCGGTGTTCGTCTTGCCGAGCAGCTGCAGTCCTGCGGCCTTGCAACGCTCCGCAACCGTCGAATCGAAGACGGGCACGTAGTTCTCGAGAATCCTCGAGCCGGCGGTCGTGCGTACGCCCTTCGTGGAGATGACGTCCTTGAGCGCGATTGGCACGCCGTCGTTGTCGTCGCCGTCGACGAGCGTCAGGAAGCAGTGGAGCTCCTCGTTGCGAGCGTCGATCGCCTCGCGGTACGCGGCCCGAAGCTCGGTGCCCGACACCTCGCCGCGCTCGAGCAAGCCCTTCGCCTCTTCTGCGGTCAGCCTGAGCGTGTCGATCATGGGCCGATCTCCGGCCCATGAGGGGAAGGGGCGAAGAGGGAAACCGGGAGGTTTCCCCTCTTGTTCTCCTCGGCCCACGCGGCGATCTCAGCGGCGCGGGGGTTGAGGCGATCCCTAAAGAAGGGAGCTCGTGAGGGAAACATGGTTTCCCTCCCGGGAGCGAGCCCAAGGCGAGCGATCACGCCGAGGGCTCCTCGGCGGCGCCCGTCGGAGGAACGCGGAAGTAGTGGCCGTCCCGCTCGGGTGCATTGGCGAAGACGTCGTCGAGCGGCAGCGACGGCCGCGGCTCGTCGGGCCTGAAGACGTTCACGACCGCGAGCGGATGAGACGTCGGCGGCACGTCCGAGAGGTCGAGCTCGGACACCTTGCCGACGGCGGCGAGGATGTCGTTCAGCTCGACGGTCAGCCGCGCGATCTCCTCCTCGCTCAACTCGAGCTGGGCGAGCGCTGCGACATGCAGCACGTCTTCCCTGGTGATTGGCACTACCTGAATCCTTCCAAAAGCTGAGGCGCCGACTTGGCGGCGCCGCCTAGAGGCCGATCGGGCTTCGCCCGTTCGGCCGTCTCAATCCCGTCCTGGGTAACGCAACTGCAAGAATCATCGCCTCCGCAACAGGAGAGGCCCCCTTTCGGGGGCCTCGTTATTCACTTGGTTCCGAAAGGAAAGCTAGACAGGCTGGACGTTCGCGGCTTGGGCGCCCTTGGGCCCCTGCACGACCTCGAACTCAACCCGCTGACCTTCGGTCAGCGACTTGTACCCCTCCTGCGTGATGGCGGAGAAGTGGACGAAGACGTCCTCTCCACCCTCACGCTCTATGAATCCATAGCCCTTCTCGTTCGAAAACCACTTCACGGTGCCCTGAGCCAACGACTTCCTCCTTCAAAACATGCGACGGCCCGGGCACCGAGCCGCCACGCTTGATACAGCGGGCCGGAGTCTAGCTCAGATGCGCGGGAACGCAAGCTTGCCGCGCCGATACCGGGCGGCCCGCGCCGCGTTGCCCAGCAGGGCGGCAATGGTCATCGGGCCGACCCCGCCCGGAACCGGCGTGAGGAAGGCTGCGACCTCGGCGACGCCGGCCTCGACGTCCCCCCTCACTCCGGCATCCGTACGCGTGATCCCGACGTCCACGACGGTCGCGCCCTGCTTGACCATGTCCGCGGTGATCACGCCGGGGAGTCCGACGGCGGCAACGAGGATGTCCGCGTCGAGGGTGTGGCGGGCAAGATCCTCGGTGCGGGAGTGACAGATCGTCACCGTCGCGTTCGCCTGCAGGAGGAGCAGCGCCACCGGCTTGCCGACGAGCGTGCTGCGGCCGACCACGACGGCCCTCTGGCCGGTGATCGGGATGCGGTACTCGTCGAGGAGGTACATGACGCCGAGCGGCGTCGCCGGGACGAGCGTCTGGCGGCCGAGGTAAAGCTGGCCGGCGCTGAACGGATGCAGTCCGTCGACGTCCTTCATCGGATCGATCGCGCGCATCACGCGCGCTTCGTCGATCTGCTCGGGCAGCGGCGTCTGGACGAGGATTCCGTCGACCTCGTCGTTCTCGTTCAGCTCTTCGACGAGCTCGACGAGCTCGTCCTCGGCCGTCGTGGAGGGCAGGCGATGGTCGATCGGCTCGATGCCGACCTCCTCCGCAGCCTTGTGCTTGAGGCGGATGTAGATCTCCGATGCCGGGTCGTCGCCGACCAGCACGGTCGCGAGGCCGACGCGGCCGAGCTCCGCGATGTCGCCCTTCAGCTCCCCGCGCAGGCGTGCCGCAAGGGCGGTCCCGTCCATCAGCGTCGCGCTCACGGTCGGCTAGATCGTGAGCTCGACGCCGCTGACATCCAGCCCGAGCGACTCCGCCAGGCGGACGCCGAGCTCGAGGTCCTCGCGGAGGCGCACGGCGTCGCGGGACTCCATGGCCCGGCCGATCCAGGCGCGCTCGCGCGGACGCCACATCGCGTGCGCCGCGAACTCGGGCAGCAGCCGGTTCGCAGCGTCGACGAGCTTCTGGTTCATCTTCTTCGAGAGGTTCTGGAGCAGCACGCGCTCGTACGCCATGCCGGCGCCGTGATGGATGCCGTCGTCCGTGGCGAGGCGGTTGCAGACGTCTTCGAGCACCGTCCCCCGCGCCGACCTTGCGATCATCCGGAACCGCGAGATGATCAGGCGCTCGTAGAACACCTGCATCAGGAAGACCTTCTCCTCCAGCGTGTCGGCCTCGAGCGTCAGGTGGGCAAGGTTGTCGAGGTGAGGATCGCGCTCGGCCGTACCTCCTGCTTCGGTGACCAGCTTGAGCCACGCCTCGGTGTGACGCGACTCGTCCTGGACCATCGTCGAGTAGTAGAGCTTCGCCTCGACGTCCGGCGCGATGTTCAGCAACTGCGAGGCCATGTCGCACGCGAGCATGTCCGCCTGCAACTGCTGGGTCAGCACAGAGCGCCACATGTCCTTGCGCCGCGCCTTGCTCTGGGGCGACCCTTTGCCCTCAGGAATCGGAGGGAGCTCGCCCCAGGGCAGGTCGCGCACCTGCCACTCCTGGCGCTTCGCGAGCTCGTAGAAACGCAGGACGCCCGCGTACGCCTCGCGGCCGTCGGTGGTGATCTCGATCAGCTGGTCCGTCGCCATGTGTGGGGGATTATGCGTGTCCGGGGCCGCGTAAGCTCTGGAGGTGGAGATGAAGCGCTGGCCTCGGAAGAACGACCCCGAATCGATCAGCGCGCGCCAGCAGGCACTTGGGCTCAGCGACGGCGTGACCAAGATCGATCTCTCGCCGTTCGTCGCTGCGCAGGAGATGCTGACCGGCGCCGCGGTCATTCCGGTATCGGTCGTCGGTCCCTTGCAGATCGAGCTCGGCGAATACGAGCTCGAAGAGCCCTTCGGCCGCGTCTCCGAAACCGGCCGCTCCGCCGCCGAGGTGTTCGTTCCGCTCGCGCATACGGAAGGCGGTCTCTCCGCGTCGCTGTACCGCGGGGCACGAGCCGCGGCCGAGTCGGGGGGCTTCCGAACGTACGTGCTCCAGGACCGAATCACCAGAGCATCCTGTTTCGTCTGCAAGTCGACGGAGGAGGCCGTGCAGCTTGCGCGGTTCCTCGACGCGCACGTCGCCGAGATGAGGCGCTGGCTGTCGGAGCGCCACGAGGACACGATCTCGCGGTACGCAAAGCTGCGCGAGGTCGAGACTCACGTCATCGGGCCGATGTGTCACGTCATGTGGGCCTTCACGACCGGGGACGCCTGTGGGCCGAACATGATCACCCGCAACTCATACGCGCTGAACATGGCGTATGTGATGGAACACGCGCCGGTGAAGCCGGAGCGCGCGATCCTGGAAGCGAACATGGGTGGCGACAAGAAGCCGTCGCACCGCTACTTCGAGCGCGGTGGCCACGGCAAGACTGTCCTCGCGGAAGCGGTGCTCACGGAGGAGGCGGTGCGCCGCGTTCTCCGAACGACCGTCGACGATCTCCTCGAGCTTTCGTACGTCGGCACGCACGGCGCCGTTGCGTCGGGAATGCAGTCGGTCGCCTTCACGCCCGCTTCGGCGATCGCCGCGATCTTTGCGGCGACCGGGCAGGACCTCGGGATGGTCGGAACCAGCTCGATGGCGCACGGAACCGGGCGACGGGTTGACGGTGGCATCAACTGCGCAATCCGGTTGCCGGGGCTCGAGGTCGGCACGGTCGGCGGGGGAACGGTCTTCCCGTACGCGCGCACCTGGCTCGAACTGATGGGCTGCGCGGGGGAGGGCAAGGTCTACCGCTTCGCGCAGATCGTGGCCGCCGCGACGCTCGCTCTCGAGATCTCGGCGAGCGCGGCGATGGCGACCGCCGGCTCCGAGAACTTCTTCCGCGCGCACCACGAGCTCGGCGGCAAGCGACACTGAGCTCTTGAGGCAAATGCCTCGAATGCCGATAACCGAGGCATGCGAGGCATCCTTGTCGGCGCGCTCCTGATCGTCGCCCTGATGGTCGCCATCAAGGACGGCCGCGTGCTCCGCGCGACGGGTATGAGGGGCATCTGCCACGCGGTCACCACACCACGGGGCGAGGACGGTTCCTGGCAGGCCTGTGACCCGGGCAAGCTCGAAGGCGCCCCCGACCTCAGCCGCCAGGGCTGCAAGTCCGTGCAAGTCGTCGGCAAGACGGAGTACTGGCGCTGCCCGGCTGCAATCAAGAGCAGCCACAAGCCCAGCTAGAGGCCTGATGTGAAATTCCGCCGGGCCGGATGACGCACCAGACACGGCGCCGGATCAGCACGTCCGCCCGCGGCACGTAGCGCCGCTACGCACCGCGAACGACCGCACTGCCCGGCTTGGTCTGGAGCGCCCCCGACGTCGGCCGAATTTCGCATCAACCCTCTAACGGGTACCGATCTC
>Ga0193727_1000396_pt1 | contig 16632 bp, 16 predicted proteins | sample H2c2metaG_FD_143051 | JGI IMG/M metagenome (GOLD analysis project Ga0193727, IMG submission 143051) | Soil microbial communities from a riparian zone of the East river system, Colorado, United States - H2c2 | ecosystem: Environmental > Terrestrial > Soil > Riparian zone | place: USA: East River...
GAGCTCTACCCGCAGGCGAACGACGTCTCGCTCGATGCGGCGATTCTCCGCGCGCTGAGGCCGCTCGATCCGACTGTCACACTACCGTGGGTGCAGGAGATCACCGCGCTCTTTACCGAAGACGAGATAATTCGTGCGCGCAACGCGACAATTCTTGCCAGGCCAGACAACGTGAAGGCTTACTTCGCCGCGCAGTTCCGAAAGATCATCCCCGCACAGGCTGCCCCGCGTCCGCTGGCAGGGAGCATCAAATCAGCGCCCGAAAATGATCCGTATGGGTTTTAGCTACCTCCGTAGGGTGGGAAGGGGAACCGCTTTTCTCGCAGCTGTTTTCGCTCAAAACGCCTTCGCGCAGCCAGTACTGCTCCAGATCCGTCCTCCGATCGGCGACACCCTCCGCATGCACCTGTCGCAGTCAGTGGAGATGACCGGCACGACACATCGCGGCGGGCGGGACTCCACGAGTAGCACGATGACGACATCCATCGAAGTGTTCACCCGCGCGATCGCTCAGCAGTGGGGCTCCGGCGGTACGCTCATGCAATCGATCACGGATTCGGTCGCGATGACCCCGGCCTCGCCGGGCTCGCTTGCCGATCTCAAGCGTCGCACGATGCAGGCGCGGCGGGTGTGGGTGCGCGTCTCGACCGATGGGGCGATGGAGATAGTCGATGACGCGGATCCGCGCAGCGAGCTGCGGAATATCTTCGGAGAAATGCCGGCGATGCTCGCGCGCGAGCCGGTCGCGGTCGGCGGAAAATGGAATCGCGAGATGCAGATCCCGCTGAGTGGAGATCCGGGCGCTCTGGGACAGGTGAAAGCGACTTTTCGTCTCGATTCACTCGGGGCCAATGGCGACATCGCCTACATATCGATGCACGGCACCATGGCCCGCATGAACACACCGGGAATGCCGATCACCGGCGCCGGCTACGCCACTTCGGGCACCCTCGCGGGCACAATTCAAATCGATCGAAGATTGGGCTGGATTACGGACTCGCGCAGTAGCATCATCGTACGGTCCACGATCGCCGCGGCCCCGTCCCGAAAGGGAGGACCACAGGGAGCGCCGATGCAGGTGCGGACTAAAATCACTCAGTGGATAAGGGCGACGCGCACTCGATGAGACTGGTTCACCTCTCGGACATACACCTCGGCTTCAGACAATACCAGCGACAGACACCCACGGGGATCAACCAGCGTGAGGCGGATGTCGCGGCTTCGCTGAGGCGCGTCATAGACAGGGTGATCGAGCTCAAGCCTGAGCTGGTGCTCATCGCCGGGGACGTGTTTCACGCCGTTCGCCCAAGCAATCCCGCCATTCTCCACGCGTTTCATCAGTTCTCGCGCCTAATGGAGTCGCTGCCCGGCACGACCGTCGTCATGGTTGCGGGCAATCACGACACTCCGCGTACGGCGGAGACCGGGTGCATTCTCCGGTTGTTCTCGCCACTCGGGATCAACGTCGTGGAAGGTGAGCCGAAGCGGATCCCGTTTCCCGAGCACGATCTGTCGATTCTCGCCGTGCCCGACATGGGGAAAGCGCCGCTGTTCGCTCCGGATCCACACGCGAAGTACAACATCCTCCTGCTTCATGGCGAGATCGAAGGAGTGCTGCCGAGGAGTGGGCGCGAGCTCGATCGACGGCCGATGGGGATCACGAAGAGAGAGCTCGGCGCCGAGAATTGGGATTATGTGGCGCTCGGCCACTACCACGTGTATCGGCAGATCGACTCCAACGCGTTCTACGCCGGATCGATCGACTACACGAGCACCAACTCCTGGGGCGAGATGACCGAGGAGCGCGAACTCTGGCGGGAAATACCGGAGGAGCGTAAGACGGGACCCGGCGGGAAGGGGATCATCGAGCACGATCTCTCCACAGGGGCTCATACGTTTCACTCGATTCCGCCATTACGGCAATGGGTCGATCTTCCATCACTTTCGGGGGCGGGGCTATCACCTGCTTCGCTCGATGAGGCGATTCGCGCGACGGTAGAGAACCTCGACGGCGGCTCGTCGTGAGCGATGTCCCTCGCCACATTTTGCGCGAGCTCGATCACAAGGCGCTCCGCGAGTACAAGCGGAAGGCGCTGCAGTTTCATCTCGACACTCGTCGCCCCGAGATCGTGAGACCCGATGCGGGGCAGGGCGGGCCGGGTCGGCGGGCATCGCTCGCTGATACGGTTCGCGACAAACTGAGATCGCGCGTGCTCACGGAGAACATCGATCGCGAGGTACTCGTCGAGCTCGGGCTGCACTACCTCCGCGAGGCGGACCTGGTAGCTGGCCCCGCTGAAGAGGATGCGATCGCGTGAGACTGAATAGCCTCAAGCTCACGAACTTCCGCCAGCATGTGCGGACCGAGCTCAACTTCGGGACTGGTCTCACCGGCATCATCGGTCCGAACGGTGCCGGTAAAACGACGATCCTCGAAGCGATCGCTTGGGCGCTATACGGGAATCCGGCGATTCGTGGCAACCGCGACTCGATTCGCTTTATGGGCGCGGGAGCGCGCGCACCAGTCGAAGTAGAACTGGATTTCGAGCTCGGCTCCCACCGCTATCGTGTCGTTCGTGGGCTGACGAACGCGGAGGTCTACCTCGACGGCGCGGACGTGCCGATCGCGAACACGATCTCCAACGTCACCGAGCTCATGCAGCGCCGGCTGGGAATGTCGATGTCGGAATTTTTCCACACGTATTTCACGGCCCAGAAAGAGCTGACGGTGATGGCGGCGATGACACCCGCCAGGCGTGGACAGTTCCTCTCACGAGTGCTTGGCTATGAAAAGCTCCGCATCGCGCAGGACCTGACGCGCGAGCGCCGAAATCGCGTACGGTCCGCGATCGATGGAATGCAGCGCGGTATGCGGGATCCCGAAGTGGTTCTTCGCTCGCTCGCGGAAGCCGCATCGCGAAAGGAAGAGGCAGAAGCGCGCGCGCAACAGGCGGCGCATCGCGGAGCCGTTCGCGCCCGCGAGATGATGGCGATCGAGCCCAGATGGGAAATGCTGCAAAGGCAACGCGAGCAGTCGGCTCAGCTCCTTACCCAGATCAACGTAGCCGAAGAAAAAGAAGCAGCGCTGCAACGCGACGCCGAGCGGATAGTGCGCGAGCTCGAGGGAGTGCAGACCGCGAGATCACAGCTCGCCACACTGCGCGATGCCGTTGAGCCGCTGTTTGCGCTCAATGTCGAGCTGCAAGCGCTGAACACCCTCTATCGCGAGGAAGGGCGCCGCAAGACTCTGCTCGAGGCGGAAGCTGCTCTACGCGAGGAGATCGCTCGTCTCCAGGAGCGTCACTCGCGGATCGAACGCGCCCCCGCGCTCGAGGAAGAGGCGACGCTCGAGCTCGAGAAGAAGCGCTCCGAGCTCGAGGACGCGCAGGGACTTCTCGAAGCCCGCCGGACCGAGTGGGTACGCGACCGCCAGGAAGCACAGACCAAGCGCGAAGCCCTGAGACAGCAATACACCGAGGTCAAACACCAGCGCGATCGCGTTGTCGCACTCGGCGAAGACGGTGAGTGCCCGACGTGCAGCCGCCCCCTCGGCGGAAGTCTGCACACTGTGGTGGAGCACCTCGACGAGCTGATCGAGACGGTGAACGTCGACGGCAACTATTACAAGGCGCGCGTCGAGCAGCTCGAGCAGATGCCCGAAGACGTTCATCAGCTCGACGAGAAACGGCGTGCTCTGATGGCGGAGGTGGGAACACTCGAGCGCCGCCTCGCGAAGGTACAACTGGCGGTGCTGGAGCTGGGAACGATCGTGCGCGACATCGCGGCGAAGCAGCAGCGTCAGGTGCAAATGAAGCGCGACCTCTCGCGGATACCGCCCGGGTACGATCCAGCGCGGCACGCCGAGGTGATCGCCGAGGTCGATCGGCTGACTCCGATGGAAGCGGAAGCCGGGCGATTCCAGGCGATGCTCGATCGGGAACCGCAGCTCAAGCTGGAGCAGACGCGCATCGCGCAGGAGGTCATGCGCGTGCAATCGTCGCTCGGCACGCTCCGCACGCGTCGCGCGCAGATTTCCTTCACCGAAAAGGATTTCAACGAGCTGCGAGCGGAATTCGATCGTGTGCGAGGCGAGCTCCAGGAGTCCAAGGTGGCTGCCGCCCGCGCCCAGGAGCAGGTGTCGGGCGCGACCGCTGCGTTGGCGGCGGCGCAGGAGTCGGCCGAGGAATTGAAGAAGAAAGTCGCCGAGCTGGAGGTGCTGCAGACGGATCGACGGATGCACGACGAGCTGGACCGCGCTTTCTCGGACCTGAGGACTGATTTGAATTTCCAGCTCCGGCCCGAGCTGTCGGAATTGGCGAGCGCGTTTCTGAGTGAGCTCACCGATGCGCGTTACACGGAGATGGAGCTCGACGACCAGTACAACATCGTTATTCTCGAAGACGGAATTCCCAAGCCCGTGCTGTCCGGTGGAGAGGAGGATCTCGCCAACCTCGTGCTGCGCCTGGCGATCTCACAGATGATCGCCGAGCGCGCGGGTCAGAGTTTCTCGCTGCTCATTCTCGACGAAGTGTTCGGCTCGCTGGATGAAGCCAGGCGGTTCAACGTCGTCGAGCTGCTACGCGGACTGCAGGACCGTTTCGAGCAGGTGATTCTGATCACCCATATCGAGCCGGTGCGCGAGGGCTTGGATCGTGTGATCAGCGTCGGCTACGATGCGGACCGCGGCTGCTCGGTTGTGACCGAGAGCGAAGGTGAGACGATTGGACTCGGCGAAGAGCTCGAGCCCGTGGAGTCGTCTTTATTTGGCCGGGGGCGTGCGCGCGTGACGGACGAATCCGAAGAGCGAGCGGCGGGAGCGGCGTAATGGCATTCGCGCGCAACTGGAGGCAGGCGTGGGTTTCGGAGACGCCGGAGCGCGTTAGCGTGCGCGAAATCCCCGCGCTCAACGCGGTCTTCAGCGAAGCGTTCACGGAGCGGTATCGCCGGGACGGAATGGTCGGCGTGCGTGTGCCGCACCTCAATCCGTCGGTGTGGAAGTTCGCGATCACGGACGCCGAGGATGGCGCGATGATCTGGCGGAACGCGCGCGATGGGATCGCGGCGTTCAACATGGTCCATCGCTCGGGGGTCGAGGGGTGGATGGGTCCGCTTGCGGTGCATCCCGACTATCAGGGCCAGGGCGTCGGGAAGATGATCGTATCGTCCGGTGTCGAGTGGCTCAAGAAAGCCGGCGCGAGAGTGATTGGTCTCGAGACGATGCCGCGCACGATGGACAACGTCGGCTTCTATTCCGCGCTCGGCTTCGCGCCGGGCCATCTGACTCTCACGGTAACACTCGAGGCGGCCAGGGCGGGAATTCAGGCGACGACGATGTCCTCGCTCAATCCGCACGAGCGGGAGCTCGCGATCAGGCAGTGTCGCTTGCTGGTGGATCAGCTCGCGCCCGGCTACGACTATACTCGCGAGATCGTTCTCACCGCACAGCACCTGCTTGGTGATACGCTATTCGTGCGGAAGGGTAGCGACGTTGTGTCGTTCGCGGTCTGTCACTCGGTACCGCTGGTCGAGGGCAGGGTGACGGAGGAAATGCGCGTCCTCAAGATGGTCGCAAAGACGGAAGCGGATTTCGATCAGCTGGTGACGCAGCTTTGTGCGCATGCGCGTGTGAAGTCGGCGCGGCGGGTGGCGATCAGAGTTCAGGGGCAGTACGGCGACATTTATCGGCGTCTGGTTGCACGGGGCGCTAGAGTCAGGTGGACGGACCTGAGGATGTCGCTGCATGACTACGCCGAGGCGCGGCCCGGGAGTGGCGGCATAGTGCTGTCGAATTGGGAGATTTGAGGACAAGTAGTTCCAATGCGAATCGTCCCTTCAACGCAGTTGCCGCTTCTGATGGTCGGTGAGTTCGGCCTCGGCGGTATCCCCACGGTTGTCGGGCAATTCTCGCATTCCCGCTCGCCTGGCCAAAGCGAGCGAGCCATAGGCGCAGATCGCGCCAGCAACGGCGAACGTCGGGGCGATCGCTAACGCGTCTGCCCAGCCAAGCGACGCGGCCCTTGTGAAGATTGCCGATAGCAGAAAGCCGCCCACGCCGCCCCACGCCGCAAAGCGCGAAAGTCTCAGCTGATCAAACCCGCGACGGCCCTCGGTCAGCATGAGAAGCCCGGAGAATATGACCCCGGCAATGAAGCCGAGTACACCGAAGACCAGAGGGAACGGAACGTCGGTATTGAAACCAAACAACCAACGCGGCACGCTGCCCACAACACCCCATGCTGCTGCCCAAGTGAAGCCGATCCCGATTGCACCGCGAATCCGTCGCAGCCACTTTCCCACGATTGCCTCCGACCTGGCGCCGCGCACCAACTCAGCCTCCGCGTTCAGTTGAGCGCGAAAGCACTTTGTGTTGCAAAGTATCAATCGATGGGACGAGATTCAAGAGCGCTCGTGATGCTCGCTTCGCTCGCAATTGTTATGTTCGCTTGCAGCTTGGCTTAAGGCGTTTGGCGGCCGCGACTGCGCCATTGGTGCGGGTCGTTCATTCTATCGGGGAAGGTTATGGCTTCTGTTCCTGGCAACCCGCTCAGCAATTCAGTGCTCGCGACGCTGTTGTTCGCGTGCTTCACGCTCGCGCCAACGGAAGGTTCCGCCCAGCAGACGCCTTCTGCATCGCACGAACATGCGCCCTTCTCCTGCGATGATGTGCCGCCCGGCACCTCCCGACCTGAGTACGGATGCTTCAACGTTGCCAAGGTTGAAGGACTGACTTTCCGCGACTCGGTTGTGTACTGGTTCCTCTATAGCTTTCCCACTCGCTCGGCGGCTGAGGCCGCCAAAACGCCGACCGGCGTCGTCGTGGAAGAAGAGGGCAAGGTCTGGCTGAACGAGATCGCGAGCGCAACGTCGCGCGCTCAGGTCGGCACACTTGTCTCTCGTGTCGGTCCCCTGTTGCTGCCACCGGCGCCAACTTACACCGCGATCTACTCCTACGCCGTCATGGCCCCGGGCCAGCGCTCGCGCGTGCATACTCATTCCGGTCCAGAAGGTTGGTATGTATTGGCCGGCGAGCAATGTCTCGAGACGTCAGTCGGCGTCTTTCGCGGTCGGACGGGGGAGACGGTAATCGTTCCAGGCAACGTCCCGATGGAGCTCTACATCACGGGAGCTGCGTTGCGGCGCGCGCTCGTCGTGGTCGTTCACGATTCCCGGCAGCCGCGAGGCACGCCTTCCTCGTGGATTCCGCCTGGAGCCTGTCGCAAGTAGAGCACTGAACTTGGACGCCAGAGAAGCAGGAGCATTGTCACATGGCTGATACTACTATTCCTACGTTCGTGGTCGTGATTTGCTTCGCATCGGGAGTGCTGCTTATCGCAGCGGGCATTCCTTTGTGGCTCCGTCGCGTTCCGCGCAACGCTCTGTATGGCGTGCGCTTCGCTTCGACGCTCTCGGACGACCGAATTTGGTACGAGATCAATGCGCGCTGTGGCCGCGATCTCGTTGGAATCGGCGCGGGCTATCTGGCGCTCCTTGGGGCCGCGTTCCTATTCGGCCGCTCGTGGATCGTGCCCCTGCGTGTGCTCGGCCCGACGGTGATCCTGGTCGTAGCCCTAGTCGTCAACACCATCCAGCTTAGTCGGGCCGCTACACGCCTCCTCGCGAAGCGTGACCTGGGCAACGACTCTGGGCGTCTACGGTCAGAAACATGACCTGGGTTCGGCTTGCCCTTGTGGCCCTTGGCCTGGTCGAGGGAGCATGGATGACCTTTGACGGAACCCGGGCGCTCACCGTTGGCGATTACGTGACGCCGTCGAGCGGCGCACACGCCGGGCAGCTCGGTCCCTGGAGCCACGTCGTCGGGGCGGTTGGCATTCCTCCGCGCTCGACCGCAATGAAGGTCATTTTCGTTGTCTACGGTCTAAGTTGGTTGATCATCGCTCTCGGACTGGCGTTTCGATCCGGGTGGGCGTTGCCCGCGATGCTCATCGCCGCGCTCGCCACTCTCTGGTATCTGCCGGTCGGAACGATCATCGGCATCGTACAGCTTGTAGGACTGATTTGGTTGCGCCGCAGCGCCTGACGAGCGGTGCTGCTGAACTGTAGTCCCAAGTCCTACAGCGACCTCCCGATAACGGCTCTTTCGCGCTCCAGGAAGAGTGCTAGTTTGGCCTCGTCAAACAATTCATGGCCATTGGCCAGGAGGGCTGCTCATGTCTGATCTCATGGCGACCACAACGGCGCGCAGGGGCTTCCTTGGACGCATCGCCGCGGCCGCAGCAGTTGTCGGGCTGGGCGGCGTTCCATCGCGCGCAGGCGCCGAAAACACGCGGAGAGAGGCCTCGGCCGACCCCGCGCTCGACGCGTGGTTCGCGAAGATCCAGGGAAAGCACCGCATCATCTTCGACGCGCCGGAGCCGAATGACGGGCTGGTTGCCATCTGGCCACGGGTCTACCTGAACACCATGGCGGCCACTTACCCCGGCACGGCGACCGCCGTCGTCATCCTGCGACACGGAGCAATTCCGCTCGCGATGGGTGATGCTCTCTGGGCGAAGTATGGCATCGGAGAGATGTTCAACATCAAGGCCGGCGACGCGCCGGCCAAGGCGAATCCATACGCGACAATCACCGGGCTTCCGATTCCGGGCCTCGGCATCGTCGAATTGCTCAAGTCGGGCGTGCTCGTTGGCGCTTGCGACGTCGCGCTCACTATCTACAGCAGCGGCGCGGCAAAGAAGATGAACCTCGATCCAGCGGTGGTGAAGAAGGAATGGATCGCCGGCCTCCTGCCGGGCGTTCAGGTGGTGCCATCCGGTGTGCTCGGCGTGGCCCACTCGCAGGAGCTGGGGTGCGGGTACTGCTTTGCTGGCTGAGTGAAAGGGGGACCAGGCACTTCGAGTGCCTGGTCCCTCATTCGGTTTCATCGCCGTAGCACATCCCAATCGAGGGTACTCCCACTCTAGGCTACTTCCCACCCTCGCAGCCCTTACCCGATAAATTGAGTGGATGCAAAACAACACTGCATCCAATCGTTCGCATCTCCAGGACTCGGGGGGCAGTTCTCTCACCGAGCGCCTACGCGCAGCCGCGGATCTCCTCGAGAAGATTGTCGCCGATCGTTCAATTCTCGCGGACATTCCCGAGGCCGGACGCGCTTAGCCGCCGCCAGCTGCTGAAGGTCGTCAAGCGGAACAAGAGAATCGAGAAGGTTCAGCGCGCCGAGAGCGTGCTCGCAGCGACCGGCATCCGCAAGCTGCGCCGCGAGCCAGTCTTCATCACTTCGCCGAATATCTATCCGCCGAAATCGCAGGAGCTGCTCACCAGCGGCGAACCGGTTCCTGAGACCGAAGACTCGCGGAAGTGCTACGTCTGCAAGAAGGAATTCTCGACGGTCCACCATTTCTACGACCGCCTCTGCACCACCTGCGCCGAAGAGAATTTCGCCAAGCGCACCGAGCTTGCGGACCTGAGCGGCCGCGTTGCCTTGCTCACAGGCGGACGTGTGAAGATCGGGTATCAGGCCGGGATCAAGCTTCTTCGTGCGGGCGCGCGACTCATCGTCACCACGCGCTTTCCACGCGATTCGGCTGCCCGCTACGCTCGCGAGCACGATTTCGGCGAGTGGTCCGACCGACTTGAGATCTACGGGCTCGATCTAAGACATACGCCGAGCGTCGAGGCATTCTGCAAGGAGCTGCTGGCGACGGAGCAGCGCCTGGACTTCATCATCAACAACGCGTGTCAGACCGTTCGGCGACCACCCGACTTCTACGAGCACATGCGTGAGACGGAAACGGCGGCGCTGAGCTCGATGCCCGCGCACGTGCAGCGACTGCTCGGCAGATACGAGCATCCGAATGCAAACCATGAGGCCTATCCTCAATCGGGGGTCTCTCTCCTCGGGGGCGGGTCCCAGGAGGAGAGCACTCTCTTTCCAGCAGGCCTGCTCGACCAGGACCTTCAACAGCTGGATCTGAGGGGACGCAACTCATGGCGGCTGCTCCTGGCGGAAGTATCGTCGGTGGAGCTGCTCGAAGTTCATCTGGTCAATGCCATCGCGCCGTTCATCATCAACGCGCGGCTCAAGCCGTTGATGACGCGAACTCCCGAGCGCGACAAGCACATCGTGAATGTCTCAGCCGTCGAGGGGCAATTCTATCGCTCGCACAAGACGGTTCGGCATCCGCACACGAACATGGCGAAGGCGGCTCTCAACATGATGACGCGCACCTCGGCCGCCGACTATGTCGGCGACGGCATCCACATGAATGCGGTCGACACGGGGTGGATCACCGATGAGGATCCGGAGGAGATTGCCGCGCGGAAAACCGCCGAGCATCGCTTTCATCCGCCGCTGGACATCGTGGATGGGGCGGCGAGAATCGTCGATCCGATTATCTCCGGGTTCAACACCGGCGTTCACGTGTGGGGGAAGTTCCTCAAGGATTACCGCTCGACTGACTGGTAGAACGGAGAGTCAACGCGGTTCAGGCATCGGCTATTGACAAATCCATGCGTACATGCCTATATAGGGCATGACCTATGGAACCGTGATGGTGGCGCTGGCCGACCCAACCAGACGCGCACTGTTCGAGCGCCTGCGCAGCCGCCCCCACACCGTCGGTGAGCTTGCTCGAATTGCGAAGATTCAGCAGCCAAGCGTCTCCCAGCACCTCCGCGTTCTCCGGGGGGCGCGCCTGGTACGCGACCGCAGGGAAGGGACTCGGCGCTACTACAGCGCGTCGCAGGAAGGCCTCGCCGAGCTCCGGCGTTATGTCGAGAGGATGTGGGACGATGTCCTCGCCGCCTACGCTGCGGAGGATCCACAGCCGTCAAAAGGCCGCGTAGTCGCGCCCGCCAAGAGAAAAGGAGCTCGCTGATGTCCAGCAAGAAGGCGCCGTCCGTCGAGCCAATCCGAAGATCCGTCTCCGTGTCCTGGTCGCAGGAAGAGGCCTATCGCCGCTTCGTCCAGGATTTCGCGAAATGGTGGCCGAGCTACAGCTACTCCATCGGCGGAAGTAGAATTAAACGAGTGGTGTTCGAGGCTCGGCTTGGCGGACGGATCTTCGAGGAGCACAAGGACGGCACCCGCATGCGTTGGGGCACTGTCATCTCGCTCGATGCCCCACGCAGCGTCACATTCACCTTCCATCCCAGCCGCGCCGAATCGGACGCGCAACTGGTGGAAATCACGTTCTCGCCAGAGGGCGAAGGCACACGCGTCGATCTCGTCTCGACGGGCTGGGAGAAGATGAGCGATAAGGCTCGCGCGACGCGCGGCGGCTACCAGCTCGGATGGGGCCTCGTCCTCGACCGATTCGCCGGCCGCTTCAGGCCGATCATGTTGTTTTTCGCCGCTATGTCCTTCGGAATCACTCTCATCGGCCAACGCGGGAAGTTCGTCAGAACCAGTCTCGGCAGAATGGAGGATTAGCCTTCTGATCTGTAGTCAGATGGCGCAGGCTGGGGCCAAGCAACCCGCCTCACAGCAGGGGGCAGCCGAGCGACTGAGGACGCTTTCTATTCTCCACTTCCCGTCTTGACGAACAAGGAGAAACTCCTCGCTGAGGGCGACCGCGTGCCCTCCGCCGTCAGAGACAATGCGTCGTATTGTTGCGATCGCGCGGTCACCCATCCTCTGGTTCACACGCACGCTCAGCTCGTAAGGGTGAGGGCATTCGGCTCGATCGGAAGGACAGACGAAAGGTTTCCCGGCCGGCAGAATTCTATAGTGACTGTTCTGCCTTAGACTTTTGAGGAGACTCGCCGTGAGTTCATCACCGAAAACCAAGTACTCAGGTTGTTTGTTCTGATCGACAGGTTCCTGGATCAGATAAGCGACTAACGGCGCTAAGACAGCTGCGTCGGGCGATCTGTGGGCGCAGCCCGTCAAGGTGAACAAAAGCAATGACGCCTTCAATCGAGTCATGAGATGCCGTCTGACCAATAGCCGAGCTTACCTGCCGAGGAACCCATTAAGTATGCGCGCGGAACTCTCTGCCCGCAGCGCCTTGAAAGCGACGCCAGCCTCGCTTGACGCACCCGTTTCCGCGCTCTACGTTCGACTCGCACCACTTCAGCTCCAGGATCATTCACCCACCGGTGTCCTGAAATGCGAAGACGCGAAGTCGTACAGTTCCTCGGCGCTGCCCTCGCGCTGCCCTTCATCCCGCGCGGCGCCCAGTCCGCCATCAAGCTCGGAGAAGATCTCCATCTCCGACTGGCCGATGCCGCGTTCCGGACGCTCGATGCGGATCAGCGGGCTCTCGTCACGAACATCGCCGAGATGATTATCCCGGAGACCGACACTCCCGGCGCCACGAGCGTGAAGGTGCCGGAGTTCATCGATCTCATCCTCACCGAACGTGCGACGGACGAAGAGAAGGCCGCCTTCCTCGCGGGCCTGCACGACATCGATGTGCGTGCCGCAGCGCTGGGCTCACCTCGCTTCGTCGCGCTGCCCGCGGCGAAAAAAGTCGAGCTCCTGACAGCGCTTGATGCCGCGAGGGGAGACAAGGCGGGCGCGGGTCTCGCATTCGGGCGACTCAAGGCCCTCACGGTCTATGGCTACTTCACATCGGGCAGAGTCGAGCAGGAGATCCTGAAGTTGCAGATGTTCTTCAATGGATATCAGGGCAGCGTCCCATTCACCCCGGCGGTCTGATCATGGCTCCGATGACATTTGATGCGATCGTCGTGGGCTCCGGAATATCCGGAGGCTGGGCCGCAAAGGAGCTGACGGAGAAGGGGCTGCGCACAATCGTGCTCGAAGCGGGAAGGCCAATCGATCCGCTCGTCGATTACGTGGAGCACGTGCCGCCATCCGAAAAACGCTATCGCGGGATGGGAAACCGCAAGCAAGTCGAGCGCTATCAACCAATCCAGGGCCACACCGGCGCGTGCGACGAATGGTCGTCCAAGTTTTTCGTCAACGATCTCGACAACCCGTATTCGTTTCCCGAGGGCAAGCCGTTTTACTGGATACGCGGCAGGCAGGTGGGTGGACGCTCGATTATGTGGGGAAGGTGCGTCTACCGGTGGAGCGATCTCGACTTCACCGCGAACGCGCGAGAGGGCTATGGAGTCGACTGGCCGCTCCGGTACGCCGATATGGCCCCATGGTGGAGCTACGTCGAGAAATTCGTCGGCATCCAGGGACGTAAGGAGAATCTTCCGCAGGTGCCCGATGGCGAGTTCCAGACGCCGTGGCCATTGAATGCGGCCGAGCAGAAGTCGCGCGACATTCTGCTCAAGAAATTCGGCGGAGAGCGCGTGATCACCAACGCGCGGCTGGCCATACTCACCGAGGATCACGGCGGACGCCAGAAGTGTCACCTCTGCGGGCACTGCGCCCGCGGATGCATCACGCTCTCGTACTTCAGCAGCATCAACTCGACGCTTCCCGCCGCGCGCAAAACCGGACGCCTCACGCTGCGCCCGTTCAGCGTGGTGCACAGCGTGATCTACGATCCAGCCAAGAAGCGCGCGACCGGTGTTCGGGTCATCGACGCCAACACCAAGGAGATGTTCGAGGTCAACGCCAAGGTGATCTTCCTCAACGCGTCGGCGATGGAGTCGACTCGCATCCTTCTCAACTCCGGGACGAACGAATTCCCGGGTGGCCTGGGCAGCTCGAGCGGCGAGCTTGGGCACAATCTGATGGACCACATCATGGACGGCGGTGCGGTTGGCACCCTGCCATTTGCGATGGACAAGCGAGAGGTAGGCAGGCGTCCCGACGCGATCTACGTCCCGCGCTTTAGAAATGTGAAAACCAAACACCCCGATTTCCTGCGTGGCTACGGCTTCGAGGGTCGCGCGTATCGTCCGGACTGGGATCGCGGGACGGAAATGCCGGGGTTTGGCGCCTCGTTGAATGAAAAACTGATCGGTGACCTGGGACCATGGGAGATGGATTTCGGCGGATTTGGCGAGATGCTCCCGCGCCACGAGAACTTCGTTGCGCTCGATCCGCATCTGGTCGATGCATGGGGCATTCCTGCACTGCGCGTGAATTGTGTTTACAGCGAGAACGAGCACAAAATGCAGGACGACATGGTCGTCACCGCGACAGAAATGCTGGAGGCGCTCGGTGCGACCAATATAAGGACGTACAAAGAGGACAATCCGCCGGGCCTTGTGATTCACGAGACTGGCACCGCCCGCATGGGACGTGACCCGAAGACCTCAGTGCTGAACTCGCACAACCAGGTGTGGGATGCGCCCAATGTGTTCGTGACGGATGGTGCGTGTATGCCGTCGACGGCGAATCAGAATCCGAGCATCACGTACATGGCGTTGACGGCGAGGGCGGCGGATTACGCTCACCAGCTGCTCAATCGGCGAGAGCTGTAGCCAGACAGGGAAGAACCGCGCGATGTTGGGTCCCGGAAGAATCGGGAAGCGATTGAACCCGCGCAGTATTGGCATCGGTCGTCTCGGCGTTATTGGCGCGGCGATCACCATCTCCGCACTCGCCTGTGGCCGAGAGCCGCGCACCGGCGAGATTTCCGCCGCGGCGCGGGCATTGACCGTCATCGCGCCCGACGGAAGCCCAAGGATGTTCGTCGCGGATCAGGATTCGTCGGGCACGCGACTGTGCTTCGAGGCGGCTGACTCCACACTGCCCGCCGGAGCTCCCGTCACGGTCGTGCATGCGACGTTCCCCCAATACTCCACCGTGGGTCGGCTCGGCGATCGAAGCAAGAGTCCGTGCTTCCCTCCGCCGCGGGCATCGCCAGATAGCATGGAGTACTCTGTCGACGCTCCGGGCGACACCGTCGGCCGTAGAGGCGTCCCGATAATAATTCTGGGGAGAGTCGCGCCGGCACAGATGCGAGGGGACACAGTGATCCTCGCCGTCGAGCCGGGAAGGATCTCGTGGCGATTCCGAACTTGCGCGAGCGCCGAGGGCGTTCATGCCACAGCGTGGTCGGGCGTTCCTCTTGCTGCACCTCGTCGGTGGCATGCCTACTACTATCTTGGCTATGATGTCGAGCAGGACTGCACTCCTCCTGATTATGCGCCCGACAGTACACCTGCGACTCACAGCGCGTCGAAAAAATGACGGCGGCTGACAAGCGCCGCTGGACCCTCATCGCGACAATCCTCGCGTCCGCGATGACCTTCATCGACGGAACCGTGGTCAACGTCGCCCTGCCCGCGTTGCAGGCCGATCTTCACGCTACGATCACCGACGTCCAGTGGGTGGTCGAGGCGTACGCGCTGTTTCTGAGCTCGCTGATTCTGGTCGGCGGATCCATGGGCGATCAGATGGGGAGGAAGCGCGTATTCCTGGCCGGCGTCGCGTTCTTTACGGCGGCGTCCGTCCTCTGTGGTTTCGCGACGTCATCCCGTGTGCTGATAATCGGGCGAGCGCTGCAGGGAGTTGGAGCGGCGTTCCTCGTGCCGGGTAGTCTGTCGATCATTAGCGCGACCTTTGACGACGCCGAGCGCGGACGGGCAATCGGTACATGGTCGGGATTCAGCGCGATCACAACGGCGATCGGCCCGGTGATCGGGGGTTGGCTGATCCAGCACGTTAGCTGGCGCGCCGCGTTCTTCATCAACGTGCCGCTGGCGGCAATCGTTCTATTCTTGTCGCTGCGCTTCATGGACGAGAGCAAAGATCCTTCGCGAACCGGTAAGCTCGATTGGATGGGCGCGCTTCTCGGCGTCGTCGGGCTGGGCGGGATCGTACTCGGCTTACTGGAGTGGCCACCGCTCGGTCCCGAGCATCCGCTGGTGATCGGAGCGCTGCTGATCGGTGCGGTGGGCATGGCTTTGCTCGTCGTCGTCGAGCTGCGCGTCGCCAATCCAATGCTGCCGTTCAAGCTTTTCCGCTCCCGCACATTTACTCTCGCCAACGTTCTAACGCTGTTGCTGTATGGAGCGCTCGGTGTCGTATTGTTCCTGTTGCCGCTGGATCTGATCCAGGTCCAACATTACACCGCAACGGAGGCGGGCGCGGCGCTGGTTCCGCTGGCAATCATCATGTTCACTCTGTCGCGTTGGGCTGGCGGCCTCATCGTGCGCGTCGGACCGAGAACCCCTCTCACAATCGGGCCCGCGATCGCCGCGGTTGGAATCGCGCTCTTCGCGCGCGGCGGAACGGGAGGCTCCTACTGGACGACAGTCTTTCCGGCTGTCTGCCTTCTCGGATTCGGAATGACGATCACCGTCGCGCCGCTCACGACCGCTGTGATGGGCGCGGTGGAGACCCAGCACTCCGGCGTTGCTTCCGGGATCAACAACACAGTGTCGCGCGTGGCGGGGCTTCTCACGATTGCGATCTTTGGAGTCTTTCTGGCGCGGGGATTCGAGAGTGACGTTCGGCCGCGACTCGACCATCTTGCGCTTCCAGTGCCGGAACGAGTGCAAATCGACGCGCAACTCCCGAAAATGGCGGGGGCAGAGCTCAAGGCGATTCAGCTGGACGACCAGCAGCGGGCCGGCGCTCAGCGGGCAATCGACGAGGCGTTCGTCTCGGGGTTTCGCATGGTCATAGTCGGCTCCGCGATTCTCGCGCTGGCCGCCGCCGGCTTTGGCGCGGCCATTCGCAACGGGAAATCGGCTGGCGAAAAAGGTTCTGGCAGCGGGTCGGGTTCTAAACAGAGAGGCGCGACGAATTCGTGACAAAGTACTAGCGTAACGGTCACGCAATCGTGGCATAGG
>Ga0193727_1000397_pt1 | contig 16632 bp, 18 predicted proteins | sample H2c2metaG_FD_143051 | JGI IMG/M metagenome (GOLD analysis project Ga0193727, IMG submission 143051) | Soil microbial communities from a riparian zone of the East river system, Colorado, United States - H2c2 | ecosystem: Environmental > Terrestrial > Soil > Riparian zone | place: USA: East River...
CCTTGATCTTGTCGGTGCGGCCTTCGATCTCGGCGGCGTTGTCGGTGAGGTGAATGCCCCTGATCATGGTGCCGCGCTTGAGCACGGTGGAGGAGCCCTTCAGCTTCAGATCCTTGATCAGCGTGACGCTGTCGCCCTCGGCGAGCAGCGCGCCGTTTGAATCCCTGACCTTGATGTCCATGATGTTCCTTTGCTCACATGCGCCGCGGCCTCATGGTGAGGAGCGCATCTTTGCGCGTCTCGAACCATGAGAGAATGAGTCCGATCATCCTTCGAGACGCGCGCGAGAGCGCGCTCCTCAGGATGAGGTCGGGTGTGGTCGGCCAGGCCTACCCCAGTTCGATCTCGTCGGTGACCTCATGCGAGAGGTTGATGCCGCCGACGGTAAGAACCATCCTGGCCGGCAGTTTTTCATTGCCCTTGAGACGGCCGGCCGCTACCGCATCGCGCACCGCCTTTTCGATCTCGCGCTGCGAGGTGATGCCGACCTTCTTGAGAAATCCGCGCAGGCTGGTGTTGAAAACGTCTTCGTTCATGATGGCCTCCTGGTGCTACGGCCTTCCCGGATTGTTCAGCATGTATTCGCCGAGATTGCGCTGCGCGCGGTCGGCGCGCGTGTTGGCGTTGTTGCGTTGAACGTCGCGGTCCTTGCGGCAGGCGACATATTCCGGCGAGCCCGTCTTGACATTGTTGGCGCGGCAGAACGCGTCGTCGTCGCCGCTTGTGTCGGCCATGGTCGGCTGTCCCCGCTCAAGGCAGCCCACTAGTAAGGGCGCGACAAGCAATAGCGCGATGTAAAGTCGTGCGGAGTTATGTCGCATGCACAGGTTCCGTCCGTTGTTCCAGTGCCGTCATTGCCGGGCAAAAGCCCGAAGGGCGTCGTCGCACTGGGTGACCCGGCAATCGATCAAAAGCAAGGCCGTTTCTTGAAGGTGATGGATGCCCGGGTCAAGCCCGGGCATGACGGGGGCTGTTATTCCGGGCTCGCGTCTTCGACGCGCCCCGGAATGACGACCAAGGACTCACACCCGCCCCTTCAGCGCGTCGCCGATTTCGTCGAGTACCTTTGGGTCCTCGATGGTCGCGGGCATCGCCCATTGGTCGCCGTCGGCGATCTTCTTGATGGTGCCGCGCAGGATTTTCCCCGAACGGGTTTTCGGCAGCCGGCCCACGGTGATTGCGAGCTTGAACGCCGCCACGGGACCGAGTTTTTCGCGCACCAGCGCCACGATCTCTTTTTCAATCTCGGCATGGCTGCGCGTCACGCCGGCCTTCAGCACCAGGAAGCCGCACGGCACCTCGCCCTTGATCGCGTCCTTGATGCCGAGCACCGCGCATTCGGCGACGTCGGGATGCGAGGCCAGGATCTCTTCCATGCCGCCGGTGGAAAGCCGGTGGCCGGCGACGTTGATGATGTCGTCGGTGCGGCCCATCACGAAGACGTAGCCGTCCTCGTCCTTGTAGCCGGCGTCGGAGGTTTTGTAGTAGCCGGGGAATTCGTTGAAATAGGCTTCCCGACAGCGCTCGTCCTGCTCCCACAATGTCGGCAGGCAGCCCGGCGGCAACGGCAGCTTGATCACGATCGATCCCATGGTGCCCGCGGGCAATGGCTTGGTTGCTTCGTCGACGACGTCGACCTGATAGCCCGGCATCGGCACCGTCGGCGAGCCGTGTTTCACCGGCAGCATGCCGAGCCCCACCGGATTGCCGGCGATGCACCAGCCGGTTTCGGTCTGCCACCAGTGATCGATCACCGGCACCTTCAACTGCGCTTCCGCCCATTCCACCGTCGGCGGATCGGCGCGCTCACCGGCCAGAAACAGCGTGCGGAATTTTGAAAGATCGTATTGGCGGATGAATTTACCCTCGGGATCTTCCTTGCGGATGGCGCGGAATGCGGTGGGCGCGGTGAACAGCGCCACCGCCTTGTGCTCTGATATCAGCCGCCAGAACGCGCCGGCGTCGGGCGTGCCGATCGGCTTGCCCTCGTACATGATCGAGGTCGCGCCATGAAGCAGCGGTCCGTAAATGATGTAGCTGTGACCGACCACCCAGCCGATGTCGGAGCCGCACCACCAGACTTCGCCGGGGGCAACACCATAGAGATTGAACATCGACCATTTCAGCGCCACCAGATGGCCGCCATTGTCGCGCACCACGCCCTTGGGTTTTCCCGTGGTGCCGGAGGTGTAGAGAATATAGAGCGGATCGGTCGCAAGCACCGGCACGCAGTCGGCGGATTTTTTCGCCGACATGGCTCTGCTCTGCAGCTCCGCCCAGTCGTGATCGCGGCCGGCGACGAGGTCACAGCCCTGCTGCGGCCGCTGCAGGATGATGCAGGCCTGCGGCTTGACGCTGGAAAGCTTGATGGCCTCGTCGAGCAACGGCTTGTATTGCACGATGCGGCCGGGCTCGAGCCCGCAGCTCGCCGAGAAGATCAGTTTTGGTTTGGCATCCTCGATCCGGGTCGCAAGTTCCTTCGCGGCAAAGCCGCCGAACACCACGCTGTGCACCGCGCCGATCCGCGCGCAGGCCAGCATCGCGATCATGGCCTCCGGAACCATCGGCATATAGAGGATGACGCGGTCGCCCTTGGCGACGCCGAAATCGGCCATCACGGCGGCGAGCGTTTTGACCTCGGCCAGCATCTGCGCGTAGGTGAGCTTGGTGACACTGCCGACCAGCGGTGAATCGTGGATCAGCGCCACTTGGTCGGCGCGTCCATTGGCGACATGGCGGTCGAGCGCGTTGTAACAGGTGTTGACCACGGCACCGGCGAACCAGCGGCCGTAAAGCCCCATGGCCGGATCGAACACCTTGTTGGCGGGCTCGATCCAGTCGATCTCGCGCGCCGCCTCGCCCCAAAAGCCCTCGGGGTCCGCGAGCGAGCGGGCATGAACCTCATGATACCTGCTGTTGTCCTGGATGTTCATGGCGTCGCTCCCGGCGATCCGCCCTGCGCTCGTCATGCCCGGCCTTGTGCCGGGCATCCACGTCTTTCTGCCTCAACAGCAAAGCAAGACGTGGATGGCCGGGACAAGCCCGGCCATGACGGCGCGGGTCCAATCGAGTTTATTCGTCTGCCATTGTCACGCGATGATCTGATAATTCAAGGCGAAAACGCTGCAACATTCTGCTAATGCGCGAGCGGCGTTCAATTCGACTCGATCGCCAGCAGGTGGTCCAGCCGCGCCTTCATTGCCTTGTGCAGATCGTAGCCCGGCCGGCCGAACGAGGCATTGCGCTCGGCGAGAAAGGCGCCCTGCTCGCGCTGCAAGGCGCGGCCGGCGCGCGGACTGTCGCTGCCGGCCTCACGGACCACCTTGGTGTGCACCGCGTTGATCTCGCGGTCGAGATTGGCAAGCTCCGGATTGGCGCAGATCGCCTTTTCAACCGTGCGTCTGGCGGTGGCGCAATTGAAGCTCGGCTTGTTGTTGACCGCCATCAGCGCACCGATGCGCTCCAGTTCCTGCGCCAGCGATTTGTAATTGCCCTTCGCCGCAGGATGATCCGGATTGAGTTTGATCGCGGCGCCGAAATCGGCCAGCGCGCGGGGCCGGTCGCCCTTCTTGCGCCAGAGTTCGCCTCTGATGTTGAAGATATTGGCCAGCGTCGGATCGAGCCGCAGCGCGGTGTCGTAGTCACCGATGGCGCGGTCGACCAGGTCCTTGCGGTCGTAAGCGCCGGCGCGCGCGATCAGCGCCTTGATGCGGTCGGCCTTCAATGTCTTGTCGTTGTCGACCAGCGCGCCGCAAATGGCGATGATCCTGTCGGCGTCATTGGCCGCCGCTGCCGCGACGCAAGGCGCTGGGTCGACCTGCGGATCCGTGACCGGTTCGGTGCTGGTCGCCCGCGCATGTTGCGGCGGCGCTGCACAAAGCATCCAGGCGATCGCGACAAGGAAGGCGGCCGTCCGTCGCACCGCACTGGAAGTGGCGCTGAGTTCGCTCATTGCGCGGCGTGAACCTTCGCCCGACGCTTGTCGCGCGCGCCGCGCTCGCCCTCGACCGCCTCGCGCAGCACGCCGAACAGCCAGGCCAGCCCCGCATCCATCAGCGCAACCCTGGGCACGGCAGCCCGGATCGAAAATGTTCGCAAGCGCAGCGGCACTTCCCTGCTCACCACCGCCAAGCGCGCGGCATGCATCGCCACGAACCGTCGCGGCATCGCCGCAATCAAATCAGATTCCGCGACCGTCGCAAGTCCCATGGCGAAATCGGGGACGGTGAGCGCGACGCGACGGGCACGGCCCTGCTTGGCCAGCGCTTCATCGACAAAGCCATGGGGGTCGCCGATCATCGAAACCACCAGATGCTGCGCCTGGCAGAAGCGCTCCAGCGTCGGCCGCGCGGCGAAGGGGTGGCGGGCGCGCGCCACCACGACGAAATCCTCGTTATAGAGCGTGTGGGCAACAAAGCGCGGCGGCGCACGGTCGATCGGGGCAACGGCGATATCCATCGCGCCGGCCTCAAGTTCGGCGAACAGCGGGGTCCATGCCCGCTCGACCGACTGGCCGCCTTGCGGTGGCAATAGCTGCCGCAACCCAATGTCGATACCGGGCGCGCGGCTTCGCAGTAGCGCGAGCAGCGGCATCAGGAATACCGACGACACCCCGTCCGGGGCACCGACGATGAAGCGCCGCGCCGATTTCGCGGCATCGAACGGCTCGGCGCTGGAGAGGACATTGCGCGCCCACGCCAGAAGGTCGGCGATCGGTTCAGCCAATGCCGAGGCGCGTGCCGTCGGCATCACGCCCTTCGGCGTGCGCAGAAACAAGGGATCGTTGAGCAGCCGCCGCAGCCGCCCGAGACCATGGCTCACTGCCGATGGTGTCAGGTTGAGCCGCAGCGCCGCGCGGCCGACATGGCGCTCCCTCAGGATCACCTCGAACAGCGTCAGCAGGTTGAGGTCGGCGCGGGCGAGGTTAATTTCATTCAGCATATCGTTCCACGCGCGGCGATCTCGATGGCTGGCTGGCGACGGCGGACGGCGCACTGGCGCTGGTGCTGTTGCTGGATCAGTTTCCGAGAAATGCCTTCCGTGGCACGCCGCGCATGTATGCCAGCGATGCGACCGCGCGCAGGATCGCCGCGGCGGCCATTGAAGTCGGCCACGACCGGCAGGTGCCGCCCGAGCTTCGGATCTTTCTGTACCTTCCCTTCGCCCATTCCGAAGACATCTCCGATCAGGAACGGTCGGTGGCTTTGTGCCGGCTGCTGGGGCCGCCGAACTCCAACAATTCCGAGCGCCATCGCGACATCGTGCGGCGGGCGCTTCCCACACCGCAATCCGATTCTCGGCCGGACCATGACCGAGGAGGAGCAGGATTTCCTCGATCAGGGCGGCTATGCCGGATAGAGCGTGATCTGCGAAAACCGGTTTCGCTGATCACGCGAAATCAAAAGATGGCGATGAGTCCGACGCCGCGAAGCTGCGTCAGACGTCACGCAAATTTATTTTGAACCATAACCCGGTTTGAAAGACTCACTACGGACCATAACCCAGTTTGGAAGATTGATTACGCATGACAACATTGATCAACGATCATCGCGTTGGCGTCGTTGCGACGTCGAACGCACGATACTTTTATTTCTATATGGCGCTGGCGTGCAGCGCCGTCGCCTTCCTCGGCTTTGCGCCGACCTACTGGTTACCGCTGGCGTCGCGATCGTTCTCGTCGTCGCCAGTGGTGCATTTCCACGGCATGCTGTTTTTCGCCTGGACCTTATACTTCGCATTCCAGACCTGGCTCGCCGCTTCCGGACGGACCGCCTGGCATCGATCGCTCGGGCTGATCGGCGTGTCGCTGGCGACCGCGATGACGATCTTCGGATTCCTGGTGGCGGTCAACGCGATGAAACGGTCCGCGGCGATCGGGCAAACCGATGCGGGCATCGCGTTTGTGATCGTCCCGCTCAGCGGCATCGCATTCTTTGCGGTGGTGTTAGCCCTCGCCATTGCCGCAAGGGCGCGGCCCGAAACGCACAAGAGGTTGATGCTGCTGGCCGGCATCTCCATCCTCGACGCCGCGGTGGCGCGCTGGTTCCTCACCTTCCTCGCGCCGCCCGGACCAATGGGTCCGCCCCCGGTCGAAGTCACCATCGTGCCGGCACTCGTCGCCTATCTGCTGCTGGTGGCCGCGATGATTTTCGACTGGCGCCAATGGGGACGTCCGCATCCCGTGTACATCTATGGCGGCATAGCCCTGGTCGCCGTGAAGATCCTGAACTGGCCCATTAGCGCCACATCGGCCTGGCATTCCCTCGCGGGCGGGATATTGGCGCTCGCCCAATAGCAAGACGGTTCGTGGGCGCGCGCGAGAGGTGCTAGGCTGGCTCCGACCTCCCGCGCGACCACGACAGGACTCTGGCTTGACGACATTCGAATGGCTTATCGGCTTGCTGCTGGGCGCAGTGCTGCTGTCGGCGCTGGCCCGGCGGATCAAGGTGCCCTACCCGACTTTTCTCGCCATCGGCGGCATGCTGCTGGCCTTCGTGCCGTCAGGTCCGTCTTGGACGCTGGAGCCCGATCTGGCGCTGGCGCTGTTCGTGGCCCCTGTCCTGCTGGACGCCGCATTCGACACCTCGGTGCGCGACCTGCGCGACAACTGGCTGCCGGTCTCGACGCTGGTCTTCATCGCGGTAGGTCTGACCACCGCCGCGGTGGCGGTGCTGGTCCACTGGCTGCTGCCGGACATGCCATGGGCGGCGGCGATCGCGCTCGGCGCCATCGTGGCGCCGCCCGACGCGGCCGCGGCGACGGCGATCCTGCGCCAGATTAATCTGCCGTATCGCATTCTCAAGATCCTCGAAGGCGAAAGCCTGCTCAACGACGCCAGCGCGCTGTTGATCTATCGCGTCGCCGTCGGCGCCGCCGCGGTCCAGCACTTCAAATGGAGCGAGTTTGCACCGTCGATCGTATTGGCGTTGGCGGGCAGCCTGGTGGCCGGCTATCTGTTCGCCCGGACGTCGATGTTGCTGACCAGGCGGATCACCGATGCGCCGAGCTCCATCATCGTGCAATTCGCCGGCACTTTCACGGTGTGGATCGTCGCCGAGCATATCGGCCTTTCCGGCATTCTGACCATCGTCGCCTATGCGATCACCATCGCGCGCACGGCGCCGGCACGAACGCCGGCGCGGCTGCGCGTGCCATCCTACGCGGTGTGGGACACCGCCGTGTTTGTGCTCAACGTGCTGGCGTTCATGCTGATCGGGATGCAGCTGCGGCCGATCTGGGAACGGCTCGACGATCTGGTGCGGTTGGAATATTGCGCGGTCGCCGCTTGCGTCCTCGCCACCGTGATCGTCACGCGCATCGCCTGGGTGATCACTTACGGCACCACCATGCGGTTCTTGATCGCGCGAGGTATCGTTCATCCCAGACGCCCGACGGCCGTGCCCACCGTTGAAGGCGGCATCGTCGTGTCCTGGTGCGGGATGCGCGGCATCGTCACGCTGGCGGCGGCGTACGCGCTGCCGGAAGGTTTTCCGTATCGCGATCTCATGCTGTTGACGGCGTTTGCAGTGGTGCTGGGCTCGCTGGTGATTCAGGGCCTGACCTTGCGGCCGCTGATCTCGGCACTGAAGCTTAGGGACGAGAACCCGGTGGCATCGGAGGTCGCGCGCGCCCGCGCGGTGGCCTATCGCGCGGCGCTGGATGAAATCGACGGCGATCCCTCCGAGGAAGCCGAGATCCTCCGGCTCGAATACCGCGCGCTGCTGCTGCGCGCGGAAGGCGATCCCGATGGCGGCGTTGCGACCGGCGAACTTCCGGCAGATCCGCTGCGGCGGCGCGCGATCGGCGCCGCGCGGCGATCCCTGCTCGGCCTGCGCCAGTCCGAAACCATCGGCGACGATGCCTTTCATCAACTCGAGGAAGAATTCGACTGGGCGGAATTGAGCGCGCAGGGATGATGGTTCTGGTCGTCCCGGCGAACGCCGGGACCCATACGCCGTGCCGTCTCGTTTGAGAGAAGCCGTTAGACAAGCTGCCCGCAATCACTCGCGCCAGGGGTTATGGGTCCCGGCGTTCGCCGGGACGACAACTGAACCTACCCCACCTTCAAGGTGATCCCGCCATCGACCACCAGTTCTATCCCGGTGACGTATCGCGACTCGTCGGACGCGAGATACAGCGCCGCGTTGGCGACATCCCAGGCGTCGCCCATATGGCCCATCGGCACCTGTGCGTCGCGCGCGCGCCACATCGCCTCGACGTCGCCGGCGGCGTAGCTCGCCGCCAATCCGGCGGAGTGTTCGACCATCGGGGTTTTCATCAGGCCCGGCAGCACCGCGTTGACCCGGATATTTTTCGGCGCGTATTCGACCGCCGTGGTGCGCGTCATCTGGTTCATCGCGGCCTTGGTGGTGGCATAGGTGACATAGGAGATGCCGAGATGGCGGATCGAGGCGATCGACGAGATATTGATGATGGAGCCGCCGCCTTGCCGCGCCATGACGGGGATGACGTGCTTCATGGCGAGGAACGCGCTTTTGAGATTGACGTTGAAGACGTGATCCCAACTCGCCTCCGAGACGTCGACGACATTGCCCATCTCGGCGATGCCGACATTGTTGTCGAGCACGTCGATGCGGCCATAGGCCTTGAGGCAGGCAGCCACCATCGCCTCGACATCGCTGGCGCTCGCAGCATCGGCGGTGAACGCCGCCGCGGCGCCGCCTTCGGAAGTGATGATATCGACGGTTTCCTGCGCGGCAGCCTGGTTGCGGTCGACGCAAAACACCTGCGCGCCCTCACGCGCGAAGGTCACCGCGGTCGCCTTGCCGTTGCCCCAGCCCGGCCCGATCGAACCAGCGCCGACCACGATCGCTGTCTTGCCCTTGAGCCGTTCCATCGACTTCTCCCTTGATGATGATGTTTGTTGATGGCGTTGAGCCAACTTGTAGCCCGGATGGAGCCCTTGCGAAATCCGGGAACGAACGCGAAGCCAGCCCCGGATTGCGCTTCGCTGCATCCGGGCTACGGACCGCAGACACTCATCGTCGTGACATTGGCGCCGATCGGATGCGCAAAAATCTCCGACAATGTTCGGCAACTTCCATCGCTGCATAATCGCCATTCGCCGGCGGCGCCGGAATTGCCGAGCACCAGTTCCGGCATCGGCGCGCGCGCCGGTTTCCATTGAAACCAGCCATCGACGAGGCGCGCATCGGCAGGCGGCTCCATGCCGGCGCCGGAGCTCTTGACCCGCGCCTGCACCAGTTCGAGCCCCTGCGGCGTGAGGCGCCAGTCTTCCTGCCATTCGACTTTTTCAATCGAGTGCGTCCAGACCAGCGTGAACGCCGCGATCGACAGCGTCTTCACGACGCCAGCCGAGGCAAGGCACAGGCTCAAGCCGCCACCGCCGCGATGCGCAGGCGCTGCCGCCATTGCCAGAGCACGACAACAGCCGTGAGGATGAAGCCGGCGGTGTCGCTGAAACGAAAATCGCCGAGCAGGCAGAGCGCTCCGATGAAGGCGACCGTCCGCTCCGCCAGCGTCAACCGCGCCAACAGGAAGCCGATCGCGACCAGCGCCTTGATCGTCGCAAACGCCACCGCGCCGTACAATCCGAGTTCAACGGCCATCGGGTCGCCGGCCTGCAGCATCAGCGCCGGCGAATACACAAAGACGACGGCCGACAGCACCGCCGCCACAGCAATGACAGCGGCAATCAACTTCGAACTCATGAGCGTTATTCTCCCCTGGATTTCGGCGGGAAATTGGACGGGCGAACGCCCGCGGTCAACCCATCCCGCCGGCCAAAAACCGGGTTAATTCGATGGCGCGGCCGGCGCGCCCTTCGCACTGGCAACAATGCGGTTCCCCGCGTACTCTAGGGTTGCAAACCGGCCCATCAGAGGCCGGTGCTATCCCGGAGAACGCCTCAATGCCTGCCAATCGTGCCGTTGGATTATCCTTGGGAGCGGCAATCCTGCTCTGCAGCTCCAGCCTTAATCTGGCTTATGCCAAGCCGTTCATGATCGTCGGCAACGACGAGAAAGTCTGGTGGGACGATGACGGAAAGCCGGTCCTGTCCGCGCCCGGCAAGGACTCGGTTCTGATCGTCGATCTCGCCAATCCTGAAAGTCCCCAGATCGTCGCCACGCTGCCGCTGAAGAATTCGATCGTCGGACCGCCGGTCAATCTCGACATCGACCCCACCGGCTCGGTGGCGCTGGTGGCGGATTCGGTCGATGTCACCAAGGACGGCGACACGCTGAAGCAGGTGCCGGACAACAAGATTTACGTCATCGATCTCAAGGCCAATCCACCCAAAGTGGCCGCCACGGTCACCGGCGGCAAACAGCCGTCGGGGCTGAGCTTCAGCCCGTCCGGCAAGATGGCGCTGGTTGCCAACCGCGGCGACAATTCGATCAGCGTGCTCTCGGTCAACGGTACCGACGTCAAGGTCACCGACACCATCACCTTTCCCGACAGCGTCGCGCATGTGGTGTTCACGCCGGACGGCAAGCGTGCGCTGGCCGTGCGATTTCCCGCGCATAAGGTGTCGGTGCTCGATATCGCGGGCGACAAGGTGACCTACAACAAGGTCGACCTGCCGACCGGCCAGTGGCCCTACAATGTAGTGGTATCGCCCAACGGCAAGATCGCGCTGACCTCCGACAATGGCGGCGCCGGATCTTCCGACGGCAGCGTCGACACCACCAGCGTGATCGATCTCGAAGCCAACCCGCCACGCATCATCGATCGGGTGGTGGTCGGTGACGGCCCCGAAGGGTTGGCGATGTCACCGAAGGGCAATCTCGCGGTCGCCGCCATCCTGCGCGGCTCCAACAACAAGAAGGCCTTTTTCTACCAGAAGAACGGCAGCCTCTCGGTCCTGAAGATCGACGGCAAGAAGGTGACCAAGACCCAGGACATCGAGGTCGGCGGATTGCCGGAGGCCGTCATGTTCACCCCCGACGGCAAGTACATTCTGGCCGGAAACTACATGACCCAGGATTTCTCGATCCTGAAAGTCGACGGCACCAAGGTCACCGACACCGGCAAGCGCTTCAAGGTGCCGGGCCATCCGGCTTCGGCTCGCATGAGCCACTAAGGGCGGCACGTACCCGGAGAACGGCGACCGAATTAGAGGTCGTCAAGCCTCAAGCGATATGCTGACCGGCGCTATAGAGGCGTCCGATCAGCGTTTTGCCGTCGCACCACTCACTGAAACGTCATGTCGACACATTTCGAAATGTCGGAGCCGAGACCGGAGGAGATGATGATGCAGCCGCGCACTTTTTGCGCGTTGTTGTCGCTGGCCCACACCGCGTAACCGCCGGGACCAAAGAACGAATTGGTGTTGGGCGGCTCGGTTTCGGTGGCGTCGAACGAGTAGTTGGAATCGGTCTCGAAGATGCGGGGCTTCTTGGTGCAGCCGCCGTCGGTCTGGACGTTGATGACTTCCTTGTTGTCCCGTGTCAGCGCCAGGCTGACCGAGCATCGGAAATATTCCGTGGTCTTGACGTTGAAGACGTAGGCGTAGGATCTGCAGGTCGCGGTATTGAGCTTTCCGGCGCTGAGGCCGCGGCTGCAGGAAATTCTCTGGTTGCTGCTGAGCTTGAAGTCGTCGGCATGGGCAACGGGAACCAGCGTCACGAACAACAACACAACGCCCCAACAAGTTTTCATGACGTGGCTCATCCGAATCATCCCCCGTGACGTTTTTTCAAAAACGGTTCTAGACTGAAATCGGAAGATAGTCGCGAAGTCGGGGGCGGGAAATCCCAAAGTCTAAAGTCTAAGGTGACGCGCTGCGGCGAATGGACCCGTCGTATTGACGGGAGAACAGCGTTCGTGATTTGTTCAAGAACTGGCGGACCGACAAAAACTCTTAAAGACCGGCCGCCGGGGAGAATGATCATGACGCGATTTTCCACCAAGACCCTCTTGATGGCAGCCGCGCTGTCCGCGCTGGCGACGTCTGCCTTCGCGCAAGCCGCGGAGCCGACGCCGTGGGTGCTCACGCCGGACATGGGGTATGGCTACGACAAGGAAGGCAAGACGTTTTCCTACAAGATGGGCACCAACAATGCCGGCCTGCTGCTGAAGGGTGCGAAGAAGGTGCCGAAGGGCACGTTGTTTTTCATCGGCCACAACGGACAGCTCTATATGCGGACCGGACCGTACCTCGAAGGCGACGGCAGGTTCATGTTCGGGACGAATTGAGGGGAAGGTCTCAACTGCGCTGATCTTACCCTCCCCTGGAGGGCCCTCCAGGGGAGGGTAAGCTAAAACGCCGCCGCGAGATCTTTCGCGCCCGGCAGATTGCTGTTGCTGTCCATCCTGCGGTCGGTGACATCAAGCAGTTTCGCCACGGTGTTGTTGCGGATCGCCACCGGATTGCGCTCGTAGCCGCCGCGCTGGAAAAAATTCGAGGTCGGGACCTGTTCGCGCATCGGCTGCGGCATCGTCACCATGTCGAGCCCGGTGCCGTCGCCGGTGAGATTCATCATCTCCAGTTCGGCGGCGCTGAGCGCGCGGGTATAGCCCTTGGCGCGTGCGAAGATGACGGAGGTCAGGAGTTTATGGGTCTGCAGCAATGGGCCGACATCGATATCCAGCACCATGGCATGAAGCGCCCAGCCCTGCGGCGTATCCCCGAGCTTCTCGTGCTGCGCCCACTCGTCCGGCACCGAGCGCGCATAGGCCACCATCCGCTTCAGCACCGCGATCTTGCGATCCATCGCCTGGCGCGGCGCGCCTGACAATCGCGCGGCCTTTTCCGTCAAGGCGTGGACGAATTCGTGACCCTGCTCGGCGAGCAGCTCGACGCTGTTGGTGGTGAGCAGCTGATTGTAGCCGATCGCGGTGGAGATCGCGCGCGAGCCCGGCCGCGAGGCGCTCAGTCCGGATTGCATGTCGTGATTGCCGTTGCCGCCGGTCTCGAACGAATAGACCCGCACCGCCTGCTCGCGCGTCAGGCCTGCCGCCGAAGCCACGCGGGCATAGGTCCGCTTGAACTCGACCTCGTCGGTGGGCCGCTGCGGCGTGAACTGGAAATGCTCAAGCGCTGCCTTCAACAGATCGGCGACCACCGGAATGGTTTTGCGCGGGCGCGGCGTTTCGTCAGGCTCCGATGGCGACGGGTCCACCGGCCGCTTCGGCCCGGCATAAACCGGCGGTTGCGTCAGCACGTAATCGTCGAGCGCGATCGACTGGCGATCTCGCCGCTTGGCGTTGCGGCCCCGCCGCTTCTCGGCAATCGAGCTCCAATAGGCGCTGGCCTCCTGCTCGAACGCCGCGCGCGCTTCCTGATATTCCCTGAGCTTGCGGCGATATTCCGCGATCGCTTGCGGCGACGCCGCCTGCGCCATCGCGCTGGCCGTTGCTGCCGGCAGCGTGGCCGCGTCCATGGCCACCGCCTGCGGCGCGGTCAGCAGCAGCGCGAGCGCGAGATACCCTGGACCATAACGAATCGCATGAGGGCGCATCCGACCTCTTTAGCAAGCCCGCGGCTGAAGTCAGCCAGGGAATTGAATCGTTCAAAACAGATCGGATGCCCAACCTTGGCCCCGGATCGATGCAAGATTCTCCAAGGGAACCCCACGTCCCATGGAGCACATCCATGAAAATCACGCCTCTCCCTGGATTCGCGGTTTTAGTGGTCCTTGCTGCCCCTGCACGTGCCGAGCCCGTGGATTGCGGGCTTTTTCCGGACATGCATTCAAGATTTGCCTGCTACGACAATCTTTCGCGGGCGCCGAAACCGGATCCTCAAAAGACGGTGAAACCGGAGCTGGTCAAGCCCAAGGCCGCGATCGCGCGCAACCGAAAAATGATCAGAGCGGATTAGCCGCCGCTCACTCCTGTTCGACACCGCTGGCCTTGACGAGCTGTGCCCATTTCTTTTCGTCCTTGTCGATGAAGGCGGAATAATCTTCCGGCGTGCCCGGCGTGATCTCGGTGCCGTCGAGCCCGAGTTGCTTCTTCACCTCATCGGAGGCGAGCGCGGCCTGCAGCGTCTTGTTCAGTTTATCGATCACGGGCCGCGGCGTGCCGGCCGGCGCCACCAGTCCGTAATAAAGCGACGCGTCGAATCCGGGCAAAGCCTGCTCGGCAATCGTCGGCACCTCGGGCAGCAGGCTGGAGCGCGTCGTGCTGGTCACCGCCAGCGCGCGCAGCAATCCGGCGGTAACACTGGGATGAGACGCGGGGATCGGCGCGAACGCCATCGGGATATGTCCACCCAACAGATCGGTCAGCGCCGGGCCGGTGCCCTTGTAGGGAATGTGGACCAGCTTGATGCCGGCGGAAGCGGCGAAATATTCGCCGGTGATATGGCTCACCGTGCCCGCGCCGGCGGAGCCGAAATTGACCTTGCCGGGATTGGCCTTGGCATAGGCGATCAGCTCGGCCACGGTCTTGGCGGGGAAAGAGGGATGCACCACCAGCGAATTCGGCGCATTGCCGATCAGGCCGATCGGCGCGAAATCCTTGCGTGGATCGTAGCCGGCATTCTTGTAGAGCGACGGTCCGATCGCGAGCGTGCCGGTATATCCCAGCGCGATCGTGTAGCCGTCGGGCTCGCTCTTGGCCACCGCCTTGGTGCCGACGGTGCCGCCGGCGCCGGGACGATTGTCGACCACGACCTTTTCGCCGATCAGCTCGCTCATCTTGTCGGCGATGACGCGGCCGACGATCGAGGTGCTGCCGCCGGGCGCGAACGGAATCACCAGCGTGATGGCACGGCTCGGAAAGGATTGTGCCTGCGCCTCATCTGCAGCACCAGGCAAGCCGTACGCGAGTGCCGCAGCGCAAAGCCATATCTTCCAAATCTGCATGTCGTAGAGCCTCCCACCCAACTCGGGTCTACCCCGAGTTGGGCATCTAAACCGTCGAAGTCGGATATATCCGACTTCGATTGGATTTTTGCGTTTTTCGGGCGGCATCGTCGTCGAAACAGCCGATGCGCGCAACCCGCCTTCCGAACAACGGCGCGGGAAGCACCTACTTCCAGGCAAATACCGGCTGTTCCAGCTCGGCAACGCGGGTATCGCGACCGGCCAGCACTTCGCGGAACTGGTAGATCAGCGCCGCCGTCGGCGCGTGGATGAATTGGCCGGCGTGACGAAACCGGATCACGCGCCGCGTGCTTTCGGGAATCGTAGTGAAGTCGAACGCATCGGCCCGTTCGATATCGCCAAGCGCGATACGGTGTACGGAAGCGACTTCTTCCGGATTCGGCGAGATTGCAGCGCTCGCATCCGCCCACACCACCACCGGCGTGATGAGATAGCCCGAGCGCGTGGGATAATCGTCGAGCAGGCCCAGAACATTCGCTTCGCGGAGATCAAGGCCGAGCTCCTCGTGCAGCTCGCGCAACGCCGCCGTGACCTGCGTCTCGCCCTCGTCGCAGCGCCCGCCCGGCAACGCCCATTGACTGCTGTGGGCGCGCAGCCCCGCAGCGCGCAGGGTCAACAGGACAGCCGTTCCGCCTGCCGCATCGCCGTTTCAGCGCAAGCATGGGTTCGCTGGCCGGCAGTCGCGCAAACGCCGCACAACGCTCTGCGATATTCCGCCGGGTGGTATGGTCGAATGGCCTAGTCATCCCGCTTGACTACAGCACGTCAGCGATTGATGAAATGACCACGAGACCTGAATTCGTCGCCGAGGCTGGAAAGACCTGACATGACCAACAAGGCCACGGAGAAACTCAAATCCTCCGGATGGACCATCGTTGACACAACCGGGTTTCTTCATCTGGTCGGGCCTTTATGGGAACGGGTTGTCAATAATGAGCACGAATATGCGCTCATCGCGCAGGACAAGCACCACAACCGCCGCGGCCTGGTGCAGGGCGGGCTGTTGATGACGTTCGCGGACCGCACCTGCGGCATGACCGCGCGATACGTATCGGGCCGGCCGACGCTGGCCACCGTCCAGCTCGACACCCACTTTGTCGATTCCGGCAAGATCGGCGAGATTTTGATGTCCAGGCCGCGCGTGGTGCGCACCACCCGCAGCCTGATTTTCGTGACCACGGAGGTGACCGCCGGCGACCGCTGTATCGTCATGGCCAGCGGCGTGTTTAAGATATTGAAGAACGAGACGTAGCGCTTCGGGTTGTTGCCGGGGTGCAAGCGACGAAACAGCTCCGTCATTCCGGGATGGTCCACAGGACCAGACCTCAGATGTGCAATCGCACATCGGGGAATCTCGAGATTCCGGGTTCGATGCTTCGCATCGCCCCGGAATGACAGCGCATAACGAGAGGACCAACCAATGCAATATCGTCAACTTGGCCGCAGCGGCCTGAAGATCTCACCGATATGTCTGGGCACCATGATGTTCGGCGGGCCAACCGATGAAGCGACGTCGACGCGGATCGTCGCGAAAGCGCGCGAGGCCGGCATCAATTTTATCGATACCGCGGACGCGTATTCAAAAGGCAATTCCGAACAGGTGGTCGGCCGCGCCATTTCCAACAGCCGCCAGAACTGGGTGCTCGCCACCAAGCTCGCCAATGCCATGGGCGACGATCCCAATCACGGCGGACTATCGCGGCGCTGGATGTTGCAGGCCGCCGACGAAAGCCTGAAGCGGCTCGGCACCGACTACATCGACATCTATTATCTGCACAAGGAAGATCATTCGACGCCGCTGGACGAGACCGTGCGC
>Ga0193727_1000398_pt1 | contig 16629 bp, 12 predicted proteins | sample H2c2metaG_FD_143051 | JGI IMG/M metagenome (GOLD analysis project Ga0193727, IMG submission 143051) | Soil microbial communities from a riparian zone of the East river system, Colorado, United States - H2c2 | ecosystem: Environmental > Terrestrial > Soil > Riparian zone | place: USA: East River...
CGCCAGAGCCTGCTGCGCTTCGCGCTTTTCGGGCGCTGTCGCGATCAGCTTGTCGAGCGCTTCGATCTCGCTCCGCGACAACAGCGTGAAGAGTCTCAGGTATTTCCCGGTGTCGCGGTCATCGACGTTGATCCAGTACTGATAGAACTTGTACGGCGATGTCCGCGCCGGATCGAGCCACACCGCTCCCTCTTCGGTTTTGCCGAACTTCGATCCGCTCGCGGTCGTGACGAGCGGCATCGTGAGCGCGTGCGCGGTCTTGCCTTCGACACGGCGAATCAGCTCGAGGCCGGCGGTGATGTTTCCCCACTGATCGCTGCCGCCCATCTGCAGCGTCACTCCGTCGCGACGACTGAGCTCCAGAAAATCGTATGCCTGCAGCAGCATGTACGAGAATTCTGTAAAGGAAATCCCGCCCTCGATGCGCGACTGCACCGAATCTTTCGCCAGCATGTAGTTGACCGTGAAATGCTTGCCGACATCGCGCATGAACTCCACCGCCTTGAGCGGACGAAGCCACTCCGCGTTGTCACGCATGCGCGCCGCCTTCGGGCCCGTGAAATCGAGGAAACGCTCGAGCTGTTTCTCGATCGCGCGAGAGTTCGCTTCGATCTCTTCCACGGACGCGAGCGGCCTCTCGGAAGTCTTGCCGCTCGGATCGCCGATCATCCCCGTGCCGCCTCCAACCAGCGCGATCGGACGGTGGCCAGCGCGCTGCAAGTGCGCGAGCCCCATCACTGGCACGAGACTGCCTATATGGAGGCTTGGGGCCGTCGGGTCGAATCCCACGTAGCCGCTGACTTCGCCCGTTGCGAGAGCCTCAGCCAAACCGTCCGTGTGTTGGTAGACCATACCGCGCCAGGACAGCTCGTCCAGCAATGAATTCTTCGCTTGCATGCGGAGAAGATAGGGACGCCCGACCACGGTGTCACCTTCGGTGTATCACAGTTATCAGTTATCTTCTTTACTCCGCATGGCCGCCGACACCAACAAACTTCGATTCCACAAACGGCACCCCACGTTTGTCCGCGTGGTGCTGCTTTCGTTCACCTTTCTCGTTGCACTCGCCGTCGGCGGGGTCTACGCGACGTGGGCGCTTATCTGTCGCGGAAATCAGTGCCCGTCGATAGAAAGTCTCGCCGAGTACACGCCCCACCAGACCTCGAAGCTCTACGCTGTCGACGGACGGTTCATCGCCGAGCTCGGCCTCGAGCGCCGAACGCTGGTGAAGATCGACGAGATCCCCAAGATCGTGCAGGAGGCCTTCGTCAGCACAGAGGACAAGCGCTTCTACCAGCACGCCGGCATCGACTGGCACCGCGCTGTCAGCGTCGTCGTTCGCTCGCCCCTCCACGGCTACTCGCAGGGATTCTCCACGATCACGATGCAGCTCGCGCGGAACGTCTTTCCCGAGCAGATCTCGCGCGAAAAGAGCATCATCCGGAAGGTCAAGGAAGCGAAAGTCGCCCGCGCGATCGAGGCGAAATACGACAAGAAGAAAATCCTCGAGCTCTACCTCAATCAGATCGACCTCGGGCACGGCGCTTACGGCGTCGAGACTGCGTCGCAGCGATACTTCGGTAAGTCGGTTCGCGACCTGAATCTGGCAGAGGCGGCGACGCTCGCCGCGCTTCCGAAAGCTCCCGCCCGCTATAACCCGGTTCGCTTCCCAGAGCGCGCCATCCAGCGGCGTAACACGGTGCTCGAGCTGATGCGCCAGAATGGACTGATCAACGACGCCGACGCCAGCCGCGCCAAGGCGTATCCGCTCCAGCTCGCCAACAAATCCGTAACTGGCGAGACTGCGCCCTACTTCGTCGAATGGGTTCGCCAGCAGCTCGACGCACAGTTCGGCAAACAGCTATACGAGCAGGGACTCAAGGTATACACGACGCTCGACCTCGACATGCAGGGCGCCGCCGAGCGATCGCTCGAGCACCAGGCGAAAGCGATCGAAGGCGGACGGTTCGGACCCTACGCCCACGAGACCTACGAGCATTACATCGCGCACCGCGAGGGTGACGAGGGAAGCGGCAGCTCCCCGTATCTTCAGAGCGCGTTCCTCGCGCTCGATCCGCGAAATGGCGCTGTCCGCGTCATGATCGGCGGACGCGATTTCGACGACTCCAAGTTCAATCGCTCCGTCCAGGCGCTGCGCCAGCCGGGCTCGACCTTCAAGCCCATCGTTTACTCGGCGGCGATTCAGAATGGCAGACCGCCGTCATACCTCGTAAACGACAGCCCACTCGTTCTTCAGGTGCCTGGCCAGCCGGAATGGGCACCGCAGAACTACGATCTCAAGTTCCTCGGTCAGATCCCGCTTCGACAATCTCTCTATCTCTCTCGCAACGTCTCCACGGTGCGACTCGGGATGGAGCTGGGCGAACAGACCGTCATTAACGAGGCTCGGAATTTCGGCATCACCAGTCCGATTCCTCCGTATCCATCGATCCACATTGGTGCCGCCGAAGTCTATCCGATCGAGCTGATCTCCGCCTACAGCGCGTTCGCCAACCTCGGCGTCCGTGCGACGCCGAACGCGATCGTTCGAGTGGAGAATCAGAAGGGAGAGATCCTGTGGCAGCCGACTCCGACGCGCACCCAGGTGCTGTCGCCTGAGGAAGCGTGGATCATGGTCGACATGATGAAGGACGTCATTCGTCGCGGCAGCGCGGCTGGCGTATGGGAGTCCGGATTTCACCTGCCGGCCGGCGGTAAGACCGGGACGACCAACGACGGAACCAACGTCTGGTTCGTCGGCTATACAGCCGATCTGATCGCCGGCGTCTGGTACGGGCTGGACCATCCCTCCAAGATCAAGGACAACGCGCAGGGTGGTGTTCTCGCCGCGCCTGCGTGGACGGCGTTCATGACCGAGGTTTATCGCCGCAAACCGGCGCCGCCCGATTGGCCCAAGCCGCTATCGATCGTGACGCGAGAGATCGACATCAGCAGTGGATTGTTGCAGACGCCATACTGCCCGCGAAATCTCGTCACGAGCGAATTCTACATCTCGGGAACCGAGCCCACGCGGGACTGCGACAAACACGGACCGTACGCGAATCAGGGCCTCGGCCCGGTCGATACCAGCCCGATGATTCCGATCGGCGTGCCGACTCCCGGCGATGTGCGGAGACCGACCACCGTCACAGCGCCGACGATCCAGCCTGGTTATGAGCCGGTGCCGCCGACCCGGCGGGCGCCCACGGTGTTCGACACGACCACGCGCCGCGACACTGCGCGCCGCCCGACTGTGTTCGACACGACCCGCCGGCCGATTCAGCCAAGAGACACGACTCGTCGGCGCACCGACACGATCCCCTCACCGGCGCGCGTGCCGGTTCCGATCTCGCGCTGATGCGCTACCACGCGCGTTGGGTGCTCCCTATCACCCAGCCGCCGATCGAGAACGGAACCGTCGTCGAGACCGACGGAGTAATCACCTACGTTGGCGCTCGCGCAGGCGCGCCACCAGGAACGGACTACGACCTGGGCGAAGCGATCCTGATTCCAGGTCTGATCAATACCCACACCCACCTCGAGCTCACCGCCATGCGCGGCTTCCTCGAAAACTGTCAGTTTGCGGGTTGGATCGACAAGCTCCGGCAGAGCCGGAACGAAGTTCTCGACGACGCGATGCTGCTGGATTCCGCGCGATTCGGAATCGCCGAAGGAATCGAAGCGGGCATCACGACTTACGCCGACACATGTTCGAGTGGAGTCGTGATGCAGGCGATGGGGGAGCTGGGCGTGCGCGGGATCATGTACCAGGAAGTCTTTGGTCCCGATCCCTCGCAATCGTCTGGTGCCATGCGTGAGCTCGAGGAGCGCGTCGAGAAGCTTCAGGGTGCCCAAACCGAGCTGGTGTCGCTCGGCGTTTCCCCGCACGCGCCATACACGGTGTCAGATGCTCTCTACGATGCGGCGGCGAAGTTCGCAAAAGAGCGCGGTCTTCCGCTCGCGATGCACATCGCCGAGGGCGAGGCGGAGAACGACATCGTGGTGAACGGAACCGGAGAGTTTGCCGATCGTTGGCGGCGGCGCGGGATTCCGGTCGAGCGACGCGCGCGCTCCCCAATCGTGCTGCTCGAGAAGCACGGCGCGCTCGAGCGGGGACCACTGTTGATTCATTGCGTTCGTGTCGACGACGCCGACATCGCCATCATGGCGCGTCATCGCTGCGCCGTGGCGCACTGCCCCGCGTCTAACGCCAAGTTCGGACACGGCATCGCGCCACTCCTGCCGATCATGGCCGCGGGAATACGGGTCGGCATGGGATCTGATTCCGTGGCGAGCAACAATCGGATGGACATCCTCGACGAAGCCCGGCTCGCGGTACTCATCCATCGCGCCGCCACGCGCAAGCACGATGCATTCGGCGCCCAGCAGGCGCTGGAGCTGGCGACGATCGGAGGCGCCCGCGCGTTGGGACTCGAATCGCGGGTCGGCTCGCTCGAGGTGGGAAAGGACGCTGACCTCGCCGCGTTTCGGCTCGACATTCCTCGAACGACGCCAATCGGAGACCCATACTCTGCCGCGATCTTCGCCCTCCCGGGACGTTCCGCCGAGCTGGTGACGGTCCAAGGTAGGATGCTGGCTGATCGCGGACGGGTTTTGGCCGCGGATGACTCGTTGACCGCCCGCGTCCGCAAAGCAGGAGATGCCCTCGCCAATTGGGCCTTGCGACAAGCGTAGCTCGGGGTGGTAGTGCCAGTATGAAAGCTCCAAGCGATAAGCTTTGGTCAGCTTATAGCTCGTTGCTTTGGTATTGAACCAGCCATTGAGCGCCTTGAAGCTGATGCCGAGAACCCGCGGGCCGTAGCGAACTGCAGCGTCGGGTCAGTATCTTCCACCTTCCCCCTGTAAGGAAGCCCGTTTCATGGCGGCAGTAGATAACCACCACCGTATCTGGCGCGACGGCAAGTTCGTTGATTGGGAAGACGCGACGATTCACGTGATGAGTCACGTCGTTCATTACGGTTCGAGCGTTTTCGAGGGTATCCGTTGTTACGAGACACCCAACGGGCCCGCGGTCTTCCGGCTCGATTCGCACATGCGGCGATTCGCGGACTCCTGCAAGATCTATCGGATGCCGCTCGAGTACTCGATCGATGAAATGTCGAGAGCCGCGGTCGATACGGTTGCGGAGAATGAGCTGCCGCATTGCTACCTGCGGCCCGTTGCGATCAGGACTGGCGAGCAGATGGGCGTGCTTCCGCACGACACTCCGCTCGAGGTCTTCATCATTCCATGGACGTGGGGCACCTACCTGGGCGGAGATGCGCTCAAGAATGGCGCTGACGTGTGCGTATCGAGCTGGAGACGGCCTGCGCCCGACACCTTCCCGATGATGGCGAAAGCCGGCGGGAATTACCTGAACGGCCAGCTATCCAAGATGCAGGCACGCGTCGATAACTATATCGAAGGGATCATGCTCGATTCGTCCGGCCTCGTGTCGGAAGGAAGCGGAGAGAATCTCTTCCTCGTCCGCGACGGCAAGCTGTTCACATCCACGATCAGCTCCGGAATTCTGAACGGCATCACACGCGATTCGGTGATGCGCATCGCTCGGGACATGGACGTCGAGGTGGTCGAGGGAGCGATTCCTCGCGAGATGCTCTACATCGCCGACGAGCTTTTCTTCACAGGAACCGCCGCCGAAATAACTCCGATTCGCTCGGTGGATCGGATCCAGGTCGGGGCAGGGAAGCCGGGAGTGCTCACACTCCAGATCCAGAAGGAGTACATGGGCATCGCGACCGGAGTTCTCGAGGATCGTTATGGCTGGCTGACGCCAGTTCCTCCGCGCAAATCCGCATCGGCCGCCGCGAGTCGCGGCAAGGTGGCGCGGGAGCCGGTTGGCGACATGTCAGCTGCTCCGCTCTAGACACAGCTTCGAGGTTAAACGGGGCCGCCGGGCAGCAATCCCGGCGGGCGAACGGGTAACGACCGACGAGAGCTAGTCGTCGCATTAGGAGTACCCGTGACCGTATATTTGGGGTGAGTTCGCCCAGGAGGAGTGCTTGATCGTTGGTTGTCTGGCACTGAATGCTTCATTTGAGCCGTTGACCATGGTTCCGATGCGCCGCGCGTTGCGGCTGGTCATCGATGGTAAGGCCGAGATTGTCGAAGCGGATTCTGATCGTGTGGTTCGTTCCGAGAGGTTGACGCTCCCTCGCCCCGCGGTCATCCGACTCACGCGCTTCATTCACGTGCCGCGCAGGTTCCGCCGGCAGGTGACGAACACTTTTCTGTTCGCGCGCGATCGCTACCGCTGCCAGTACTGTGGGCGCCTCCAGATCGAGCTCAAGCCGCGCGAGTCACTCACGCGCGACCACCTCATTCCGCTCTCTCGCGGCGGCGCGAACGACTGGACCAACGTCGTCACCGCGTGCAGCCCATGCAACACCAGGAAGGCGAACAACCTTCCGAACGAGATCGGGATGCACCCGATGCACGCTCCGGTCGAGCCGCACTTCGTTCATCTGAGCTGGGCGGTGCGCCGATTGACGCCGACGCAGGCGAAGTACATCCGGATCTTCTACGGCGAAGAGACGCTCCACCACCTGGAAGATCTCGAGAACCGGCATCCCAATCATGGGGTTCACCGCATCAGTTAGCGGGAACCGCCATCACCGCTTGGCGGGGAATGCCAACTACGCTGCCGCCTGCTGCCCGCTAAAACGCTACCCGCTTAGCGCGAAAACCGAGGGACAGTTCGATTGGCGTAGGAGGAAAAGCTCTGGCGTAATACATCGACGCGCCACGACGATTCGCCTAACTCCATAACGCCGAATGAACCGTCCCTCGGCTTCAGCGAACGGCGGGCAGCGTTGAGCGGGCGGCAGGTGGCAGCGTAGTTACTATCCCCAGCCGTAGTCGCGGTGTAGTCAGGGACGAAACGTCCCCGTCCTCGCCTCGTAATGCCGTTTCTCTCCGCCAAGCAGTCGTACCACGAGCGTCCGAACGCCACGCCCGAGCGCCGTCCCCGGATTCTTCTTCCCGCTCACTGCCGGCTTCAGCTCCCCCCTCAGCCACCGCTGTACCTCGTCAAGATCACTTAGCGACAGAGTCTCGACGTCCAGAAGAAGGTTGTAGTACCCACGCTCCCCCTTCTTCGGCAGCCCGACTGCGACTTTGTACGGCGCCTCTGCTGCGCCCTCCGCGTCGGCCACGGCCGGGTACTCACCGAGTGATTCCGCCTTCTTGTTCACGACGCGCACCACCTGGTACTTCTTGCCGAGCACGTCGTACTTGAGAATGACATCCCACTCGAACGCGGCCTTGAGATCGTCGAACCACCGTCCCGACGCCCACCGCTCGAGACGATAGTGCAGGCGAGCGGGGAATCCGTTCGCGAGCAAATCGCGCATCGCGTCGTCCGCCAGCAATCCGGCGGACGATACAGAAGGCGCCTCCTCGGCGAGCGCGGGCTGGGCCGGTAGTCCAACTTCCAGCCGCACCTTCTGCGCATTGAGCGGTGCGGCTATCGCGACGACGATGCTCGCCGCGAGCGAGAGCCTCAGCATCGCTCGAGCAACCACGCGCTCGGCCGGGAAAAAACGCGGGAGCATCACTAGAAGCGTCGGTGCACCCGCAGGAACACGTTCGCCGGCTCTTTCGGACTCGATACCGATTTCGCGACGTACACGCCTATGATCCCAAGGTCGAGACCGAGTCCCACATCAGTTCTGAACGTCCCGAATCGCGGGAAGCTGTTGCTCGAGTATCTCAGCGTCCCCACCGGCTGTCCGACAAGCCAGCCCCTCCCCGCATCGACGAATGCGATGGCCGTCGGCCGCACGGTGAAGCCGACGCCGCGAAGCCGAATTGGTCGCGCGTTCAGGAAATCGAACAGCGACGAGTGCAGCTCATTCCGGTACTCGAGCTGCGCGAGCGCGACACGCTCGCATTGCGCGGGATTGCCTGGGGGCGGCTGCGTCCCATCGCTGCATTGTGACACGTCGACGGTTCCCGGCTCGTATTTCCTGAAATCGAGTCCCGGCACCGTGCCGACACCGCCAACTGAGAACCGCCGCTCGAGTGGCAGATCATCCCCGTGCAACCAACCGCCGAGCACGAGCCTGGCGTTGATCCACGTCGTCGGCGAAAGACGGTTGTAACGGCGGAGATCGATGAGCCCGCGGCCGTACGTAACGTCGGGTGAAACGCCCGGGCGCGTCAGCGGAGACGTCGCCCCAAAATCAGTGATCGTTCCGGTTCCTCGCTCGTACTCTGCCAGGATCAACCAGCCCGTCGCGGGATTGATGTCGTCATTCCGGGTGTCGATGTTGGCCCGCAGCGTACCGATGTGGAATCGCCCGGCGTCCATCACCGGATTCGCGCGCCACGCTTTGCCGTTTCCGAAAATCGAGAACACGGTTCGCGTTTGCACGGAGGCCCAGCGCTCGTCGCTCCAATCCGCCGAGAAGCTGCTCCGCGCGCTCATGTTGAACCTCGCGGTCGCCTTGGCGCCGTGGCGATTGAAATAATCCCTGAAATCACGGTGCCCGAAGAGCGCCGCGAGGGCAGCATCGGGATCGGGAAGTTGCCACGTCTCGACGGGCGTCATCACGTCGTACGATGAGACGCCGAGCGCGTATCCCCGCCCGCGTCCGACGCGCATGTCCGCGCGAATCCGGTGGCCGAGGTTCTGATCATCCCAGTGGAACGTGTTTGCCGATCGGATGATTCCCAGCACCGACGCATTGAGATCGGCCGCTCCAATGCTGTCGTGGAAGACCGGGCCGACGTAGACTGGCAGTCCCTCCACACGGTTGTACGTCTTGCCGGAGCTGAGAACCAGACCACCGGCGCGACTTGTTTTGGCCCACAACCCGAGCCGATCGGCGGTCGTATCGCTCTGCACCGTGTCAGCCCGCACCGTATCGGCGTGGACTGTGCTCTGCGCGAGAGCAGGAACAGGTGCGCCGCACGCGAGGAGCGTACACACCGCTCGCATTATCCTGGATGTTCGTGTCATGTGGGCCTATACCCTTGTCGCATTGATTCCGAGCCGCTTCATACGTCGGTAAAGATTTGGCCTGTCCGTATGCAGCCTCCGCGCGGCGTCGGCTATGTTGCCCCCGGCCTCCGCGAGCGCTCGCGCGATCACCGTGCGCTCAAAGCTGTCCAACTTGTCGGCCAGCGATGTCGGTCCGGCTGCAGTCGACTCGCGCCCTTCGCCGACCGGTCTTTGTCCGCGAGTAGGCGTGGTCGGAGGTGGAGGCTCCTCGTCCCGATCGACGATCAGGACGTCCTCCACCTGCTGCCCATTGATTTCTGCTCCCGGATGCAGAATCGCCAGCCGCTCGACGATGTTCGCCAGCTCGCGAACGTTCCCGGGCCACGGATAATCGCGCAGCAATTGGAGTGCATCGCTCCTCCAGCGCGGTTTCGCCTGGCCGCTCCGCTGCAGGAACTGCTCGGAGAAATGCTCCACCAGCTCGTAGATGTCGTCGCCACGCTCCCGCAATGGCGGGATCGCCAGCGGAATCACCTGCAACCTGAAGTAGAGATCCTCGCGAAATGCGCCGCTGCGCACGGCCTTTTGCAGATCGTGATTGGTCGCCGAGATGATTCGGACATCGGTGCGAATGATCCGGTTCCCACCGACGCGCTGGATTTCCTTCGCCTCGATCGCGCGCAACAGCTTCGCCTGCGCGTCTGGCCCGAGATCGCCCACCTCGTCGAGGAACAACGTTCCGTGATGCGCCAGCTCGAACCTGCCGATGCGCGTCTGCGTCGCGCCGGTGAACGCTCCTCGTTCGTGCCCGAACATCTCGCTCTCAACGAGGTCACGCGGGATCGCCGCACAGTTTACGCGCACGAATGGTTTCTCTCGGCGCGGACTTCCGTCGTGGATCGCGCTCGCGACCAGCTCCTTGCCCGTTCCAGATTCTCCGGTGATGAGCACCCGTGCATCGGTGGGCGCGACCCGCGCGATCATCGCGCGCACTTCGTCCATCGCGCTGCTCTTGCCGACCATCTGTCCGCCGAATCCGAGCTCCGCGCGCAGCGCGCGGGCGACGCGACGCGTCTGGCGCAGCTCCAGCGCCGACGAGACCGCGAGCAGAACTCCCTCGGGCGTCAGCGGCTTTTCCAGGAAGTTGAAGGCTCCGAGCTTCGTTGCTTTCACCGCGTCGGCGAGGCCCGCCCTGCCACTCATCATGATTACCGGGAGATCCGGCGCGACATCACGCAGCCGGCCGAGTGTCGCCATTCCGTCGAGCTCGCCGGGCATCATGAGGTCGACCAGCGCGACGTCCGGTTCTCCCTCCCTCACCCGGGCGATCGCTTCGATTCCGCTCGGCGTTTCCGCTACTTCGTAGCCTTCACCCGAGAGCAGCGCGCCGACCATGCGCCGAATGTTCGGCTCATCGTCGGCGATGAGGACTATCGGCACCTATGGCGCGCGATCGGGCGGTGACGCCGACGACTTGATCTGCCGTGCCTCGTCCGCGCCTCTCCCTTCGGAGAGGAGCTTCGTTGTAAAGCGCTGGCCCTCAGAGATTCGCTCGACTTCCAGCGCGACCGAGTCGAGCGCCTGCTCCATGCGCTCGAGACGATCTGTGACTTCGACTGGAAGGCGGGGGTTTTTGGATTCCGCGTCCATCCGCCGCGAGTATGCGCGCGCAAGCGGAACGCCGATGGCGAGGACGATGGCAGTTGCAAAGGCGCCCAGCGGAACGACTATCTCTGGTCCCATTTCAGTTGGTCCTCTCGGCGCCAGCGCCGTTAGCGGGTATCGTAAACTGTATCTCCGTTCCTTTGCCCAACGTGCTCGTGGCGTTAACGGTTCCATCGTGGGCCCAGATCGCCTGACGCGCGATCGCCAGGCCGAGCCCTGTGCCGCCGGGTTTGTTGGTGACGTACGGCTCCCAGATCGTGCCGAGAGTCTCCGCGGCGATGCCCTTGCCTTCATCAGTCACGGAGATACGCACAGCGTCACGGCCACCGAGTTTTGCAATCCTGGCCTTCACCGTGATGCGGCCGTTCTGTCCAGACGCGTCGACCGCGTTGAGCAGCACGTTGCTCAACGCACCCGCCAGCGCTCCGTTGTTGCCGTACACCCGTGGGAGATTCTCGTCTATCTGGAGATCGAGAGCAATGCCGGGAGGCACACTGCTGCGCGCAGTGTAACGAACGAGCTCTCCGATGTCGACTTCCGACGGCGGACCTTCGGGCAGCTTCCCAAACTCGGCGAAGCTCCTTGCCATGCGATCGAGACGATCTGATTCCATCGTGATGACATCTACGTCGTCCTGCAGCGATTCGGGCGCCTGTCCGCGCAGGCGAGCAAGCGCGAAGCGGATCGGCGTCAGAGGATTCTTGATCTCGTGTGCGACTCGTCTCGCGCTCTCCCTGAATGCATGGAGGCGCTCGGCCTCGACCGCCTGGCGTCGGCCGTGTTCGAGCTCCGACACCATTTCGCGCATGCTTCGTCGCAGAGTCTCGAACTCGGGCGCACCCCGTACCCTGCTCGTCGTGACTTCGATCGTCGGGCCGGACTCGCCATTGCTGCGGGGACCGCTCGAGACGACGGTAGGCTCGGGAGGAGGCGGCAGGGACTCACCATGACCGATGAGCTCGGTCCAGCGAACCAGCTCGTCCAGCGGCCTGCTCAATTGTCGGCTCAGATGACCGGCCACGCGCGACGCAGCACCAGTGAGTACGAGAAGCGCGAGCACGCCTGCGATCGCGATCACTCGAACGGTGCGCGCGGCGAGAAAGCTGTAACGCCGCGCCTGTTCCACCGAGCTCCTCAGCTCTCGCTCATGTGCGTCGATTGCGCGGCGCTGGGACGCCGTCAGGGGCGATTGCCGCGCGGCGGCAATCGCCTTCTCACCACTCGCTGCCACGCTGTCCCAGGCCGGTCGTCCAGTCACGAACGGCAGGGCGGTACTGACCGTTCCGCTCCACAGTAAAGTGAGCAACAGGGCCGGAATGATCGCGAATAGCGACAGGATCAGGACCAGTCGCGTGCGGAAACGCAGTTGATTCATGGGGGTTTGGGTATAAATTATACCCGTACGGCGCGACTTCGAGGATCCGGCGACCGGCCAACTGAGGGTTGACTCGCTCGCTTGGACCTGAAGACGCACCGCCTGCGGCATCCGTCGCAGGATTGATACGGCGTGCAGCCGTCGCGGCAAAATAATCGCGGGCACGCAGCCTCGCACAGGTAATTCCCAAAAAAACATGACTCGACCACATCGGTCCGCGGCACCAGCCGCGCACCGCCATGTTGCCCCGGTACATCGCGGGCCACAGGCAAACGCACCAGTACATCGCGGTCCGCAGGCAATGTCCTCCACCGCACTCGCAAATCCCCACCACGCTCCCAACGCCGCACTGCTCATCGACTTCGACAACGTCACGATGGGCATCCGCTCCGAGCTCCAGACGGAGCTGAGAAATCTCCTCTCCTCCGACATCGTAAAGGGCAAAGTCTCGGTTCAGCGGGCGTACGCCGACTGGCGCCGCTATCCCCAGTACATCGTTCCGCTGGCGGAGTCGTCGATCGACATGATCATGGCGACCGCTTACGGATCGGCGAAGAAGAACGCCACCGACATTCGCCTCGCAGTCGATGCGATGGAGCTCGTGTTCACACGGCCCGAGATCGGCACCTTCATTCTCCTCTCCGGCGATTCCGATTTCGCCAGCCTCGTCACCAAGCTCAAGGAATACGGCAAGTACGTCATCGGAGTAGGCATACGCGAATCCTCGAGCGACCTGCTCGTCATGAACTGCGACGAGTACTACAGCTACAACGCACTGGCCGGTCTGGTCAGGAGCGGCGAAGAGGAGATGGTGAAGAAGGACCCGTGGGAGCTCGTCACGGAATCGATCAGTCAGATGAAGCGCAACGGTGACGTGATGCGCGCCGATCGCCTCAAGCAGGTGATGCAGCAGATCGACAGCTCGTTCGACGAGAAGAACCTCGGCATGTCCAAGTTCTCGCGCTTCGTGACCGAGGCGGCGCACCGCGGCCTGCTCACCCTCACCAAGCTGGAAAACGGACAACTGGAGGTAGGCCCGCCAGGCGCCGTTCGGTCGCTACCCGCGGGTCAGGAGGGGACGCAACCAGCTGCTCCGAGACTCGCGCCCGCCGAAGGCGAAGTCGCGGAGCGTCCGCGTCGTGGACGCAGAGGCGGGAGAGGCCGCGACCGCGATGTCCGCGGTCAGCGTTCAGCTGCAACGGCGACGGCCGCAACGCAGCCGTCTGGTGTCAACACCGAGCCTTTACCACAGCAGGAGCTATCCGCTTTCACCGCGGTGCCCGAGGCGGCTGCTGCTGCGACTGCCCCTGCGCCTGGTGATGGAATAGGATCGAGCGGACTACGCCTGCGTCGGGAGGAAGCGTTCGACCTCGTTCGCCGCGCTGTGGGCGGCAATGGAGACGCTCCCGTTCGCGCCAGCCAGGTCCGCGCCACCGCGCGCGAACTCCTCGGCCGCGATAGCGAGAGCTTGAGCGAGCGGAACTTCACCAGAATTCTGCAGGACGCACACGATGCCGACATCATCGATCTCCGCCGGCGCGGCAGCGATTACGAAGTCGCTCCAGCAGCAGCGGCGACTTCTTTGAGCGATCAGCTCGCGGCAGCGGAACCGGCCAAGGCAATCGCTCTGCCGGCACCGACAGCTCCGACAGGAATGGGCGCACGCGCCGGCGGCCCCGCTCGGGGGCGCGGACGCGGACCGATCGGTGCCCGGGTCGGTATCGTTCCGCCAGATCTCCTTTCGGTCGGTGTCGTCGAGACGTCGAGACCCGCGCCGCAGCCGGTCTTTGCCGAGTCCATTCCCGATCTCCCGCTCGTCGGGGACGAGGCAGTTTCCGACAGCGATCTGAAGCCGCGTAGTGGACGCAAGCGTGCAGCTGCGAGCGAAAGGAAACCCAGCCGTGCGCGCAAGTCCGCGTCGTCTTCGGATGAAGACACCGCGAAGCCCGCGCCCCGCCGCGCCGCTCGCAAGAGCAAGAGCAGAACGGCTAGCGAGTAGTGTGAGCAGGCAAAGAAATTCGAACCCAGAAGATCCGGCGACGAGTCTTCTGGGTTCGAAGCTTCGCTCGCAGTTCGATCGGGGCCGCATCCTCCCGGCCAGCTTTTATGCGCGCGAGACCGAGATAGTCGCCCGCGAGATGCTCGGCACTGTACTCGAATGCCGGACCTCGGCCGGAATCGCCAGCGGCATCATCGTGGAAACCGAAGCCTATCTCGGCGAACACGACCTCGCCTGCCACGCAGTCGTCGGGCGCACCGCGCGCACCGCGCACCTCTACGGCCCGCCCGGCATCGCCTATGTCTACTTCATCTACGGGATGTACTGGTGCTTCAACGCAGTGACGCGGGCAGAAGGACTGCCGAGCGCGGTGCTCGTCCGCGCACTGGAACCGCTCGATGGTCTCGAACTGATGCACCAGCGCAGACCCCGGACAACACACACGGCCGATCTCACCAATGGTCCCGGTAAGCTCTGCGCCGCCCTGGGAATCACCGGCGCGATGAACGGGCTAAACCTGCGGCGCAAACCAATCGTGATCCGCCAAGGAGAACCGGTTGGCGAAAGCGACATTGATGTGACTACGCGGATCGGCATCGCTCCAGAACGCTGCGCCGATTGGCCACTCCGCTGGATCGTGAAAGACAACCGCTTTGTCTCACATCAGGTACGCCCCAAGAAAAGCTGACCAGCCCCCAGCGTAGTTGGCTGACCGCTCCCTGCTTCAGTACTGAGGATGCCAGCTAGGGCGCCGATTCCTACTCCTGAGCCCCAAAATGAGAACGGCCCCCGAAGGGGCCGTTCGTCCAATCGCCAGGTGCGCCAAGAGCTGCTAATCCTGGTCGATGGAGCTGCCGAAGTTGATGCGGATTCCGAACTCGAGGAAGTTGAGAACGCTCCTGAAGAGGAACGTGTTGTTGCTTGGGACCAATGTGTTTTGAATGAAGACTGCCGCGCGTTTCGTCTGAATCTGGACGCCGCCCATTGCTACGGCGGTGCTGCGGCTCCGTTCGTTTTCAACCTCGTCCAGGAACGAGTTGGTCGGGAAGGTATTCACGCTGTCCACGAATACTCTGGCGTCGCCAAGTACCGCGATCATGAATCCGAGACCGGCGTAGGGAGTGATTCCGCCGAAATGCTTGGGGAAGCCGAGTGCGGCGAGAGTGATACGTCGCATGTCGTTCACTCGAACAGTGCGCTGACCCGTCTGAGAGGTCGGATCGCCGAACTCGAGATCACGTTGAAAAATGGACTGGTTACCTGATACGTAGAGGCCGCCCTTCGACCTGGTGATCACCCAATCGATCCCGAGATCCACCGTCGACGTGTTGCCATGCCCCGGCACCGCGAAGGAATTGACGCCGCTCTTGAATCCCCAAAACCAGGAGTTGTCGAAATTGTTCACGCTCTGCGCGTTCGCGCTCGCGGAAACGACGATCATTGCGGTCACTGCCACGGCGATTGCTCTGAGCTTCTGCATTAAGGCGTCCTCTAGATTATGCCTAGCTTCGTCCCGACGATCTTGAAGGCCGCGATGGCCTGGTCCAGATCGTCGCGTGAATGGGCAGCGCTCAGCTGACAGCGCACCCGCGCCTGCCCCTGGGGTACGACCGGAAAGCCGAATCCCGTCACAAAGACGCCTTCATCCAGCAACATGTCACTCATTTTGATGGCGGTCGCCGTTTCCCCGACAATTATAGGGACGATCGGGGTCTCTCCAGGTAGCGGTTTGAACCCCGCTTCGGAGACGGCTTCCCGGAAATATCGGGTGTTGTCGTGCAGCTTCTTCACCAGCTCCGGGTGGTGTTCGAGGTGCCTGATTGCCCCGAGCGCGCTGGCGGCTACCGTCGGAGGCAGCGCGTTAGAGAAGAGCTGGGGACGTGACCTTTGGGTCAGCATGTCGCATAGCGACGCCGGCCCTGCGACGAATCCGCCGGCCGCGCCGCCCAGCGCTTTGCCAAGGGTCGAAGTGATGATGTCGACTTCGCCCAGCACGTCGAAATGCTCAGCCGTACCGCGTCCATTCGCGCCGAGGACCCCCGTCCCGTGCGAATCGTCCACCGCCACGATCGCATCGTAGTCCTCGGCGAGCTGGAGGATCTCCGGAAGCTTGGCGATGCTCCCTTCCATCGAGAAGACGCCGTCGGTCCAGATAATTCGGCGACGCGCGCCCTTCGCACCCTCGAGCTTTGACTTCAGGTCGTCGAGATCGGAATGCTGGTACACAGCGGTCGTGCATTTCGTGATCGCTTTCGCTAGCCTGATAGAGTCGATGATCGAAGCGTGGTTGAGCGCGTCGGAGACGACGAAGTCATTCTGCTCGACGATTGTCGCGGTCAGTCCCTCGTTGGCGTTCCACGCCGAGACGTAGCTGAGCGACGCTTCGGTACCGACGAGGTCGGCGATCGCCTGCTCGAGATCGCGATGAATCGTGAACGTGCCGCAAATGAAACGAACGCTCCCCGTTCCTGCACCGAAGTGTTCCAACCCTTCGATTCCTGCGGCAACCACCGTCGGATCGTTGGACAACCCGAGGTAGTTGTTCGAGGAGAGGATCACGACCTCGCCGCGTCCTTCCATTGTGACGCGAGCGCCCTGCGGCGACGCCAGATAGTTGAGTCGCTT
>Ga0193727_1000399_pt1 | contig 16626 bp, 14 predicted proteins | sample H2c2metaG_FD_143051 | JGI IMG/M metagenome (GOLD analysis project Ga0193727, IMG submission 143051) | Soil microbial communities from a riparian zone of the East river system, Colorado, United States - H2c2 | ecosystem: Environmental > Terrestrial > Soil > Riparian zone | place: USA: East River...
CTAATCGCGGCCTTGGCCTGACGCGCCTTGGCGATCGCGGAAATCGCATTGCCAGGAACGCAAATCCAACCGGCGAAAGAACCGGCGCCATCCAAAATCAAGCTGGTGGCAATCGCCTTGCGCGCTCCGGAAATAATCGCCGCGATCATCTCGCCCAATCCGGGAATGGGGCTGGCGAGCGTAACCGAGCGATCAGAAACCACGACGGCCGGGTCCAGAATGGAAACAATCTCCCGGCTAAGTGGCGAGATCACATCGCCGGGCGGCGCTCAGCCGATTGGCATCGCGACTGGGACCGGAATCGCGACCATTCGTGGCATGGCCATCATTGCCGTTTCATCAACGGGTCCTGGGTGATCTTCGACTTCGGATTTTATCCCTGGTGGCCGTACGGGTATCCCAACGACTACTACGCCTACGATTACTACGGCTATCCTGACAGCTACGACCCGAGCTACTACGATTCGGGCGCGTACGAAGGCGAAGAGTATTATGATCAGAACGGCTACGAATCATCCGATCAAAGCGCAGATTCGACCGTTGCCGCCGCTCAGGAGCAATTAGCCAGACAAGGTTATTACCGGGGAGAACTCGACGGCATCTTCGGCCCGGAAACCCGGAGCGCCATCATGCGTTATCAAAGCGACCACGGCTTGCGCGTGACCGGACGCCTTAATATGGACACCCTGCGCGCTTTGGGGTTGCCACGAGTGGCGAGTAATTAACAAGGAAACCAAGAGTATAAACAAGACGAAATCTAATGCCGGTACCGACTCAGGCTGGAACGTCTCATTCTGGTTCGTTGTTCTCAGCCCTGTGCTCGGAATTCTGGTCGGGTTTCTCGCCCTGCTTTTGTTCTACCACTGAAAACAAATTCGGAATTAGTCGATGAGAATCCCACAGTGGACATTTGCTAGGAGGGACGGGGAGCAATGGAGGTGGGCGTCCATAGCGGCGCTCACTTCCAGCTCATTCGTCCGGACGGGAGCGCGAGTCATTCAACCAGTCGCGGCCCTAACGAAATCGAAATATTATGAATAGAATTGTAGAAGCGAATTTTCAACCGCCGACATTTGAAGAGCCCAAAGAGAAACCGCGCATCTTGATTGTCGATGACAACCGTGACTTTACTTACTCTGCCAAACTCGGCTTGGAGAGGACCGGGCTCTACTCCGTTTGGGAAGAGAACGAACCAGCCAGGGCTCACCAAACAGCGCAACTGGTTAAGCCCGACCTTATCCTTCTTGATATCGCCATGCCGGAGACCGATGGCGGCGAAGTCGCCGCTCGGATTGAATCCGATCCAACAATGCACCGAACACCGATTATCTTTCTGACAGCTCTGGTGACGAAAGCTGAGACAAGATCTGGACTGCAGATCCAGGGACATCCATTTCTCGCCAAACCGATCAGCATTCCAGAGTTGGTCGCAGGCATCGAACGACATCTACCTGCACACGCAATGTTGTGACGGACCTGAGCGATCTCTTAGGCAAATTGACAGGTGATCGATGGATACCAAAGCAAGGAGGAGAAAAGTTCAGTTGATTCTCAACGGCAAAGCGGCCTGCCAAGATGCGCTCCAGATCGCAGTCGCGCGGCAACGGGCACTCGGGCATGGCATCGAAGTACGCGTGACTCGGGAAAAGGGAGAGGCGCGGCGGTTTGTAGCGGAAGCAAGCGAAGCGGACTTAGTGATTGCTGCCGGTGGGGACGGCACACTGAATGAGGTGGTTCACGGTTTAATGGATCTTTCCACCGGCACGCGGCCGGTTTTGGGAGTGGTACCGCTAGGGACTGCGAATGACTTCGCTACCGGATGCGGCATTCCGCGTGATCCGGAAGGAGCGCTGGCGCTGTGTATGGAAGGTGAAGGGGTACCAATCGACGTCGGTAAGGCCAATGAGCACTGGTTCCTAAACGCAGCCAGCATTGGCTTCGGCGCCGAGGTCACAGCGAACACGCCGCCGGAACTTAAAAGCCTGCTTGGCCATGCCGCGTACACCGTGATGGGTGCAATTCTGGCGATAAACGTTCGTCATTATCAAGGAAGGCTCACCTTGCCGGATCGCGAAATCACTGGCGCCGGCCCGATGGCGATCGTTTGCAATGGGCGTCAGACGGGCGGCGGTTTCGACGTCGCTCCCCGCGCACGCATTGACGACGGTTTGCTCGACATCCTTGCCGTTCGTGATATCCCGGCGATGGCGTTGCTCACCGCCGCGCGAGAATTGCAAGAGCTTTCACCGGATGGCGAGTATATCTCCTATTTGCAAACTCCTTGGGCCGAGGCCTACACCGAAGAAGCGATTCCGGTCAATTTGGATGGCGAGCCGGTGCAGTTTTCGGGCGTTCGATATGAAGCGGTACCGAGGGCGATTCGGCTTATTGTTCCGCCAAATTGTCCATTATTATCGGCGCAACCGTGAAGGCGTTTGTCGGTGGCGACATCCCGTGACATGATGAAGCTATCTCGCGCGACCTGCACCTTACTGCCGACGGTTTGATGACATTACACAATGGCGAGTTCGAAGCTTTGAAGCATTTCAGCGATGCTTGTCGCGTCGAGCTTCGCACGTATTCCGCTTATTAGTTTCTTCGCGGCCAACAGGCGAAACGGATATCCCTGTTGATCTTCCAACTTGCCGTTCTGCGAGACGAAGGCCAAACGATCGAAGGGTTGGCCGCGATCAAGCAATGGAAGGCTGAAACCAGCAAGAAATACCAGCACACGATGGAACCGCTTGCGTCCGTTCAAAAGACGGCAAGACCGATTGTCACCAACCGCCTCACCGGAAATTTCCCTGCCAGTCCCAAGCTTGAGTTCGTCTTCAGACTTAGAGGCAACAAGATCGTGGCGCTGGAAATCCGCTCATGAGAGAAAATTTCGAATTGAATTGGCCGTCGGTCGCTCGTTACCAAAGGATAGTTACGCCCCGCCTCAACGCTTCGAAAGCCCTTCCTGATAGACGCGGAGATTGACGAAAGCGGCTTTCAACAATGGTGTTGCGACTCCGTGCGCGTCGCCGCGCGCGATCAAGTCGCCCAGGATGTGATTAGCCTCGACGGGCGCGCCCTTGCGCAAATCGCGATACATCGATGAGGTCAATGGAGATCCCGGTTCTGTCATCGCGGCGGCGTGTCGTGCAAGCAAGGCTTCTGAAGGCTTGTGGCCGCAGGCAGTGGCAACCGCTGCGGATTCATCCAAAACCTTGAGCGACAGGTCCGCCCCACCCGGTGCGGCGACGATCTCGCCGATCGTGCCGCGCATCAGGCAAGTGATGGCGCCGAGGCTGGCGAGTTGGACCCATTTCTCCCACATCGCTTGCATGATGTCCGTCGATAGAAGTGCGTCGAATCCCGCGCCCTGCAGCATTGCGTGGAGCGTTTGCAGCCGGGGCGTCGTCTCGCCGTTGCGTTCGCCGTAGATCAGTTGCTGAAAGTCGGCGAGCTGGACGATGCGACCCTCATCGTCGACCTTGCTCGCAACGAGACAGACGCCACCGATAACTGCATGTTCTCCGAACCGCTTCGTCAAGAGATCGACGTGGCGCATCCCGTTGAGCACTGGAAAAATCATCGTTTCTGGACCAACGGCCGCGGCGAAATCGTTCATTGCCGCCTCTAGCGCATAGGCTTTCACGCTGAGGAATACGAGGTCGTAAGGTGTGTCAAACCCCTCAGCGGTGACCAGTTTCGGATCGACTACCGCATCACCATGCGGACTGATGATACGAAGGCCATCCTGACGGAGCTGTTTTGCCCGGGAAGGACGGACCAGGAATGTCACGTCGCGCCCCGCCTGGGCGAGCCGGCCGCCAAAGTAGCCGCCAACCGCGCCGGCGCCGATAATAAGGATACGCATGGTACGGAAATTCTTAGTTGAGCGTTGATTGTTGATAGTCGGTCCAAGCCATCTACGCGTCCGCACCGGTAGCGTGAACGGCGAGAGAAATGAGTTTGGCGTCTAGTTTTTTCGCTGCCACGGTGACCTTCTTATTTTTCAATCCACTCATAAGGGAAGAGGGAAGATCGTAGCTCAATCGAGTTGTCCGCGTGGCCGGCTCTTCATAGATCATCAGCCGTAGAGGAACATTCAACCCTGCAGCAACATCGTGCTCGAGCATGGTCCAGGCAATCAACGGATTGCCGATCGTGTACATTCTGGCCTTGCCGTTCAATCCGACGCGCGCTATCCAAGCCCCATGATCGACGGTGAGGAAGCGCATGAAACCGCTCGAGCCTGCGCGAGATTGGACGCTGGCTTGGAACTCTTCGACGCTTTTCGTCGACGCTAAGAGCGCTGCAAATCCGGTGTCTTCAATCGATCCCACGGCAGACTCAAAGACACTAACGACTTGCTCGAACGATCGGCTGCTAACGTGTTCGTTATGATGCACCGTGAACTTAGTTCTCATAGTAATCCTCTCTTTTAAAAAGGCGGGCAATCTGTGAACCGCCGAATCCAAAATAACTCGCGATGCTGTATTGATACCTATCTCGAACGAGGGAGTTTCAAATCCCGCGCTCGCGCCATGGCGGTGCAATTTACAGCCGAATAGTGTCTCGGTGTGACGATAACTCCGATCCTAATTATTTGCTCCTTGACCGTTTTGCTGTTCGGCTTCGACTCGAGCTCAGGTAACGAATCGAATCGATTCGAGCGTTGACTGGGTTTGTACTCGATCATGCTCAAAGCAGTTCTAAGTGAACGCGGCGATGAAATTGTCGATTGAGCAAAAGTTAATCCCTTTTGTTAGGCCGGAAATGATAATGACGCTTGCCTATTCGGCGCTGCTATTAGATGAAAGCCGGCGATGTTCTGGCCACAACGCCGCGACCGCGAGAGCAACGATGATGCCGACTGAGACCTCAATGAACCTGTGCAAAGCGATGCTCCACGGCGCAGCCGAGCGCGGAATTAGAACGATGATGGTCAGCGTAATGCTCGCGTAGTGATATGCGGTCTTTTGCAAACGAAACGCGATGGAGAGCAATCCGACGAGAAAAATCGCAATCGCGAATGCGACCAGATTGGCCTTGAAGTAATTTGTCTCGATTGCTCCAACTGACGCCCCCACGGCGGTAGCGATGATCCGGTCGATCGAGAGCGTCAGCGTCGCGCCGAGGGTGGATTGCATCACCACCAATGTTGCGATTGCGGCCCAATAGGCCTCAGGCATTTGCACGAGCCGCGCGATTATGAGTGATACGGTCGTAGCGACCGCTGTGCGAATCGCGTGTGTGATCGAAGGAAGCTCCTTTTCGTCCCAGGCCCAGAATTTCATCCGGACATGATCTTTCCAACAAACCTGCTTTGGCAAGATTCGTTCGACGGGCCCCGGCAAACCGATCGCAACCGAAAAAGGGGTCACTCTGTGAATTGTGCAAAGCTGACGTGGTGACGCGCGATCCGGCGAAAGGTGATGGCGAAAAGCTACGCGAAGAGTAATCGACTCGGGAATCAACGCACGACAAGCGGTCCTGACTACGACAAGGCGCGCCGCGGTTTCATCGAAGCTCGCTGATTTCCCAATTAATGGCGGTTGATTCCAATCATTAAGTGCTGCGACAATAGGACAATGTCTGAGCGAGGCTGTTCTCATCTCACCGCGATCGCATCGGTCAAAAGGCCGCAACGCCGCGAATGCGAAGAATGCGTGAAGATCGGCGGCGACTGGGTTCATCTGCGGACTTGTCAGACATGCGGCGTCACCCTCTGTTGCGACACGTCGCCGAATCATCACGCCACCAAGCACGCGCATCAGAGCGGGCATCCCGTGATTGCGTCAGCGCAGCCGGGTGAGCGCTGGCTATACTGTTATCCTGACGACGCCTTCGCAGAATATTGAATTCAAAGCCGTGCAGATGAGAAGATGTCTCGACAACGATAAGCTGCACATATGCCGGCGTTCATCCAAGAACCCTGTGACGCGAGCATAATCCGCTCGGCGCCGGCGAGTGCGCCTTGTTCAAAAGCTTCTGGGCCCTGGGTACTGACCGCGACGACGCTCGCTTCCAGCATGGCGTTCATCGACGGCACAGTTGTGAATGTGGCGTTGCCTGCACTGCAAACGAACCTGAACGCGACGATCGTTGACGTGCAGTGGGTCATCGAAGCGTACTCGCTCCTGCTCGCGGCGTTCCTGCTTGTCGGCGGATCTCTCGGAGATCACTACGGACGCCGCCGCGTTTTCCTGGTCGGTGTCGCGCTTTTCGCTTTCGCGTCCGCGTGGTGCGGATTTGCTTCCAGCATAGGTCAACTGATCGCCGCCCGCGCAGCGCAGGGATTTGGCGCGGCGCTACTGGTTCCGGGCAGTCTTGCAATCATTAGCAGTTCATTTGCGGAGAACGAACGTGGACGCGCCATCGGAACCTGGTCAGGGTTGAGCGCGATCACCACCGCTATCGGCCCGGTGATGGGCGGCTGGCTGATTGAACACCTTTCGTGGCGGGCCGTTTTCTTCATCAACATTCCGCTCGCAGCTTTGGTAATCCTGATCTCGCTCTGGCGCGTTCCGGAAAGCTCAGATGAAGAGAGCGCTGGAGTTGACTGGTGGGGTGCGAGTTTGGGAGCACTCGGTTTAGGCGCGCTGGTTTACGCGTTGATCGAATCCTCGCGACTTGGTTTCACAGATCGATCGGTTCTTATTGCCTTCGTTTTTGCAGCCGCCCTCCTTGTTATCTTCCTGATTTTTGAGGCGCGAGTTCGTAATCCAATGTTACCGCTCGCGCTTTTCCGCTCACGAACGTTTACGGGAGCGAACGTGCTGACATTTTTGCTTTACGGCGCGCTCGGCGGGACCCTGTTCTTCCTGCCGCTAAATTTGATCCAGGTCCAGCATTACTCCCCCACCGCAGCTGGCGCGGCTTTTTTACCCTTTGTCTTAATCATCTTTCTTCTTTCACGCTGGGCGGGCGGCCTGGTCGAAAGGTACGGGCCAAAAATTCCACTAGTTATAGGTCCATTAATTGCAGCCATTGGCTTCGCACTTTTTATGTTGCCAAGTGTGCGCGGCAGTTACTGGCAAAACTTTTTCCCCGCTATCGTCATCCTGGGAATAGGCATGGCGGTAAGCGTCGCGCCTCTCACAACGACAGTGATGAATTCGGTCAGCCAGAACCGCGTCGGCATTGCTTCGGGCGTCAATAATGCAGTCGCGAGAGGAGCCGGACTGCTCGCGATTGCTGTCCTCGGAATCGTGATGCTTCACGCATTTAATCATGCGCTTGATCAGCGGTTATCAGACTGGAAATTGCCGGCCTCCGCATGGCAGTCATTGCAAGCTGAACGCAGCAAGCTCGCGGCCGCCGCAGTTCCGGAAGAATTGGACGCACTAACCCAACAGATGATTGGTCGCGCGATTGATGAATCTTTCGTGCATGCTTTTCGATTCGTCATGGCGATAGGAGCAACGCTTGCTGTCGCCAGCGCGATTGTCGCGTTGGTCTTTATCGGCCGAGTAGCGCGACAAGTGAAATCGACTTGAATTCGACTTGACGCCCATGGACAAACAAATCGCCGGACTTCATCATGTCACTGCAATCGCGAGCGATCCGCAGCGGAACCTCGATTTTTATGTCGGCCTGCTCGGCCTTCGTTTCGTAAAACGCACGGTCAATTTCGATGATCCTGGCACCTACCATTTCTACTTTGGCGATGCGCGTGGAACGCCGGGAACGATCCTGACATTTTTTTCGTGGCCGGGCGCACGCCGCGGACATCGCAGTGTCGGGCAGATCGAGGCAACGGCGTTTGCGATTTCGCCAGATTCAGTCGGCTACTGGTTCGATCGCTTCAAGGAGCAGCATGTGACCGCCGAGAAAACACCGGCGCGATTCGGCGAGGAAGTGATTCGCTTCACCGATCCGGACGGATTGATGCTGGAGCTAGTTGCCTCCGATTCATCCGGCATGACTGAATCGTGGATCGACAGCATCGTGCCGGCAGAACATTCCCTGAGCGGGTTTCACAGTGTTTCGGCCGCGCTCGAAGGGTACGAACGCACGGCGAAATTGCTGACGGAGAGTTTTGGCTACCGCCTGGTCGAGGAATCAGGCAATCGTTTTCGTTTCATCGCGTCGAGCGAATCCGGTTCAGGCAGAATTGTTGATTTGCTTTGCATGCCAGATGGTCGGCCGGGGGCAATCGCCGCCGGATCGGTGCATCACATCGCCTTCCGCGCAAAGGACGATGCCGAGCAGTTGCAATGGCGCGAGCATCTCATTGAACTCGGCTACAACGTGACTCCAGTAATCGACCGAACTTACTTCCATTCAATCTACTTTCGAGAACCGGGCGGCATTCTTTTCGAAATCGCAACCGAGCCGCCGGGTTTCACTTTGGATGAAAAGCTGGACGAGCTCGGGATGCACCTGCGCCTGCCTCCGTGGATGGAATCCGCGCGCTCGCAAATCGAGCGCGTTCTGCCGCCGATAAAACTTCCGGACGAAAGATGAAAACACAGCCCGATTTCATTCATGAATTCGTTCCCGGAATTTCGAACCGGACTCTGCTGCTCTTGCATGGGACCGGCGGAAATGAGCAGGATCTCATCCCGCTTGGACGTGAGCTTGATCCGAATGCCGCATTGCTTAGCCCACGCGGCAAAATTCTCGAAAACGGAATGCCGCGATTCTTTCGCCGGCTCGCCGAAGGTGTGTTCGACGTCGAGGATTTGAAACAACGCACGAACGAGTTGGCGGATTTCGTTGGCCGGGCAACGCAGCATTACAAACTCGCGGCAAACCAAGTCGTCGCAGTCGGTTACTCTAACGGCGCGAACATCGCCGCGAGCATGTTGTTGCTCCGGCCCGAGATATTGCGCGCTGCCATTCTTTTCCGCGCCATGGTGCCGCTTGTGCCCGAAAACCTGCCGAACCTTTCACCCGTGCGCGTTTGGATCGGCGCGGGAAGATTCGATCAAATCGTCCCGGCGTCCGAGACAAAGCATTTGGTTGAACTCTTGCGCGGCACGAGGGCGGATGTCACGATTCGATTTCTCGAAGGCGGCCACGAATTTACGCGCGATGATGTTGACGCAGCGCGCGAATGGCTGACAACATTGAAATGATCAAAGGAAGCGAAATCCGAAAAACAGCACTTTCCTATTGAGCCGCTTCTAATCACGCATCAACCGCTGAGTTCTGCCAGCCATCTCAGCGCGGACAAGCTCGCCATGAAGAGGTACCGCAATGAGGCCGAAACCGGTTTTCATTCTAACGCTTTCTCTTACAGATTCGACTTTCACCGCTTCTTTATGGATCGCTCCAGATCGCCGGTGGCTGTGCTTGTCTCTGCTGTTCCTCTTCCTTGTTTGGCGGTACGGAATTCGTTCATCGGTCGGCGCAACGGTCGTATTCTCCAGATCATTCTCCGCCTAGGGCATCTCCGCCCGGCAACACTCGTCCACTCACGTCGCCGAAGCCAACTCGATGGCTGTCGCCTTCGCACCAGCCGCTGATCTTAAGTGTGTCGCCGTCTTCCAGCCATTTCCGTGTTTCGCCATTTGGCAGCTTTAACGGATTCGCGCCGCGCCAGGTCAACTCAAGCATGCAGCCGCGCGATTCTTCCTTCGGTCCGCTGATCGTGCCACTCGCCAATAAATCGCCCGGGTGCAGATTGCAGCCATTGACAGTGTGATGGGCAAGTTGTTGCGCAATGCTCCAGTAAAGATTTTGAAAATTTGTTCGCGTGATGATGTGCGGCGCTTCCATTGATGAAGTTTGCAGAGCCGCTTCAAGGCGAATGTCGAAAGTGAAATCATCCTTTTGTTGCAAGTACGGCAACGGCTCGGGATCCTGGGGTGGCAGTGGTTTGCGAAATGGATCGAGCGCTTCCAAGGTCACCACCCACGGCGAAATGCTTGTGCAAAAGTTCTTGGCCAGAAACGGACCGAGCGGCTGATATTCCCACGCCTGAATGTCGCGCGCGCTCCAATCATTCATTAAAACAAGGCCGAAGATGTGATCGATGGCGCGGTCGATCGGGACCGGTTCGCCAAGCGAATTTCCAGGTCCAATTAGAAATGCCATTTCCAGCTCGTAATCGAGGCTCTTCGTCGGGCCGAAAACCGGTGCGGATGCTTCGGGCGGTTTGATTTGACCTTGCGGTCGGCGCACGTCCGTGCCGCTGACGACAACCGAGCTGGCGCGTCCGTGATACGCTACTGGCAGCCATTTCCAATTTGGCATCAGTGCATTTTCCGGTCCGCGCAGCATCGTGCCGACATTGTGCGCGTGATGGTATGACGAATAGAAATCGGTGTAATTCCCGATGCGTGCCGGCAGTTTCATGACTACATCCTTTTGCGCGTGGAAAACCCGGCCGCGCAGTTTGGTGTCATCACGCAGGTTTGGCGTTTCGGCTGAGAGAAGATGTTGAACGATTTCGCGCGCTTTGCGCCACGCCGGCCGACCCATGGTAAGAAACGCGTTAAGCGAATCTCCTGAAAACACGAGTCGATCCTGAAATTCGGGCGAACGGAAATGACCGAGTTCTTCAAGGACGGAAAGATCGACAATTAAATCGCCGATCGCGACTCCCACACGAGGCTTAGCCTGTTTCGGTTGGAAAACGCCGAATGGAAGATTCTGAATCGGAAAATGCGAATCGCGCGGGACGTCAAGGAAACTGCGCAAAGGCGAATCCATGAATATTATTAGAACAGAAGGAAACGAAGGAAACCAAGGATTTGTGACTGGTCTTCGTTGTCTTTGTTACCTTGTTTGAAAATCAAAGAAGTTCGAGCGCGCGCAAATCGTCGCGTGGCTCATCGAAGCTGCAGCTACCGAACGAAGTCACGAATTCGCGCCGATTGTTCAACCGTTCGAGGTCGATCTTCCATTCGCGCCAGGCAAAAAATCCATCGTCGAAGGAAAACGACTTTGGATTTTCGTCCTCCAGCATGGCGGCAGTCTGTTTTTCATCCCACTTATGCTCAGCTGCCAGGATGGCGGCTCCCAGCACGTTGAGAAACCCGTGCATTTTGGTTTGCACTTCTTCCCGGTCTTGCCGGAGGGGATGATGCAGACCAGCAGTAAACTTGATCGGGACTTGGTGCGTTGAGGGGACGACCAGTGCCCGGGCGATCTGGGCTGAGGTTGGAAATGCATCAGGCGTCACGCCGCCGGTGCGCAGTTTGAAACCAAACGTCGGCTCATCTGTTCCGGAATTGAGCTTAGCCAACCACGTAATTGTCTTTTGCGCCCTTTCGGCCGGCGCCTCCCAAAACGCCGGCAGATCGCCGATAATCGAGCGGGCTTCGTCGAGGACCGAAAGATCTGCGCCTTGGGGAAGCCACATTTCCAATTGATTGACCGAAACAAGATCGACATTGTGCGCGGCAAGTGATCGGATGTCCGCCTCGACTTCTGCGAGAGCATCAAGAAAAGCCGCCGCATTCCCAGTCTTTGGCCCGAGCGCGGAAATGCGCAGCGGATGCTGCGGATCGAACTGCGGAAGCAACTGTTTAGCCGAGTCGAATTGTATGACAGGGAGAACAAACGTGTTCAGCATCCACGCATCATCGGATCGAATATACTGCGCCTGATTTCGCAGAGCTGGCTCGAGTGCGAGACTACAAGGCGGGAACATTCCCGCATAATCGATCGACTGTCCGAGTAAAGCTTGAAGCGAAGTAGCTGGCACAATGTGAACTAAACGGGGCGATTGCGCGTTTGGTCAAATCACTGTTTGGCTCGGAAACGACGAGTATTTTTCGGCATTTTAAGCCCTTATTGGGCATCTTTAATGAGAGTGCTCGACTTTCTTCCCAAAACGATGTAGAAACCTCACTTCAATGCCGAGCACAGAGTCAGTTTCACATTATGATTTGGCCGTGTGCTTATGCGAAAATCAGGAATATACAGCGCGGGACGCGATCGACGCGGCCATTTTCAGAGGCGAACTTGACGTAGAATGGAAGGAATTTCTCCGTCGCGTGGCGGCTGAGAACGAGGCGGATGAATTGAATCTGGATTTGGACGAATCTGCAATATCTGCGGCCGCGGAAGCGTTTCGCTACGAGCACGATTTGATTACTGCGGAAGAAACTGAAGCGTGGCTAGCAGATCGAGGCCTCAGCTGTGATGACTTTAGCGACTACTTTACCCGTAATTATTATGCCAGCACGCTTCATAAAGACATTGTTCCGGATGAAATAGAATATAATTCCGCGTCGGTCGAGCTACGCCAAGTATTCGTGGCGGAATTGATTCTATCTGGAGAATTGGACGAGATGACAAAAGAGTTAATGCGGCGGCTGGCCGCCTTCTGCGCTGAAGGAGAGCCAACTTCAGATGCGATTTCGGCGCAAGAGCGATATTTTTTTAATCGCAATGGGATTGAGTCGTCGCAACTGGCAAATTGGCTGAAGGGACTCGGGCGCGATTCGAAGTGGTTTAATGAAATGCTCGCCATCGAAGCAGCGTATCAAAGGCGTTGCGATACGCTGCTTGTTCCACACGCGCGTCAGCGTGAATTGGTTGCGTTGCGATTACCTCTTACCAGCTTCGAAATTGAGGTAATCGAGCTGGAATGCCGCGATGCCGCGAACGAGGCGCTCTTTTGTGTGCGTGAAGACGGGATGTCGATGGAAGAAGTCGCCACTGAGGGAAGGTACTCTTACCGACAAATTAATTTTGTTCTGGAAGAACTTTCCGCTGACGTCCAGCAGGGATTCCTAAGTGCTTCGGCCGGCGACGTGCTCGAGCCGGTCGCGTGCGGCGACGGATTTCAACTATGTCGCATCATGAAAAAAATCGAGCCGCAAGCAGACGATCCAAATGTTAAATCGCGGATCGATCAGCGACTGCTCGACCGCCATTTCTCCGAGCTTACCAGCAGATACACGGAGCGACGCCTTGGCATTTCTATGCCGACAGAATGAAGATCCAAGACAGCGAAACTCTGCGGCGTTCGTCGGTATTCCGTTTTCTCTCTGATGAGCATTTTGGCGCGATTGAGCCGCTCTTGCAGGAAGAGCACTATGAATTCGGTGACGTGATCGTAAAACAGGACGATCCGGCCGATTCCTTCTACGTTTTGACCAGAGGGCGGGCGCGCGCACTAAAGATCAAATCGGATGGTGAGGAAATCCCGCTGGGCGTGTTGAAACCCGGTGATTCGTTTGGAGAAGCGGCCTTGTCTGAGGGTGGCACCCGAAACGCGATGGTGCGCTGCAGCACCGCAGTCGATGTTCTGCGGATCGATCGCGATGATTTTCTGGAGCTCGCCCGTCGCGTGCCCGATCTGAAGCAATATGTCGAGACCACCGGCCGCGATCGAGCTTTGCAGAGTTTCCTTTATCAGTTCAGTAATTTTGGTCGGCTTCCAACGCCCGTGTTGCGCGGCATGATCGACAGATTAAAACCTGTGACGATCGAAAAAGGCAATCTGATTATCCGTGAAGGAGACGATGCCGGTCCTCTTTATGTAATGCAGAAGGGACGCGCGCGAGCCTTCACGGGGGTCGATGGACAGGAGCGGAATCTCGCGTTTTATCGCGAGGGTGATTTTTTTGGTGAATTGTCGATCTTGAACGGATCGCCACGCGCGGCATCGGTGGAAGCATTCACGGATTGCCAATTGCTGTCTCTTGAACCCAAGTCGGTGCAACAGTTGCGTCGCCGATTTCCCGAGTTCGACAAGCTGCTAAACGAGCGGCTGGCGCTTTACCAGGCGAAAACAGAAGCGCGTATTCCGCTGGATTTCACGACCGAACTGTTGCCTGCCGAGACGCAGGTTCACGACAAAGTTGAGCTCGATGGTGAACAAGCCCGGGTTGGGACCGAAGAGAAAGAAGATCCTTTCGCCGATGAGAAGGGCCTGTTCCGAAAACGCGGCAAGCGCATACGGAAAATCGATCACATCATGCAGATCGATGAGATGGATTGTGGCGCGGCGAGTCTCGGGATGATCTGCCGGCACTTTGGTCGCAAGGTAAGCTTGGCGCGGATTCGGCAACTCTGCCACACTGCAACAGACGGGACCAGCCTCAAGGCACTGTCTCGAGCTGCAAGCGAACTTGGCCTGGCGGCACGCGCATTGAAGATCTCGCTACGCAATCTCTCGCTCATGCCGCTGCCTGCAATCGTCCACTGGGAGGGCAACCACTGGATCGTGCTCTACGACGTTGATGAGCAGCTTGTGCGTGTCGCTGATCCCGCGCGCGGACTGCGAAAACTTCCTCGCCGCGAATTTGAAGCGAAGTGGACAGGTTATACGGCGCTGTTCGATTATACGCCAGCATTCGCACAAACTCCAGAAAGCAAGCCAGCCCTGGCGTGGGTTCTTCCATTTCTAGCGCGCTTCAAAGTTATCCTGCTGCAAGTGGCGGGTCTGGCCATCGCCGTCAGCTTTCTCCAATTACTCTTTCCTGTATTTACACAGATGGTCGTCGATAAGGTCATTGTCGAAAACGACATCGGCCTTTTGAAGATAATCCTCCTTGGCATGTTCGCGGCGCTCGTCTTCGTGCAAATCTCCACGCTTGCGCAGCAATATTTGCTGGCCTTCGCGGCCGTGCGCCTTGATACGGCCGTTCTCGATTTCCTGAGCCGGAAACTTCTTTCCCTGCCGATGACTTATTTCACAAGCCGTCGGACAGGCGATATTCAACGCCGGCTCGACGGCGCGAGGCAGGTTCGGGAATTTGCCGTCCAACAGGGAATCGGCGCTTTGCTGGCAGTATTTTTTCTCGCAGGCGCAGTGATTTTGATGGCGATGTACAGTCCGCTGCTAATGCTTGCGTTCCTAGCGACAGCACCTCTTTACGTCGGACTAATGATCTTTTCAGTGAAAGTGCTTCGTCCTTTGTATCAGGATGTGGAGGAAGCCCAGGGCAAATACAGTTCCCATCAAATCGATGCGATCAAAGGCATCGAAGCAGTGAAAGCAGCGTCGGCCGAGAGCGCATTTCGTGACACGATCCTGAACGAGTTTCTTTCCGTCTCCCTAAAACTTTTTAAGGCGAGCTTCATCGTAATGTCGTGGGACAGTTTCCTGCAAAGTATCGGCCTCCTTTCCACTGCGATTTTCTTGTGGGTTGGCGCCATGCAAGTCATTCACGGGCACCTAAGCGTAGGTGGGTTCGTTGCGTTTAGCTCACTGACGGCAATGGCCTACGCGGGAATTTTGCGCGCTCTCGGGGTCTGGGACAACTTGCAACAAGCCTCTGTCCTCATGAATCGGCTAAACGATATTTTCGAACAGACACCGGAACAAGGTCATGATCGTTCCCGACTCGTCCCGGTGCATAGCCTCGAAGGGCACGTCCAGCTTCGGGGAGTTAGTTTCAAGTACGGCGGCCCAGAGTCGCCCGATATTTTAAAGAACATCACCCTCGATCTGGCGCCAGGTCGCATGTTGGCCTTCGTCGGTCGCAGCGGTTGCGGTAAAACGACTCTCATCAAATTGATTGCCGGCCTTCTTGAACCGACGGAAGGAACGATCCTCTTCGACAACGTCGATCTAAAAACTCTTAATTATCGCGATGTCCGCCGGCACATCGGAACGGTGCTTCAGGAAAATCACATTTTTAACGAAACGATTGCGCGTAATATTTCGTTTGGCGATCTAGAACCAGATCTCGATCGGGTGCTTGCCGCCGCCAATGCAGCCGCCGCCCATGATTTCATCATGCGCTTGCCGCTTGGTTACGAGACAAAGATCGGCGAATCGGGTCTTTCTCTGTCCGGCGGTCAGAAGCAGCGCATCGCGATTGCGCGGGCGATCTATAATAATCCGCCGGTTTTGATTTTTGATGAGGCAACGAGCGCCCTCGATACAGAATCTGAACGCGCGATCCAGGACAATCTCGGTCGGTTAGTGGCCGGCCGCACGACCATTGTGATCGCGCACCGGCTGAGCACGATTCGCGAAGCGCACTCTATCGTGGTGCTCGAACAGGGAAGCGTCGCCGAGATTGGCACGCATGATGAATTGATGGCCCAACGCGGACTATATTATTATCTGTCTAGCCAACAACTGGGAATCTGAACCAGTTCTTCGATGAGCTCACAGTTAACTCAGCGCGGTTCTCTGGATGCGGAATCGGAAATGACGCCGCAGGAGCCGCCGCCTTGGATTATCCGGACAACCGCGTGGATCTTAGTAGGGGCATTTCTCTTGGCGTTGCTAGTCGCGATTGTCCTGCGATTGCCGGAATCGGTTCATTGCCCTTTTGTCTTAATCCCAGCCACGGGTGCCGATCCAATTCAAGCACCCCGGCAAGCTACAATTAGCCGGGTCGCAGTCGAAGAAGGTCAGCCCGTTAAGGCTGGTGAAGAGTTGTATATCTTGCGCTCTGATGAAATCCGCGGCTGGGATATGCAGTTCCGGACGCTGAATGAAGATTTACGCACGAAGGAAGAAAGTCTCAAGCAGTACGAGACTGCTTACGTTGCGCAACTCGAGATTAAGAAGGCCGAGATCGAACAGTCAAAGAGCGAAGTGAAATTTCGGGAGAATCACGCCGCTACGAGCCGCGACCTGGTCACGCGCATGGAGAAATTAGCCAAGCTGGGTGGTGAATCGGAAATAGACCTTGTAAAGTTGAAACTCGAATTAGCCGGCTCTGAAAAGGATTTGAGTGTTGCTCAGAGAAGCTTGCAGCAGGTGAATCT
>Ga0193727_1000400_pt1 | contig 16611 bp, 11 predicted proteins | sample H2c2metaG_FD_143051 | JGI IMG/M metagenome (GOLD analysis project Ga0193727, IMG submission 143051) | Soil microbial communities from a riparian zone of the East river system, Colorado, United States - H2c2 | ecosystem: Environmental > Terrestrial > Soil > Riparian zone | place: USA: East River...
ACGCAGTTGCGCGAGGCATTCCGCAACAACGTGATCGGTACGCAAGTCGTGGCGCAGGCCGCCGATCGCCACGGCGTTGCCTGTTTCGTGCTGATCTCGACCGACAAGGCGGTCAACCCGACCAGCGTCATGGGCGCGTGCAAGCGCGTTGCCGAGATCTTCTGCCAGAACTTTTCGGCGCGCTCGCCGACACGCTTCATCACCGTACGTTTCGGCAACGTGCTCGATTCGGCCGGCAGCGTCGTGCCGCTGTTCCGCGAGCAGATCCGCGCCGGTGGTCCGGTCACCGTCACCCATCCGGAGATATCGCGCTACTTCATGACGATTCCCGAAGCCTGCCAGCTGATCCTGCAAGCCGGCGTACTTGGCGCGGGCGGCGAGATTTTTGCGCTCGACATGGGCGAGCCGGTCAGGATCAGTTACCTGGCCGAGCAGATGGTGCGGCTGGCCAACAAGGTTCCCGGCCGTGATATCAACATCGTCTACACCGGGCTGCGTCCCGGCGAAAAGCTGTTCGAGGAACTGTTCCACGCCCAGGAAAGCTACCAGGGCACACGCCATGCGAAGATCTTCCTCGCCCAGCCACGCAGCATGTCGTGGGATCTGCTGGTCGCGCAGCTTCGCCAGGCGGGCAATGCAGTGCGCGACTACGATGAAGACACGCTGCGCCGCTGCCTGACCAGCCTGCTGCCGGAATTTTCCGAGCGCGGTCCGGTCGAGCAAGCCGAGGTTGTCCCGATCGTCCGCTCACAGGCTTAGGTGGGCAGAAAAGAAAGGCAAAGATCGCCACGAAGGCAAGAAGATCACGAAGACAAGCAAGAAAAGAGAATTGAAAGGTGGAATCAACGGCCGGTAAGCATTCTCTCGGCCTGGGCTTCAAGTAGTTTTCTGTCTTCGTGGCTTTTCCTTCGTGTTCTTCGTGCCTTCGTGGCGATCTTTTTGTAGTTCTTGGTTGAGAAAACCACTGGAGTACCAATGAGTGGACCGTTGCGCAAGGTGGTATTCCCCGTCGCCGGGCTCGGCACGCGCTTTCTGCCGGCAAGCAAGGTCGTGGCAAAGGAGATGCTGCCGGTACTGGACAAGCCGCTGATCCAGTACGCGGTCGATGAGGCCGTCGATGCCGGCGCCGACACGCTGATCTTCGTGACCAACCGCTACAAGCACGCAATCGCGGATTATTTCGATGTTGCCTACGAGCTCGAGCACAAACTCGAGCGCGCCGGCAAGACGGAACTGCTCGCCCTCGTGCAAGGCGTGCTGCCGAAACACGTGCGCTGTGTCTTTGTCACGCAGGCCGAGCGCCTCGGCCTGCGTGACAAAGTGCTGTGCGCCAAACCGATGATCGGCGACGAGCCGTTTGGCGTGATCCTGCCCGACGATCTGATCTGGACGAGTCCGTCGCAAGCCGGCGGTGCCGGTGCACTGCGCCAGATGGCCGAGTTCGCCATCGCGGAGAAGGCCAGTGCCATTGCCGTCGAAGAAGTGCCGCATGACCAGACCGACAGATACGGGATCGTCGATGCCGCGCCGATCAGCGAGCGCGCAGCGCTGATCAAGCATGTCGTCGAGAAGCCCCAACCGGCCGTTGCGCCGTCGAACCTTGCCATCGTCGGCCGTTATGTGCTGCCGGGCCGCATCTTCGGCCTGCTCGAATCGACCAAGCCCGGCGCCGGCGGCGAGATCCAGCTGACCGATGCGATTGCATCGCTGCTCGCCGAGCAACGCGTGCTGGCGTACCGCTTCCAAGGCACGCGGTTCGATTGCGGCAGCAAGCTCGGCCTGGTCAAGGCGACTCTGCATTTCGCCATGCAGGATCCCTCGCTCGCGCCATCGGTGCGGGACTACATTCGGGACTCGGGACTCGGGACTCGGGACTCGTGAGGGAAGTGTGCTGGTCAACATTGAGCCCGGCAGAAACGCAGATCGCATAGACAGGTCATGGCGAACCCCCCAGTCCCGAGTCCCCAGTCCTCAGTCCCGTCGGATCTGAGCTACATCATCAATCACCTCGGCGAAGACCGCGAAAGCTGGCGTGGCGCGGTCTCGCCGCCGATCTACCAGAGCTCGATCTTCGCCTTCCCGAGCGTCGATGCGTTCCGCGAAGGCTTCCGCGACGAGTTCCGGCGCACGACCTACACGCGCGGCAACAATCCGACCGTCGAGATCCTGCGCAAGAAGGTCGCCGCGCTCGAAGGCGCCGAAGACTGCCTGATGTTCGGCAGCGGCGCCGGCGCAGTCTCGGCCGCGGTGATGGCCAGCGTCAGCGCCGGCGATCACGTGGTCTGCGTACAACGGCCGTATTCGTGGACACGCGCCGTGGTCAGGGACCTGCTTGGCCGCTTCGGCGTAACCAGCACGTTCGTCGACGCCACCGACATCGGCAACATCGAGCGCGCGCTGACCGCACAGACCCGGTTGATCGTGCTGGAAAGTCCGAACTCGATGACGTTCGAAATGCAGGACCTGGCGGCCGTCGCGCAGCTGGCGCGCGCTCGCGGCATCCGCACGCTGTGCGACAACAGCTATGCCACGCCGTTGAACCAGACACCGATCGCGCTCGGCATCGACATGGTCGCGCACTCGGCCACGAAATACCTCAACGGTCACAGCGACGTCGTCGCCGGCGCGCTCTGCGCGAGCGAGAAGATCATCCGCGAGGTGTTTCGCGGACCGTTCATGACCTGCGGCGCGATCCTGTCACCGCACGACGCCTGGCTGATGATCAGGGGCCTGAGAACGTTGCCGATCCGGCTGCTGCGCATTGCGCAGACCACGCAACAGGTGCTGGCTTTCGTCGAAAGCCACGCGCGCGTCGAACACGTGTACTACCCGACGGCGGTATCGAATCCTCAGTTCGCACTGGCGCAACAGCAGATGCATGGCGGCAGCGGCCTGTTGACGTTGCAGTTGCGCGTCGATGACGTCGCCGCTGTCGAGCGGTTCTGCAATTCGCTCAGGCGTTTCCTGATGACGGTGTCGTGGGGCGGATACGAGTCATTGCTGTTCCCGGTTTGCGCAGTACATCCGGCGAACGCACCGATCCATGGTGCCGGCCTGCCACTGAATCTGGTGCGTCTGTCGATCGGCCTGGAGGAACCCGAGGTGCTGATTGCCGACATCGCACAGGCGTTGTCTGCGATTTGAGTTCGCCTGCCGCGATGGGCTGCGCGCGTGTGCATTGCGGCGGTCGAGCGGTTATCCTCGAAGAAAGCCCATGGAGCAGCTGATGCATCGTGTGTCGATACTCGCCGCAGCGCTGGTGCTGGCAGGCTGCCAGTCATTGGCGGCCGGTGGACCGTCCCGCCGTGCCGACGCGGCCGGCGATGGGCTTGCGAAGCTGGCCGCGGCGGTCGCCGGCGAGTACGACAATCACGAGCAGGTTGCGCACGCCGGCAACAGCGCAACCTTGATGCACGTCGCGCACGATCTGCGCGTCGTCGAACAGGCGCGCGACCATGTCAGCTGGATCTGGCGACTGTCGTCTTCCGGCACCAGCAAGCTCGCTTCGATCTGGCTGATGCGTGCCCAGGTCGGCGACAACGGTCGCCGGATTCACATCGTCCCCTATCGTCCGCTGGATGCCGCAGCCGCAGAGGCGCTGTTCGCGGCCGGGGCAAAACCGTTCCACTTTGCCGGCGAACAGTGGGCGGAGCTGGGGCCATGCGCCCAGGATGGCGCCTGGGACGCCGGCAAATTCAGCGCAGCCGCCAACGTCGAAGCCTGCAGCGTGTTGCTGCCGGGCCTGGGTGAATCGGCGGCGTTGTTGCCGCTGCGCTTGGTGATCGACGGGGACATGTTGCATGTTGCGACGTTCGCCGATTCGCCGCGCGGCGCCGGCGCCATCGAGGATGCGCGACGCGTGCGCTGGTTCGATGGCTGGGCCGCGATCAACGGTGGCGGTCCTCAGGCGAAGTCCGGAAATCAGGACTGGCACTTCGATCGTGATCTGCACCTGTCCAGCGAAGGCGGCCGTGTGGCGATACGCTGGCGCGACGGCGCGGCGAGTGGCTACACGCTCGAGCTCGAACGCACGAACTACCCTGAGCGCAAACTCGTCGTACTCCAGCTGAATGTGATCGAGGATGCCAGCGGCAAGGCGCTGACCTATGTCTGGACCGATCCGCAGGCGACGGCCATCGGCTTGAATCTCGGCTGGCTGCAGGTCGGCTTCAGCCTCGCGACCGCGCTTCCGGCAAAATAATTCACGCAGCGGCGCCGAACAGGGCACCGACCCCGGCGGTCACGGCGAGCGCAAACGCGCCCCATGCCAGCACACGCCACGCTCCGGCAATCATGCTGGCGCCGCCGGCGCGAGCAGCCACCGCGCCGAGCACGGCCAGCAGCACGAGCGAACCTGCGCTGACGGCGGCGATCAGATGCGCGTGCGCTACCGCGAGCACGGCCAGCAGCGGCAGCAAGGCGCCGGACGCATAGCTGACCGCCGATGCCAGCGCCGCCTGCATCGGGCGCGCCTTCAGTGCTTCGGAAATGCCGAGCTCGTCGCGCAGGTGTGCATCGAGCGCGTCATGTTCGGTCAGCTGCACGGCAACGTCGTGCGCCAACTGCGCCGTCAGCCCGCGCTTGACGTAGATCGCCGCCAGCTCGCGCAACTCGCCGGCGCTGTCGGTCTCGAGTTCCTTGCGCTCGGTTTCGGTTTCGGCTTCCTCCATGTCGGCCTGCGAGCTGACCGAGACATATTCGCCGGCCGCCATCGACATGGCACCGGCAACGAGGCTGGCGATTCCGGCGGTCAGGATCGCCTCGTGCGACGCATGCGCGGCGGCAACACCGACGATCAGGCTGGCTGTCGACACGACACCGTCATTCGCTCCGAGCACGGCGGCGCGCAGCCAGCCGATGCGGCTGGTCAGATGCCGCTCCCGGTGATGATGGCGAGGTCGTGGCATTCGCTGTTCCCCTATGCGTCTACGGAGCGGACGAAGGGTGCATTATCGCTTTGTATCGACGCGCAGGTCGAACTCGCCGTCGGCGACCTTGGCTCGCAGCGGCATGTCGGAGGCCACTTGTGTCGCCGAGCGAATGATTTCGCCCGTCGCCGGGTTGGTGAGAATCGCATAGCCACGCTGCAGCGTCGCCAGCGGACTGACCGCATTCAAGGCACGCGCGAGCTCGCGCGAACGCGAGTTGGCAAGCTGCAGGCGCGCGGCCGTAGCGCTGCGCAGGCGGCGTGACAGTCCGCGCACGTTCTCACGCCACAGCAGCACGCGCGAACGTGGATGGCTGCCGCGCAGGCGCAGGCGCAATCCGTGCAGTCGTTCACGACCAGCGCGCAGACGTGCACCCGGATGCAGCATGCGCAAGCGCGCGTGATCGTGGTCGAGGCGCTGTGCGAGCGCGCGCAGGTGCCGGCGCAGAGTCGTGGCGAGCACGCGGCGATCGCGTTCGAGGCGGCGCCGCAATTCCGCCGCATCGCGCACCAGCAACTCGGCCGCGGCAGACGGCGTCGGCGCGCGCAGGTCGGCGACGAAGTCGGCGATCGTGAAGTCGATCTCATGACCGATCGCGGAGATCAGCGGAATCGTGCTGGCATGGATCGCGCGTGCGACGCCTTCGTCATTGAACGCCCACAGGTCCTCGATCGATCCGCCGCCGCGCGTCAACAGCAGCACGTCGTGGCGCGCCGCCCTCGACGCGGCGCGCAGCATCTTCACGATCGCCGCTGGTGCGTCCTTGCCCTGCACTGGAACCGGCAGGATCTCGATCTCGGCGAGCGGAAAACGGCGCGCGATGACGTGCAGCACATCGCGTATCGCTGCGCCGCTCGGCGATGTCACGACACCGATGCGTCGAGGCGAGACCGGAATGGCGCGCTTGCGCGCTGCGTCGAACAGCCCTTCGGCGGAGAGCCGAGCCTTCAGCGCTTCGAACGCGCGCAACAGTGCGCCTTCGCCGGCTTCCTCCATGTGTTCGACGATCAGCTGGAATTCGCCGCGCGCCTCGTACAAGCTGACACGGGCGCGTGCCAGCACGCGCTGGCCGTCGGCGGGCTTGAAGCGCAGGTACTGCGCTTTCATCTTGAACATCGCGCAGCGCACCTGCGCCTGAGCGTCTTTCAGGTTGAAGTACAGGTGCCCGGAAGCCGGCCGCGAACAATTGGAGATCTCCGCTTCGATCCAGACCAGCGGAAACGTGTCTTCGAGCAGGTCGCGTGCCATGCGCACGAGTGCGCTCGGCGTGAGTACCTCACGGCCGGGTGGCTGCGGTGGCAGTTGAAAGGGCAGGGACATCGAACGCGCAGGGTAACCCGCGCGAGCGTCTCACGCCAAGACTCATATCGATTCAGGCGGCGCCGGTCGTGGCGATGAAGCGATCGAGCGCCTGCGCCGCCTGCGCGCGGACCTTGCCGCGAACCAACGGCGTCCAGCCGAGCAGCAGGCCCGCCGGCCCCAATGCCTGGCGTGACCAGCGCCAGAAATCGAATTCGTCGACATGTTCGGTGATCATTCCATCGGTCAAGCGGAAGCGCGCGCGGATAATGTTGTGCACGTGCCGGCCGGTTCCGGAGAATGTGTACCAGGCCTGCCAGTCGGCGCTGCCGCCGCTGTCATCGGCGGCGACGTTCGCGAATTCGACACGCAGGTCCGCACCGCGCGAGCAGAGCATTTTCCACATCGCGCCGACACGCGCACCATGCAGGTCGAAGACCGGATCGTGAAATGTCGCGTCGGCCCCATAGCACGCAGCCATGGCGTCGCCATCGCGTTGCTGGAACGCGCGGTAGAAGCGCTCTATTGATTCACGGTTCGCAACAGCGTTCATGACGGGACTCCGGTCGCTGGCAATGGTCGACGTCACTGCAATCTACGCTGCGGACGTTGTCGGATGCTGTACTGGGCTGGCATGCAGGTCGCGAGGAAACGCTCGCGCGCCTCATGGTCGTTCCAACGCGCGCTTCAGGCGCCTGATCGCTTCGGCTGATTCGGTTTCGATACGCCGGCGCACGAACAGCCAATCCAGGAGTTTGGCGAGCCGGTTCGGCATCGCGTAGACGAACTCGCGGCGGAAAGCAGTATCGGCGCCGCTTGGCGCAAGCGTGTAGGTGATCGTGCCATGGCCACCGCCGGCCACCTGACCGCTGATGGCCCAACGCACCGGCGCATCGCGCAAGACGACTTTCCAGGTTACCGCGCCTTTGCGTCCGCCCACGCGGAATTCTTCGGTGACCTCTTCGCCGACCTGCAATGAATGGTCGGTTGCGCCGTGCAGACCGAGCGAAGAAGGATGCCAGACCAGCCAATGCGCCGGCGTCGTGACGTAGTCGAACACCTCGTCGATCGGCCGCTGGATGGTGGCTGTCGTGATGATCGTTGTCATTGTCACCCTGCGCGAGTCAATCGACGTGTGCCGCGTGCACACGATGGTACGGATAGTCTTCGGCGAACTCGGCGCCCTGATTGGCGCCTTCGATGCGCGCCGTGAACGAGCCATCGGGGTTGTGCCGATAGATGATGCGCTTGAGGTGATCGCCATTGCCGGGATTGACGAAGACCGCCTGCGCGCCGTCCCAGCTCTGCAGCGGGAACTCCACCGGCGGCTTGCCGCGCGGCTGAGCGACATAGAACACGCCGTCGGCGCGCACGGAAATGCGCATGAATTCGAACGAAGCCGTCGTTCCGTCCTTGAGCGTGCGGCTCATGCCGAGCATCAGGTCCGAGGCCGGTGACGTCCAGATTTCCTCGATGTGGCGTCCGCCGTCGTCGTTGATCCAGGTTCCGGCGAGCCAGGACAGCACGTCGAGCTTGATCCGCGCCGAAGTCGCCGTCGCATCGCGTCCATGATCGCTCGCCTGCGCGTCGAACCAGCGGTGCACGGCGGCAACGAGCTCGGGCGCCTGCGCGCGATAGTCAATTTCCGCGCCATCATCGAGTTCGCGATACGTGACTTCGAGCTCGCCGGCTGGCGCCGCGCGCATTTCGGCAAGCCCCGGCATGTCGCTGCCGTGGATGTGCTCCGGTTTGGAAAAATCTCGTCGGCTGAAGGAGTCGGCAATCTCCCGCAGGTGTGAGCGGATCATGGCGAGCTGCTCCGGCGCGTCGCCGCGGACGCGAACACGCTGGATTCCCCCACTATCCGTCTTGTCGAAGCTGTGAATGGTCCGGTCGAGGGCGAACGGCATCACCTGCGCGCCTTTCTCGCGAACTTCCTGCTGGCGCGGTGTCTGCGCGGCGCCCGCAACGGGTGCGCACAAGAGGGCCAGCAGCAGGAGGGTCAGAATGGATGGCTGAAACATCAGGGCCTCGCGCAAATTATCCCGGTCGATCGACCGCGGCTTCTCCGCCCGGCGGTCCGTAGAAAACGACCCAGGTGGCGAAGTCCGCCGTGAAGTTCTCGAAGCGATGTTCGACATGGGCCGCCACGAACAATGCATCCCCGGCGCGAAACGGCGTACGTTCACCGGCGACGACGAAGGCGCCTGATCCCGAGATCACAAAGTATACCTCGTCGCGGTCGTGCGGCCGCTGTGGATCCGAGCCGACCGGCGCATAGATTTCGACTTCGAGCGTGCCGTGCCGGAACGCCTCGATGAAGCGCTCGCCCTCGGGCCAGCGGGACGTGACCGGGCCCGGAAGACGCTTGAGCAGATCGGCAGCGGACGCTTTCAGCATGTTCCAAAATCGCACGTCAAGGGGTGGCGGCCAACGGTGCCGGGACGCAGCGATCCGTCGGGTTCGTGCCCGGCGCGGGTGCCTTGCAACGGGACTGTCCCGAACCTTTTCTGCCGGCGAGCCTCCGCTACGCCTCGCAGGACGCTCATCGTTCAATCGGAACGCGGTGCCGGCGCGATCGCAGGCAGGTTCGAGCCCTCCGGTCCGCCCGCAGCGCGGGCGGGAGTGGAGCGGTACGCGTCATCGACATACCAGGGCTTGCCGTCCTTGTCGAGATACAGGCGCTGCATCTCGTCGAGATGGAACGGTCGCGAGCCGATGCGGCCGAAGACCGCGATCTGGTTGCCGGATTCGTCGACGGCGCGATCGCGCTCCAGTCCGCGCGACAACGACTGTGCCGGGTTTTTCGTCGGATACCAGGCGATCAGCTGCGGTTTCGGATCGGGACTGAAGCCGTAGAACTTCGGCTGGGATTCGGGGCTGGTCAGCTGCACTACCTGCAGGCCGTTCCTGCCGTCGGCGACATAGGCGTACAGCGACGCGTTGGTCGTCGCCACGACGACGTCGCGCGCATCGGAGATCTTTCCGCCGGCATTGAACATCTGGTAGACGAACGGTTTCTCGGGATTCGTTACATCGATGATCGCCAGGCCGTCCGCGCCGTTGGCGACGTAGGCATAAGTGCGTGCGACGTGCAGTTTGTGTGCGTCGCGCAGCTCGATGTGGGCGATGTCTCGCGGCGTATCGCGTTGGGTGATGTCGACAACGTGCAAGCCATCCCTGGTCGTGACGAACAGGTAGCGGAGCTGCACCTGCGCGGCGCGCGGTTCGGCCACCGCCACTGTAGCCAGATGACGCGGCTTCAACGGATCAGTCATGTCGAGCACGACCACGCCGGCGTCGGTCGACACGTAGAACGTATTGCCGGCAATCGCGATGTGACGAGCGCCCTTGAGCACGCCATTTTCGTTCCAGGTCAGGTCGCGCTTCAGATAATTGTTGAGCGAATCGCGGTCCTGCAGAGTCGCGATGTCGGTGACGATCAGGCCTTCTTGCGCGTCGGTGATGAACGCGTATCGGTAGATCGGGTTCATCAGCTGTTCCTGGTTCGCACCCTGCATCAGCTCACTCTGGTTGCGCCCCGGGTCGACCGGCTGCGTCGTTGCCAGCACGACGCAAGTCGCATCTTTCGACCCGATATGGGTGTCCTGTCCCAGCGGCGAGAACGGCGCGGTGATCAGTTTTTCCGAGAAGCCCTTGTTGGCCACGCTGGCGACGTCATACACGCGCATGCCCTTGGCGCCTTCGGCGACGAAAAGGTATTCCCCGCGCAGCTGGATGCACTGCGCGTCACCGGCGCTGTGTTCCTGTGCATTGGCAAGTTTCTGGCCGCGGTCCTGATGCTGCTTGTACCAATCCGGATAAGCATAGCGATGCAGATAGCTGCCGATGACCGCTTGCGGCTCGTCCCATTCGGTCACCTGCACGGCACCGATGCCGCCGGCTTCGCCGACCCAGGCGTGATAGCCGACGAAGTCGATGAACTTCGTGCCGAGCAGCAGGGTCTGCGCAATGATCGCGTTGTTGTCATTCTTGTTCGACAGATGGCAGTCGTCGCATTCCTTCGTTTCGGTCTTGCGCTCGGTGTGCGGGTAGTGCGGCGCGAACGCCTGCGACGAGTAGCCGGCCGACGAAATCGGTGGCTGCTGCACGTAGATCTTCTCGCGGTTGATGTTGGTTGACGACAGCACCAGTGCCGACGACGAACGCACCGGCGCGATCTTGTGATCCTTGATCTCGCCGTGCACGCCGAGGAAGAACATGTCGTCGCGTGCGACCTGCGGGTTGTAGGTCGCGAAGTTGCGCGTCGCGCCGCCTTCGTACTTGTGCCGCTCGGTTTTCCAGTTGGCCTGGATCGGCAGATGGCAACCGCCGCAACTCGTGGTCCACGAGGTGTGGCAGGTGTAGCACAGCATCTTGTCTTCGTTGTGCGCGCGCTGATCCTTCGGCACATCGGCACCCCAGCGCTGCGTGGCCGGATCCATCGCCACAGTGTGCGCGCGCGTTGCCTTGGCGTTGTAGCGCGGTGATACCGGGTTGGCGGTGTCGTTGACCAGGCTCATGGTCCACTCCAGGCCCGGCGTGACGGCCGAGCGCTGGATCAGGCGGCCATCGACCCATTCGAAACGCTTCTTGCCATCCGGATTACGGATCAGCAACAGGTCGCGGCCGTATTGCGATGCGGCAGGGCCCGAGGTTTTAAGGGTCGGGGGCTTGTCGACGGTGCCGTGACAATCCTGGCACTGGATTTCGACCGCGCCCATGACTTCGGCCTTGATGTAGCCGTCGCCGTGATTGTCCTGGGCGAAGTGGCAGTCGACGCACTGCATGCCCTTGTCGACATGGATCGACTGCAGGTGCACCGCCTTCTTCCACTTGTCCGGATCGTTGTCTTCGACGATCTGGCGATCCTTGTCGAGCAGGTCGCCCTTGCGATCGCGTGCATAGACGCCACGGAAGTTCCAGCCGTGGCCGTGGTAGTCGGCAAATTGAGTGTCCTTGAGTTGCGGATTGAGCAATGAAACGTCGCGCATGAAATCGACATCGCCCCATTTGCCGCGAATCGCTGCTTCCTCGGGATTACGATCGAGGATTTCGCGCTGCTCGGCGTCGCTCGGATACTTTTGCTTTTCCGGCCACATGAACGGCGCGTCGGACTCGTAGTCCCACATCGTGTAGCCGACCATCGTGTTGATGAACATGTTCGGCTGGTGCATGTGGCAGATCATGCATTGGCTGGTCGGGATCTGGCGCGTGAACTCGTGCTTGATCGGATGGCCCGGTTCGTTCTTCGGAATCGTCGGATCGATCTGTTGCGAGGTGCCGATGTTGCCGGCGTTGGCGTAGATCGCCGAGTGGAACGGATCGCGGTCGTTGGCATACACGACATGACACGACGAGCAACCCGACGAACGATAGTCGCCCGGATTATCGTTCGTGCCCATCAGCCAGATGAACGGATCGTTGAGTCGCGTCTTGTGGATATTGAGCACCGGGATCGAGACTCGATTGCCGGTACCGGAGCCGCGGTTCGACTGCTTCAGATCGGGACGACCCGGTTCCTCGAGGCGCTGGATTTTTCCTGACTCGTCCGGCAGGCCGATTTCCGGAAACAACGTGCCAATGTTGCGCCCGCCGCGCTCGAACACGCGGAAGATGTCGGCGACCGGCGTCGTTTCCCAGGTCGGCATCGGGTTGACCTTCGGCAGGATGCCGTGCGCAGTCATATTTGCGTCCGGCGTGATTTCGGAGTCGGTCGCCGCCGGCAGGCCATCCTTCGTGTACGCCTCGCCGAGGATCGAATGCTTGTACGGAAGAATTCCGTTGTTGTATGCGGCTGCGCCCCAGAACATCGCCGCGTTCGCCATCAGGCTCTTCTCGTTGGCCTGGATGACCGGCCTGTGGCACGCGCCGCAGGCTTCGTCGGCCACGCGCAGGTCGCCCGGATTGACGAAGCGGACGAACTCGAGCGATTCCTTCAGCAGCCAGGTGTAGCTGCGCTCCGGATTCGCGCTGGTCTTCCAGTGAGCGGGATAGCGCGGCAGCACATGTGCTTTTTCCATCGTCGCAAGATAGCCGGCCGACCAGCCGCGCTTGGCGCCATCATCGGCAGAATAGGTTTCGCCGGGCGGCACCATGACTTTCGCATCGCCGCCGTGGCAGTCGGTGCAACCGAGCACGACGGCTTCGTTCGCATGCATCGTCTTACGATCGGACTTCGTATGGCACGACACGCAGCCGTTGGATTTCTGGCCGGCATCGTCCCAACTCTGGAATGCGGGCGCCGCCGGTGTCGCGACGTACGTGCGTTCGACCGGTTCCTCTTCTTCACTCGCCCAAACATTGAATATGAGCGTGGAAAACAACAATGCCGTCATACCCGCGCAAGCGGGACTGCGGAGGCAGGATGCCGAAGCGAACATTCGCGCAGCGAATGGCCCGAAGGGCACGCTGCAGGAGCGGCGTGTAATCCATTTTTGTCGTTTGATCAAGATCAAGATGGATGCCCACTTGCGTGGGAATGACGAAAAGGGAGAAGAGGTCGCGTTCGTCATTGGATGCGTCCTCAGTAGGTCAGAATCACGTTGGCGAGCACGGCGTAGTACGTGGTGTTCTTCGTGCCGTACAGGTCCTTCAAGCCATCGCCGGCAAACAGCGCCGAACCGGACAGGCGAAACACGATGTTCTGCGTGAAGAATGGTCGGTATATCCACGCGACCGATGCGTCGGTGCCGATGTTGTGCCGGATCGGCGCGGCAGCACGCAGGGCTTCGAGCACAGCGGTGTTGTCGAACCATAATTCATTGACGTTGGCCGACAGGCGATTTTTCGGCGTCAGGTCGAAATCGCTGCCGATGCCGATCAGGCGCAGTCCCGGATTCTCGAAATTCGACTGGCCCTGTTCCCTGGTAGAGCGCAGGTCGGGGATCAGGCTGTTGCCGCCATGCAGCGCCACACCGCCGCCGCCGATCAGCGGTATCGCCTGGCTGATCCAGTAGCTGGTGTCGGCGCCGGCGAAGATCGGATTTTCGAAGATGCTGTCGAAGCCTTGCGCCTTGTCGTCGAACGGGTTCTTGTCGCCGCTCGCGTAGGCAGCCGACGCACGCACGCGCACCCAGTCGAAATCCATCGACGCCTCGGCGGCGAGGAAGCCGGCGCGGATCTGCTGCGAGGTGTTGACGAATACGCCGTGGTTCTGGTGGCCGAGGGCGCCGTATGCCGACAGTGTGAGGTTCACGCGACCGATGTGGCCATCGCCGTTGTAACCGAGATAGGTGACATCGTACTCGCGCAACTGCTCGAGGCCGATTGCTGCGGGCCGCTCGAGGAAACCGTCGGAGTCATAGAACTTCGTGTCGCGGTTGCGGTTGTAGACAATGATTCCCTGCGAGGTAAAGCCGGTCCACGGCAAATCCTGGCGATACAGGTTGAACAGCACGATGTCGTCGTGGCGTGGTGCCTTGGTGACGTCGTTCAAGCCCGAGTTGAGATCCTTCTCGAGGCGGTGGAACCAGGCGAGGTTGTACTGCCAGCGATTGTTGTCGCGATTGCCGAAGAAGCGGATTCCGGGTTCGCTGTCCTGGAACAGGAAGCCGCGAAAGTCGGTCGAGAACGGCTGGATGCCGATGCGCACTTCATCGAAGTCGAAGCGCTCATCGACCGTACGCAGGTCCTTCAGGTAGAACAGTTCCTGCACGCCGAGAAAGCCGTCGTCACGCGTCTGGCCAAGGCGCGGATCGATCTGCAGCGCGCGCACCTGATCGACGTTGACGCGGTTGTAGTTCAAGGCCAGCGTCGCCTTGAATTCGTACTCGGGCGGCTTGAACGTCGTGTCACCTTTGTAGTAGTCGGCGCTGGCGATGATCGTCTGCGTGAACACGGTCTGGTTGATGCGGCCGAGCACGTCGTTCTGGCCGGGATTCGACGGTGACTGCGGGCCGACCGGCGTCGGCACGGTGCGCGGCTGCAGCACGGTGTCGGAAATGAAGTTCAGGCTCAGGAAGTGATCCTTGCCGTCGATCGGCTTGTCGCCCTTCCAGATGTTCTGGTTGTACGGGTCGTACCACGGAAACTGATAGCCGAGCGTTTCCATGATGCGCCAGCGGTTCGGCACCGGCAGGAACGAGCCGACCTGGTCGATCGGCGCGGGCGGCACGCCGTTCGGATTCTGGATCGTGAATTCCGGCGGCGGTTCGTACGGATGCCCGGGCCGGCGGCGCGGAATTTCCGAGGTTGCCGGGTCGTAGGTTTCGGCGGGCAGCACGCCGACGATCTGCAGCCAGTCTGCCGCGATCGTCTCGGCCTGCTGCGCACGCACGGTTCCCATTGTGGACAATGCCGCAATGCTGGCGAGCACGGCGCGGCGGATCGGCTTGGGGCGCGATGGCTTCGTCATGTCACAACCCCTGGCAGGCGTTGGCGGCTTGGGTGTCGATGAACGGCGCCTGCGGGCACTGCACGTAGAGCAGTCGCGCGCCGAGCGGCGCGAGAGTGTCGGCTCTGATCGAATTCGGCGCCTGATTGATCGAGTTACCCAACAGGGCGGCGGCGTTCGACAGAGCCAGGAACGCAACCAGGTCGCTCTGGTCCGAGCCGTCGCCCGACGCGCCGATGCCGCCGACCAGCGTGTTGCCGCGATAGACCGGCACGCTGCCCGGGAACAGACTGAAGCCGCTCGGCAAACGCGGAATGTCCGTGCAGCCGACGCGCACGTCCGGCAGCGGCACCGGGTTGGCGGCTGACGGAGCCGGCACCAGCGGCGCGCCATCGAGATTGATGGCGAAGCCTTCCTGGTTGAGGATGAAAGCGATCGACAACGCGATCTGGTTGTAGGAAAGGTCGAGTTCGAGGCCGGTCTTGAACGGGCTCCAGTCGGTGAACGGCAGCGACAGCGGTCCGTTCGGCGCGCCCGGCACGCCGCTGGGATACAGCGGCTGGCTCAGCAGGCCGATCGCGCGATTGGAGTAGGCGATCGCGCCATCACCGAGCGCCGTCGGGCTGCCGACGAAGTTGCGGAACAGCGGGATATACGATCCCGGAACGCTCTGCGAGGTTGTGGTCAGGTCGACCTTCGCGTTGGCCACGTCGACCGTGGCCTTGAAGAACTTGGCGGTTCCGGCCGACTGGATATCAGCAGCAGCGAATGCGCCGGAGAAGAACGCGGCCGTGCGCGCCTTCTGCGTCGTCACATCGATCGCGTCGACCAGTGCGTCTCGCGTGCGGCCGATGCCGAGGACGACGCCGTTCGTGTCGGAAATGACGACGGTTTCACCGGCCGGCGAGCCGAGCGGCCGCCGCACCTGGGCGCGCGTGCGGTGCGCGACCTTGAGGCCTTCGCCGATGATCGTACGTACTTCGTTCGCGGTCAGCGCACTCGCGCCGTCGGTTCCGGCGCGCGGCGGAAAACGGTTGTTGTTGTTCGCATCGACGACGACGAATGCGTCGAGACCGGGCCATTCGGTCGTGTCCTGGCGGATGCCGGATTCGGGTTGGCCGAAGGCCAGGCCCTTCAGGATCACCGCCTGCGAATAGCCCGGCACGCCGATCAGCGCGCCACTCGCGGCGGTCAACGATGAGTATGGCGGTGCCGTCGCCGGATCCTTGGCCAGTTCGCTGACCTCGGTGTTGGCGTATTGCAGCGTCAGGCCGCCGGCCGTGATCGCGTCGGCGCGCCGGTCGGCCGGGGCGATCAGGCCGAAGCTCGCGGCCACGGCGATGTCTTCGTCCAGGTCTTGCTCACGCACTTCGGCATTCTCGTCGAGTGTGTACACCGATTTGGCACCCGAGACACCGACGGCACCGACCGGCACACCGGCCTTGTACAACGAGATGCCGCCCGGATCCGGCGACAGACCCAGCGGCGAGCGATGCGTCCCGGGTCCGGTTCCGCTGCCGGTGAAGCGTTGGTTGATGTCGGAGCAGGGCAGGTTGGAGATCTGCACGCCGAACAGCGGGCCGGCCGGCGCCGTCGCGTCGCCCTGGTTGAAGTGTTCCTGCGCGATCTGGCCGGCGGTGCGCGACGTGAACGCGTTGCCTTCGGAGGAAAAGTAGACCGCAGTCAGCGCCTTGGATATCGCGCCGAGTTCGGGCGGCACATCCAGGTTGAGCAGGCCGCCGGTAACGGGGCGCGGATCGGAAATGCGGATCGTCGTCGGCGCACCCGCCATGCGATAGACGCCGAGAACATTGCCGACGCGGTCGACCACGGCGATGACGGCCGGCTTGCCTTGCGCCTGCGCTTCGTTCACCGCCTGGGCGATGATTGTCTGAACGTCGGCTTCGGTCAGGAACGACGACGCGTTGGCGCAGAAACCGCTGCAGCCGGAATCGGGAGTCGATTGCGGCGGCGGGGGTGAGGTGCCGGCGCTGCTCATCGAGTTGCTGCCGCCTCCGCAGCCGCTCAGCGCGAGGGTCGTGGCCAGCG
>Ga0193727_1000401_pt1 | contig 16583 bp, 12 predicted proteins | sample H2c2metaG_FD_143051 | JGI IMG/M metagenome (GOLD analysis project Ga0193727, IMG submission 143051) | Soil microbial communities from a riparian zone of the East river system, Colorado, United States - H2c2 | ecosystem: Environmental > Terrestrial > Soil > Riparian zone | place: USA: East River...
CCGCGAGCTTCAGAAGACGTCGGCAAACGAAATAAAGATCGCGCTGAAGCTCGAGCCCTCGCAGATAATCGCCGGCCAGCCGGTTACGCTTAAGTATCACCTGACGGATGCGAAGACGGGCGCGCCTGTGCGCGACGTGGCGGCGTACCTGGGAGCCTGGGGACACACTTTGATTCTGAGCGAAGACCAGTCGGAGTATGTTCACTCGCATCCCGAAGAGACGGTTCCGGAGACGAGCGATCGTTCGAAGCTTCGCGGCGGACCTGATGTGACTTTCAATGCCTTTATGCCGAAGCCCGGCAATTACCGGATCTGGACTCAGTTTCTGAGAGGCGACGCGCTCACGACGGTTACGTTCACAGTGCGAGCCGAGCGGCTGCGTTAGCGTCACCGCAGCGAAGCAATTCTGCTAGATCGACTACCGTCACCGTTATGGGAAGGATCTCACCATGTGGAGGATGCCCGACTCGTCCCAACGAGCCACTGTTCTTCCTGGTTAGCGCAGGTGTGATTAAAGGTGGGACTCGAAGTCAGTCGTTGGAGCCGGCTGGAGACTGACTCCGTAGGAGTCTCCTGTCGATAGATAAGGGCTGCGAACGGAATCCTGGCTCCATCGGAGCGACCTCTTGCTGAGCATTTTGAAGGAATATCAGCTACGAGGTCGCTCCGATGGAGCTAAGGCGAAAGCCAAACGTCCCGTGTGCTATCGACAGGAAACTCCTACGGAGTTACACAACGGAAGTCCCACTTTTAATAACAACCGGGTAGCGCAGGTGCTTATTACAATCATTACTTCGGCGTTATGATCGGAGGCCCTGCAACGATCGGCTCCGTGTTGTTGTTGCCTTGAGATTTCTTCACGGCCACAACAGTCGCCACCGCGCCCGCGGCTGCAATGCCCGCAATAATCCCAATCGTAGTTCCGGTGAAAAACCCGGCTGCCACAGTTGTTACTCCAACTGTCGCAGAGACGTTTGTCCCCGCGACCGTAGCTGTGATCGACCCCGAGCCGCCGTTTGGCCCTGCAGTGAAACTCACGGTCGCGATCCCCTGGGCATTAGTAGTCACCGTGATGGTGCTTCCAGCCGCCGCGCCAGAGCCCAACGATCCGCCGCCTCCTCCAAGCGCGAATATGACCGGCACGTCCGGCCGCGGCCTGTCATTTTCATCAGTCACCTGCATCTGAATCTGCCGCGTTGCGCGCGCCTTGACGCTGATATCTCCTCCCTGTCCGACCGGAGGCCGAATGCGATATTGTGGTTGCGCCGCTTGCGTCTCATTCACCGTGCCACTGATCGTATTGAGAATCGCTCGGCCGTCGCGAGCGCCAACGCGAAAGCTTGCTCCGCGCGAAGCGGTGAACGCCGACCCCGAAGCTTCAACGTACGCGGCGGCGTCTCCAAGCCTCACGTCTATCTCACCGGTGACGATTGAAGCGATAAGAACATCGCCGCCTATGTTGTCGTCTTTCGCGCTCCTGGCTCTCGAGAGCTTCGCGATCGCGCCGCTCTTGAGCGTGACCCTTCCGAGAGGGTTCAGTTCAACCACGATGTTCGCGTTCGACGCTCGAAGCAACTCCCCGCCCCAGATCAACTGTTCGCCGTGCGCCGCTCGGCCGTTGATGCTCAATCCGCCAAGCGAATGGATCACTCCGATGGGCCCGAACGTCGCTCTTGCATACAGCCTTATCGGGTTTTGATCTTCCCAACGGCTGGCAGCCAACGTTCGATTTGGGATCAGCGAAGCAATAAGCGCGAGCCCGATGCTCACCGCCAGTAATCCATGTCGCGTCATTAGTTTCTCCTTCAGTGATGCCGACCGAAGCTTGCTACAAGAGAGCACGCCAGCCTCGTTACGCGATTCTCTCGTTATGGAGATAAGCGTCTTATCCTACGCGTGGGCAGAACCACCGTCATCCTCTCCCGGCCGTCGTCCGCCGGCGCGTTAACCGCTGCCGATGAGCCCAGGGTCGCCGTCGCCGACACGCTCGTCTCGCCGTCGAAGACCGTCAGCCGAACGCCCGCGATTTCCGGGTGACTGCTCGCCCCGGTGAATGGCTGGTTTACCGTGAAGCTCTGACCCCTCAACAAATTGACGGCTTGAAGCGCTTGAGCAAGATTCACGTCTATGGGCTGACCACTCGGTTGCCCGCCGCTGTCGAGGAACTGGTGCGAAGCTCGGGTCACGTTGAGGTTCGAATCCCAAACAGAGTAAGTCAGATTGAACTGGTTTCCTGATTTGGTGAACGTCACGACAGGCGAGTGGGTCGGGTTAGCCGGATCGATCAAATGCAAGCCGGTGGCTACGCGTCCGGTCATATTCACGGTCAGCGCGCCGCCGCTTGAGGTGAAGTTGAGGCTGGATGTGACGACGTCGGGGAGCACCTGGCTCGCAGACAGATTGCTCGTCCCCGATGCGACTGCCGGGATCGATGGATTGAACATCACCCGGAAGGTCTGCTGGCCTGCTGGAATCGTTATCGTCGAGCCCGGATTGAACTGCACGTCAGCGCCGCCGGGATTAACTACAAACACAGTGAAGAATCCCGAGTCGTCCGGATTCGTAATTCTTACGCCTACGTCGCTCCCTGTTCGACGGATTGAGCCTAGGGTGAGGTTAACAGAAGCATCGGAGGCATTTGTGATCGTGAACGTATCCGTCGGCGGGTTCTGATTGGGCACCGCGATGGGATTGCCGAAATCGACGGTGGTTTTGTCTACAGAAGGATTTCCCTGACTCACCGTGACGCTGAAGCTGCACGAGCTTGTGTTGTTGGCCGCATCTCTCGCCGTGCAATTGACGGTTGTCGTCCCAAGCGGAAAGCTCGAGCCGGACGGCGGCGCGCATGTGACGGTAGCGTTTGTAGGCGTTACCGTCGGTGCAGGATAGTTCACCACTGCAGAAGGTTGTCCCTGGCCCGCAGCCGCCAGCACGTTCGGCGGGCAACTGATGGTCAGCGGCGGTGGCGTATCAGTTATCGTTACCGTGAAGGTACAGGCGCTTGTGTTGTTTGAAGCGTCCTTTCCTGTACACGTGACCGTGGAGACGCCAAACGGAAATGCTGTTCCTGAAGGCGGCAAGCATATCACAGTCGTACCCGGACAATTGTCCGTTGCCGTGGCCAGCACGTAGTCAACCACGGTCGAACCGCCCCGCGCCGCCTGCTTGACGATGTTCGCCGGACAGGTGACCTTCGGAGGCGTATCATCGGTGACCGTGACGTTGAAGGAACAGCTTGGACCGGCTTGAACTGCGCAGGTGACCGGCGTCGTTCCCACGCTAAAGAATGATCCCGAAGCAGGAGTGCAAGTCACAATGCCGCAAGCGCCGACGGTTGTCGGAGCGGGATAGTTCACGGCGGCGCCGCACTGGGTCCCAGTCGGACCTGTAGTCTTAGTCTGATTCGACGGGCAGGTTATCGCACACGATGAACTCACAATAGAGCACTGCGAGAACTCCGAGGTGTTGCCGCCCGGATCGGTCGCCGTAGCGGTTACCACGCTTCCTCCGGACAGCGAGACAGGAAACGTCACGTTGAAATTCACATTGCCGCTGCCATCGGTCATCGCGTTCGTCGAGCCTATGAAAGTCTGCCCTTCGCCATTGCCCGAAGCATCGCAGGCCGCGGCTGAGAAGAACTCCACCCTGAAGGTTGTGTTTTGCGCGCTATTGAGCGTGCCTTGAATATTCGTGTTGGCGCCCCCGCTGCTCGCCGAAGTAATCACAGGAAAGTTTTGCAGGTTATTAGCTCCGGTGTCTCCATCGCCGCCATCGTTAGGCGTCACTCCGTCGTCGGCAAGCTCAATGCCCAATAAAGCGCTGGAGAATATCGAATTGGACAGAACGGCGTTGCCCGTGCCTGCTGCTACATGCACTCCGTTATTCCCGTTAAAAGCGATGATATTTCCTGCTCCTGCTGCCGTGCCGCCGATAGTGTTGTTCAGCGGGCCGAAACCAAAGGTAACGCCGTCACCGCTGTTGCCTAGGTTGGCCGTGCCGCTTACGTCGGTGCCGATGAAGTTGCCCTGTACTGTATTGTTTGTCGCGAGATTGCCGGAGATGTCTATGCCCCGTCCGAAGTTGCCGGAAATCACATTGCGCGCGCCTGCCGCCGTGCCGCCGATGATGTTTCCAGGCACGTTCTCGATGCCGATGCCGTTCATGTCATTGCCCAGATCCGCAGTGCCTGTGAGATCAGTGCCAATGAAGTTGCCCTGCACGATTGTCGCCGAGCCACCCGAAGCAGCAGCGCCTGTGACATCGGCGCCAATGAAGTTGCCCTGCACGATGTTGGCCGACTCACTCGGAACAGGCTTCCCGATGAATACGCCATCCTGTCCGTTGCCGGAGATGACATTGCGCGCGCCCGCCGCCGTGCCGCCGATGATATTATTGGGCGCGTCGCCAATGAAAAAAACGCCGATGCCGGAGTTCCCTAGATCCGCCGTGCCGTTTACATTCGTGCCGATGAAGTTACCCTGCACCAGGTTTCCTATCGCGCCGCTGCCACTGATTAAAATTCCATCACTGTTATTACCCGATATGACATTGCGGGCACCCGCCGCGGTCCCCCCGATTGTGTTGTTAGCTGCGATGCCGATGCCCACGCCAAAAGCAGAATTGCCAAGGTCGGCAGTGGCGTTGACGTCAGTGCCAATGTAGTTGCCCTGCACCAAGTTTCCAGTCGCGCCGCTGCCACTGATTACAACTCCACCTCCGTTATTACCCGAAATGACATTGCGGGCTCCCGCAGCAGCTCCTCCCACCGTGTTGTTAGGCCCGCCGTTAATGTTCACGCCATTGTCACCGTTGCCCAGGTCGGCAGTGCCGCCGACATCAGTGCCGATGAAGTTGCCTTGAATCTGATTGCCCGTTGAGTTGCCCAGCAATATCACGCCGTCGGTTGTATTGCCTGAGATGACGTTGCGCGCGCCGCCCGCCGTGCCGCCGATTGTGTTATTTGCTGCAGTGTTGAGCCCAATGCCGGTGTGGTTCGCAAGTCCGGCGGTTCCCGCGAGATTCGTGCCGATAAAATTGCCTCTGACAATATTCCCATTCGCGATGACTCCGATTCCAGCAGTCAAGAAGCGATTTATCACCAAACCCTGCACCGTGCAGCCAGTCGCGTTAAGCAGCAAGCCATCGTTGCCGGTGGCGGCCGTGCCGTTGAGCTCAATGATCGGATTGCCGGCGAAGCCAGATTGAGTTGTCCCATCGATCGTCACTGCCTCGGTGATGGTAGGCAGCGGCGAGGCCGGTGTTATGGTCTGGGGGCCGAAGCCAATATTGAAGACGATCATGTCCAATCCCAGACTGGCATTCGCTTGAGTTATCGCGTCCCTTAATGACCCGAGCCCGTTGTCCGCGTTGTTGCCAACCACAAACATCATCGCCGGCTGACTCGTCATTGCCGTAGGTCCGGCCTGCCCATTGCGCAGAACCACCAGGTCGCTCAACGCATCGGGATTCAATCGCATCGGCATCACTGCCATCGGCTCGTCTTCGACATCGAAGGAAACGGACTGAGAACTCTGGGCTTGCTGTTGTTGCGAAGCCGCAGCCCGGGCGCCTAAGTGCAGCTTGTGACCCGGCCCATCGACTATCACCAGGTCGTCCGACGATGCGCTCGACACTTGCGTCCGCACCATCTGCGTCGCTTGCGCCCCCGAGCCTGAAGCCCAAGCCTCATCCTTCCATTTCTTGATGCCCTTCTTTTTCGCCTTTGCTGAAACCGCGCTCAGCAGATGAACGCTCCCTTGATTCGTCAACACGGCCAGCGAAACGTTGTGATCGCCTTTGAAGTCCCCAATAGCCAACGACTTCAAGCCAAATGAAAACACGCGTCGGCCCGTGCGCGCCTTCGGCACCGTGGCTTGTTGCTTCTCATCGAGCGAGAGCTTGCGGTCTCGCCCGTTGATAACCACAAGCTCACGGCCCGCAGCGATCGCGATGTCCATCGTGTATTCTGCATCCAAATTCCCGATCGCTATTGCCGTCGCCTGGTCGGCAAGGTCGAACGATTCCGGCTTGCCTCGAAGCGCGCCGTCGGGTGATTCAAACACCAGCGCTCTTGGTCCACTCGCGGTGGCGACACCGACCACTAAATCGATCAATCCGTCAGCTCGATTGACTTCGCCTGCAGCCATCGCTGTCGCGCGCCCGGGCAACTCGATTCGCTGTACACCGCCGAAATTTCCTTTGCCATCGCCAGCCAGGAAATGAAGCGCGTTTTCTCCTCGAGTCGCAATCACCACGTCCAAGTGCCCGTCCGCATCGAAGTCTCCCGCGCCGACAAAGTCGGCCGCTACGGGGAGATCAAACACTCGTGCCGGTGAAAGGAACGGTGCGTCGGTGAATACCCCGGTCGCTCTGCGCTGTTGAGCTTCGGGCGCGTTCGGATAGACCGAATCGACATTGCCTCTGTGCAAGATCAGTATTCCACCGCCGCTTACCGAGTATCCGCTAACTAAATCCGGCACGCCGTCCTCATCGAAATCGGCTGACGCCATCGCCAGCGGCGATGCAGGGATTTGCAGCGCGGCGTCCCCATTCGAAGTGGCGCTGTAGCCGGTCAATATGTCGTGGCCGTCGCTGAAGTTTATGTAAGGCTTGCCTCGTCCCGCCGCGTGCACGGTCACGGTTTCGCTCATCGTCGCAAGTGTCTGGAGGCCGGGTGCTGCAGCATTCGCGAACACAGACGATGCGACGTGCCGCTTAATCTGACTGACGATAAAGCCCGATACTAACAACAAGCTCAGGCTTAGAACCAGGAGGCGAGTTGGGCGGAATTGTCGCGATAAAACATGTGCAACTAGCGCGAGGCGGGTTATTGACCGATTCATTCCGTCACTCCTTGTGAGGCTGTCTTTAGATCAGCGCGCCGTGTGAGGCCGAATCTGCCTCTGCCCTCACAAATACATGCGCCGTTTATGAGTGAAACTGCCTGAGTGGAATCGACTACCCTTGAGACCGCCCTATCATCCTCCAACCCTGGCGACTGCGCAAGCGGTCCGATAGCGGGTATTAGTGTGTTGCTGCTCGAAAGGCCGCAAAACACTCGAATCCAATCGCGCCGGGAAAAGCGTGGTGTAGGGCCGCAACCTGCTTTGTTAAAGGCCGCACGCACGTATGGTTATGTTATTCATCGTCTCTTGTGTCGAAGTCGTTACTAAAGGCTCGATGGCCTCCAACTAGTCATGACGGAAACTAGAGGCAAAACAATGCAAAATCCTTTTCTGTAGGGAAGGCAAGCTAGGCCGAGATCAGTTCGGATAGGCTCCCCATACGATCTGAGATTCCGGCTTCCATTGCTGGCTTAGGGAGCCCGGCGGGATGCAAACAGAAGTAGATTGTCCGGTTGAAGCGGGTGCACGTGAGTTGCGCTGGTATCGGAGTACAGGTTCATGGGCCAACGCCTGACTTGCGACGGGGTACGGCGTGGTGGCTAACAACTCTGAGCTAGAATCGGGTTGTATGGAAAGGAGAAGGTTGAGGCCGCCGCAGTTTCCCCGGACGGCTTGAGAATCTTCACCTCAGCTTGAGATGCTCTTTGAGGATGCAGCGGTCCATCGCCACATCAAGCCCCGCTTCGAGCGCTCGCCGCGCGGCGTCTTCGTCCACAACTCCTTCCTGGAGCCATACGCCGCGTGCGCCGATCCGAATAGCTTCATCGACGTGGCGTCCGGCCTCTTCGCTTCGCCGATAGATGTCCACCAGATCGATCTTCTCGGGCACGTTTTCAAGCAGCGGATAAGCCTTCTCGCCAAGCACGCTCGTCTCGTTCGGGTTGATCGGTATGATTCGATATCCGTTTGATTGCATGTAGCGCGACACGCTGTGGCTCGCGCGCGAAGGATCCGATGACAGGCCTACAACCGCGATGATCCTGGCTTCGAGCATTCTAGCAATTGATTCCGGGTCGTTGACCTGCATTGACTTCCGCCTCCTCGAGTTCAGAGTTCAAGTTTCAGCTTGCTCTTTCCGCCGAATGAACGGTGAGACGCAAGCTGACGCTTGAACTCTGAAGTCAGACTGAGCCTCAGCCGCCTGCCTTCTCCTGCCGAAGCAGAGAGAGATATTTCTCCGGCAGACTCGAAGGCCGGCCCTCGTTGTTGATCAGCACGTGAAGCGTCTCGCCCGTCGCGACTGCCGCCCCGTCCGCCCGCTCGATCGCATAGTTGAATCGCAGAGTGCGACGCGTGAGCTCGGTGATGGTCGTCCTGATTATCAACTCGTCCTCATACCTCGCCGGGTTCTTGTAGCGGCAATGGGCTTCTGCCACGATCAGGAACAAGCCGCTCTCGCGTTCCATGTCGCGATAAGAGAAGCCGCAGTCGTTGCAGTATTGGCTCCGGCCAACTTCGAACCACACGAAATAGTTCGCATAGTAGGCCACGCCCATCTGGTCCGTCTCGGCATAACGCACTTTGACTCGCGACTCGGCCGGCGGGTACACCGATTTGGTCTCTTTCTTCATCGGCTATTCACTTGTCGTCAGGTTGGCGATTGTAGCGGGCGGTGAAGCAACTCTCAAGCGAGGGTGAAGTCACCGTCGTGACCCGACGTGTTTAGCGGCAGTCCCCTAACCGCAAAGACGCCAAGACGCAGAGATCGCACAGAGAACGGGTCGCGTGAGCTTTGCGTCGCGGCGTCGCGGCGGTTAAGCTGGAGCCCGAGACTATGATTCAGCGCGCCTACGGACTCACAACCGACCTCTACGAGTTGGCGATGGCGGCCGCTTATTTTGAGAACGGCGTCAAGCAGCGGGCCGTATTCGAGTTGTTCATCCGGAGGCTTCCCGAGCATCGCTCATACCTGATTGCCGCGGGACTCGAACAAGCTCTCGACTATCTCGCAGAGCTTAGTTTTACTGCTGAACAAATCGAATATCTGCGAGCGCACAAGTCGTTTGAGAACGTCAGCGCCGAGTTCTTCGACTATCTTGCGCGCTTCCGGTTCACCGGCGACGTATGGGCGATACCCGAAGGCACGGCGGTCTTCGGGATGGAACCGATACTACGAGTCACCGCCCCCATAATCGAAGCGCAAGTAGTCGAGACCTTCTTGCTTTCGACCATCAACTTTCAAACTATGATCGCCAGCAAGGCGGCGCGAGTTGTGACAGCAGCGCAAGGACGCAGCGTGATCGAGTTTGGCACTCGACGCGCTCACGGAACCGAAGCCGGCCTGTTCGCGGCGCGCGCGGCCTACATCGGCGGATGTGTTGGCACTTCGAACGTCGAAGCGGGTCACCTGTTCGGCATACCGACCTTCGGTACGCTCGCCCATTCGTTCATCATGTCATTCGACCGCGAAGACGACGCCTTTCGAGCCTTCCTGAAAGTGTTTCCAACAACGGCAACTGTGCTGGTAGACACTTACGACACGATCGCGGCGGTCAAGCGATTAGCTCGCAACTTCGGCCCAACGATTCCTTCGGTGCGGCTCGACAGCGGCGACCTGCTCGAGCTAAGCAAGCAAGCGCGCCAGATCCTCGACGAAGCTGGAATGATCGGGACCAGAATATTCGCAAGCGGCGACTTGAATGAATACAAGATCGCAGACCTGATCTCGCGCGGCGCGCAGATAGATTCGTTTGGAGTCGGAACGGAGCTGGCGACGTCGTATGATGCTCCTGCGTTGTCGGGGGTCTACAAACTTGCGGCTATCGAGGAGAGCGGCGGCATTAGCATGCGGATAAAGCTGAGCCACGATAAGGCGACTTATCCCGGAGCCAAGCAGGTTTGGAGATTCACGGACAGCGCCGGCAAGTATGCTCAAGACTTGATCGCGCTGGCTGACGAAGACCCGCTGCGCATCGAGCCGGAAGGATCGGTTGGTTCCTGGCGGCCTCTGCTTGCTCCAGTGATGACGCAAGGCCGCCTCGCCGAGTCGCTTGCAGCAGGTGACCGAGAGCCTGGCCCATCCACACGAAACGAAAGTGAAGCTCGCTTCGCGCGTTTAGATCAAGCACGCGCGGATGCAGCGAACGAGATCAAGCGCTTGCCTGACAACTTACTCGCCCTGGATTCCGCGGCAACGTATCCCGTTGGTTTTAGCGACCGGCTAACGACAGAGAGGTGGAAACTGGAAGAGCAGATCGCGCGACGAAGCGAGTGATCCCTGTCTGCCCTTTGTCTCCGTTCGCACGTCACCGTGAGACGCTCGTCAACGCCTCCGGCGCGATGATCAACAATGCGCCGATCGCCATCAGCGCGAGGCTGCCGATCACGATCAACACGCCGATCAATCGAGCGAGCAATGCTGCTATGGAATTTAGAGGTTTATACCTGGATAGCTCGGGCTTGCTAAAGAAAAAGAGGCCGCTCGCCAGCAAGCCGAATGCTGCTAAGCTGATAAACAAGACGCCGCGCCCGGCCGGCTTATCAAGAAAGCTGCGGAGCGAGCCCGGCTTCACCATCTCGAACAGGCTCCCGGCGCTAATCAGGATTCCCAACAAACCGAACGCCGCGCCGCGAACCTTCGCGGCGGCTCCGTAGTGGCTCACTTGTAGCGTGCCGTATCCTTCGGTAGTCTTGCCCGTGACTATTCCATGCAGACCCATCAATGCGAATCCAACACCAAGCAACAACGTAGTAAGAGGCTCCGGGTTTGCAATCCCGACTCTTGGCCCGATGCCGATGAAGGCGACTCCCGCGACGCAGACGCAAACGCCTATCACCATCAAATTGATCCTGGGCATGGCTTGAACACTCGCACTACTGCGATCGGTCCCGGATAGAGTATTAGAAGACGGAGCAGCTCATCAAGAATTTCAGTGAATTCCCGGTCGGCACTGGACGGGGGCGAGCCGCGCAGTCAAAATGCGAGTTCTGAACGGCCGGACATCGACGGCACGCCGGGTCACCGGGATTCTGGTATCACAGAAGCTTCAGAACTGACATAAAGGAGAGAGATTCTATGCCCCAGGTTCACATCAACTATCTCGCCGTCGCAGTCGCGGCGGTCGTTGCGTTCATCATCGGCGGGCTCTGGTACTCGCCCCTCCTGTTTGCCAAGCTATGGGTCAACGCTCACGGCTACAGCGAAGAGCAAGTCAAAGACATGCAAAAGGGCGCCGGCAAGGCTTACGCGGTCACGCTGGTATGTGACTTCTTGATTGCGCTCGCGATTGCCGTGCTTGCCGGCTATATCCACCTCGAGCAATTGGTCAAAGGGGTCAAGCTCGGCTTGCTCATTTGGGCGGGCTTTGCCATGCCGCTCGGATTAGTCGCGAATATGTTCTCGGGGAAACGAATTTCTGTCTTCTATATCGACACCGCTTATCAGTTGGTCTACCTCGTGATTATGGGTGCGATTATCGCCGCCTGGCATTGAGCGGGCTGTTGCGCGATAAACCGGTCGCCAAGCATCCACAGAACCTCGTCGAAAACAGCGGGCTTTGCCGCGACGGGCTTTCTGTCTGATCTGTACTCTGAGTCTCGGCTTGAACTAGAATAGTACGAGGAAAGCCGAGTGAAGACGGGTCTCAAAGACAGCGCACTGATTCTTGTAGACATCCAGAACGATTTCTGTCCGGGCGGCGCTTTGGCCGTTGCAGAAGGCGACCAGATCGTAGAAGCCGTCAACCGCCTGATGCCGCACTTCCCGCTTGTGATCTCAACTCAGGATTGGCATCCGGCGAATCACGTCTCGTTCAAAGCTCAAGGTGGTCCGTGGCCGCCGCACTGCGTTCAGGGAACACGCGGCGCAGAACTTCACCCCGCTCTCAAGACTCAAACCATCGCTCACTATCTCCGCAAAGCGTCGTCGCCCGACAAGGACGACTATTCGGAGTTCGAAGGCAAGGACGATCAGGGCCGCTCGCTGGATCAAGTGCTGAAGAGCCACAACGTGAAACGCATCTTCGCCGCCGGGCTTGCAACTGACTACTGCGTGCTGGCTACGGTGTTGGACGGTTTGAAGCTGGGCTACGAAGTGGTCGCGATCACCGATTCGATGCGCGCGGTGAATGTCGAACCTGAGGATGGGGCTAAAGCACTTCGTCAGATGTCCGAGGCTGGAGCCGGTCTTGTGACCAGCGATGACATTTTGGAGAACGGCGAGTCGGCGGGCGAGGTTCGCTAGAATGACGAAGCTTGATTAATCCTTCGGCGATTGCCGTATTATTCCGCTGTCGATGACCTCGCCTTTCTCACAAATCGATTTGAATGACATCTCTTTCTCGTCGATTTCAATCAGCATATAAGAGTTGTCCTGGTCGAAGCTCGCGGCACGGATCGGGCTCTTCATATCAACCCCTCCGCGGCGGTTCTGCCCGCCGGCGCCGGTCACGAAGTATTGAATTCCGTTCTGAGGCTTAACGCGTTCGTAGAAGTGGTCGTGGCCTGAAAACACGACCTGCACGCCGTATCGAGTGAATAGCGGCTCGAGCTGAGCCCGCAGTTTCAAATCGGAGCCATGCTTCTTACCGGACGAATAGAGAGGGTGATGAAACGCAGCGACTTTCCAAAGCGCCTTCGAGTTTCGAAGCCCGTTCTCGATCCACGTGTGCTGAGTCGCATTAAGGTCCGTCGAGTCCAGCATGAAGAAATCTACAAGGCCGTTCCCCCGGCCGATCGAATAGTGCGGCGATCCATTCATATTGAACAGCGGATAGTCGAGCTGATCTTTCCGGCCTTCGATAACGTCGTGGTTGCCAAGCGTAGCGTAGAAATTCACCTTATCTTTCAACAGCGCCGTGAACGGCTGCTCGAAGTGCTTTTCGAAGAGTCGGCCGGCGCCATTCTCATAGATGTTGTCGCCTACTGTGAGCACGAAATCAAAAGCCGAGCTCTTGTGCGCCTCGAACATTAGACTTGCGATGGCCGACTCGTCGCTCCCGCCGGTCCCGAAGTCACCGAGTACCGCAAATCGCGTCTTGCTTCCCGGCGAGCCGAGAACGTACGCCGGCTTGATGAGAGCGCCAGCAGTGAGCGTCGCAAGAGAAGCAATTGCTTGACGCCGAGTGATCAGTCTGCCGTTCTTTTTCTCTTCCATAAGATTACGTCGATTTGCCTTCCATAAAATCACGTCGATCTGCGGAAGGGGGTCTATCTGCTCGAGCACCTGTCATCTACGTTGTTCCGGCTTGCTGCCAAGATTATCAAGTTGCGTTTGTCGGCGCAAGGTTTCGATGGTGCTTCCAATCAAAAAAGTGATCGCGCGACGATTCCTTGACAGTGCCGTCAACCGGCCCGTACGATTCGGATTCCATTCGATCAAGCCCCCGGGCGCCGTTGCCCGCTGTGGAGGTAAGAACTTGCAAACGACAACGAGGCGGTCTCAACCAGACATACGAGCGATCGCCAGACTGATTCCACCGGACGGGAATCTCGTGCAGGGTCAAAACGAGATCGCGCTTCATCCGGCGCTGGCCGAAGCGCTGAACGAGGTGGTCGCTTCCGGGCTGAACAGCTACAGCTTCTTTGAAGGCGTCGACCCGTTGCGCAATGCGGTCGCCGAAAAGCTAAGACTGTTCAACGGCGTGAGCATTGATCCCGATCGGCGGCCGCTCGAGTTGATCATAACTCCCGGCGCGACTGGCGGGCTGGTGACACTGGCGCACGCTCTTCTTCGAGGCGCTGCTGCCGTCGTCTTTGAACCCTATTACCCTTATCACAAGAAGACACTCGAAACCTGTGACGCGCGCGTGGACGTAGTCAAGCTTCGCGGGGACGACCTTACGCTCGACGTGGGCGAGTTGCGCCGAGTCTGCCGCGAGGGTAAATCGCGAGTCGAGTATCCTCTTAAAGCAATCATTGTTTGTTCACCCGCAAATCCGACCGGACGTGTGTTCACGCGCGACGAGGTTACCGCGATCGTCGAGTGCGCCGAAGAGTTCGACTTGCTGCTGGTTTCCGACGAAGTGTACGAGCACTTTACAATCAGCGCGGAAGACCACGTAACGACTGCGACGATACCGGGAGCTTTCGAGCGAACGATCACCGTCAGCTCATTTTCAAAGTCGTGGGCGGTCTCGGGATGGAGGTTGGGCTACGCGTACGGTCCGGGACATTTGGTCAGCAAGCTGGCGCCGCTTGGAAACATCTACTACGTTTGCACGCCTACGCCGCTTCAGCACGCGCTCTCGCGGGTGCTGCTGGCTGATCACAGCTACTACGAAGGCCTGCGCTCGGACTTTGCTCTGAAGCGAGACATACTGTGTGGAGCGCTTGCCCGTTCAGGTTTTCGCATCTACCCATCGAGGTCCAGCTTCTATGCGTGGGCACGCATCCCTGAACGGTTTCAAGACGCGTCTGAGTTGAACGAGTTTTTGATCAGGGAAGCGGGCGTGGCCGCAGTGCCCGGGAGCGCGTTTATGGACGACCCGGACCGAGATGTGTACATGCGACTTTGCTTTGCGAGAGAAAATGTGATGCTTCAAGCTGCGGCCGCCAGGATCGAAGAGGCGCTGGCTTGAGCCTGTGATCGAGGACCGCCGGCTGCCCCCGGACAGGACCGTCGGTTCGCCCGCCTTTGCTTCCTGCCTCACCGATGTCTTCTGGGGAACCGCTCTTCAGCGTGCGCGCGCGCGACTATCTCGGCTATCCTGGACTCGATGGCATGGCCGGCTTTGCAGCGCGGACAACTGCGCAAGTCCTCAAAATTGGAAACCTCGTTCGAGTACCGGATCGTTCCGGTTCCGTGACAATCGGAGCAAGCTTCCACTTGGGTTTCGGCGCTGGCAGCCTTCAAAGTTGTCTTCACAGCGACCATCGTCTCCTCCCTCGCAATATGAGACCCGGAATATTTTTGGCCGTAACCAGAAATATTATTGTGCTATCGTACGGGTCCGGGCCCGGCGGTGTCAACTATATTCCGAGCAGAGTTGCAATATATTTTTCGATGGTCGAAGACCGATAGACCTTGGCGACGGCACCTCATAAATGGGTACGAGAAGCAAAAGCGCGATCCTCGCGGAGGCGAAGGGGTGGTCGTGTCCTGTTTCGAATGCTTTCTTTGCGTAACCTCTGCGTCTCGGCGTCTCTGCGGTTAGTAAGCCACGAAACCTGCTAACCGCACAGGCGCCCAGAAGCAGAGGTTACGCTGAGAATTGAAATTATGACACCACCAAGGGCAGGGCTTGTTCCGGCGCGTAGCTTCGTTTATTGTATGGTCTGCGGCAGCGGCTGAGCGCGCATCATTGGGGGGACGATATGAAGATCAAGCCCAACGAGCGGCAGGAAATCACCGACATGCTTCGCGAGGAGCTTGAACAGGCCAACCGCCGAATACTCGAGCGCTTCTCGCGCTTCGAGCTCCAGACTTCAACACGAGAAGACGCCTTCAAAGGTGTTAGGCGTTTGTACGAAGACCTGTCCGATAACAACTGGACCGACGCCGACGAACAGGCTCTCGGAAACCTGGCCGATTCAAACGAAGAAGAGATCAAGCGAATGATGCGCGAGGGCTTTCGCCGAACGCGTGTGCATCCGGCGCCTAACTTCGCATCGCTAATCATCGCGCTCAAGAAGAATCCGGGCGAGCCATTCGCCGCCAGCGACACTAATCACTTCAACCCGGATGCGGTCCCTTCGGCGGAACGCGAACGGATAGCCAACGTGCTGCACCGAGAGTTGTCAGTTGCGGTGGAGGAGATCGCAGCGCGGCTCAGGCTCCCCGAAGCTCGAGCCGAAATAGTGCGCGAGCAGCTCGAAATCGCTGAAGGCGCAATCATCAGTAGCTTCACGCCGCTGGTTTGAAGCTTGCCACCATCGCGGCATCGCTCACACAGGTTCGCGGTTACATTCAGATCCGCCGGCGAAACTCAGGGTTTCTTGCATGTGAGGGACGCGCTCCCAACGATTGCGCGGTGAACATTGAACAGCACCGGTGACGAGAGCAGCTCGGATTCCACTGAACGGCTGAACTACTTCAATTACTTCACCGAGGTCGAAGAAGAGTTCGTGCGCCGCCGCGGCAAGCCGCTGCTTATTTCGCCGATGGACTGGGCGTTGGTCGAAAGTTGGAAGAACGCCGGCATTCCGCTTCACATCGTCCTTCGAGCCATCAACAAAGCATTCGACAGTTACGATTCGCGTGCCCACCGGTTCCGCAAGATAAACTCGGTCCTTTATTGCCAGCAAGAGGTCGAAGCGACCTTCGCCGAGTACAGGCTCGCTCTGACCGGGTCGCACGCGGAAGCCGAACCCGACGACGAATCCTCCTCAAAGAAAAAAGCCGGCAAACCAAAGGCTGATGCGTTTCCACGCGAGACGCTGCTCAGTTTCCTCGCGCGATGCGCCGGTGATCTTCGCCAGGCGCTGGAGCTGGCTAACATGTCCGAGCGCGTTGAGCTTGCCGACACGCTCACACGCTCGGTGTCACGCCTCGATTCCCTCGCCGCCGAGATTGGAGGCGCCCAGACAATCGACGGTGAAACGATCGAGCGCGACCTCGACTCGATCGACCGCATGATTCTCGAGAGCGCGGTAAGAACCTGCGACGAGGCCGAGCTTGAATCGATCCGCGCCGACGCGAAAGCGCAGCTTCGAACGTACAAGAAGAAGATGGACAAGGAATTCTACGAGCAGACCGTCCAGAACTTTGTCGCGCGCCGGTTGCGCGAATTGAACCGGATT
>Ga0193727_1000402_pt1 | contig 16579 bp, 23 predicted proteins | sample H2c2metaG_FD_143051 | JGI IMG/M metagenome (GOLD analysis project Ga0193727, IMG submission 143051) | Soil microbial communities from a riparian zone of the East river system, Colorado, United States - H2c2 | ecosystem: Environmental > Terrestrial > Soil > Riparian zone | place: USA: East River...
CGCGCGCGCCACCTCCACGATCGACTGGAGCAGCTCCCGGTAGCTCTCTTCGGAGCCGAGGGCGCCCGCCGCGACTGCGGCTCGCAGGTCGCTCATCGTCCTCCTCCCACGTTGTTGGCGGTCAGGTAGAGCACGCTCTTGAGCTGGAACGGCGTCAGCTCGGGGTGCTTCGAGAGCACGAGCGCGCAGATCCCGCTCATGTGCGGCGTGGCGAAGCTGTTGCCGGTCGAGAGGATCGTGCCGCCGCCCAGCCACGCGATCTCGACGCCTACGCCGCGCGCGAAGAATTCGACCGGTGGCGAGGGGTTGTAGAAGAACGTCATCGGGTCGGGCTCTTCGTGGCTGCCGACCGAGATCACCGACGAGAACCGCCATGGGTAGCTCTCGACGGGCATGTTGTGCGCCGACGCGACGAGCACGGTGTTGTTGAAGTACGCCTTGTCGGCCAGCTCGTGCAGCAGCTCGGCGAACTGGCGCTTGGTCGTCGAGAGGCTCATGTTGATCACGTCGAAGCCCTCCTCGACCGCCCAGCGCAGGCCCTCGAGCAAGACCGGGCCGCTCCCCTTGAAGCCGGCCCCGAGCACGCGCGCGCTGTAGAGCTCACACTCGGGCGCGAGGCTGCGGACGATCCCCGCGCAGGCCGTGCCGTGGCCGCAGAGGTCGCCCTCGGTGTCGTCCACGCGCTCGATCTCGTCGTCGTCGCCCCGGTGGAAGGCAACAGCGCCTTCGACCGACCCGACCTGCGGGTGGTCGGCCTCGATTCCGCTGTCGAGGATGCAGACCCGGACGCCTTTGCCGGTCGCTTCGCCGAAGGCCCAGTCGCGCGTCACCTGCTCGGGCCAGTCGACGCCGATCGCGATCCGGTCGCCCGCTCCGGCCGGCAGGCTCCAGGCGGGCAGGTCGGCGGGCTCGCTCACCCGCGGATCGTAAGCCTTAATACGAGGGCTTGACGAAACGCCGCTGAGGCCTTCGGGCCGCGCTGGACGCCCCGAGGCCGCGTCCTCAGTCGCGCCCGTAGCCTCCGGCTACGAACACTCCCTGCGTCCTTGCCTCGGAACGACCATCGCACCCCGAAGGCGTGCGGCGTCTCGTCAATCCCTCTAGTTGTCCGCCAGGAGGCGACGGAGCTCTTCGACCACGCGGGGCTGCGGCTCGACGCCTTCGGCCTGCAGCGCGCGCTCGAGATCGGCGAGCACCTCGGCGCGGAATGCCGCATCGGCCTCGGCCCGGGCGACCAGCTGGTCGAGCCCGCGCCTCGCGGCCGGCAGCTCCTGCGCCGCCTGCACCCAGGCCTCGGGTGCCGGGGGAAGCATCCCGATCAGCCGTGAAAGTTGCTCGTGGTCGTAGTTGCTCATCACGTCACCTGTCGACCAGACGCAGCGGGGGGCGCGTTTCTTCCCTCGAAGCTGTCGCGGAGCTTGTCCAGGCAGCGCGAGATGCGGCTGGCGATCGTCCCGGCGGGTAGTCCGAGATTGTCGCCGATCGTCCGGTAGCTCTCGTCACGGGCGAAGAAGCGGTCGAGGATCTGCTGGCAGTTCTGCGGCAGCTCGGCCATCGCCTCGTGCACGTCGAAGGCCTCCTCGACGGCGCCCAGCGCGTCCTCGGCCGGCAGCTCCGGCAGATCGTCGAGGTCGGCGTCCGACTCCCGCGAGCCCGAGCGGAGTCGGTCGATGCAGACACGCCTCGTCAGCTGGGCGATCCACGGCCGCACGGCGTCGTCGTCGCGCAGGGAGCCGAGCCGTTCGTAGACGCGGGCGAAGACGTCCTGGAAGACGTCCTCGGCGTCCTGCTGGCTCAGCCGGAAGCCCTGGACCGCGATCGCGTAGACGTAGCGCGAGAAGCGCTCGACCAGCTCGCGCCAGGCGTCGTCGTCGCCCGCGCGGCAGCGCGCGACGAGTGCAGCATCGCTGACCTCGGCCGTGGTCAGCTCTGAGCTGCGCGCAACCGCTTCGCCATCGTCTCCAGGAGCTTCCACGCGATTCCGGCGTTCCCCTCGACCAGGGGACGGAACTCCCAGGACGTGAGCCCGTAGCAGCGGAGCTCGCTGTCGGCGGTGACCGTTGCGCTCCTGGCGCCCTCGTCGATCAGCGCGATCTCGCCGAAGTAGTCGCCAGGGCCCAGCTTGTCTCGCTCGTCGCCGCGAACGGAGACGGAGGCCTCGCCGCTTTCGATCACGAAGAAGCCCGCGCCGGTCTTGCCTTCGTCGACGACGTGGCTGCCGGCGTCGAACGTGCGCTCCTTGAAGGAACGCGCGAGGCGCGCGAGCTCGCCGCTCTCGAAGTCGGCGAACAGTGGGACACGCTGGAGGAGCTCGACTGGTGCTTCGGCCACGCGGTGATTCTAAGGCACCGCTTGCGGTGCCGACATTCGGGTGTACGGGCTAAGCCCGTGCGCCCGTCTGAAATGACCGGTCGACGCGTTGTGTATGAAGGCGTTCACGCCTCTGGGGATGCTGCTTCGGCGCGGCTTGCGAGCTCTTCGATCTTGCCCTCGGCGGTGTCGAGCCGCTCCTTGCAGAAGCGGTACAGCTCCTCGCCGCGCTCCCAGAGCTTCAGCGCCTCGTCGAGCGGCGCCTCGCCGCTCTCCAGGCGCTGCACGATCTGCTCGAGCTCCTGCTGTGCCTCCTCGAAGGTCAGCGGGTCTCCTCGACGCGGGCGCCAAAGCCGCCCTCGGCCAGCTCGACGTCGACCCGCTCGCCGGCCTCGACCGCTCCACCGGAATGAACGATCTGCTCGCCGGCTCGGACGATCGCGTAGCCGCGCTCGAGCGTTGCCTTCGGGCTCAGGGCGCGGAGTTGGCCTGCGCTCTGCTCGAGCTTTGCGCGGCGGCGTTCGAGCAGCAGCCGCGGTGCACGGGCCAAACGCTCGTGCGTGCTGTCGAGCCGGCGGCGCTCACGCTCGAGGCTCCGCCGCGCGCCCCGCTCGAGCCCTGCCCGCGAGCGGTCGAGCCGTTCCAGCAGCTGGGCCAGGTCGGGGACGACGAGCCGGCCTGCCACGCTCGGAGTCGAGGCGCGCACGTCCGCTGCGAGGTCGCAGAGGGGCGTGTCCTGCTCGTGGCCGACCGCGCTGACGACGGGTACCGGGCAGTCGGCGATCGCCCGCACGAGGCGCTCGTCGCTGAAAGGCAGCAGATCCTCGAAGCTGCCGCCGCCGCGGGCCACGACCACGACGTCGACGCCCTCGCGGCAGAGCGCGCGCAGGGCCTCGACGACCGCGCCGGCGGCGCGAGGGCCCTGCACGTAGGTCTCCGCGACGAGCACGTTCGCGGGCGGGAAGCGGGTCGTGACCGCAGTCAGGACGTCGCGCTTGGCGGCGGCGTCGTTCCCGGTCACGAGGCCGATCCTCGCGGGGAGCAAGGGCAGCGGCCGCTTGCGTTCAGGGGCGAAAAGCCCTTCGGCGGCCAGCTTGGTCTTCAGGCGCTCGAGCGCGGCCAGGTGCTCGCCGAGCCCGAAGCGCTCGAGCGAGAGCGCCCGCAGGCGGAACTCGCCGCGCGCCTCGAACAGCTCGGGCCGGCCGTAGGCGTGCACCCGGTCGCCGTCGGCGAGCTCCAGCCGCAGCGCGTCGAACTGGCCCCGTGCCATGGAGACGCCGAGGCACGAGCCGTCTTGCGGGTCCTTGAGCGTGAAGAAGACGCTCGCCCAGCGCTCCGAGCGCCGCAGCTCCGTGACCTCGCCCTCGACCCAGACCGTCGGCAGGCGCTGCAACCAGGAGGCGACGCCGCGGTTGAAGGCGCCGACGGAGAAGACCTTGCGGTCGCCGTACTCGATCGCCTCGACCTTCACGAGGCCAGGATACGGCTCGCTTCGAGGGATCGACGGTGCCTTGCTCGTCGTCAGAGCGCTCCAGCCGTTCCGAGGCAAGGACGCAGGGAGTGCTCGTAGCCGGAGGCTACGGGCGCGACTGAGGACGCGGCATCTGGGCGGGTGGAGTGGTCTGACGGCTCAGCCCAGGCTCCGTCGAGCCTCGTCAATCAGATCAGGATTTCGGTCGCCGTCTCCGGCGAGCAGCCCTGGCGCAGCAGGTCGACCGCGTGGTGCAGGTCGGCCTCGCTGTGGGCGATCTTCTCGGCCAGCGGCAGCGGAAAGCCGGCTTCCATCAGCACGTGCAGGCGCCAGCTCTCGACTTTCGCCTGTTCGTCCCTGGGTGTCTCGGCGATCTGCGTCATCGGCGTCCGGGTAGTTCGCCTTGTCCTAGACGAACCCTCCCCAAGGAAGTTTGTCGCTTTTTTGTCTCACTCGCGAAACGTGGGGGCGAGGCGCGAGCCCGCCTCGGAGAGCGCCTCGTCGATCCGCCGCTGCAGATCCTGGAGCCGCGCGTTCAGCACGGTTCGCTCGGCCTCGGCGTCGGCCGCGAGGGCCTGCACCTGCGAGCGCAGCTCGAGCTCGGCGTCGCCGACGCGGCGCTGGAGCTCCGCGACCAGCTCGTCGCGCTCGTGCTCGAGGGTCGAGCCGATCTCGGAGAGCTTGCGCTCGAGCCGCTGGCCGCCGGCGTCGGCAACGTGCGCGAGCCGCTCGGCCAGGACGCCCTGCGCTTCCTTGGCGAAGTGGTTGACGGCCCGGTCGAGCTCACGTGAGAGCCGTTGCGCCGCGTCGTCGCGCGAGCTCCGGATCGCCTCGGCGAACTGCTTCGAGATCGCCTCGGCGAAGCTGTCGGCGGTGCGCTCGACCACGCGCTTGAGCTGGTCGAGCTGGCGGCGCTCGGTGTCGGCGAAGCCGGCCTGGATGCGCTGGATCGCCTCGGCCTCCTCGGCGGCGACCCGCTCGCGCAGCTCGCGCTCGCGCTGGCGCAGCCGCTCGGCCACTTCATGCAGCGCCCGGCGCCGTTCGCGCTCCTGCACCTCGAGCTGCTCCTGTGAGGACTGCGAGAGCTCGGCGGCAGCGCGCGCGAACTGCGTCTCGAGCGCGGTCAACCGCTCGCGCTGCGCCTCGCTGGCGGCGTCGAGGCGCTCGGTGTCCAGCTCGAGCCGCGACTCGGCCTGGGCCATCAGCTGCTGCTGGCGCTGCGCGAGCGCGGCGAGCTGCGAGGAGAGGCCACGCTCGGTTCGCTCGAGGTCGGCGTTCAGCTCCGCGATCCGGTGCGCGACCCGCTGCTCGACCTTGGCCAGCGCCTCGCTCAGCTCCGCGCCGGCGGCATGCTCGCGCTCCGCCAGGGCGGCACGGCGCGTCTCGCCGATCCTGCGCTCCTCGGCGACGAGCTTCGAGAGCGAGTCGGCGCGGGCGCGCGACAGCGTCCGCTCGAGCTCGGCGGCACGGGCCCCGACCTCGGCCGAGACGAGCGCGTCGAAGCGCGCCTCGGCCTCGCCCAGGCGCCGGTCGACCTGACGGGCCTGCGCGACCAGGCGCCCGATGTACACGACCCCGAGCTGGAGCGCGGCGCAGACGGTGAGCCCGCCGGCCGCGACGGCCACCTCGCGCGAAGGCTCGAGCGCGAAGGACACCCAGGCGACGGCAGCGGCGGCGGCGACGAACGCGGCGAGCGCGACCAGCGTCTTTCTCGAGACACGCTCGTACACAGCGGCCACGGCCGAGGCGAAGACCACCACGACCGCGCCCGCGAAGACGAGCTCGAGGACCTCCGCGCGCACGGGCGGCATGCTACGCCAGCCTGAGCACCAGCAGCGCGGCTGCGAGGGCGACGTTCGCGGCCGCCAGCGCCTGCAGCGAGCGCTCGGGCGCGGCAGCCAGGGTCTCGCGCGTGACCGGCTCGCGAGTTCCGTCGCGCAGCTCGATCGTCCCGCTGACCGAGGCGACCCGGCGGCGAACCTGGCGCACAGGGGTCGAGAGCACGCGTTGGACGTAGCTCGTCAGCGTCGCGTAGGCGGCCGCCAGCAGGGCCGTCCACGAGATCGTCCCCGCGCAGGCGAAGTAGCCGGTCAGCAGCGGGAAGGCGCCCCAGGCGAGCGCGAAGCCGACGTTGTTGTGGATAGCTCCGCCGAACAGCTCGAGGTTGTAGACGGGGACGAGCGCGAGCCCGACCGCGACGAAGACGAGCAGCCAGCCGTTGAAGGCGAGAGCGCCCGCGATCCCGATCCCGACTGCGATCGCCAGCGGAACCACCGTCAGGCCGACGAGCACGGCCTCGGGGATCCTCGTCTGCAGTGGCCTGCCTTTCAGCTCGTCCAGCGCGTGGGCAGAGATGCCCATCGCGAGGAAGAAGGCGACCAACGCGGCCGCCAGGCGGCGCTCGTAGAGGTGCGGCGCGAGGCAGGCGCCGATCACGACGTAGCTCAGGTGCCAGGCCGTGTAGGGCGGGTGCAGCAGCGTGACGTAGTCGCGCCAGCCGCCCGGGGTGAGCGCGTAGAAGGCCGGCCGCGCCTCGGTCACGTGCGCCGGCCCCAGAGGACGGTGCAGCCGCCGAGGCTGAGCCGCTCTGCTTCGACGTCCGCGAAGCCGGCGTCGCGCAGCGCGGTGAGCAGCCGCGGAACGGGCCACCGCTCGTCGAAGTCGCGGATGCTGCCGCCCAGGAAGCGGCCGACCTCGTGCCAGCCGGGCGAGATCGCGCGGCCGGCGAGCGGGAGGCCGAAGTCGACCCAAACGTCCCACGCGACCCGCGCGAACGGGCTCGGCGGGACGCCGAAGTCGAGCAGCGCGGCCGTCGCGCCCGGCCGCAGCACGCGGGCGAGCTCGCGCAGGCCGGCGGGTAGGTCGTCCAGGTAGCGGAGCAGGTACGCAGCGGTCAGGCCGTCGAACGATGCGTTCTCGAAAGGAAGCTCCTGGGCCGAGGCCTCGAGCAGGCGTACCCGGCTCGTCTCGGCGGCGAGGACGAGCCGACGGCGCGCCTCATCGAGCATCTCCGGGCTCTGGTCGACGCCGACCACGGAGCAGCCCTTCTGCTGCGCGAGCTCGAGCGCGACGGCCCCGGTGCCGCAGGCGACGTCGAGCACGGTGTCGTCGGGGCCGACGGGGAGCCGCGAGACGAGGAACCGGCGCCACCGTGGGTCCTGACCGAACGAGAGCAGGTTCGCGTAACGGTCGTAAGTCGGCCCGAGCGAGGCGAAGAGGCCGCGGGCGAGCTCCGTGCGGGTGCCGGGCACGCGTCGAGTCTAAGCTCGCCGTGTGCCACTCGAAAAGGACCTCAGGCGCATCGCCGAGCGAGCGGGCGTCTTCGCCGCCGAAGGCGAGGACGTCGCGGGCATCGTCCCGGCCGAGCCCGCGGGCGGGCTCCGGCTCTACGTCTGCGCCTACGGAAGTGAGGACGAGACGAGCTGGCTCGTGCTCGACGCGACCGGCGTCCCGGTCTCGGATCGCGAGCTCGTCCGCGACGCGGTCTCGATCGCGGCGCTCTGTGAGGTGGCGGAGGCGGCGGCCGGCGTCGAGCCCGACTCCGCGCGGATGGCGAGCCCGGCGCTGCTCGACGAGCTCGGCGCGGGCGCCGGTCCCGAGGTCACCGAGGCGGTGAAGGGCGCGGCCGGCACGATCGAGGAGCTCGTCCGAGACGTCGAGCGCGGTTACAAACGTGCGCTTAGCTAGGCTGGCGGCATGGAAGGATTCCCCTTCAGTGGAGACCCCGAAGACCTGATGCGCAGCCTGCGCGAGTTCGCCGAGCAGCAGGCCGAGAGCGTCCAGGAGGCCCAGCGCGAGCAGTTCGCGACGCTGACCCTGAACACCGCTGTCGAGCTGACCTCCGCGGCGCTGCAGCAGGTTCAGGCGAGCGGCAGCGCGGAGGAACAGGCTGCTGCCCTCCGCGATGCCATGCGAGTGCTCTTCCCGGAAGCGGTCGCGCTGGTCAGTGCTGCGCGACAGGGGTTCATGCGGGAAGGACAAGGCTGAGCGGCGTTAGACGGCTGCGGCGGCAGAGCCGCCACAGCCTCTAGACGGCATCGCAAGCGACGCCTCAGTCAGCAGCGCGGCAGGGCTTCATGCGCGAGACCTGAGCCCGGCTCGGAGGTGAGCCGGCGACCGGCCCCGATCAGCCAGCGGCCGAGCGTCAGGCGAACGCGTCGGCGCGGCTTCGGGATCGGGGGCCAGTCGCTGCTCAGTCGAGCGATCCGCTCACGGACGGCGTCTGCGTGAATCTCGTGCTCGATCATCCCGAACTCCTCTCGACCAGAAGTATCTCGACCTCGAAACACAACGTTACAGCTAGAGTCTCTTGACGTCAAGAGGTTCATGATCGAGAATCAGCACGTGAAAGAAGACGAACAGGACCACATCGACCGCTGGCTGGCGGAGCACGAGCTGCCGGGCGCGGTCGATCTCGAGGTCGAGGGCATCGTCGACCGCGTCAACGGCCTCCAGCGCCGGCTCCACCGCATGCTCGACGAAACGCTCGCCGACTTCGACCTGAGCGTCGGCGAGTGGAAGGCGCTCACGCACCTCCAGCTGGACGGCCCGCCGCACCGCAAGTCGCCGGGCCAGCTCGCCAAGTGGGCCGAGCTCTCGAGCGGCGCGATGACGAACCGGCTCGACCGGCTGGAGGAGGCCGGGCTCGTACGGCGCGTCCCCGACCCGGACGACCGGCGCGGCGTGCTCGTCGAGCTGACCGACGCCGGCGCGCGCGGATGGGAGCAGTCGGTCAGCGCGCAGGCAGAGAAGGAATCGCTGATCGCCGCTGCGCTGAGCGCGAAGGAGAAACAGCAGCTGAACGCGCTCCTGCGCCGGTTGATGCGCGAGTTCGAGCGGCGCGAGCAGAAGCACTCGTAGATTGGAGGCTGACGAAACACCGGCTGTGCCGCCGGAACGCGCTGCTCGCCCCGAGGCCGCGTCCTCAGTCGCGCCCGTACCTTCCAGGTACGAACGCTCCCTGCGTCCTTGCCTCGGAACGACCATCGCGTCCCGACGACGAGCGGCGTCCCGTCAAAGCCTCCTAGAATCGGCTCGCCTGTGAGCCTGGTCGACTCCGCGATCGTCCGCCTGCTGCCGGCCGTGCCCAGGCCGGTCGTGCGCAAGATCTCCAAGCGCTACATCGCGGGCGAGGAGCTCGATGACGCGTTGCGGCTCGTGCGGCGCCTGAACGACCACGGCAAGCTGGCCACGATCGACGTGCTCGGCGAGGAGATCGCCGAGCCGGACGAGGCGCGGGCGATCGCGGCGGCCTACCGCGAGGCCTTCGAGGCGATCGAGTGCGGGCGTCTCGACTCGAACGTGAGCGTCAAGCCGACGGCGCTCGGGCTGAAGCTCGGGTACGAGCTCTTCCGCTCCAATCTGTCGGAGGTCGTCAGGCACGCCGCGGAGCGCGGCAACTTTGTTCGGATCGACATGGAGGACTCGTCGACGACCGACCACACACTGCGGGCCTACCGCGAGCTGCGCGCAGCCGGGCACGCGAACGTCGGCGTCGTCCTGCAGGCGCGGCTGAAGCGGACGCTGGCCGACCTGGCCGAGCTGGCCGACCTGCGGCCGAACGTGCGGCTCTGCAAGGGCATCTACGTCGAGCCGGCCGAGATCGCCTACCGCGACTTCGACTCGGTCCGCTCGAGCTTCGTCCAGGCGCTCGAGGAGCTGCTCGAGCTGGGCTGCTACGTCGGGATCGCGACGCACGACGAGTGGCTGCTGGAGCAGGGGCAGCGGCTCGTCGCGGCCCGCGGGCTCGCGCGGGAGGAGTACGAGTTCCAGATGCTGCTCGGCGTTCGGCCCGCGCTCGGTGACGAGCTCGTCCGTGACGGCCACCGGCTGCGGATCTACACGCCGTTCGGACGGCACTGGTACGCGTACTCGCTGCGGCGGTTGCAGGAGAACCCGAAGATCGCCGGCTACATCGCCGCGGACACGGTCGGCCGCTTCTTGCCCGGGCGCAACGGCTCCGCCTAGCGCTCGAGCACGCCGCTGCGCAAGGCGATCCCGACGGCGTGGGCGCGGGTGCGGGCGCCGAGCTTCTCAGGGTTTCCGGGCGACCACGATCAGGTCGCCCGGAACCCGCACCTCGCGCCGGCCCCAGCGGTTCGGGTCGGGCAGCTCCTCGAGCCGCTCGAGCGCGAGCCCGGCGCCGCCGAGGGCATGGATCAGCCGCCCGAGCGGCCAGGTCTCGAAGTAGCTCTCGTGCCAGCGGAGCATCTGGTCGAGGCACGCGGCGACCGGGTGCTCGTCGTAGAGGAAGAGAACCCCGCCCTTCTTCAGGGCCGCCCCGATCCCGTCGGCCCACGCGGCGAGGTCCTCGATCTCGGCGAGCGCGCCCCACGACTGGTAGACGACGTCGAAGCGCTTTCGCCGCAGCTCGACCGGCAGCGCCTCCGGCGAGGCGGTCACCAGCGCCGCGTCGGGGAGGCGCTTGCGCGCCGCCTTCACCGTCTCCTCGGACGAGTCCACCCCGGTGACGAGCGCGCCCAGGCTCATCAAGGCCGCGGTCTCGCGCCCGGCACCGCAGGCCAGGTGCAGGACATGCCGCCCGCCGATGTCCGGCAGCCGCTCGCGCACGGGCTTGGGAAGCGTTCGCGACCCGCGCGCCGAGGAGCGGCGAATCCGCTTGTGCGCCTCCTCCCACGCGCGGAGGTTCGAGTCGGTCGGCTCCATCAGGCGAGGAGGGAGAAGCCGCCGTCGACGACCAGCGTGTGGCCGCACACCATCGCCGCCTCGGGCGAGCACAGGAACGAGACCGCATCCGCGACGTCGCCGGGCTCGACCAGCCGCCCCACCGGGGTTCGCGCCAGCCCTGACGAGATCATCTCGTCGCGGTTCGGGAAGTGCTCGAGCGCGCCGGTCTCGACCACGCCCGCCGAGACCGCGTTGACGCGGATCTTCCGCGGGGCCAGCTCAACGGCGAGGTAGCGGATGAGCGCCTCCAGCGCGGCTTTCGAGACGCCCACGAGCGTGTAGTTCTCCAGCACGCGGATCGACCCGAGCGACGAGACCCCGACGATCGACGAGCCCTCCGGCATCTGCGGCACGCACGCCCGGGCAAGCGTGAGGAGCGCCCGCGCGTTCGCCGACAGCGTCCAGTCCCAGTGCTTGTCCTCGGTCTCGAGCGCGGGCTTGATCACGCCGGTCGCCGCGTTGTGGACGAACACGTCGAAGGGCCCGAGCTCGGCTGCCTCCGCCGCGACGCGCTCCGACGCGACGCTGCCGCGCAGCAGCAGCGTCTCGGCGCCGGCGGTGCGAAGCTCCGACGCCGTCTCCTCAGCCGCGCGGTCGTTCCGCAGATACCCGATCGCCACCCGCGCGGCGCCCTGCTCGGCGAACCGCAGCGCGATCGCCTTGCCGATCCCGCGCGAACCGCCCGTGACGAGCACGGACGCCCCTTCGAACGAGCTCATTGCCGCGACGGCAGCGGCTCGTCGGCGGGCGCGGAGCTCGGAATCTCGTCCCAGCCGGGAACGTCGCGCCGCACGCGCGGTCCCTCCTGCGCCTTCGTCGAGGCGTGGCCGAGCCGGTCGAGCAGCTCCATCTTCTGCTCCGCGTAGCGGCGCACCTCGTGATCCTCGGGCAGGTCGAGCACGAGCTCCTCGACGCGGGCGCGCAGCTGGTAGGCGAAGTGCGGCGTCGCCGGACCGACGAGCGCGTCGATCTGGTCGATGGTCGGCTCACCCTGCGGCATGAGCCAAAGCCTAATGGGTAGTTTCGGAGTGATGCGCCGTCCCGAGCTAGCCGACCTGATGCTGCTCGCGACGGTCACCCTCTGGGCCCTGAACTTCACCGTCACGAAGTATGTGATCTCACACGGTTTCCAGCCGGTTGCGTACAGCGTGCTGCGCTTCGGCTCGGCGGCGGTGCTGTTCGCGTCCTTCACGTGGTGGCGCGAGCGCTCGTTCGCGATCGGCCGGCGCGACCTCCCGGTCCTGGTGAGCGCCGCGCTGATCGGGATCTTCATCAATCAGCTCGCCTTCGTCTACGCGATCAAGCTGACGACGGCGACAACGGTGGCGCTGCTGTTCGGCACGCTCCCGGTGATGACCGGGATCTTCGCCTTCCTGCTCGGGATCGAACGCCTCAACTCACGTTTCTGGATGGCGGCCGCGCTCGCGTTCGCCGGCGCCGCGCTCGTCGCGCTCGGCTCGGGCGGCGGCGTCTCCGGGCAGCTCTGGGGTGACCTGCTCGGCTTCGCGGCCGCCGCCACCTGGGCCTGGTACACGGTTGCCGTCTCGCCGCTGCTGAAGCGCTACTCGACCGTGCGTGTCAGCGCGGTCGCGTTCTCGGCCGGGACGATCCCGCTGCTCGCCGTCGGCTTGCCGCAGCTGGCCCGGCAGGACTACGGGCGGCTCGGCGTGACCATCTGGCTGCTGTTGGCCTTTGCCGTCGTGGGCCCGCTCGTCCTCGCCAACCTGCTCTGGTTCGGCGGGATCAGGCGCGTCGGTCCGTCGCGCGCGTCCGTGTTCGCCAACGCGCAGCCGTTCCTGGCCGCGGTCTTCTCGCTGCTGATCCTCTCCGAGCCGCTCGGGCGCTTCCAGGTTGCCGGCGGCGTCCTGATCGCGTGCGCGATCCTGATCTCGCGAGTCCCCACCCGTACGCGGGCGGTGGTGGCGACGTGACCCTGCGCGAGCGGCTCGAGCGCACGCCGCCGGGCTACCGCTTCTCGATCGGCCGGATCCTGGCGATCTACTCGGGCCTGATGGTCGCGCTGCTCCTCGCGGCGCTCGACCAGACGATCGTCGCCACCGCCCTGCCGACGGTGGTCTCCGAGCTCGGCGGGATCAGCCAGTACACGTGGGTCTTCACCGCCTACGTGCTCGGCTCGACGGTGACCGTGCCGCTGTACGGGAAGCTCGGCGACGCGCACGGGCGCAAGCCGCTCTTCATGGTCGCGATCTCGATCTTCCTCGTCGGCTCGGCGCTCTGCGGCCTGGCGCAGAACATGCTGCAGCTCGTGATCTTTCGCGCCATCCAGGGCGTCGGCGCGGGTGGCCTCTTCCCGCTGACGCTGGCGATGGTCGCGATGATCGTCCCGCCGCGCGACCGCGGGAAGTACCAGGGGCTGATCGGCTCGGTCTTCGCCGGCGCGTCGATCATCGGGCCGCTGATCGGCGGGTTCATCGTCGACAACGCCTCGTGGCGCTGGATCTTCTTCGTCAACATCCCGGTCGGGATCGCGGCGATGGCGGTGATCGCGGTGACGATGCCGAAGCGGCCCTACCGGCAGGAGCACTCGATCGACTGGCTCGGCGCGGCCGTGCTCGCGCTGGGCACGACGGCGCTGCTGCTCGGGCTCGTCTGGGGCGGCCACGACTACCCGTGGGGGTCGTGGCAGGTGATCGGGGCGCTCGTCGCCTCGGGCCTCCTGCTGGCGTACTTCGGCTACGTCGAGCGGCACGTCCGCGAGCCGATCCTGCCCTTTGGCCTGCTGCGCAACCAGACAGTCGCCTCGAGCGTCGCATGCCTGTTCCTAGTGGGCGCAGCAATGTTCGGGACGATCAGCTTCGTGCCGTTGTTCGTGCAGGGCGTGATCGGCACCTCGGCGACCTCGTCCGGCGTGGTATTGACGCCGCTGCTGCTCGGCGCGGTCACCACGAGCTTCCTCTCCGGCCAGGTCGTCTCGCGCACCGGCCGTTACCGGCCGAACACGCTGATCGGCCCGATCGTGCTCGGGATCGGCGAGCTGATGCTCTGGCGGCTGGGCGTCAACGCGACCAACGCCGACGCGGCGAAGGCGATGGTGATCGCCGGGATCGGGCTCGGGCTGATGATGCAGATCTTCGTGCTCTCGATCCAGAACTCGGTCTCCCGCTCGGCGATGGGCTCGGCGACTGCGTTGAGCCAGTTCTCGCGCTCGATCGGGGCGACGCTCGGCGTGACGCTGATGGGCGTGATCGTCAACCAGCGCCTGCCTGCGGGCGTGAGCGGCGAGGGCACGATCATCCACCGGCTGCCGCCTGCTGGCCGCGCGGCCCTCGCGAACGCGCTGCACCCTGCTTTCCTGCTCGCGGCCGTGCTCTGCCTGCTCGTGTTCGTGATCTCGCTGCTCTGGGTGCGGGAGGTACCGCTGCGGCACGAACTGGAGGAACACCCACCGCCGATCGGCGACGAGGGCTCGCCGCAGCAGGCCGCAGTAAGATCAGAGGGATGAGCCAAACCGACTTCATGCCGCTCGACGGGTGGGACCACGTCGAGCTGTGGGTCGGCAACGCCAAGCAGTCGGCGTACTTCTACGAGCACGCCTTCGGCTTCACGCGCACGGCCTATGCGGGCCCGGAGACGGGCGTCCGCGATCGCGCCTCCTACGTGCTCGAGCAGGGCGACATCCGCCTCGTGGTGACGAGCGGCCTGCGCAATGACAGCGAGATCACGCAGTACGCCTGCCGCCACGGCGACGCGGCCAGGAGCATCGGGCTGCAGGTGCCGAGCGCGGACGAGGCGTATCGCCAGGCCGTCCAGCGCGGCGCGCGCGGGATCGCCGAGCCGCACTGGGTCGAGGACGACTTCGGCCGCGTCGAGCTGTCCGCGATCGGCGCCTACGGCGACGTGATCCACACCTTCGTCAACCGCCGCGAGTACGCAGGCCCGTACCTGCCCGGCTACGTCTCGTCGACCGAGAACGGCCACGCCGACGCGGGCGTCGGCCTGAAGGCGCTCGACCATGTCGTTGGCAACGTCGAGCTCGGCCGCATGGACCACTGGGTCGAGTTCTACGAGCGCGTCTTCGGGATGACCAACATCGTCCACTTCGGCGCCGACCAGATCCAGAGCGAGTACTCGGCGCTGATGTCGAAGGTGATGGCGGACGGCAGCGGCAAGATCAAGTTCCCGATCAACGAGCCGGCCGAGGGCAAGCGCAAGAGCCAGATCGAGGAGTACCTCGAGTTCAATCACGGCCCGGGCGTGCAGCACATCGCCCTGCAGAGCGAGGACATCGTCCGCACCGTCGAGGCGATGAAGGAGCGCGGCGTGCTCTTCCTCGACACCCCGGACGCGTACTACGACGACGTCGAGGGCCGTGTTGGCGAGATCGGCGAGGACTACTCGGACCTGCAGCGGCTGAAGATCCTGGCCGACCGCGACGAGGACGGCTACCTGCTGCAGATCTTCACGAAGACGACGCAAGACCGGCCGACGGTCTTCTTCGAGGTGATCGAGCGCCACGGCGCGACCACGTTCGGCGAGGGCAACTTCAAGGCGCTGTTCGAGAGCATCGAGCGCGAGCAGGCGCTGCGCGGGAACCTCTAGGTCTTCGCGACCCCGCAGTACCACCAGGCAAAGCCGGGCAGAGCTCCATCCTCGATCAGCCGTTGCTCCTCGCGCTCGAGCGAGGGCTCGCCGACCATGCGCGCCAGGTAGGGGCGTTCCGTCAGGCTGAGCCTGTCGAAAGCGTTGTCGAGCGCGGCCTGAACCACCGCGCCGGTGTGGAGGTCGCCGTGCTCGGCTCGCCACTCCTCGACCGTCTTGGATCCGCGGTGGGCGGCCACCCAGGCGGCGGCGCGCTCGTCGTAGCCCTCCCACGAGAACTCGGAGACGAACAGCGGGCCACCCGGCCGGAGCAAGAGGACGATCGCCGCGACCACGCGCTCGAGGTCGGAGTGGTGGAGAGCCATCACGGAGCAGACGGCGTCGAAGCGGCCGATCGAGCTCGCATTTTCGACCCGCTCGCGGATCAGCCGCGGGCGCGCAGGCGCGTTCGGATCGACGCCCACGGCGTCGAGCCCGTGCGCGGCCAGGTGCTCGACGAGGCCGCCGTCGCCGCAGCCGACGTCGAGCACGCGCGACCGCGGAGGCAGGGCGCGAAGGAGCACCGCGTCGAAGCCATGCCACCAGCGATCCGCCGCCTCGGCTATGACTCGCGCTGCTCCCAGCGGCGCAGGCCGTTCTCCGGGTCCCAGGCCAGGCCGTAGCGGCCCGGGGCGAACTCGACGAACCCCGCCGAGTCGATGTCGACCGCGAAGACGTGGTAGTTCGGCTCCTCGGGCTCCCAGTCGATCCGGGCCTTGATCGTTGCGCGGTATCGGTCGCGTCGCTCGCCCTGCTCGACCGGCACCGCCCGCCCGTAGAGCTTGAAGTCGCCCTCGTCGCCCTGGCGGCGCGAGACGACGCTGTGAACGACGAGCCGTGGGTCGCGCAGCAGGTCGAGCGCCTTCGGCGAGCGCCACATCATCCCGAGCATCAGCTCGCCGTCCACGAACTCCGGCTCGACGGGAGTGATCCGCGGCCAGCCGTTGGCGCGCAGCGTCCCGACGAGGCAGAGCTCGCGCCCGCGTAGCCGCTCCTCTCCGAGCGCGGCCAGCTCGGGCGCGGCGGCCGCGAAATCGTCCCAGCGCATCGCCGCACAGGCTAAAGGCGGGCCGCAAGTCCCGGATTGCCTCGGGATCCTCTTATCGAAGTGAAAGACAGGAGTCTCCAACGGACCGGAAAGCCCTGGCTTTGCGTAGGACTCGTGGCAGGGGGACTCGCTCTCGCCGCGAATGGCTTGGCCAACCCAATTCAAGTGTCCCCCCCGAAGCCCACGAAGCTCGGGCCCTACCAAGTAGTCACCGACGACCACGGCACCTGCAACAACGTGTGGGCCACGGACACGGTCAACCGGAGTTTCACCGTCAAGCAGAACCGGAACGGCAGCTACCGGCTCACCCGCCGCGACCGTGGCCGGTTCTTGACGAAAGTCGGACGGAGCCCGGGCAGGTGCGAGACAAAGAGCACGCATGGCCACAGAGTTCGCGCCAACAAGACCGGCACGGTGCACGGCTTCCTCGAGGGAACGATTACGGGCGGGGCCTTCCGTCCAAA